>Ga0209417_1005230_pt1 | contig 14522 bp, 10 predicted proteins | sample RifGroF2_FD_184002 | JGI IMG/M metagenome (GOLD analysis project Ga0209417, IMG submission 184002) | Groundwater microbial communities from Rifle, Colorado, USA - Groundwater F2 (SPAdes) (version 2) | ecosystem: Environmental > Aquatic > Deep subsurface > Groundwater | place: Rifle, Colorado... | reverse complement strand
AAGATAGTGAGTTGCTAAGAAGGGAAATTAGTAAGTATAAGGTGGAATCAAAAGTGGTTTTAGTTTAAAAAGTTTAAATAAGAAAGAAGGTTGTATAATGGCATTAGTGTTACCACAAATGGTTGAGATTGAATTGAGTGGAAGTGTTGTTAAATATTATGAAGAAAAGGGATATGAAATACCAAGAAGTCTAGATAATTGGGGAAGACTTAGAACTCCTAAAGGAACAAAAATCTTAGTTAATGTATTAGATTTAAAAGAACAAAGTGGTATATTTGTTTTAGTACAATGTGATTATTGTAAAGAAAAGTTTTCTAAACGTTATGCTGATTATATTAATAGTATAAATATAAGTAAAGTAAACAAAGATTCTTGTAAAGATTGTAGCATTTTAAAAACAAAAGAAACTAATCAATTATTATATGGAGTAGATTTTCCTTTACAAAGTTTATTTTTTCAAGAACAAACATCTAATACTTTATTTGAAAGATATGGAGTCACTTCGCCATCTCTAATACCAGAAGTTGCATTAAAAATATCTAAAATACAAAAATCTTTTTCTACTGAGAAAAAAGATCAGATTAGAGAGAAGATTATTAAAACTTCGTTAGAAAGATACGGTTTTAATAATCCATCAAAATCACCTGAAGTTCAAAATAAGAGAGAACAGACATGTTTAGAAAACAATGGATATAAATATCCTCAACAAAATAAAGAAATTAGGCAAAAGTCTATAATCAGTATGGAAGAAAAATATAATGTAAAAAATCCTATGCAATACGAACCTTTTAAAGAGAAATCAAGAAATACTGTTTTTAAAAAATATGGATTTGACAATATATTAAAAGTTCCAGAAATTAGACAAAAAATTACTAATACTTTATTTTTAAATAATTCTGTGCGCACTTCTTCTCAGCAAATAAAAATATATGAAAATCTTTTAATTAATAGGTATCCAGTAATTTTAAACTTTCCATTAAGTAAATTAAATTTAGACGTTGCTTTAATACTTGAAGACATAAAAATTGATATTGAATATGATTGTTGGTACTGGCATAAAGACAAAGCTCAAAAAGACTATGCAAGAGATGTTTTTGTAAAATCACAAGGATGGAAAGTTTTGAGAATACAGTCTAGTATGAAAATTCCTGATATTACTCAAATAGAAGATGCTATATGTAAATTACTTACAACTGATAGAACTTTTTGTAAAATTGTTCTTGATGATTGGGGCGATAAAGAATTAGAAGAAGTTGAAACGACTTCTTCTTTTATTTTAGAAAAGGAGGTTGCTAAATAAAATGGCTTTTGAATTTAATAATCCACTTCTGTACGAGCTTCGAGAGGGAAGTGCATTAGACCCATATGCATCCAAAGTTGATACATCTGTAATTACTAATAATAAAATAATTTTATCAGAATTGCCTGATCAATTTTCAGGAATTACAATCCCTAATTATAGTGAATCTAAGAGTCCTAGTGATTTAATATCCACATCATTCTATTGTAATTATTTAAATGGTACTCTGTCTTTTTCTTCTACAGAAAATGGAAAAACTGTAACTGCAACTTATTTAGGTCGGGGGATTATAGCCATTCCTGCGGAAAGAATTTATACAAAATCTGTTGATGGTAGTTCTACAGAAACATTTCAGCAAGTAGCAGATAATGTTGGTAATGCATCAACAGTTCTTAGTAATCTAAGCTCTAGTATTTCAACAGGAAATGTAACAAATTCAAATTTAATTTCGTCTATTTCTACTGCTAATTCTACAAAAACAGATTTAAATAATATGAATATAATTGCAATAGAAACAGAAGCATCTCTTAGTAGTGCAAATGTTGTAGCATCAGAGGCGACGAGAATACAAAATGAAAGTCAAAGACTCCTTAATGAAGGGATTAGGGTTAATTCAGAGGTTACTAGAGTAAGTGCAGAAAATATAAGAAAAAGTGCAGAAGAAATTAGAATACCTGCAGAAGTAAATAGAAATAACGCAGAATCAGCTAGATTAATTGCGGAGAATTTGAGAATCGCCCAAAATAATAATTCTATTTCTGCTGAAAATATTAGAATAGCAAGTGAGAATGAAAGAATTGATGAAGAAGTAGTTAGACAAGATAACGAAAATACTAGATTATCTCAAGAATCTAGTAGAATAATAGCAGAATCTAGTCGTGTAGGAGTAGAAAATACAAGAGTAAGTCAAGAACTTAGTAGAGTTGGAGTAGAAAATACTCGCGTTACTTCAGAAAATATAAGACTTGCATCAGAAATTTCTAGAGTTGGTGTAGAGTCAGCAAGAGTTTCTGCCGAAAATATTCGTGAATCAAATGAAGAAACTAGAATTTCCCAAGAGAATACAAGAGAAATAAATGAAGATTCTAGAATTTCTGATGAATCAAATAGAGAAGCAAATGAATTAATTAGAATTTCTCAAGAAGATATTCGTGAATCCCAAGAAACAAATCGTCAATCTACATATTCATCTGGGTATATAAATTTCAAAGGAGTAATTACAGGAATTACATCTCTCCCCATATCTGATAATATTCTTGGAGATACTTATCAAGTAATAGATGACCCAACTACTGCAAATAATGCTATGTGGAGATATAATGGCACTATTTTTGAAAAATCATATGTTTTAGATTTAACTTTTGCTGGAGGATATGGAGCAAACGATAGTCAAGTTTTTACATCTACAGAAAATCAAACTGTGTTTACATTGACTGAATTTCCATATTTAATTGGCGTAAATCAATTGATGGTGTATGTTACTGGAATTAAGCAAATTATTGGAGTAAATTATACTGAAACTAGTACAAATTCATTTACATTGACTAGTGGAGTTGTTGCAGGAACAAAAATAGAAGCATTTAGAAGTGTTCCTGGTGGAGCTGGAAGTTTAACTACTCAAGAAGTAGAAAATGCAAGAGTGAGTTCTTTAGGTATTGGGTATGCGAATTTAAAAGCAAGAATTGATGCTCATGATTTTGAAAAAGTTGGAAATTTGAGTGGTTTACCTACTGTAGCAAAGACAGATATTGTAAGTTCTATAATAGAAGTTTCAAATGAAATTGCAGTTTTAAATGGAGTAGGAGAGATTGTTGAGAAGGCAAATAATACCATAATAGACGCAGGAAATATAATAACTGCCACGACTGTTGAAGGTGCTTTGCAAGAGATAGAAACTAAGCGTCTGTCGGATAAGGCGGATAATGCGAAGCAATTAGGTTATGTGACTTATGAAATGTTCAATGTTTATTGTGATGGAATTAATGATGATGGCATTGCGATAAAGGAAGCACATATTTTCGCCAATGCCAATAATTATCCTGTTAAATGCTTAAAAGGTAAAAGTTACTATATTCTAGGCACAACAAATATACCTGTAAAAACAGATACCGATTGGGGTAATTCTAAGTTTATTATTGATGATAAACTTGGCACTTACAACGAACCAGTTTTTGTAGTATTACCTACAAGTGGACAGCAATCGTTAAGTAGTGAAATAGTCAACTCCGTGGCAAGTAAGATTAAAATTGCAACAAATAGAATAGTGGAGTTAGCTGGATATGGCCGCTGCTTAGTTAGAGTAACAAATTCCAGCAAAATTCAATTCATACGCAAGGGTTTAAACGCAGACAGTGGACATGCACAATTAGACCAGTTCATTGTCGATAATGACGGATACGTAGAAAATGAAATAATTTGGGATTTTGATACAGTTACAGGAGTAATACTATATCCAATAGATGAACAAAGACTCATAGTATCAGGTGGGCATTTCACCTCGTTGACAAATGTTTATTCCCCAGAATACCTGTATATGGGTAAAAATATACACATTACTAGAAGCAATGTATTAATTAGAGATTTAACACATACTGTTGCAGACAATAACACAGGGAGGCCGTACAATGGATTTATAACAACTCAAGGGGTATGCCTAATACATTTAAAAGATTGCAACCTAGACCCTAGACCTTTTACACAGAACGTAGATGGTGTTAGCATGGGGACATATGATATGGTTTTTAACGAAACCGTAGACATAACGTTAGAAAATGTTAATGCCCTGAGTAAGAATCCTAATAAGTGGGGGGTAATCGCAAGCAACTATTTAAAGGACTGTAAGATATTTAATTGCAAATTATCCCGAATTGACGCACATCTTGGGGTATGGAATTTAACCATTAAGGATAGCGTTATAGGGGAGCAAGGTTTATCTTTGATCGGGGGTGGACTTCTCTTAATAGAAAATATAACTATCTATAGCCTTAACCTTGTATTTTTTAGAGATGATTACGGGTCTAACTGGAACGGTAATATTGCCATAAAAAATGTGAAACATATTCCTTTTAGTGCAGCACTAACATATTTTTCTTTATTATATTTTGCTAATGATGGTACACATGATTTTGGTTATGATTGTAGATTGGGTCTTGATTTCATTAAGTTGGAAAATTATACACTCGACTCTTCCAATTTGCCCTTAGTAAACCAATATTATTTACTAAATATACAGGCCGGATCTCTGAGTGTAACAACTATCCCTCCATACGCATATAAGGCTCCTAAAAGAATTTCTTTCAAAAACATTAAGGTTCGTAATCCTAATGTTGGCTTTATTGTAATCACAAATAATGTGTATCAATGGTTTTCGGACGTTGTATTTGCATATGAAGTAATTAATACTATAAGTATTGCAAATAAATTAATAAGAATACAGGAAAATATAACTATTGACATTGAAGATGTTCAACTAAAACCAATATCCACAGATACTATGTATAACGCTTCGAGCAATCTGATTGAAAAATCGGCGATATTGGGGTTTGTCGAGACAGATGCTTATTTGAGTGAGCCGAAAAGGTTAATTGCTAGATTTAACATACGTGATTGTAAAAATATAGTCGCTGGTGTATGGGGATTACCATGTATACTAAATATAACGGACAGTGAAATAGTTAGATTAGTGGGACAAACTACAGAGACTACTGTTCCATCAGGGACTAGGAGTAATGCTTATATCAATAATTGCACTATCAGACCCGTGTTAAGTAGTACAAAAAGTATGGTTAGGATTAATCCATCAGGCTATCGTTTTTCTAATTGCACATTCTACTCGCCTATTTTGAGTGGCGTGGCACTGACTACTCAGAAAGCAGACCTTATCCTAATCTATGAATTTTTAAATAGTCTGATTCCTTTAAGTGACGGAAAGTATATACAACAATTAGGGATTTTTAGCAATTGTGCGATAGATTCCAGTATTGATCTAACTATATTTGCTACAGATATTGCGAAAGTATATAGGTTTAAATTTGGTAATAATAACAATGATTTGTTGCCAGCTACTGTTGGGCCTACATTATTAAAACCTACTATAATACAAAGTAATTTACCTATAGGATTTGAGTTTTACGACACAACCCTTGGCGCGTTTTCTAAGTGGAATGGTATCGTTTGGTCGTAGTTGACTTTTACTCCGAATTAAATTTACATTTCACAAATTATAATATAGAACAGAGTATAACTCCTATACTCTGTTCTATATTGGATTATATTAAATTATCAAAACAAAATTATTATATATTATACTTAAATCGATAAATACTTGATTTTATTTGATAATTAGATTTTAAGAATCAAGCTATAAGCGAGTTACAGGGCTTGGATATTTTTAGATAATTATGTTTTTAGAGATAATTTTTAAGATTATCTCTTTTTATTTTTAAATTTAGGAGGAATAATAATGTCAACATTATATAATAGAACAAAAACAATTCAAGCAATAGTAATACATCACATGGGAGACGGTAAACAACCAAATATACCAATTGCTCAACGATGGAATCCATATAATTACGAGTATCCAGAATATGATTTTGGGGTTGAATTTGATGGAATAATTAGACAAGGAAGACCATTGACTGTTCAAGGTGCTCATTGCATAAGTGATAAACCTCCATATTCTCACAAAGGAGATCAATGGTGGAATAAAAATTCTATAGGAATAGGGTTGGCAGGAGATTTTACTAAATATCCTATGCCTCAAGCGCAATTTAATGGTTTGGTTAAATTAGTAAAAGATTTAATGAAACAATACAATTTAACTCTTGATAATATATACCCTCATGGACAAACGACTTATACAGATTGCCCAGGATGTACTTACTCTAAAGTTCCTGCATTGAAAGGAATGTGGAATTATGATGATTTTGAAAAAGCAGTAAATAATAAATTAAATACTACCATCCAATCAATAAATAATAATCAAGGAGATGATAATGTGAATTATGCTGTTCTCGGATTCTCACTTAATGACTTAGGGGCTTGTATGTTGGTATCTCAGAAATATGGAAACTGTGCTATTTATTTTAGAAATACAGATAAAACATTTAATCAAGATTGTTTAAAAGCAAACACTTTGTTTGTCGTAGGAGGATCAACAGTTGGACATAAAAACGAAAAACTGCTCTCAGGTAAAGAAGCAAAGGATACATTGCAAGCAGTTGTAAATATTCTTTAAATTATATTGTAATTTAATTATTTCTATATTCAGTTGTAAATATGTAGGTGGCAGATAGTTAACAGATTGCTCTCTGTTTATCTGCCTAGACTATACAAAATTGCCCTTTGTATAGTCTTGACGTAACTATATCATAAGAAAGGGGCAAATGCAAGTGCAAAATAATAATATAATTATGGAAGAGGTGTTGGAAGTGGATGAAAATGAAGTAAAAGAGGTCCTTGACGTATTGGATTCACACAAACAAATTTTAGACATACATGAGAAAAAAATTGTTAATCACGATGATAAGATTCATGGTCTTGAAGCGAAAAATTACGGTTATGATGAAAGATTTAATAGCGTGGACATACAATTTGACTCAATAAAAACTACATTAGTACGTTTTGAAAGCAATTATTTACAATCTGCTAGTTCTATGACTAATTTGATGACGCAAATATTTCTTAATACTAATAATAACAATACAGAAATAATTAAAACAAAGGATACTAATGAAACAGAGGTAATGAAAATTCGTTTAGGAAATCGTGCAAATATTACACTCAAAATTCTTGCTATTATTGGTGGCGTAATTAGTACAATTACAATCGGCTATTTTGCCCTTAAGGGAGTTTCTATTCCTAAATTGATGTAATTACATAATAAATAAATAAATATGGTTTCTTATTAAGGTTCGAAACTTAATAAGTGTAATTAAAGAGGGTAACGCCACTAACGTTGCTCTCTTTCCCATTAAATCTCTAATTAGTGGAAGGAGAATGAAAATAAATGTTAATAACTAAAACTGTAACAATGAAATGGAATTCACAAAATAAAAAATGGTATGAAAGCAAAGGGTATATTTATACCAAATGGTTAGGTGAATTTGAAGTAAAAGTTGAGGATTTACCAAATGGTTCACATACATTGGTTAATGTTCAATGTGATGGTTGCGGAGAATTATTAAAAGATATGAAATGGCAAAATTATTTAAAACATGTACACGAAGATGGGAAATATTATTGTAGAATTTGTGCTATAGTTTTATTTAGCGGAAGCAAACAAAGAATAACTAAATTATTAAAAAGCATATCATTTTATCAATGGTGCTACAACAATTTGTCTAAAGAATTAGCTGATTATATATTAGAAAGGTGGGACTATGAGTTAAATATTGATAAAAATGGTAAATCTATTAGTCCAAAGGATGTATCTTATGCTTCTAGTGGTTTTAATCACAAAGGATATTGGTTTAAGTGTTTAGATCACCTTGAACATGGATCAGAGTTAAAAAGCATTAGTAATTATACAAAAGGACAAAAAGGAAGTTTAAATTGCGATATGTGTAATACCATTTCAATAACCCATTCTGAATTAATAAAATACCTTGCAAATAAAGAAGACGCATATAAACATTCTATGGGTTCACATGAAAATATTTTAATGAAATGTCCCGATTGTGGACATGAAAAAAGAATGAGAATACCTAATTTAATAGTAGACGGTTTTAGTTGTAATCGTTGCGGAGATGGGATAAGTTTCCCCGAAAAGGTAGTATTTAATATGTTCCAACAACTGTTAGATAAAAACTTTATAACACAATTGTCAAAAACAACATTTGAATGGTGTAAAAAATATAGATACGATTTTTACATAGAAAAATTAAAGGGAATTATTTGTGAGTGTCACGGATTGCAACATTACGAAGAGATAAGAGGAAAATGGGGAAGCTTAAAGGAAATTAAAGAAAATGATTTTGATAAAGAGTGGTTAGCTAGAGAAAATGGCATCGAAAACTATATAATAATCGATTGCAGAAAATCAGAATTAAAATGGATTAAAAATAATATAATGAATAGTAAATTACCTAAGTTATTAGGATTTAAAGAAAAAGATGTAGATTGGGTAAAGTGTGTAGAATATGCTTGTACTAGTTTAGTTAGAGTAGCATGTGATTTATGGAAGGGTGGTATAAACGATACCTTAGAAATATCGAAAATAATAAAAGTTAGCAGGGTGACAGCCGTTAAATATCTTAAACAGGGTTTTGAATTAGGATGGTGTGATTATTATAATCCGAATAAACAAAAGGTAATTTGTTTAACTACTAACGAGATATTCAACTCTCATGTTGAAGCAAGCATAAAATATAATTTAGCTGGTGGTAGTTGTATTACAGCGTGTTGCAAACATAAAAGAAATTATACAGGTAAGCACCCAATCACAAAAGAGAAATTAGTCTGGCAATATTATTCAGAATATCTACAACTTCAAGAACTTAAAACCTCTACCCCAGAAGAATTGTCTATAAAAGATAATTCTTTTTCTATTACTTTAAAATAATAATAAATAAAATTTAAGGAGAATGATAAAATATGGATCAACAAATTCAAACTTTTTTGTTTAACGCACTTCTCACAATAATTACAACTGGTTTCCCTATTGTAATTACTTATTTAGTAAAGTTAATAATCCAACATACCAATGCCAAACAATTAAATACAGCAAACATTATCGCTAAAAATGCCGTGCTTTTTACAAAACAAATTACAAGTGATTTAAAAATTGATAATAGTGTAAAATTAAATTCTGCTTTAAATTCAGCTTCGCAGTTAGGGAAAAAATATGGAATAAATTTAGAAGATTCGCAGTGGAGATCATTACTTGAAGCTAGTTTATTAGAGATTAAAAAGGGTTTAAATGAAGTTAAGGATGCTTCTAGTATAATTCTACCATTGAATGATTTGCCAAGCTTAGAAGGACAAAATTTAGCTAATAATGAGGTTGTAGAATCGTCTGAAAGTATTGCCACAGTAGAATTACAGAGCAATATAATAAATATTCAAGAAACACAAAAATTAGCATTACCAGAAAACATGTTGTCTCCATTGTACGCAAGTATTCTAGAAAAATCAAATGAAAAAGCAAAACTAGCAGTAGAACAAGTTATTACAGATATTACAAAATCTATTGCGGTTGAAGGAGAGAAATAATAATTATGAAAATATTGAGAAACATTATTAACAAATTAGATAAATTATACACAAATATTTGTATAGAAATTTATTTTAGTTGCAGAAAGATTCTATTAAAACTTGACTTGATAGAGTATTAAGTAATATCAAAACCCTAAATATTACAAATATAAGCACTCTCTAAGCGTTTAAAAAAGTCTCTACCATATAAACTTACATAACATCAATTCAAACAGCTTAGAGAGTGCTTTCTGTGGTTATTAGATTATTGTGTATCCGAAAGTATTGCTACAGTAAGGTTTCAAAATGATTTCAATGTGGGCGATAGGATAAAAATACTTATCATTTAAAATCGCACTTTTATTTTATTATTGTAAAGATAAAATAAACAAATCAAAATAATAAATTAAATAATTACAAAAATAAATAAATAAAATAATAAGAAAGGAATGATAAATATGAGTTTAAATCAAATACCAGACTTTATGTTGTCTGATGAGGCAGGGAGCGTTAAGGATAAGATTGCGGTTTTGAGTGGAGTTGGAGGAATGGTTGAGAAGACAAATAAGAGTGAGTTTGATGCGTACATGGCTGAGAATGCGATAGAGTTAGCAACAAAGGCAACTCAATTAAGTGTAAATACCATAGGTTCTCTAGTTACTAATTTTCAAAACGCTTTAGATTTAGACCCTAATAAAGACGTAGAAGTTGTTGCACTTAGGACAGATGAGAATGGTGCAACATATCAAAACGCATCAGGACGACTGAGTATCTTAGAAAATAAATTCCTCTCTAGATCATTCGACAAGATTACTTTTTTACCAAAAGACTTGACTCAGGTATTCCCAAGTCAAACCTCTGCAACTGTCAAATATCTTAATTTAGTTACTATACCTAAAAATAGTTACCTTTCGAGTGTTAACGCAAAAATTACAGAAATAGGTACAGGTTTACTAGAAATTGGTGTTGGGTACTTTAGCGGAGCAAATTTTATCGTAACAACTCGTAAATATATACCAGTTACTGCGATAGGTATCATAAGTTTACCTGTAGACATTACTACATCATCGCTTGACACTCATGTATATTTTAGCGGAGCAAAAGTTGGATACAACTCTACTATAGGGGCTTACAGGTGGGCGGATATGGTGGAATCGGGTGGTGTAATAACCTTTACACCGCATTACGCCAATATGACATTTGCGATAGAGTATATTTTTTATACTAATAAATTATTAAAAACATTTTCATTATCGGATAGTAACTTAAAAAATGTAGTGGAAATATTTAATGATGTTTTTACTAATTTACTAAGCACCTACGCATACACATCCGTAACGCAGGGTATAGGCATGGTACAGCTCGGCACAGGGTCTAGGATGTATCGGAGTAATTATCTTATTTTCGACACATTTAGATCAAAGTCAATCGTATCGTTTACTGGATCAACAGCTAAATTTGGAATCATGCATTACAACCCGTATAGCTCGTTTGGTGCTTTGTTTTTAGTCGACACAGTTACTGCTAAAATATCAATGCATAAACAATTTACAGGCACAACAATACCAGACATGGTGGCCGAGTCCGAAATACCATTTACCCTTGCGGAAAGTCGCAAGTATATGGCAGAAGTGACTAGAGATGGTTGGACATATACCTTTAGACTTACGGATACCGTCACGCAAAACTACGCCGAAGTAAGTTTTAATAATGAGCCTATAACTGTCCTTGCTGATTATGTAGGTAGAGCACATGGAGCACCGGGTGCAATCTGCTTTGCTGGCACATTACAAGTGTATTCTATGCAATATTTATCCCCTATAAAGCACACTAAGGCATTGTTTATTGGAGATAGCATCACTGAAGGCGATAGAGTTATTCTCGTAGATAAATGGTGCGAAAGGATTAGGAAATCTAAATTCAATAATGATGCTATTATTTCAGGGCGTGGTGGTGCAAAGGCTGACGATGTATTGAGACGATTGCAACAATTTTATACCGATGGATTTACGGCTGATTATGTGGTCGTATTAGTTGGGACAAATGATGCAAACGCAAATTTAATGGCTGACTGGTACACTAATATAGACCTTATACATCAACTTATTATAGATAATAAAGGTATACCTATAATCTGTGTCCCTCCTGTTGGCGTATCAAACAGTGCAAACATCCAACTTATGGCAACATACGTTACTACAACAAAGACTTGGCAGACAATTAGATTTGATATTGCAACCACCATTAACTATGACGGAGTAACATATATGGCTGATAACTTTGCGGATGGTAATCATCCAAGTTTAATTGGTAGTGGGTTAATGTATGAATATGGAACTAATGCTCTTAACTATATTATAGATTAATTGTAAGTCGTAGTAGACAATCAACTTCGACATAGACAAAAACAATATTTATAAAAGAGAGTACAAATTGTACTCTCTTTTTCTATGTAAAAAAAAGAAACGAGGAGATATATTGGAACGCTATGGAATTATTTACTCAGCAACTACATAATAAATAATAAAAAATACATTGGTCAAACTACTTGTACTTTAGAAAAAAGAAAGAGGGAACACATTAATTCTATTAATCAACAAAAATTTAGTTTTCAAAAAGCAATGAAGAAATACGGTATAGAAAAATTTTTATGGGAAATTATCGACCATGCAAATTCTCCGGAAGAACTTGATTATAAAGAAACATATTGGATTGCTCACTTTGGCACTTATGGGAGAGAAGGATATAACATGACTATTGGTGGTCAGAAAAACCATAGGCCATCAAAGGAAAAGCGTATTGAATATTTACGTACAAAACATGACGATAGACCATTTTTAGTATTTGATAAACATGGTACTTTTATTGAGAAATCAGATAATAGATTCTTATTTTGTTTAGAAAATAATATAACCTCTTCAGATGCCAATCAATCATTAACAAATAGGAGGCCATCAGTTGGTGAATATATACTCATATACAAAGATGAATTTACGGAAGAAAATCTCAAAAACAGAATGAATAACGTAAGGAATACTAGGTATTTTGTAGTATTCGATAAAAATGATAATTATTTAGGGAGTTGGAACAACCAAACGGCCTGTCACAATGAAATAAATATTAGCACAAGAGGTATTCAAAGACAACTAAATGAAAACGCAAATAGAGAAAACCCTCGTAAATATAAAATTTATTATATAGATGATATCCCTGATAATCTTAAATGTCTTGTAATAAGTAAATAATTTATAATGTTAGTTCTTAGGCGATTGTACATAACAGACATTTAAAAACAACACAATAGTTCCAAAAAAAGAGAGTAATTAATTTTACTCTCTTTTTTGATTTTATAAAATATGTAAAATTATATCCATCTAATTCCAAATAAAATTCCAGTTTTAATGGATATTTGGATTTTAAGAATCAAGCAGGAGTAGGGTTTGCGGGTTGGATATTTATGGGTAATTTAATAATTAGTTGTTTTTGAGAGAGTTGAAATTTATTTTAACTCTCTTTTGTATTATGTCCAGATTTAAATTTATTGAAGGGAGGTGAGAGGATGGAAGATTTAAAAGATAAATATGTTTATTTATATGATCTTGTTCAAGTACAATTCTATATTTCTAAAGGAAAAATGGTTAAGGACGTAGGAGTTCATTACGCAACAAAAAAGATGTGGCATAAATTTGATAGAAAAGAGACAGCAGACGTTTACGAATTATGGAAAAATTATCAAAGATAAAAATTAGTTTGATATTTAAATTTTTAAAGAAATAAAATTAAAGAAAGAAGGAAAATATAATGGAAAATAATAATGTATTAACAAGAATCTATGAAGAGCGAGAGGTAGCATTTAGAGAAAATAATGGACAAAATGAAGTTAGAATTGATGAAGTAGCTCGCTTTTGTGGATGGACTAGAATTGCTAATAGCGGAAATGAAGTTATTAGATGGGAAAGAGTTAATGGATTTTTAAAAGATTTATCGTGCCCACAAGTGGGTACGGGTGATTTCATCCCAGAATACATAATGTATCCTCTAATTGGTAAGGCAAATAATGATAGAGCGACACAATTTATGTTGTGGGTTGGGAAAGTATTAGTAGAAATAAGGCAAAATGGTGCTTATGTGTCTAAAGATATAACTCCTTTACAAGAAGAGAAACTAGATAAGTTCTCTACAAATAAGAAAATTATGAGCACCTTTAAATTCTGTAACATAGAAGAAATAGAAGCAGAATTTAAAGAGTGTATGATATATTATAAAAATAAAGATGGTAAAGAAAAGAATGCTATTCAAAATACTGTAATTAATGCTTTGAATGATAGAAAACAAACATTAATAGATAGTGGTAAGGGATCTTTCGCTTTGGTTTTGGCAGAAGTCGTGAATACAATCTCAAAAAAGAAAACTGAAACTAGCAATAAGAGAAATGGACAAACAATTAGATATAAGAATGGAATTATAGATAAACAGACACAAATAATTAATGAGAAAGATGAAGAATTAAATAATTTGGAGAATACAATAGCATATCTTAATCCTTCTATTGATGAATTCATGAGTTTTAACATTCACCCAATTTCTGAGAATTATATGTATAAACCAATTAATAGTTATAATGGTGGATTATCTATGGCAAGAACAGATACATATAATACTTGGATTAAAAACTTCCCAAGATATAAAGCAACTTTAAAAGAAGAGTTGAATATTGAATGGGATAAACCAGTAAAGGTATTTATTAAAGTAGATTGCCTAGAGAGGTTTGATACTACAAATTTCGTTAAAGCAATTAATGACATGATTATCAATAGAATCTATGATGAGGATGATAAGATTGCGGTAGATACTCAAATACAAAGAAATAAAATTGTAGAAAGTTATTCTGAAGGAAAAATATATTTTTGTATAAGAAATGTTGATTAAATATAGAAATAAATAAATAATATTTGAAGATTTAAGCACACATCCTATTAGGATTTATTTTATTATATTTCTCTAATAGGATGTGCCACAATTTCAC
>Ga0209417_1005229_pt1 | contig 14527 bp, 12 predicted proteins | sample RifGroF2_FD_184002 | JGI IMG/M metagenome (GOLD analysis project Ga0209417, IMG submission 184002) | Groundwater microbial communities from Rifle, Colorado, USA - Groundwater F2 (SPAdes) (version 2) | ecosystem: Environmental > Aquatic > Deep subsurface > Groundwater | place: Rifle, Colorado... | reverse complement strand
AAGCGCCCCAATATTTCAATCTTCGTTGGCCAGTGACCCTCCCGACTCTTAAGTCGGGATGCTCTGAACCAGCTGAGCTAAGCGCCCGAAAGCGGATGCAAATATAGACTCTTTTTCGTAGCCAGCAAACCTTTTAATAAAAAGATACAATCCCGCCGACTCTTCCTTTCGTCAAAATAATTTTTGATATATGACGGAGACCCTTAACTTAGCCCAAAGGAAAGGATTGTCTATTACCATTAAGTTTGTTAAAGATCATGGATCAGAAATTCTCTGGGCCTGTACCGGATAATAGTCCTTATATCATGAACGATGGTATCTTCAGAAATCTGGTAGAAAGCTCAATTGTGGGAGTCTTTAGATCGACAACCGAAGGGACCATTCAGTATGTTAACGATGCCATCGTCAGGATGCTGGAATTTGACAACCGGGATGAACTGGTCCAGCTTGGTGCCTTTATGCGTTATAAATACCCGGAGCAGCGAGTCAAAATGATTGAATTACTCAAGGAGCACGGCCATGTTAAAGGATTCGAAGCCACCATCCTGACAAAAAAAGGGAATGAAAGAGTTCTTCTGTATAGTCTTGTCCTTGAAGGAAATATAATAAATGGTACCCTGATTGATTTGACGGATCGTGTCGAGGCAGATAGAGCACTCCGGGAAAGTGAGGAGGTTAACCGGCTGCTTTTTGAGAACAGCGGAGAAGCAATCCTGTTTACGAAGCCTGACGGCACCATTTACTCTGCAAATCCGGAAGCATGCAGAATTCTCGGTCGGAGCGAAATGGAGATTAAAGGGCTGGGCCGGTCGGGCATCCTGGACACAAACGATCCACGGTTACCGGTTGCACTAAAAAAAAGGAAAACATCCGGTCAGTTTAAGGGTGAATTAAACATGCTTAAAAAGAACGGGACAGTTTTTCCGGCCGAGTTGTCATCAACGGTTTTCATGGATTCTCATGCGAATGAAAGAACCGGTATCTTTTTTCGTGACATCAGCGACCGGAAACGTGTTCAGGCTGCATTACAGCACAGCAAAAGGGAACTCTCAACACTGATGGACAACTTGCCTGGAATGGTCTATTCATGTTTAAACGACCATGACTGGACCATGAAGTTTATGAGTGAAGGGGCTTACGAACTTACCGGATACTTGCCCGATGAACTGTTAGAAAGCAAAAAGGTCAGTTTTAATGATATCATCCATCCTGATGACGTGGAAAGGGTTTGGGAAATGGTTCAGGCAGCTGTCCGGAATAACCAGAGCTATGATATCGAATACAGGATTATCACGAAATCAGGTTTAGTAAAACAGGTGTGGGAGCGTGGGCAGATCAACTCCTCAGAGGAAAGCGGGTTTGAGTTACTTGAAGGATTCATTACCGACATAACGGATCATAAGAAGGCCGAGGAATCCCTTAGAAAATCCCAGCTTTTGCTGAAGTCCAGCCTGGAGAGTCAGAAAGACACACTACTGCTTTCCATTGATCGGGAATACAGGTACTTGTATTTTAACAAGACCCATGCCGATGTTATGAAATTTGCCTACGGGAAAGAAATTTCTATCGGGATGAACATACTGGAATGTATCACTACAGTGGAGGACAGAATCACAGCCAAAGAAAATTATGATCGGGCACTAAAGGGTGAAACTCATTCTAATATCCGTGTTTATGGAGATATTAACCTGGCTTATTATGAAAGTTTTTTTAATCCGATAATTAATGAGGAAAATGAGATTGTAGGCGCCACCGGATTAGCCCGGATCATAAATGACAGGATAAAGGCTGAACAGGAAATCCAACAGCAAAACGAGGAGCTTCAGAACCTCAATGCCACCAAGGATAAATTCTTCTCGATAATTGCCCATGACCTCCGTAGTCCGTTCAATAGTTTTATGGGACTCACACAGGTTATTGCAGAAGATTTGCCCAGCCTGACCATGTCTGAAGTTCAAAAAATGGCTGAAAGCATGAGCAATTCTGCCACCAATTTATACCGGCTACTGGAAAACCTCCTCCAATGGTCGCAAATTCAGAAAGGGGCCATTCCATTCAACCCGGTTCCTTTGGATTTAAAAAAGGCTGTCGATCAAAGCCTGGAATTGATACATGATTCCGCTAAAATCAAAGAAATTGATATTTCGATTGATATTCCGGACAAGTCAATAATCTATGCTGACAAGGATCTTCTCCAGACAATTTTCCGAAACCTCGTTTCCAACGCAACAAAATTTTCTCACAGGGGCGGTAAGGTACAAATAATCGCCAAGGCAGCCACTGGTGAGGGTATGGAGGTTTTAGTCAGGGACTGCGGAATCGGAATGAAACCATCGATGGTTGAAAGTCTGTTCAGAATTGATGTGAGCAATAAGAGGCAAGGCACTGAAGGTGAACCCAGCACCGGTCTTGGGCTGATATTGTGTAAGGAATTCATTGAAAAACATGGCGGAAAAATCCGGGTTGAAAGCAAGCCCGGCCAGGGAACCACAATTTTCTTCAATCTGCCTCCTACTAAATGAATGAGTCTGCACCATCAAAGCCTGACTTCCGTCTGCGGTCATCCGTCATCGGTCTGTTTTAAAGCGCTTCCCCTACCAAATACGTACTCCCCGTCACCAAAACCAAATCATCCATTCCGGCTGATTTCCTTGCAGCTGCAACCGCTTCGGGCACTGTATTATGGATGGTCCCGTTCAGTCCGTAAAAAGCAGCTTTGGCAGCCAGCATTTTAACATCAAGAGCCCTTGGAATTGATGCTTGTGTAAAATAATATCTGGCGTTTTTGGGAAGCACCTGGAGAATTTTATCGATTTCCTTGTCATTTACAGCCCCATAAACGATATGTGGTTCACGGAACCGGGTGTTCTCAAGCTGGTACACCACCTGCCGGATGCCGTCAACATTGTGCCCCGTATCAACTATGGTCCTCGGATTTTCAGAAATTACCTCCCAGCGCCCCCTGAATCCTGTCAGGCTTCTCACGGCAGATAATGCCCGGTAAATATGATCATCGGTAATATCCCATTCCTTCAGTTTCAGGAGTTCAATCACCTCCAGAACAACTGGAAGGTTTTTACGCTGCACCATGCCCAGCTGGTCGCTCCAGAGCTCAGGATAAACCAACTTCCTGCCCCTCATGGTCTGGAAATATTGCCTTCCTTCCGGAGTAACCACCGACCAGGGAACCTGAAAAAAATCATTCGCAAAATAGAGCGGTGATCCAAGCCGGGTGGCTGTTTCCTCAAAAACCCTTCGGGTATCCCGGTTCTTATCCCCTACCACTACAGGAATCCCGGGTTTGATGATTCCCGCCTTCTCTCCGGCAATTTTCTGCAGAGTATTCCCGAGCAGGTCCATGTGGTCAAATCCGATATTGGTGACTACTGAAATCATCGGATCAATAATATTGGTCGAATCGAGCCGACCGCCCAGTCCGGCTTCGACAATGGCAATCCTCACATCCTGCCTTGAGAAATAATCAAAGGCCATGGCTACGGACATTTCAAAAAACGATGGTGTCAGTTCTTCCAGGATCGCCCTGTGCTGCTCAACAAATCCAACCACCTCCTTCTTAGGGATCATTTCGCCGTTGACCCGGATCCTCTCCCGGTAATCAACCAGGTGGGGGGAAGTATATAGTCCGGTCTTAAATCCGGCGGCCTGAAAAATTGCCGCAAGCATACTGGAAACCGAACCCTTTCCGTTTGTTCCTGCAATATGAATACTAAGGAAATTCCGGTGGGGCTGCCCGAAATACCTGTCGAGAGCCAGGGTATTATCAAGGTCAGCCTTGTAAGCAGCCTTCCCTACACGGTGAAACATCGGGAGTTGCGAAAAAAGCCAGTCGGTGGTTTCTTTGTAGTTCATCGATTGCAATTTTACTATATTTAACCAGAAAGAAGAAATCAATCATGGTTAATCAGAAGAAAATATTCGTGCTAGACACCAATGTGCTGCTGCACGACCATAAATGCATCTATCAGTTTCAGGAACATGATATTATCCTGCCCATCACGGTTCTTGAAGAATTGGATAAATTCAAAAAAGGAAATGACCTCATAAATTTCCAGGCTCGAGAGTTTGTGCGGGAACTTGACCAGCTGGCAGGGGAAATGCTGTTCACCGAGGGCATTTCGCTCGGACGGGGGCTGGGCCGGCTCTTCATAGAAACCGGCAAGCCGTTCAGCCGTGAAATGGAGGAATCCTTTGAAGAGAAGATTGCCGATCACCGGATCCTTGCAATAGCCGACTATTCCCGGAATAAGAATCCCGACAAACAGGTCATTCTGGTCACAAAGGATATTAACCTGAGAATCAAGGCGAAAGCCCTCGGACTAACCGCCCAGGATTATCGTGCCGACCAGGTTGCCAATATTGAATATCTCTATGAAGGGGTTCCAACCATCGAGAACCAGAGCGATGAGGCTATCAGTAAACTCTACACTTCGACGGAAGGAGTGTCGGTTGAGGAATTCAACCTGACCATGGATCCGCGGTCGAACCAGTATATGATACTTAAAGGGAACCACTCAACGGCTCTGGCTATTTTCGATATACGTACCAGTGCCCTGCACGTGGTTCAAAAGCAGAAATGTTACGGTATTGAGCCCCGGAATGCGGAGCAGACGATGACGCTGGATGCTCTCACAAGACCTGACATACAACTCGTTAGCCTTACCGGAAAAGCAGGCACCGGCAAAACCCTCCTCGCCTTGGCCGCTGCCCTTCAGATGCGCCGGGAATACCATCAGATTTATCTAGCCCGGCCAATCATCCCCCTTGGCAACCGGGATATCGGGTACCTTCCGGGAGATGCCCATGAAAAAATCGAACCCTATATGCAGCCTCTGTTCGATAACCTGTCCGTTATCAGGCACCAGTTCGACCAAAGAAGCAAGGAGTTCCTGAAAATTGACCAGTTGCTGCAGGAAGAAAAACTGATTATCACACCGCTTGCCTATATCCGCGGACGCAGCCTCAGTAAAGTTTTCTTTATCGTGGATGAGGCCCAGAACCTCACGCCGCATGAAGTGAAAACCATCATAACCCGAGCCGGCGAAGGCACGAAAATCGTCTTTACCGGTGATATTCAGCAGATCGATTCACCCTACCTGGATACAAAATCAAATGGGCTCTCCTATCTGACTGATAAAATGAAGGGCCAGGATGTTTTTGCACATGTTAACCTGATCCATGGGGAAAGGAGCCATCTGGCGGAACTGGCCAGTGATCTTTTGTAGGTTGCCGGTTGCCGGTTACCAGTTGCCGGTTACCAGTTGCCGGTTACCTGTTACCAGTTAAAAGTAAGAGTTAATAGACAGGAAGGAAAAATTGAAGAAGGTTGCGTTTCATACGTTGGGGTGTAAGCTTAATTTCTCGGAAACCAGTGAGATAGGCCGGCAGCTGGAAGAGGCAGGATTTGAGCGTGTCTCTTTTGGCACTCCGGCAGATGTTACCGTGATTCATACCTGCAGCGTTACCGGTTCTGCAGACAGAAAGACCCGGCAGGCCATCCATAAGGCCGTGCACACCTCACCGGAGGGTTTCATTGTTGCCATGGGGTGTCTCGCGCAACTGAAGCCGGAAGAGCTGGCCTCCTGGCATGGAGTCGATCTGGTACTGGGGACCAGCGATAAGTTTGACCTGGTTAAATACCTCGGGGATATCCGGAAGAAACCGGTTGCAGAAATCCATAGCTGCGAGATTGCGGAGGAAAATAAATTCTTTTCGGCACATTCCACTTCCGAAAGAACCCGGGCATTTTTAAAGGTCCAGGATGGCTGCGACTATCCATGTAGTTATTGCACCATTCCTAAAGCCCGGGGTAAAAGCCGCAGTCCGTTCATCACCATAATTACGGAACAAGCCAAAGAATTGGCTAACAAAGGATTACATGAAATCGTTCTTACCGGGGTCAACATTGGCGATTTCGGAAAAACCACCGGCGAGTCATTTCTCGACCTTGTTAAAAAACTCGATGATACCGATGGAATCCTTCGGTTCCGCATCTCCTCAATCGAACCTAACCTGATTCCTGATGATCTGGTCCGGTTTGTTGCGGATTCAAAACGATTTGCCCCCCATTTCCATATCCCGCTGCAATCCGGATCGGATAAAATCCTTCGGCTGATGCGGCGCCGGTACCTTCGTAAAACTTTCGCCGAACGTGTTGAAAAAATCAAGGAACTGATGCCGGATGCCGCCGTGGGAGCCGATGTGATCGTTGGATTTCCCGGTGAAACTCAGGAGGATTTTGAAGATGCCTGCCGTTTTATCCAAAGCCTTCCCCTCTCCTACCTTCACGTTTTCACCTATTCAGAGCGTGCCGGAACCGTTGCTGCTACCATGGGCGGAAAGATTCCTGAACGTATCCGCGATGAAAGAAGTCATATCCTGCATGAAATTGGCAATGAATTGAAAATGAATTTCTACCGGTCCCTGGCCGGGCAGGAACGAATCGTCATCTTTGAACAAAAGAGAAAGGACGGAACTGTAACAGGATACACGGACAATTATGCAGAAGTGGTGATCCCATGGCAGGAAGATGTTGTGCATCAAATAAAAAGAGTCAGGCTCGGGGGATTATCCGGGGATCTCATGACTGCGGCTCTTCTTTGATTATTTCCTTACTTTTATTTCGATGAATTACGAAAAACTTACAGATGCCGTTGCCATGGCAGCAACAACAACCGGATCCTGGCTTAAGGAGCTTACAGGAAAGATCCACGAGGACCTGATCACGACAAAAGGCCGTATGGACTTCGTCACTGAAATCGATAAAGAATCTGAAAAGCGACTCATTCATGATCTTTCCATGATACTTCCCGAGGCCGGATTCATTGCGGAGGAGGGCACTGAAACACGTCGGGGAAAGGACTTCAACTGGATTATTGATCCGATAGACGGAACCACCAATTTTATACACGGGGTTTTTCCCTTCTCTATCAGTATCGGACTGATGGAAAACAAGGAAATGGTTTCGGGTGTGATTTATGACCCTCTGCATGGGGAATGCTTTTATGCCAGCAAGGGAAGTCAGTCAATGCTGAATGGCAAGCCTATCAGGGTAAGTCAGAGAACACACCTGGGTGAAGCATTGCTTGCAACAGGTTTTCCTTACAATGATTTTTCACTTCTCTCGCCCTATATGGATTCAATGGTTGAATTAATGTCCTGTACCCACGGAATCAGGCGACTGGGCTCAGCGGCTATGGACCTGGCCTTCGTGGCCTGCGGCCGGTATGACGCTTTCTGGGAATACCATCTAAAACCCTGGGATGTTGCAGCCGGAACCCTGATAATCAAGCAGGCCGGAGGCATGGTTTCTGATTTTTACGGCGGCGAAGATTACCTTTTCGGAGAAACCTTTGTAGCAACCAACGGGAGAATTCAATCGGAATTCCTGGCCATTTTAAACAAACATTTCGGCACAGGCATTGAATCCCGATGAACTGATCAAATCAGGCCTGAGATCAGGCAACAGGGATATTTTCAAGAGCCTGTTCAACGACCTGTACCCCCAACTTACCCGCTATTCCACCACCATTACAGCCGACCATGAAACCTCCCGTGAACTGGTCCAGGACCTTTTTCTCGACCTATGGGAAAAACGCAACAGCTTTCTGATCCGTGGATCCGTAAAAGCCTATCTCTTTACCGCGATTTACCACAGAAGCCTGAACTGGATCAGAAACCAGCGACTCCGTGAAAAATACCGCAACCATCCTGTAGAGATTCACCGGTGGTTTCCCGGAATCACACCTCCCGACAACCAGGATTCATTGCTGCTTGAGGCAATTGAAAAAGAGATATCCCTGCTCCCCGACCGATGCCGCGAGGTGTTTTCACGATTTGCGGTATTCGGGGAAAAACAGTCGGAAATAGCCGTAGCACTGGGCATATCGGAAAAAACAACCGAAAATCACCTGCTCAGGGCACGAAAGATACTTCGAGGCCGGTTGAAAAATTTCAGGTAAGCATTGGGGGGTTTTACTCTTTGATGTGTCTTAGAATAAAAAACACATGATGATTACGGATGAATTACTATTCAGGTTTATAGAAGGGAATACTTCTGCGCAGGAGAACAGGGCAATAAACCAATGGCTCAGTAAGAATCCCGATCATTCCGCACGTCTTGAAATATTGCGCTCCTGCTGGAACGGATCTGAAACCGGTTCCGGCTCCGATGAAAATGCGAAGGCCTGGGAAACCCTGGAATCAAGAATGAACAATTCTCCGGTTAGAAAACAGCCTCGCTCGATATCCCTTAACCTAAAACGTTTAAGTATTGCTGCAACTCTCCTGATTCTCCTGGCCAGTGGTGCATTGCTGCTCTCGCAGGCTGGAAACCGAACCATCCGGAACAGGGACAATACGACCTATTCATTCTTTCTGCCCGACGGCACGCAGGTGTTTCTCGGACCGGATTCCAGGCTGACATACAGCAGGAAGCTTGCTGAAGGAGAAAGGATTGTTACGCTCAGGGGTGAAGCCTACTTCGATGTAGTGGCAAGCACTGCTCACCCTTTTATTGTCCAGACCGGAAAAGCCAGTGTTGAGGTCACGGGGACCAAATTCGCCGTAAATGTTTCCCGGAAAAGCGATGAGGTGGAAGTTTCGGTTAAATCGGGCAAAGTACTTTTTTATAACAGCCTTACCATGAGTAAACATGCATTCCGGATGGGCCTGGGACCCGGTGAAAAGGGAATCTATTCACCCGCCAGGAACCGAATGGACAAAACCCGGGATCCACACATTCTGACAACACCTTAAAAAAATCAAAGACTAAAACCTGTATCATGAAAAAAATCCTTCTACTCCTGACCGCCCTGTCTTTCCTTTCCATTAGCGGTATCCAGGCAAAAGAAATCCAGGCACTGTTTTACCATGCCAGCTTTTTCAGTCCCGCCGAAGGGCCTTATCTTGAAACTTACCTTAAAGTGTTCGGACCCTCGGCAGAATATGTTAAAACTCCCCGCGGAACCTACCAGGCATCCCTGGAAATAACTCTTGTTTTCAAGAAGGATAATAAAATCACTGACTTCAGAAAGTATAACCTCCTCAGCAGTGAAATCGCCGACACAGCAAAAGGAATGCCTCACTTTATCGATCAGCAGAGAATACCCCTACCCTACGGGATCTATCAGCTTGAGTTCACCATGAAGGACAACAACTCCAAGGAGAGTCCGATTGAAGAAAGCAAGGTTCTGGCACTGGAGTATGATAACAAGTCACTTAAGTTTTCCGATTTCCAGTTCATTGAATCTTTCAAACAAACCCAGGTAGAAAATATCCTTTCAAAAAGCGGATTTGACCTTGTTCCTTTTGTCGGAGATTTTTACGCTGCCGACGACCAAAACCTCAGTTTCTATATCGAGTTATATAATCTTGATAAGAAGTTAGGGGAACAGCAGGATTTTCTTTTCCGATATTATCTGGAATCATTCGAAACCAACATATCCCTTGGAGAGTTTTCAAGATTCCAGCGTCAAAAGACAGGAACCGTCAATCCAATCCTGGCAACCATCCCGATCACCAACCTCTCCAGTGGAAATTACAACCTGGTTGTAGAGGCGAGGGACCGGAATAATGAACTTATCTCTTTCAATAAAATCTTTTTCCAACGTAGCAATCCCGGAATGCAGATTGACCTGAAAGATATTCAAAGTGTTGATATCACTTCAACCTTTGCCGAGAAGATAACCAGCCTTGATTCTCTCCGGTTTTACCTCCTGAGTCTTGTGCCCATTGCCACATCCCTTGAGACCCAGTTTGCACGAAACGCCACCTCTACGGATGAAATTCCTAACCTCCAGAAATTCCTGTATAACTTCTGGAAAGTGCGGAACGATAAGGAACCTGAAGCTGAATGGAATAAATACAAGGCACAAGTCATGGCAATCGAGGCAACCTATAAAACCAAAATAAAGCATGGCTTTGAAACAGACATGGGAAGAGTCTGGCTTAAGTACGGAACACCAAACCAGGTAGAGGAGAGCAAGCATGAACCTTCAGCCGCACCCTATGCCATCTGGCATTACTGGCACATCGACAGCGGAAATCAGAATAATAAAAGATTCGTCTTCTCCAATCCGCATATGGTAGGAACTGAATACTTCCTGATTCATTCCGACGCCAGAGGCGAGATATATAATGCTAACTGGCAGATCGAAATTCACAACCGGAATTCCTCCCAGAATAATTACAGTAACAGCTGGGGCGACAGAGCATCAGAGCTTTTCAAAAGATAAACATACCGCACCGGAACATGGGATCCAGAATCATCTTCTTGCTTATTAAAGGATTATCCTGGATCCCGGACGGTGTCCTGAACGGTTTCTCTCGTGTTGTTTATTTTATCATCTACCAGGTCATTGGTTACCGGAGAGAAATAGTCACAAAAAACCTGGCCAATTCCTTTCCGGAATTGAGCCCTGCCAGAAGAGATGAAATTTCGAGAGGATTTTACCGGCAATTTTCCGATATCGTTCCCGAAATGATCCGTTTTATCAGGATTAAACCAAAGAACTATTCGAGAAGAATTCATGTAACCAATCAGGATTTACTCAGGAACTACCTTGATGAGAAAAAAAATCTGGTAATTGTCTCCGGTCATTTCGGAAACTGGGAGTGGAATATCCTGGCTATCCTGGCGACCGGCTACAGGCTTCTCGCTGTTTATAAACCTCAATCAAGCCTTCTTGCCGATGACCTGATGAAAAAGATAAGGCAGAAACCCGGTCTTACCCTCCTCCCCATGAAAGAGACGGTAAGGGCTATTCACCGTGAGCAGGAATCAAACAGTGACCCTTTTGTTTTGTTGCTGGTTGCAGACCAGATACCCGCGCAAGGTGACATCCATTTCCGTACACCTTTCCTTAACCAGGACACCGCCTTCTTTACGGGCGGAGAGAAAATTGCCAGGAAATTCAGGATGCCATTACTTTACATTGATCAGGAGAAACTAACATTCGGCAGGTACAGGGCGAAAGTTGAAACATTGTTTGATGGAACAGAGGCCCTTCCAGAAAACGCGATCACGGAACGGTTTGCAGCCCGCCTTGAAACTTCCGTCAGGAGAAATCCGGGTCTTTGGCTGTGGTCACACCGGAGGTGGAAATATCCAAGAACAGAGACAATCTCAAAATGAAGCCATTAGTCACCATAGCCATTCTCAACTGGAACAGTCTTGATTTCCTGAAAAAATTTCTTCCTGTTCTTATTGACCGCACCCCCATAGATCTGGCACACATTGTCATCATTGACAACGGCAGTACAGATGGAACGGCCGGGTGGGTCACGGCGGATTACCCCGATATTCACCTCATGGTACTGGATCGTAATTACGGGTATGCCGGTGGTTATGCGATCGCACTGGAAAAGATATCGACCCGATATGTGGTCCTTTTAAATTCGGACATTGAAGTTCCGGAAAAATGGCTTGACGGAATGATTCAGTTCATGGAAGACCATCCCGCGGCATCAGCCCTGGCTCCAAAAATCCTCAGTTATCAGAGCCCCCGGCAATTTGAATATGCCGGAGCTGCCGGCGGTTGGATAGACCGGTTTGGTTTCCCTTTTTGCCGGGGACGTATTTTTAATTCCATTGAGGATGATAACGGACAATACCCGACTCCTGAAAAAATATTCTGGGCATCGGGTGCTTGCATGCTCGTGCGAACGGAAGCCTATCGGAATGCCGGAGGCCTGGACCCGGAATTTTTTGCGCATATGGAGGAGATCGACTTATGCTGGCGCTTACAGGCAAACGGCGGTGAAATATGGTATTTTCCGGATACTTGCGTTTATCACGTAGGTGGCGGCACACTGCCCAATGAGAGTCCCTATAAACTATTTCTCAATTTCAGGAACAACCTGATATTGCTCCATAAAAACCTGCATGGTTCACTGAGAAGAAGAATTCTTTTCTCACGGCAGGTCTTTGACGGCATTGCAGCTATTCAATATCTTATAAAAGGCAAGCCCCGGTATTTCAATGCCGTTTTACGAGCCCACTCGGAATTCAACAAAATGCGAAAGGACAGATACAGGAATTACAAGGGGACGGGAATCCGGGAACCTTATACCTTTTCGGGGTATTATCATGGGAGTATTGTAGTCGCCTTCTTTTTAAAAAGAATCCGGCTTTTCCGTAACCTCCGGATTCAGAGATAGTCCAACGATTTCTCCAGTTTCATTCCCCGGGATCCCTTAACGAGAATTGTACAGCCTTGCAGGGGATTTCGCTGTAATTCAGCGATCAGGCTTTCTGTATCAGGGAATGCCTGAAGACCGGGGCCCCGGGCACAATTGAAGAATTCTTTCCCGGCCAGATAGACGGCATGAAAGCTGAAAGTCCTCACCAGCCTGACAATTTCCGCATGCTCAACCGCGGATTCGTTTCCCAGTTCAAACATATCACCCAGTATCAGTACGGACATCGGCAGGTTCAGTGAGGCAAAATGCCGGATCGCCAATGCCATGCTTGAGGGGTTCGCATTATAGGCATCGAGAAGAAGCCGATTCCCAGCCGTCACTTTCCATTGCGACCGCATATTGCTTGGCATATAACCCTCAATCCCTGCCCTGATCTTCACGGCACTCATTCCAAATTGGTACCCCACGGCGGCAGCGGCCAGAACATTATAAAGGTTATAATTTCCGGTCAGGCTGGTTTTTGCTACAAATTCTGATTGATCAGGCAGTGAAACCGAGGCAGCCAGTTGATATCCGCCTGCCTCCGCGATTCCTTTAACTGAAGGAGAGCCGTCTGATCCGTATGTAATGGACGGATAATCTCCGGCAATGGCTGAAAGATGCTCGTCATCGGAATTCAGGAACCAGGTCCCGCCGGTACGGCTCACAAACCGGAAAAGTTCACTTTTTGTAACCACTACTCCGTCAAACGAGCCAAAACCCTCCAGATGCGCCTTGCCGACATTAGTTATAAGGCCGTGGGTAGGTCGGGCTATATCGCAAAGGAAAGCTATTTCACCCGGATGGTTGGCACCCATTTCCACTACCAGAATTTCAGTTTCCGGTCCGGCAGACAGCAGTGTGAGCGGAACGCCGATGTGATTGTTCAGGTTTCCGGAGGTCCCTACAACACGGTATTGCTGTTTCAGCACGGATTGAATCAGTTCCTTGGTGGTTGTTTTACCATTGGTTCCGGTGAGCGCCACAACCGGGATGTTTAGCTGGCTCCTGTGAAAAGAAGCCAGTTCCTGAAGAAATTCAAGAACGTTTTTTACCAGAGTATAGTTGGAGCCACTGACAACTGCAGGGTCATCCACCACTGCGAAGGAAGCCCCCGATGACAGGGCGTCAGCAGCGAAAAGATTCCCATTGAAGGAGTCACCGGTCAGGGCAAAAAAGAGACAGCCGGGGGTGATATTCCGGCTGTCGGTACAAACCTGCGGGTTTCGCAGGAAAATTGTATAAAATTCTTTAGCAGTCACATTCTACTTGCCATCCGGTCTCCCCAGCCTCGACATGGCGCAGCGGAACCCGATATCATCGGTTGCCTTGTCCTCATCAAGGTAGCGGCGGGAACCCGGAACCAGCCAATAGGCACGGTCACGCCACGAACCACCCTTGAACACACGGGCTTTATCGGAAATCCTGCTGGTTAGCCCGATCTCGCTGTCGTACATTTTGGCGGTACTCTTTTCGCTGTTCTGTTCACCGGTTTTATAGCCAATGCTTGACCGCGGGTCACCATCCCGGTAATTCCGGTTATCAGACAGCTTATAGTTCTGGCGCTTCAGGTTCTCTTCGGGTTTCATGGCACGGCGCGGAATCCGGCCTAATGAATCCTTCTCGGCAAGATTTCCGGAAGCATCGCGGTCCTGAACCGTAAAAATATTTCCGCGATAAGGGCTCAGTTCATCAACATCTAGGGAAGAGAGAGGCCTGTAAACATCCAGAACCCATTCACTTACGTTTCCTGCCATATCATACAGGCCATAATCATTTGGCCAGTAAGACTTTACAGGTGAAGTGAAGGCAAAGCCATCGTTCAGTGCTCCGCTTACTCCCATATAATCGCCCTTGCCCCTTGAGAAGTTGGCCATGATCTTGCCACGGTCAGCTTTTTCTTCGTTTCGGGTATAATTTCCCCGCCAGGGGTAAACACGTTTGTTGTCAATCAATTCCTTTTCTGCAACCAGCCCCAATGCGGCAAATTCCCATTCAGCCTCGGTAGGGAGACGGTATTTGGGATAAAAGAAACCGTCTTCCATCCTTGCTTTACGGACACCTGAATTGGGATCGCTGTTGGGCAAATCCTGCCTGACCTGACCGACGTATTGTCCAGCCAGATAAGCATCGGTATTAAAATTATTGGCACCGGCCTGGTTGGGATCTACATTGAGCAGACCTTCCTTGATCAGCATCATTTCATTAACCCTGTCGGTCCGCCATTCGCAGTATTGGGTAGCCTGCAGCCAGGAGACTCCTACGACCGGGTAATCATTGTAGGCCGGATGGCGCAGGTAATACTCAACAAGAGGCTCGTTAAAAGCGT
>Ga0209417_1005226_pt1:12500-14534 | contig 14534 bp, 13 predicted proteins | sample RifGroF2_FD_184002 | JGI IMG/M metagenome (GOLD analysis project Ga0209417, IMG submission 184002) | Groundwater microbial communities from Rifle, Colorado, USA - Groundwater F2 (SPAdes) (version 2) | ecosystem: Environmental > Aquatic > Deep subsurface > Groundwater | place: Rifle... | reverse complement strand
TTACCGCTATCCGTTCATGGTGGAACCGTAGCAATGCAGATGCGTATTGCAGCGGTCGATCTCGTCAGCAATACCTGTTTCCCCGCGCTCGCCGCGGAGGAGCTAGGCTTCTACAAGGCCCAGGGTTTGGATGCTCACATTGAACTGGTCGCCGCGCTTGGGGCAACGAAGGCGCTGCGAGACGGCACCGCGGATGCCATGATCGCCGGCTCGGTGCACGACCTGCTTACGGAGTTTCCCCGGTGGGAAGGGGCGAAGTTGATCGTGTGCCTCTCCCAGGGGACCCCTTGGCTGCTCGTTGTTCGCGCCGATCTCGCCGCAAAGCGCGGCGACATTCGCGCGCTGAAGGGGCTGCGTCTCACGGCAGCGGAGGGACCGGACCTGGCGCTCAGACAGCTGCTGATCGAGGCTAAGGTCGATCCCGACCGAGATCTTCGAATCGTGAAACTGCCGGGCGCCGAGGCGCGCGATGTCTCCTTCGGTGTGTTCGCGGCCCAGGCCCTGGAGGCAGGCCAGATCGATGGCTTCTGGGCCAACGCCATGGGCGCCGAGACTGCAGTCCGACGTGGGTTTGGCAAGATCCTGGTCGATGTCCGGCGCGGCGATGACCCCGCTCAAGTCCGCCGCTTTACCTTTGCCGGGCTCGCTACGACCGAGGCGCTGATCGAGCGCGAACCGGAGTGCGCCGCGGCCGCTGTCCGGGCCATTGTGAAAACTCAAAAAGCCCTCCGGGCAGAGCCGGCACTGGCTCAAGAGGTGGGGCGACGCCGGTTTCCCAAAGAGGCTGCGGAGCTGATCGCGACGATCGTTGAACGGGACTTGCCGTTCTACGACCCTGTCATCTACGAAGAGGCCATCGCCGGGCTCAACCGCTTCGCCCAATCCGTCGGCCACCTGCGCAGCCCGGTGCCCTACGATCAGGTGGTGGCTGTCCGCTTCCGCGACCTTTGGCGCTCCTGAGGGCAGTGAGGCAAGAAAAAGGTTCCTGACACCTTCCCACGAGCACGAGCCACCATTCGACCATTCGACACGCTCATGGTGGTGAGCAAGTCGAACCACAAGCTCAGAGTTCGACTGAGGCTCACTCGAAGTCTGGCCCTGAGCGGCTCGACTAAGCTCGCCGAAGTCAAGTCGAAGGGCGATCACGAACACGTTTCTTGCCTATTGCTTGATGCCTTTCGCCTGTATTATAAATTGGCCAGTTCTGCACCTTCGTCCGACTGCGTCTTTGCATAAGATCGAGTGACGAGATGCGAGTGACGAGATGAACATTCAAAGTCAGGCAATGTAATGTTGCAAGACCTGACCCTAAAGTCCTTCTATTAGACCCAATCAGATCTGAGAAAGGAAACCTTGTGAGGAGAATGTCCCGTTGTCTATAAGTAGCTTTCCCAGACGGCATCGTCCTCGTCCTTCCAGACCTCGGCAAACTTCTTTTGCGCCGCCTGTCTCAAGGTACTCAACTCCTCTTTTTCCTCAAGGACGGTCACAGGCCTGATGAAAATGGCGCCGTCCTGGTAGTCAACCTTCACGTAGGATCCTTTTTCCACCTTCGCTTTTTGCCGGACAGCTTTTGGAATCGTAACCTGATAGTGGGCGTTGACCTTTGCTAGCTTCATGGGGTGCCTCCATTTGTAATACTTTAGTACAATGTTAAATCCCTGCATGTTAGATGTCAACAAACCGCACAAACAAAAAGGCCCGGGCTGGTTTCAGCCTCGGGCCTTTTCAAATTTAAATCCGGCGACGACCTACTCTCCCATAGGGCGACCCTACAGTACCATCGGCGCTGGAGGGCTTAACGACCGAGTTCGGGATGGGATCGGGTGTGACACCTCCGCTATCGCCACCGGAAACTGTTCGGCCGCCATAAATGCCCACCAAAATCTGGGACATTTCTGATCGGCCTTAAAATTCTCTCACAACTGAATACGGGCAAGCACAATTTGCAAGGTAACAATAGTAAATATGGTCAAGCCGCACGACCAATTAGTACCGGTAAGCTTCAACCATTACTGGCCTTCCACATCCGGC
>Ga0209417_1005226_pt1:0-5000 | contig 14534 bp, 13 predicted proteins | sample RifGroF2_FD_184002 | JGI IMG/M metagenome (GOLD analysis project Ga0209417, IMG submission 184002) | Groundwater microbial communities from Rifle, Colorado, USA - Groundwater F2 (SPAdes) (version 2) | ecosystem: Environmental > Aquatic > Deep subsurface > Groundwater | place: Rifle... | reverse complement strand
AACTAAGAATTAAAAATCCGTAATTCGAAATTATTAACGTGCGTAATCGACTGATCGCACTTCCCGAATGACCGTCACCTTGATTTGTCCGGGATAGGTCATCTCGCTTTCGATCTTGCGCGCGATCTCACGGGCCATGATGGCCGCATCTTGATCGGAGATAAGCTCATTCTGAACGATGATCCGGATTTCTCTCCCTGCCTGGACCGCATAGGACTTTTCTACCCCCTTGAATGAATTGGTGATGCGTTCGAGCTCTTCCAGGCGGCGGACATAGGTTTCCAGCATCTCCCGACGCGCCCCGGGGCGGGCTCCGGAGAGGGCATCTGCCGCATCCACCAAGGGAGCCAGGATAGTCTCTGCCTTTACGTCTTCATGGTGCGCCGCGATCGCATTGACGATCTTGGGGGATTCTCCATACTTGCGCGCCAGCTCTGCTCCGATAATGGCATGAGACCCTTCTACTTCGTGATCCACTGCTTTGCCGATATCGTGGAGCAAGGCTGCCCTCCGCGCCTGTTTCTCGTTCAGGCCCAATTCCACCGCCATCATGCCGCAAATAAAAGCCGCTTCAATTGAATGCAAAAGCACGTTCTGCGCATAGCTGTAACGAAACTTTAGCCTCCCCAGCAGCTTCACGAGCTCGGGGTGAATGCCATGGACCCCGACGTCAAAAATAGCCTTCTGCCCCGCCTCCCGGATAGCCTCTTCTACCTCCTGCTCCGCCTTGCGCACAACCTCTTCTATCCTTCCAGGGTGGATACGGCCATCGGACATGAGCTTTTCCAGCGACAGCCGGGCAATTTCCCGACGAATGGGATTATGGCCGGAAATGATCACGGACTCCGGAGTATCATCAACGATCAGATCAATCCCCGTAGCCGCTTCCAAGGCGCGGATATTGCGTCCCTCACGGCCAATAATCCTACCCTTCATATCGTCGCTGGGTAAAGGCACGACCGTAACCGTTCGCTCAGCAACAAAATCGCCAGCCAATCTCTCAATCGCCAAGGCGACAATCTTCTGCCCTTTTCGGACCGACTCCTCCCGCGCCTCCTCTTCAATAACCCGGATGCGTTTGGCGGATTCGTGTTTGGCCTCTTCCACCATCTGTTCGATCAGACCTTTCTTCGCCTCCTCCCGGGTCATCCCTGCAACCTGCTCCAACTGCTGTTTCGCATCGTCACCCAGACGGGCACACTCGGCGGTCTTCTCCTCGACCGCTTTTTCTCTGATTTTAACTGAGGCCTCCCGCTTTCCCAGCTCGGCCTCACGCTTCTCCACCGTCTCGATCCGCTTGTCGAGATTCTCTTCCTTATTGATCAGCCTTCTTTCCAACGACTGCAGTTCTCTGCGGGTCTCACGAACCTCTTTCTCCAAATCCACCTTGGCCTGTAACACGCTATCTCTGGCCTGAATCTCCGCTTCTTTTTTGATCGCATTGGCCTCTTTCTTCGCCTCCTCGATAATGCGGGCCGCCGTACTTTGCGCCAGCTCCATCCGGCTCCGACGCTGCCTTCGATGCAGCCAAGCAATCGTCAGAACCAAAAGAACTCCTAGCAGGAAACCCGCAACTCCAATCACCATATTGAGTTCCAAAGATAACACCCCCTTTGCACCTGAGAAATTTAGGGAATCGCGCCTGTCCGGGATGAAACATCCCCGCAGTCAATGATTCTCCTCTCAGTAATAATGTAATGGATCTTTCGATCCCACTTTTCAGTCGGCACCTGATCTACAATCTGGAATTCGTAGGCCAAGGCTATCAACCCCGGCCCTCTTTCTAACAGCTCGACCGCTCGATCATACCAGCCCTTACCTCTGCCCAAACGGTTCCCTTGCCGATCAAAGGCGAGGCCGGGGACAAAAACTACTAGCGCTTCTTGATCCTCCTTGGTCATGATTTTTTCGCCCGTCGGCTCAAGGATGCCGTAGCGCCCCGGCTTCAGCTCTTCCGCGGACTCCACCCGAACCATAGCCAGATCATCCCGCTCTCCCAGCTTCGGGTAGAAGAGTTTCTTCTGCGACCTCAAAGCATGATCCCGGATCCTATCCGTGGCAACCTCGTTCTCAACAGGGCTGTAAAGCGCCACCGAACGGCAAAGCAGATAAGGGGAAAAACGAAGAATCCGCTCCTGAATCAGGCGGGCCCAGAGCGCAACTTCAGCAGGTGCGAGCGAATTCCGTCGCGCAAGAGCCGCAGTACGAAGTGTTTGCTTTTTCTCTCCCATAATCGGCCGAAACGGTGAGCCGGCGCAGGATGGGGAGAGACAACGGAAAAAAGGGTCGGAAAGTGACTACTAAAGCCTGATCTACATCAGCGGGGAGGGGATATCCCCGCCTTCATCCCTCGGAGAAGGAGCCCACTGCCACATAAAATAACCGCCATTAAGGAAAACTCCGCTACCTATCTCCGAGCTAATTATAGTGCGTTGCCAATACCTTCTTGAATCCACGGATGCTAAGACCAATAGATCAGATCCTTCCTTTATACTTATGTCCCGAACCCTCATCTTTCCACCCCACCCTCTTATTCAGGTTTCCCCCGCTTTGTGCCGTGTCAAGCGATCAACTTGAACCTGGTAAACCAAGTGGATGCCATATTACCGTTTGAGTCTTCCCCATAATCGGGGCCTGACGATCGCGGCAAGGGACAGCTTCCTTTCATTCTTTGTTGGTTCTAAGTTGCCTCCCCCGATCACGAACACAGCAGGGGAAAAGGATCACCTAAGTTATTCAGCCCTCCTCAGTTAAAGTGGTCGAAAGCCTTTTGGACAGATGATTCAACCTTTGCATGATCGCCTCGTAACTCTCTTGTAACCGCTGGTATTCATCGGCAATATTAAGCGCGGCCATCGTCGCCACACTGGACTTCGCAACGGGCCGCGTCGTCTTCATGACCTCATGCATTTTCCCATCGACGTATCCCGCCACTTTGCGGACATAACTCTCTTCCGCATCGCTACGGACGGTAAACTTTTCCCCCATGATCTCGACATCAATGGCTTTTTTCATAACCAAGCCTTTCCCGGCTCAGGGAAGATCCAAACGCTCGAAATGTCCCAAGATTTTTTCAAGTTTCTCGCGAATTTCGCTCCGCTCACGCTCATACTGGCGGATCTGACCCTTCATCTGATGGGACTCACTCTCTTTTTGCTGGAGTTTCTTCTCCGCGAGCTCTTTTTCTCTTTTTATCCTCTCATGCCTTTCGAGCAACTGATCGATTCTTGCCTCTAGCTGTTCGAGATTGTCGAGAGCCATTAATCCACAACGCCGAAAACTTCACGTTTAAGTTTAATTTTAACGCTGTTCTTTGTCAAGCTGATTTTTCGTCGAGGGAAAAAGGTTGTCATATCCCGCAAACGTAGTAAAATGGACCCGGTTTTCTTCCCCGTGAAAAAGAGACGACAAACAGAAGTTTTTCCCGCTCGCCTCCTATCTCTTTTCACTCTCCTCCTTTTTCTTTTCTCTTGTTCCTCCCTTCCGTTATATTCCCGGCCCGGCGATACCGAGCACCTCACCATTCTTTACCTCAACGATCTACACGGCCAATTGGAGCCATTTAGGTCGGAGGAGGGAAAGATGGTGGGCGGGGCCGCCCGCTTGGCTACCCTGGTAAACCGGATACGCGAAGAGAACAGGCGTCTCGGTCGGCACACCCTCTTTCTGGTGGCTGGAGATCTCTTCTTGGGTTCGTCTCTATCCGCTCTTTTCAAAGGCGAGGCGGAACTCAAGTTCCTGAACCGGCTCCGTCCTGATGCTATGACCTTGGGAAACCACGAGTTCGACTCTTTCATGGAAGTCCTCCAGGAAAGAGTCCAGGAAGCCATGTTTCCTGTGGTAAACGCGAACACCTACAAGGGTAGAGAGAGACTCTTCCCCCCCGTAATATTCAAGGATATGGGAGGCCGCCTGCGAGTGGCCATTCTAGGCTTGATCACTCCGGATACGGCACAACTTGCCCATCCCGGCAAAATTGCCGGCATAACCTTCAGTGATCCGGTGGCGGAGGGAAACAATCTCGCCTCGGAGATCAGACGCAAGAGCGATATCTTCGTCGCCCTAACGCACACCGGTGTGGAGATCGATAAGAAGCTCGCCCAAGATGTCCCGGGCCTGGATGTAATCATTGGGGGACACGATCATATAGCCATGCCGGAGCCTCTGGTCGTCAACGGGGTGCTGATCTGCCAGGCGCAATTTCGAGGCCTCTTTCTCGGTCGTCTCGACCTCAGGATCGACGGAAAAAAGGTCGTTAAGGTCGGCGGCGGCCTCATCCCGGTCACTGAAGAATTGCCCGAGGATAAAGAGATAAAGGAAATGGTCGCTTCTTTCCGTACTAAGCTCGATCAGAAACTCAAGGAGGTTGTAGGAAGAACCGGTGTACCCTTGGTCGGCGAAGCGGAAAAGATAAGAAAGATGGAGACCAACCTGGGAAACCTTGTAGCGGACCTCATGCGCACGGCCACCCATACGGAGATCGCCCTGGTGAACGGAGGGAGCATACGGGGAAGCCTCGAGAAAGGGCCTATCACTCTGGAGGATGTCTGGCGCGTCTTACCCTATGACACTCAACTCGCCCAGGTGGAGCTGACCGGTAGTCAGATAGCGGAGGTCCTCAACCATTCGATCAGCTTAGGACCCGGGCTGACCGGTGGTTTTCTTCAGGTCTCTGGAGTGAGTTTTACCATAGGGAAGTCAGGGCTCGAAGATATCCGCGTTCAAGGGAAGCCGCTTCAAAGGGAGCGGTATTATAGTATCGCCATCACCGACTTTATGTTCGCCGGTGGAGACGGTTATGGCCACTTCCAAAAGGGTAAAAATCCCCTTGTACAGCCTTTCCTTATACGCGACTTTTTCCTCGACTATCTCAAGGAAAATAAAGAGATTTCTCCCGCTTTAGAGGGGAGGATCCGCCGTCAACCATAAGCGCTGAATCTCGGTTCAGTAAACCTTCTAACCCCAGAGACGTCTAACGGGTTAAAGGCTGAAAAAAAAGG
>Ga0209417_1005219_pt1 | contig 14553 bp, 11 predicted proteins | sample RifGroF2_FD_184002 | JGI IMG/M metagenome (GOLD analysis project Ga0209417, IMG submission 184002) | Groundwater microbial communities from Rifle, Colorado, USA - Groundwater F2 (SPAdes) (version 2) | ecosystem: Environmental > Aquatic > Deep subsurface > Groundwater | place: Rifle, Colorado... | reverse complement strand
CCCTCCATACTTGGTCGTCACGTCAAGACCAATACTAATGCCCTGGGACCCGTTCGGGTTATCCGCAACAACTCCCCACATGCGTACACAGGTTTTATAATCACCCGGGGTCAGAAATTCCGATTCGCCGTCCTTGGCCACCGGTAAGGTGACCCAGCTGAAAAGATAGGAGGAATCCATGTTAATAACATCAGTGGCAACAACTTCCTCCCATACCTCGTCAATGTATTTCATCAGGACAAACTGGAACTGTGGGGTCTCTGCTGCCGTAAAGCTCCCGATATAAGCAGTCATGGAGTTCAGCTCGCCTGCAGAATAAAGATGATAATCAACGGAAACCATGTCGCCGGCGCGGCCGCCACCACTCCATGATGCCGTGTTTTTGAAATTCTCGGCTGAAAAATCGGCCCGGTGACCCATTGAGTCATTCACGGTGAACCGCAGCGATGCCTGGTTGTTGGCCGGAACCTCGTCGCCGGATTCGGTCACGGAAGCGAAATCGAAGCGATAATCCCCGAAATCATTGGCAAGGAAGGGATTTACTATATTCTCTGTATCGCGTTCGAGCGACCAGATGGTGGCGCCTGCTGACAATTCATTCAGGACCTCGGTGCCGTTTTTCAGGACCTTGAGGTTCAGTCGGTTATCTTCGGCATCCTGTTTTCCATTGTTCAGGAAGGCGGCCTTTGCGTAATAATCCCCGACGGTTCCTGAAGTCTCGCCGGCCATTCCCATCTGGCTCAGAGGCCAGTAATTGATGTGCCCTACCGTCGATCCTGCGCCTCCGTCAAAGTCCACCCAGTAGTCTTCCATCTTCACGCCTAAATCATACGCTTCCGATAGGGATAAGTCGTCAATCATCCAGAAATAGTAGGCCATCCCGTGCATGTAAAACCGCACTTTTACATTGGGCATTCCTGCGGCTACATCGGAAATATTAATTTCAACATTCTGGAACCGGTCAGTGGTGGTGTTGTTCCCGCTTACACCGTAACGGATATCGTAGGTAGCCCAGTGCACGCCGTCGTCGTTGGTCACCAGCATATCCAGGAAGTAATTGCTGCAGCAGAGCCTGAAGAACTGTGAAAACTTCACAACCACAGAGGTCTTGGCCGAACAGTCGATTCCCGGCGTCTGGATGTAGCAATCCGCAGTGACGGCAGTTGTGATGCCATCACGGAAGTTATACTCATCCATTGGAACTGCAACGAACCCGTCATTGCCCGTTACAAAGAAGTCAGGCACCGGTTGTACGGTCCTCCGGCCCTTGATGGTGTCGTTGCGCCAGGTCCAGACGTTACCGTTATCAGTATTGTCCTTGATCTCCCAACCCTCCGGCAGCGACCAGCCGCGTTCCTGCGTCGCATCGGCCCAGTTAAAGGAGGTCTGCCAGAATATATCCCCGCCGCCCTTGAGGTTCCGAACTGGCGCCGGAGCTTGCTGAACGGATTGACTTCGATCCGGGGCGTCCAGGACAGCCTTTTGCGACTGAGCCACGGAGATGCCACAAATTTGCAGGAGAATTGCTGAAAGTAGTAAAGATGTTCTCATAAAAGTAGATTTTGTGATTGGTCTTAGTATATGACGGATTTGAACTCTCTTCATTACACTCAAAAACAGAACCTCTACAGATCAATTTGTGTGCGGGTGGAAGCTGCCGTGTAAATGAGCAGTTCGCGTTGATTACGCTGCCCGCTCTCCCCGTTTACTGGCTGATTGAGGTTCACCGAAAATTACTAAATTTATCCTGACGTAACCTTATTTGCCATGATTGAAAAGCTCACTTCCAAGGCTTACGAAATAGTATGACGAATCACTAAACAGATACCGATGTTAACATTCCAATATGACTTTGATGCAAGGGTGATCACCCTCACCTTTGCAGGTCGCATGAACACCCTGGCCGTGACCAAATTGAATGAAATGATTGAAAACGAGCCCCTGATGAGAAACTGGAAGGAGGACGAAAAGCTGGTTTTCGACATGCAGGAGGTTGACTACATCGCCTCCTCCTTTATCCGCATCTGCGTCAGCTACGCCAAACTGGCCGGTCCGGGCCGCTTCTCAATGACCCACTGCCACCCATTCGTCAAGAAGACGTTCAAAATATCGGGATTGGATGAGATATTGAATATCAGCTGATTTTCCGGCCAATGAAACCTTCACGATCATGATTCAATATTTTTGGTGAGAATTAAATGATTTTTATTGTCTTTCCTCTGATATTCAACACGATCCATGATCTTTTTGATCAGGAAAATTCCCAATCCCCCCACCGGCCTCTCCTCAACCGTTAAATTGATGTCGGGATCCATTTTCAGAGTCGGGTCGTATTCATGCCCGTCGTCAATTATCGTCAGCAACAGGTCACTTCCCTCCCGTGCAAACTCCATCCGGATCTCATGTCTGCCCTGATCGTCATAGCCGTATGAAATAATGTTGGCCAGAGCCTCCTCAATCACCAGGTTCAGCGAAAAAACCAATTGAACCGGCAGGTCCCACGATTCAGAAAGTTCCTCCAGAAAAGTTTCCACCCGGACCAGTTCTTCAATCTGATTGGCTACAAGCAGGACTTTCGGGTCTGATACTGCATTCATCGGGATAATGCGATTAAAATGAAAAACCGGCCACGAGCCAGGCACTGCCGGCAATTGGGTTTGCAACCAGACTCAGGCTGAAAGGCACTGAAAAAGATTCTGTTACGTCAATGGATTTGCTGACGGTACATCCGATGTTGACAAAGCCCTTCCGCTCTCCATAATACTCTCCTTTAGCCTGATATCCGACGAAAGCCTGGAGATCAAACGTGTTGAACGAATGCTCGTACTGGAGTTCGAGGTAGAGGCTCCTTGAGGGATCGGCGCCGTAAAACATGTAACTGACGAGAAAATTCAGCGGCAGGGTCTCGCCCCCGCTCAGCGTGATGGAGGCGTCCAGTGCATGGGAGGTGGTCCCGTTCCGGTAATTGAAAAAATCCGTTTCGGCCAGTTCGTCGAAAGACCAGTAATCCCATATAGCCAGGGTTACAAATCCAAAGGTTTTGGATAGGTAAAGATCAGTCTCCTGCAGCCCTTTCCCGGCAACCTTGTAAGCGCCCCATGCACCGAGGGTAAAACCCCTCCAGGTGGCCGACAGGCCCGGCTGGAAACTGGGCGTCTGGCCATAATCCTGCCCCCGCCAGATATAGCGGCTCATAATATCCATTCCGGCCCCCACCGTGATTGGGGGAACCGTATCGTTTTGTGCCATCACCGGCAAAAAGCTGAACGCCAGGTAGCCGGCGAAAAATAAAGCTGAAATTCTTTTACGTTTTGACATGACCGGTAAATTTAACTATTCGCGGCCATGATAACGGACCGCGAGCAGCGTAATGTCGTCAGATTGAGGCACACCGGTTGCAAACCGGGTCACCTCCCCGAAGGAGTCTTCAACCACCCGGTCAATGGGGTCCTTCAGGCGGGTTTGCAGAAATACCTCCAACCGGTCCTCACCATACATTTCCTCCTGTGCGTTGAAAGCCTCCGTTACCCCGTCAGTGTAGAGATATAGCAGGTCACCGGGCTTCATGGCCACTTTTTTCGACTGATAGTCATAGTCTTCCATGCACCCTAGAATTGCACCGCCTGTCATTTCCACAGTAACGAGACCCGTTGAGGTAAGAATGTATGGAGGATTGTGGCCTGCATTAACATATTCGATTTCTCCGTTATGCGTGTTCAGGATGCCGTAGAAAACCGTTACGAACATGCAGGAGACGCTTTCATTGCACAAGAGGTTGTTCACGTATGACATGCATTCGCGGGTGGAAATGCCCTTCAGTCCGGTTGCCCGGATGAGGGTGCGGCTCACGGCCATGAAGATGGCAGCCGGAACCCCTTTGCCCGAAACATCCCCGATAACAAAACCAAGGTGCTCATTATCAATCATAAAGAAATCGAAGAAATCACCACCCACCTCCCTGGCGGCAATCATGGATCCATAAATGGAGAATTCCGTGCGCTCCGGGAAGGGTGGAAAATTCTTGGGCAGAATGGCCTGCTGGATTTCCCGCGCGGTCTGGAGATCCTGCTGGATCGAAACCAGCTGGTCATGCTCCTGCTGACTGTGCCAGGTCAGGGAGATCTCCTCGAGCGTTTTGTTCATGGTGATCTCGAGATCATCGAAACTGATGGGCTTTGTAAGAAAATCAAAGGCGCCCCTGTTCATGGCCGTGCGGATATTCTCCATGTCGCCGTAAGCCGAAACGATTACCGTCTTCAGCAATGGATTTTTCAGCTCCTTCAGCTTGGTCAGCAGCGTGAGCCCGTCCATCTCCGGCATATTGATGTCCGACAGGATGAGCCGTATGTCGGGCTCCTCAATCAGCTTGGTCAGGGCTTCCAGACCATTATGCGCAAAAACAAAATCATACACGCCATCCCGGATCTGCCGGCGGAATTTCTGCCGGATCATTGGCTCAAGATCCACCTCATCATCCACTACCATGATCTTCACATTCATTTTCAATTTTTCATCCATGATTTATTATCATTTAATCTTTAATCTCTTACACCAGACGCATGTATGCGTCTCTACTCCTGTCTCCAGACTCCAGACGCATGTATGCGTCTCTACTCCAGACTCCTAAACAGGCAGCGTTATGGTAAACTCCGCCCATTCCCCCTCCACCGACTCTACCTTTATCTCCCCCTTATGCTCCTGTACCACAATATCATAACTGATCGAAAGCCCAAGTCCCGTACCGGACCCGGCCGGTTTTGTGGTAAAGAACGGGTTGAAGATGCGCTCGACGATAGCAGGCGGGATTCCCTTGCCGTTATCGCGCACCCGGATGATGACGGAATCCTCGGTTCGTTTGGTGCTCACCGTTAATATCGGAAAATAGGAATCTTTCAGTTCCGCTTTTTTCTGTACGGTTGAATAGCAGGCATTATTGACCAGGTTGAGGAACACGCGGCTGATGTCCTGCGGAACCACCCGGATCTTTCCGATGGAAGGATCATAATCGGACTCTATCCTGATATTGAAGGTATTGTCGCTTGCCCGGAGCCCGTGGTAGCCGAGGGCAACATATTCGGCAAGCAGGGCGTTGAGGTCGGTTTCCTGCATTTCCCCCGATTTTCCGCGGCTGTGCAGCAGCATCCCGCGGATGATGCTGTCGGCCCGCTTGCCATGCTCGTTGATTTTCTTAGCGTTGCTTTGAATATCCTGCACGATGCCGATGACATACTCCCTATCCTTGGGATCCACCGAATCCGGCAGTTTTTCGATCTCCTCAATCACCTCGGCGGCCAGTTCGATGGATAGTTCGGAGAAGTTGTTGACGAAGTTGAGCGGGTTCTTGATCTCATGTGCAATACCGGCGGTAAGCTGACCGAGCGAGGCCATTTTTTCGGCCTGGATCAGCTGGGTCTGGGCGGCTTTCAGTTCGTTATTGGCCTTGTTGATCTTCTCGTAGGCAAAGGCGTTATCGAACGCGATGGCCACGAAGTTCGCAAGGTTCAGCAACATGTCATACTGATACTGGGTGTAAGCATTCTTCCTGAAGCTCTGTGCGGAGATGACACCCACGATCCGGTCCTCGATCATCATCGGGAGATAGATCAGTGAGGAGACCGACTCCCCGGCCTTCGGCTTAGCCCTGAACGGCACGTAGCGGATATATTCCGTATCGATATCATTCATGAATATCGGGGTGGCATGTTTCACGCACCATACGGCAAAGCGGTTCTCTTCCGACAGCGGGATCTCAAACGGAGGCAGCTTAACCCCCTTCTCCATCGAAAGCTTGCAATCGAGCCTGTGTTCCGCCTCGTTATGGACCATGATCAGGAAGCTGGTGGCATCCATCAGGGAGTTCACATGCTCGTACACCATATCCTGAATGGAATCGATAACGAGCGTCGATGTGATCTTTTTACCGATCTCGTTCAGGGTGCGGATATTATGAAAGGCGGCATCGAGCTCCTTGTTTTTGCTGCTGAGTTCGGCCGTTCGTTCCTCAACCTTTTCTTCCAGCGAGCGACTGTATTCCTCGAGCTTTTCATTGGACTCGCGGAGCTGCCCCGAGGCCTCGCGCAGGTCGCCGATGGTCTGGGCGAGCTTCCCCTGCATCGACCGGAAGGCGGAGTTTAGCCTGCCGATCTCGTCCCGGGATTTTATGTCCGGGAGCTCAACACCGAACTCCCCGCCGGCAAAGGCTTCCGTCACTTTCGTAAGTTTCCGGAGCGGCCGGGTGATTGAACTGGCGATCAGGATGGTAATGAGGATCAGGATGGCGCCGCTCCCGAACCCCATCCCCATCAACGCCCGGCTGAGGCGTGTGGCATCGGTAAGAAATTCATCCACAGGGAAAACAATCCCCAGCGACCAGCCGTTGAAGCCGATCGGGGCATAGGCGATCCAGCTGAGCTTGCCCGTTCGTGCGTTGCGGTACTCTATCTCCGCAAAACTGGTCTCCCCGTTGATCATGCTCCGGCCGATGTTATGCAGCGCCGTTGACTTTTGCTCGTCGGCAATGCTGAATATCGTTTCGTTCATGATAAAATCCTTGTTCGGATGGGTGACAATAACCCCGGTTTTGGAGATCATGAATCCGTAACCGGTGTCATACACCTTAATGGCATTCACATATCCCTGAAGCCAATCCATGGAGATGTCGATCGTCAGGATCCCCACGAACTCCTTCTGGCCGGCCGTGGTATAAAAAACCGGGACCGAATAGGTGGAGATCACCGCATCCGCTCCCCCCGCATCAAAATAGGGCTCGCTCCACATGGCCCGGCCCAGCTCTTTGGGAATCTGGTACCAGTCCATATAGAAATAATCATACTGTTCACCACCCAGATTCTTATACTCAACCTTTCCGTCTTTCCGGAAATAGTAATAGGCATTGAATTTTTTAGAGGGGCCACCGTAATAGGGCCGGAAAGCCAGGCAGGCGCCCAGGATTTCAGGATTATGATCAACCATCAGCCGCACCACCTGGTTGATCTGTTTTTCGTCCATCGTGTTATGTTCTACCAGGCGCACCAGGTTATCGGGGACCCGCTGGATACTGCTCAGGACCTTCTCGATCTTCGAAACGGTGCTTATGGTCAGATATTCCGCATTGGTTTTCAGGTTCTTCGTTACGATATCCCGGGTTATTCTCTGGGTATAATAGAAGATCCCGACGAAAATGATCCCGATGCTGACAAAAATTGAAAGGACCAATTTAAAGGCCAGCCCTCTTCGGAATTTCAGCTTTATCTTCATTCGCAAATACTGTTAGCGGACGGCAGGTTTATAAAAGGTATCATAGGGAATGGGCTGAGTGATGAACCGGCTCTCCAGCATAACTTTCTGAACCGCCTCATAATCGGCCGGGTTCAGGTTATTGTTGATCCCGCCGGTGCCGGCCGGGATATAGAGCTCACGGTAACGGCTAAGCATCCAGCTTTGGTGCGACCGGTTGACCGGCTGGTTTGCTGCTTTTGCGAATTTTATCACGATTTCAATAGCTTCCTGCTGATTTCCAAATGCATAGCTCCAGCCTTCAAGTGCAGCCTCCACAAAATTGCGGCAGAGCTCAGGATCGGCAGATGCTTTTTCCGAAAGGCAGTAGATGCCATCTTCAAGGAAGTTGAAACCGTAGTCCGCAAAGAAGAACTTATTCAGCTCATCTTCATGGATCCCGCAGTTGAGAACAGAATGGTACTCATCGAACCAGTTGGCATTTAAAATATCCACACCGCCCTGGAGAAAAAGGTTATTGGTGCTGCCGATAGGAACCATCTCCACTTTCAGGTTATATTTATTGAACAGCGCCTGCGGCTGCATATCAAATCCGATCCAGATGCCGGCCCGCTTCCCGTCCATCTCTTCGATCCGGTTGATTCCGCTGCTTTTCCGGGTGATCAGCATCAGGGACGACCGGGAAGAGAACTGTGCAATATTGGCAATGTCGGCACCCTTGTCTTTCATAGCCAGGGCATTAACCAGCCAGAGCAGTGCAAAATCGGCCTTCTTTTCACGGATCAGCGTTTCCGGCAGCGCCATCGGATCAAAGGGAAGAACCTTCAGGTCGATTCCATGGTTGCGGTAAAACCCCTTGTCGATCCCGACATAGTAGCCGGCAAACTGTGCGGAGGGGACCCAGTAAGGGAGCACCGTAACCTTTCGCAGCGGCTGGCCGGTGGCTGCGGCAGCTTCCGTTTTTTCCGGGATCGTCGTCACCGTGGCTCTCTCCCGCTTAGGGCACGAAACACATCCGCCCGCAACCAGGATCAGCAGCAGGGCTGCAATAATCGTTTGATTTTTACCTTTCATGTTCATCGTATGAGCGAATCAGTCCTTGCAAGCAGCTCCTCCGGAATCGTCCAGTTGCCCTTCATCAGCTTCCGCACGGAATCGTTTATAAAAAGCCTCTCAGGAACCACGTTTGTTATCTCGATCTGATGGGTGGGTTTTCCGTTGATGAGGTCAAGCACCAGGGTCCCGGCGGTCTGTCCAACCTGGTAATAGTTCGCTCCCAGATTTCCCAGGGCGCCTTTCAGAGCATGCTTGGGATTGTTTGTAAAGACAGGTATACGGCTTTTGGCGGCGGCCGAAACCAGCATGGTGATGGCAGGTTCAACCACATTATCGCCCCCGAGCCAGAGAGCTTCCACCCCCTTGGCACAGACGGATGAGGCCGCCTCATATACCTGGGTAACCGATTCTACACTCGCTTCAACCAGCTCAATACCCAGCTCTCCACAGATCTTCCGGGCCTTCTTCACGCAAGCCTCCGAGCAGGTTTCGCCGGTACACCAGATCGTGCCGATCTTGCGTAACTCCGGGTTCATCTCCCTCGCGATCCGGATCATCGCCTCCACCGGCTGAAACGTGCCGATCCCCACCAGGTGCGCCGGATGCTCGCCGGCAGCCGTGCCGGTAATCCCCACACCCGAGGCCACCGGATCCGTCACGGCGCAAAACACATGCAGCACCTCCCCGCTCTTATTCGCATTGGCCATCACCTGCAAGCCCGGCGTACTGATCGAAACCACCATGTCGAATTTCTCGCTGATGATGCTCCGGGCAATGGTGTTGGCCGTGGGCATGTCCCCTTCAGAGCAGTAGCGCTTGATTTGGATCCGCCCGTTTTTAAAAGCTTCGGACGCCTGAATGATATTGAGCACCCCGCTTTCGGTCTCTTCCAGGATCTGATTTGAGTTGTACCGGAAAACGGCGATCCGGTAAATCGAGTGGTCGCGCACCGACCGGTTCCGGTTCTGCAGATCCGACAGAAGCAGCACGGCGCTAACTGCAAACAGGAAAAGGAGGGGCCGCAGAAATCTTTTCACGTGGGTTAATCTATTGATTTAAACATAGTTGGCCATTAATAATTCCGATACGCCGGTATCAATCTGATCCTTTCGGCGGATCTCATCAAACAAGGAGAGCAGATCGGGCACCTTCAGCCGCCTCTTCTCGTCGCCGCTGAAATCAAACTTGATCCTGCCCTGGTGCATCATGATGATGCGGTCGCCCAGATTCACGGCCTGCTGCATCGAATGGGTCACCATGAGGGTGGTCAGCCCGCCTTCGGTCACAATGCGCTCGGTCAGCTCAATCACCTTCCCCGCAGTTTTGGGATCCAGCGCAGCGGTATGCTCATCAAGAAGCAAAAGATCGGGCTTCAGCCAGCTCGACATCAGCAGGGTGAGCGCCTGCCGCTGTCCGCCTGAGAGCTTCCCGATCGGTGAATCCAGCCGGTCCTCCAGTCCCATTTTAAGATCTTTTATCCTGATCTTCAGCTCTCGGATCACGGGAGCCGGCAAACCCCAGCCCAGCCCCCTCTTTTTGCCGCGCCGGGCGGCCAGGGAGAGGTTCTCGGCGATCGACATCGACGGCGCGGTGCCGCTGAACGGGTTCTGGAAAACACGTCCGATCTGGCAAGCACGCTTATGCTCGGGCCAGCGGGTTATGTTCCGGCCATTCAGGATGATCGTCCCGGAATCGGTAATAAAAGTCCCGGCCACCGCATTCAGGAGCGTCGACTTTCCCGATCCGTTGGTTCCCAACACACAAACGAAACTGCCGTCGGCAATCGTAAGGCTTACCCCCTGCAAAGCCTTCACCTCATTGAGGGTACCTGCGTTAAAGGTTTTATAGAGATCTGTTAATTCCAGCATCTTGTTTATCTGAATAGTTTGATCTTCTTGGTCTGCTTCATGAAATCCGGCAATACCAGGGCTAGAAAAACAAAGGCCGCCGTGATGAGCTTCAGGTCGTTGGGATTCATGCCCCACCGGAGCGCAATGGCCACCAATAGCCTGAAGAGAACGGCACCGATCACCGTGCCGGCAATCACCATTCCTAAACTGTTGTCACTGATCAGGGCCTCCCCGATGATCACGCTGGCCAAACCCCATACCATCATCCCGATACCCATCTGGACATCGGCGAATCCCTGGAACTGCGCCAGCATCGAGCCTGCCAGGGCAATGAACCCGTTCGACAGGGCCACCCCGAAAATAATCATCCGCTTGGTATTCACCCCAAGCGCCCGGATCATCTGGTCATTGTCACCCGTAGCCCGCATGGCGGTGCCAATCTGTGTTCTGAAAAACCAGTACAGTATCAGGCTGAATATCAGTATGATAAGAAAGCAAAACAAGAGCGTCCAAAGTTCCTTGGCCGGGACATCCCAGCCGAGGAGATTCACCACCGCATCTTTCCCGGAGATTTTTTCCGAAAAATTCTCGAACCAGGTGAAAAGAGTGGTCTTCGAGAGCAGAGGCAGGTTGCTCCTGCCCATCACGTGCAGGTTGACGGAATAGAGGGCCGTCATCACCAGGATCCCAGAGAGGAGGGGATTGATTTTAAACCGGGTGTGGATCATGCCGGTGGCGGCTCCTGCCAGCATCCCGCCGACAAACGCAAGGGCGGTGGCCAGGATGGGGTTGGTTCCGGCAATGACCAGCGAAGCGGTGATGGCGGCTCCGAACGTGAAGGAGCCCTCAGCCGTGATATCGGGAAAATCGAATATCCGGAAGCTGATGAAAATGCCAACAGCCAGCAGCGCCAGAACGAGCCCGATGGTTATTGATCCGATAAGTAGTGTCATCGACCTTGTAGTTTAGGGATTAATTGTAGGTTCCGATCCAGGCGACGCCCTGCTTAAAGGTGCTGTCGCCGAGCCCGGAGATCTCCCGTGAATCGTCAACCAAATGCAGCACATCCTCCACGATGCTGGTTTCAAACAGGTGCAGGATCAGCTTGCTCGCTGAGGTCTCTTTTTTGGGTAAAGCCTGATAAGGAAAAACAGCGGTATGGGTATGGATATAACCGGACGATCCCGGCTTAACGGGACGGAGAAAGGGTTTCAGCAATGCATCGGGAGCCCGGTCGAAAACACCGAATGAGACGGTGAGCATCCGGGTATAGGCCGGCTCGGTGGTAAAATGGATGTTTTCACGGATGCCGGGAAAATCAAACAGCGCATTCCCTTCAACCGGCGGCGCGCTGAGGCTTACACCCACCAGGCCGCCGCTCTCCGCAATCAGGAGGAAAACAAAACGGTCGCGGCCGGTGCATTCTGCCAGCCCACCGGCCAGATCGGCAAGCGTGATGGACTGGCCCGGCTCCACCGGCTCAAAGGTGATCAGGTCAGAAAAAGATCCTTCTGCCTGCAGGGCGCTCAGTGCATTGATTTCGGGCTCCAGTCTGCCGGCCCGCACGGTGTAGTCGGGAATCCTGGATCCATCGGAAGGCTTGTAAACCAGCGCATCGCCCAGCGCCAGAAATTCACCGTAACGGCTTCTGCAATCAGCATACCCTTCGCCGATGGCGCCGATGCCCAATCCATAGCAGCCTGAGGCAAACTTTATCTTAACGTTGTCACCCTCCGAATAGCCTGAAGTCAGGACCAGATCAGGATTTCCGGTGGTTTTGAGAGTCATCCCTCCCTCGGAAAGTGATTCATTTCCAAACAGGTACCCTGCAATCTCCCTGGACCGGGGTTTCTCTTTCTCAGCAGCAACCGGCTCCCCGGCCGCCCGCGTAAGAATGCTGATCATCCCCACCATTTTCAGGACCTCCGAAACGGGTTCCGACAGTTTCTCCAGCACAAACACGCCCCCGATCTTCTCTATCTTTTTGTACTGGCTTACAAGTATCCGGATGCCTGCGGAGCTCATGTACTGCACACCCGCCATGTTCAGGATGATGTGGTAGGAGCCGTCGCGGACCAGTCCGTTCAGGTATTCGTCCAGGTGCCCGGCCCAGCCGGCATCCAGCCGTCCTTCAAGAAAGACCCGCTGTTCCGGCCCGGACGGGCCTTTGCGGATTTCCAGTTTATTATCCATGTAGGTTCGTATTCAATTATTGTTTCTTGATTTTCAACAACGGAAAAGCGGCCAGGAGCTCATTGGATATGGGAATGCCAAACTTCCGGGCTGCCTCTTCGCTGATCATGAACTCGGTTTTTTTCACAAACCGATAGGGTATCTCAGCCGGACTCTTCCCTCCCAGAACCTCCAGCCCCATCTGCCCGGCCTCCAGCCCTGCCTGGAAATAGTCGCGGGCGCAAACCGCCACCGCACCCTGTCCCAGCTGCTGGGTAACAAAGCCGTAGTAGGGCACCTTGCTGTCATGCGAGACCTTCAGTATCGCGGAGCTGCAGCTTCCCGTAAGGTTATCGGAGATCTGGCAGAACGCGGTTATCCTTCTGGAAACCAGTGTTTTCGCTGCATCAAGTACTTCCGTAGCGGTATTGGCCGGCACAGCTATCAGTCCGATTCCTGCCTCACGCGCCGCAGCCTCAAGCCGTTCTTTGTAGGCAACCGAGTTGATCTCTGCGGGCGTAAATACGGTACCGATGGTTTTGATGCCCGGATGAAGGATCCGGATCATTTTGATCAGCCCCTCAAAATCACTCATCGTTGAAATGCCGGTAATGCCGGGCAGATGCTCCTCAAACGACTTGCCCAGTCCGGCCGCCAGGGGATCCCCCACGTTGGTGAAAACCATCTTTACGGCCGGCAGTTTTTTCGCCAGCAGCTGGATCGTCGGGGTCGACAACGCAAAAACCAGGTCATACCCTTCATTGCCGATGGATCCCGCAATGCTGTTCAGGGTTGATATGTCGCCCTGTGCATTGAAAATCTTCATCGTATAATCCTTCCCCTCTTCCAGGTTCCTTTCGGCCAGCGCTTTCCGCAAACCCTTCTCGCAATCCTCGGAATTATGGCTGTCCACATAATGAACCATGCAGATTTTTGCCGGAGCACCTTTTTTGACAACCTGCTGACCGGGCCTGCGGTTCGGCAGGTCGGAAAGCAGCAGGATTGCGGCCACTGCCAAAAGGGCCAGCAATCCCCGGGAGATGGATTTCACGCTGTTTAGTTTGAAGCTAAAGATACTAAAGTGCGGTTAAAAATTCGAGCCTGGGGGAATGTGCTGATGGCGAAGATGAAGACTTTGTTGGTTACTGGTTGCTGGATGCTGGTTACATGCACTTGTCATCCCCCGAAAGCGGGGACCGGATAGCACAACCGAAATGACCGCTAATGCACTTGTCATCCCCGCGAAAGCGGGGACCGCGTCCCATAAAGAGCGGTACGCAAGGGATCCGATCCCCGCTTTCGCGGGGATGACAATTCTCCGAAGCTACTTCTGTGCGTTAACCGGTAACCGGCAACCGGATCACCTCGCTCCCCGCCAGCAGAAACGCCCCGGTCCCATACACCTCCCAGCTCGCAGGCGAGAAATCTTTCTGCGGGTCGGCGCCAATGGGCTGAACCCATCCGACATAGCCTTCCGGAGTGAGCAAGGTATTGAGCCCGCGCCATGCTTTCTGAACAACCGGCAGGTATGTTGCCTTGTCCAGAATGCCGTTGTTGATGCCCCAGGCCAAAGCATAACAATAAAATCCCGAACCGCTGGCTTCGCCGCCCGGATAGGAGGCCGGATCCAGCAAACTTGCGCGCCAAAGTCCGTCGCTCTGCTGCAGACCCGATATCCGTTTGGCCATCTTTTTATACAGGGTGAGGTAGTAATCGCGCTGCGGATAATCCTTTGGCAATTCCTTAAGTATGCGCACCAGCCCGCCCATCACCCAGCCGTTGCCCCGGCTCCAGAAGATATGCTCTCCGTTGGCCTCCTTCATTTCCTTCCCGGCATATCCCCACACATAATTCAGGTCCCGGGCAAAAAGTGAGTCCTTCGTATTCAACAGCAGATCCACCGTTTCCTTGTAAAGTTTGTCGCTGAACTCCAGATATTTATCGTCGTTCAGCGTGATACCGAGTTTCACAAGGGCCGGCGGGGCCATAAACAGTGCATCACACCACCACCAGCAGATCGTCCGGATACCACCCGTCGGATAGGGAACCACCATCATCTTGTTAACCGAATCCATCGTGGCCTGAATCATCTTCCGGTCCTTTGCAATCCGGTATAAATCGATGTAAGTCTGACAGATGACATAATCATCGGCATGGTGCAGCCGGGTAGCCGGGAGCCACCTGTTATCCTCCCCCATCTTCAGCATGGCCTTGTACAGATTCTTGTCATGGGTGGTCT
>Ga0209417_1005217_pt1 | contig 14559 bp, 30 predicted proteins | sample RifGroF2_FD_184002 | JGI IMG/M metagenome (GOLD analysis project Ga0209417, IMG submission 184002) | Groundwater microbial communities from Rifle, Colorado, USA - Groundwater F2 (SPAdes) (version 2) | ecosystem: Environmental > Aquatic > Deep subsurface > Groundwater | place: Rifle, Colorado... | reverse complement strand
CTCGCTTAATTTTCCTTCTTTAATTGCTGACATAAAACGGCCCGAATCGGCGATCCACGCCGCATTTTCTAGCTCTAGGAATGATCCAATAACTTTTTTGACTCGCCCCGTGAGGTGATAGGTTACAGTACGGAAGAAGAACTTCTCTCCTATCATGTCAGACAGAGAGGTAATGTCTTTGTAGCAATCCTCTCCTGGTTGAGTTTTTATTTTTTCAAATGTGTCGTTATCTGTTTCGATTGTTCGTTCCATTTTTTCTCCTTTTATTTGTTGTCCCACCTCCCGCCGATCGACGAGGGGAAGGGGTTGAAACTATCCAAAATTAATTAAGACACTTTGCGGTGCCTTTCGACATTGTTTTAAACAAGCCTTTAAAAAGTCATGAGCATTACATCCCGCAAGATCTTTCCGGGTGCCCAATCTTTTAAGAGCGGCCTCGATGTCTTCCTTTTCAAAGCACCAATAAGATCCGTCTCCGCTAACACCTCTATCTGCAAATTCCGCAGATAAAAGTCTGTAAATCAAATGATCGGGATCAAGCTCCCGGTAATAGGCGCCCTGAATTTTCATTGGCATTTTATATCCTCGAATGTCGTGACCCACATTCCCTCCTTAAGTTTTTAACTTCCTCTCGAAGAGATTGATTTTCTTCTTGAAGATCAGATTGGGAAATAAGACCATAATCATTTGCAACGGTTTTAAAAGACTCCCCCGCCTTCACTCGTTCCGCTGCGACTTCTTCCCAGTTTTGGCCGATTATTCGGTTCATCTTCCCTCCTTTCACGGGCGGGGGTGGTTATTATTTCTCCGCCAATTCTAATATGTCTTGAAGACAATCTAAATACCCCTGTTCCAAACCAAGACTATAAGCATCATCTATTTGGCCCGAACACGCTCCATGAAGATCCTCCCCGCCAACATCTTCATGATCTGTGAAGTTTTTAAGTTTCTCTTGGACAAACTGAACAATCTTTTCACTCATCCTTCCTCCTTAAAATTGGGAGTCTCTCCTCCCAGCCGCACCACTTGATAGCAGGTGTCGCATGGACCGTTTTTTCAGGCCCGAGCCGGACCAAAGCCGACTCTCTTCTCTAGTAGCATCTCCTCCCCCGAAGGGGTCAAACCAGGTTGGGGTTACCAGCTCCTGCTCCATCTCCCACTCCTGCTCCTGCTCCTGCTCCCGCTCTTGCTCCTGCTCCAGCTCCAGCTCTTGCTCCTGCTCCTGCTCCAGCTCCAGCTCCCGCTCCCGCTCCCGCTCCAATAATCATTTAATAAAATCATACTTCCTTTATTCTAAAATCTTCAATCCATGAGTTGCACTTTTTAAATACTTGATCACTTGAATCTCCGCGAAAACTTGCTCGCACTACGAAAACGGTGGGCCGGACATCGTAGTCCCATCCCTCATGCTCCCCAACCTCGCCGACCCACCCTTCTGTAGTTTGCCTAGCCCGCATAAAAAACTTTTCCATCCTTCTTTCTCCATTTAAAAACTGTTTTCCCTTGAATCGTCTTGAAATAAACTTCTATTTCTTACCTCTTCCTTCTGTTTGTCTTCTTTAATTTTCCCCTTTTGATTTAATACACATTCAAATTGTGGATGTTTTTTCATAATCATATCGAATATTTTCGGAGCCATGCTTTGTATAAGATTCATGCCTTTCACTTGCATTTCGTCAGTGTGATCCAAAACCAAATAGACATCCGGATCAATTCGATAACCCTTGTCAATAAAATCTGATTTCCAAATTGGAATCTTCTCCGAATATCTTCCTTCCCAGTTTCCACAAGAGGGGCAACGAAGGGTCGTTTTGTAAGAATTTTTAATCGCCGTTATAGTCCCGCCCATATTGCAGAGATCGCAAGGTTGGCGTTCCTTCGGCGGTATGGCATCAGAAATTTGTATTCCTAGTTTAATCACACTGCCCAATACCGGGAATCGCTCACCGTCTTCGAGAATCAATTCTATAACTTTCGAGAACTTGTGGCGGCTCCATGATTTGAGCTTTTCAAACCAAAGATCTTTTTGTGCATCCGACATTTGTTTGCCGAAAGAATTTTCAAGTCGTTGAATTGTCGTGAAAAATTCACTTTGATTCAATTTTTGCCTCCTCTTGTTTTTTATCCAACCATGTTTTTTGCTTTGGAATTCCCCGATTATCGTATCGGCCTTCGATTATTTTCACGAAATTGCCGAGCTTTATAATCCACTCGAAATCTGCTTTGAAAGATTGATCGCCGTTTCGCGGCGGGGATCTTCCACATAAAAAGTCAGAGATATGAACTCGCCTAAAGAATCCCTGCCAAAAACTCATATCGGAGTGGTCTTTCCACCTGGCCTTTAGGGCCGCGTTCCTGGCGTCCGTGAGTTTATGAACCAGATTCAAGTCCGTGCAAGTTTCGTGAAACATTTTTAAAAGCTCTTCATGCGGACACATGAAAAACTCTTTCTCCTCTTTCTCTTTCTCTTCTTCTTTCTCTTCTCTCCTCTCCTCTAGGAGAAATGTACTTTTAATCGACGCTAGCGCGTTGCTAGCGTTAGTGTCAGCATCGTGATAGCATTCTATGAATCCAAGTCTTTCAAATTCCTTAAGATTGATTTTTGATTTAGCCTGAATTCTTGTCGAAATCCATGATTCGTCGTATGGAAGTTTGTTCCCTTTTTGACTAGCGAGGACCCAAATGAGGACTAAATGTGCTTTGCTTGTGTCTGACAGCTGTCCAAATTCATAATTTACGAGGACGGAAGCATGAAATTTGATCCACGGAGGGGTCCGATCGCCGTAGTGTTGGAACTTTTCAAAGTTCACAACCTTGAAATATCTCCCCATTCTTCCTTCCATAATCACCCCGATCGGTTATAAATTCACCCATCTGTTTCCCTCTTTTCTGAAAACTTTAAGGGGGGACAGAGGATGAAAATCATCGAAAACCTTCCTAAGTTTCTTAAAAACTTCCGTTTCGAATCCTTTGCATTCTATCGCCTCAATGAGGCCTGTCTCGGAATCATTGTCTTTTTTCCACACGATGAAATCTAGGTTGAATCTTAAACCACCTGGGAGAGATACTGGGATATGACAATCAATATGGAGGGTGTCTTTGTCGGCTTTGAGGAGTTCGTAGAGTTCGGCCTCGGCGAGAGAAGAAAAACGGATTCCGTCCACGACTTTGGCAACGGCATTGTATTTGTTTTGCCTGAAGAATCGCATCTTGGCATAGACAAAAAAAATAGTGATCGGCCCTGACCGAAGTCAGGTAAAAGAGGAATAGTCCTTTTGCCAAGATGAAACCTCTTACCGATCACTAGGCTTTTAAAAATCTTTATTTGGCAAAAGAACTGTCATCGTAAAAAGAAACTACTCTTTTTTGAGAAAGAGTCAAACAAAAAATCATTCTTTCCCAGAATTTTTATCTTCTATGGAAGATAACATTTTTTTGAGTGAAGGAAGCTCGGATAAAAAGATTAGATAATGTCGGATTGCCTTGATAATGAATTCATTGCGACTAAACTTTACGCCTGTTTTTTTATTAATCATTTTAAGTAAATATGTGAGTTGTTCTTTTAGATGTCTCGGGGCTCGGATTGATGTCCATTGTTTTGAGTCATCCCACCAGAATGGTATCACCGCCGAATTTTTATCATTTTGTTCTTGGAGTTTCATTTTGGGTGAATCCTGCCGATCGTTGATTTTTGTATTGGTGTGCAATGCTTATTATAGGACACCCAATCATTGATCCCATTGATTATGTCATAAGCGAATTCATATGAATCATTTTCTAACATATCCTCGCATTGCGAGATAACGGTTTCCCAACCACAACGATCACACATTGGATTTCTCCAAGATCTTGTTTAATAAAAAGATTTGAGATCTAATGAGGAATGTTCTTTTCAGACTTAAATCGGCTTTCATCCATTCCCCCTGGTCGATTGCCTTGAGAAGGTTTTCTTTCTCGGATTTCATCAGTTCTATAAGTTGCCCTCCAAGGGCGTTTAAGAATTCTTCTGATTTCATAATTTCAAATCTGGAACGATGATTCTTTTTTCATTCTTTAGTTTATTGAGATCTTTCATGATAAGACCAAGGAAGCCGCATCTCCCGTTATCTTTTGGCACATTCATTTGAAAGTTTACCGTTCCGTCTTTATGAATCACACTAATGCCCAAAACATTGAGGATGTCCTGAAACATTTTGTTATGAGATTTACAAATGGAGTCTAGGTTTTTGATTGCGGATTCTATCTCTGCGAGGCGGTCGTTTGGTTGTTTCCCATCCATTTTTAGGAGTATAATTTTTTTATTACAAAAGTCAATTTAAAGTTATGAGTGAACATCCAGGACCAAACATGCTTCTGTCACTGTTTAAAATCATGAAACAATAAACAAATAGCACGCAAACTATAGCCCAGAAAACTATCCATATGATTGCCGATAATTCGAAGACGAGTAAAAGAAGAACCTTCTCCACCCCGAAAAGAACCTTAAGGAATGGATTTTTTACCTGCGGTGTACGTGCAAGATTTATGTAATCGGCAATGAATGCGACAATGAATTTCCAAGTTTTTATGAAAAAAACTTTAAATTTTTCCGGTAATCGAATCATAAAATTTGCCAAGGTCGGTGTTACTTTAGAAAAAACGCTCTATTTTTAGAAACAATTACAAAAACTCCCGGTGCAACAACAGGTAATGGTCCCACCCGGAAAGATGGTGGTGGTGCATCCGGCATGAGCCGATGAGTAGATTGAAATGGTCATTAAGAAGGCGATGACGATGAGTATGGTTTTCATAGATTCTCCTTTTTTATTCAACGATTGGTTCAGTTGTGGGAGGTTCTTCAGTCTCCGGTGGTGTTTCGGGTGGAATTTCAGGAGGTGTTTCGGGGGGTGTTTCAATGACATCCGTTGTTTCCTCACCTAAAGCTTTTTCACACAAGCCTTTTTCTAATTCGGTGAGTGGTTCGTTGGAGCAATCGACAATGACATCGATTCGAAAAATCTCTCCATCGACGGTCGAATCCACTCCGAGGTCTCCACATCCGAATAGAGACACAATAAATAACAATAGAAAATATTTCATTTTTCCTCCCTTTTTTTAGGGACTGTAATTGTTACGGTGATAGAATAATTATCGGAGTTATCGTGGATCATTCCTCTCAACTCCCCTTTATCAGCGAGGATCACCGCGATCTTAACAGCGTCTAGGTACAAGTCATGGATTTCCGGCATAGACAAACCTCCTTTCATATTAAACCAAGATCCCTAAGGTCTTTTCTGATCCCATCGATTGCATCGGCCAGTTGTTCAAGGCCTGATTTTTGACACGTACACCCATCTTCGGGTGACATGTGGCAGTCATGGTCAGAGAAGCAAACACAATCCTCTTCGCCACAAGGCTCTCCGAAACTGTTTCGATGGCAACTCATTAAACCTCTCCAATTTTTTTGTCTTCCGCCGTATCTTTATCTGGAAACGGTTCGAAGACCATTCCGAAGATTCCGTCGATAATCTCATCTCGTAATTGATTTTCCGGCAATCCGATGGTATCATCCCATCCTGCTTCAGCGGCAATGAACTGTAGGTCCGAATAGTCCGCATCGAAGAGGGCCTTCTTGATTGTGACTCCTAATTGTTTGCCTGCATCATCGGTGTCGGCTGCGAATTGTTTAATGATGTCGAATTCATCAAACATATTATTTAGAATGTGCTGGAAAGTTATCATTGTTGTGCCCCCTCTTTTTTGTCCGCCCGGTAAGCGGCCTTATCCTCATCATCAAACTGGCCGATATCCATGCAATTCGGATCTTTCCGGCATGTCAAAACCACTTCCTTCGTGATTCTCTCAACCATGAGGATGTAAGGGACGGGGTATTTCTCGGGGCCGTCCCTCTTAACCCCACGGAAGTCATAGCCCTCTTTGGCCATTGCCACCGCTTGCCGCCCTAAACCCATGCCCTTGCCCAGGGATGAGAGAATCCCCGCGTGGGCGGGGGGGAGGAAGAGGAGGGCAAAGAGGGCCAGTGTAAGGATTGCTATGAGGGAATAGATGTCTTTGAGGGTGGGTTTCATTGGGCACTCTCTTGCGCCTTGGCGATTGCTTCGAGGGTTTTACTGAGTTTTTCGGACATTTCGGCGGCCATTTCATATCCCAAACGAGAAAGCCGCGCGTTTATCTGGTTAACAAGTACTTCCTCCCCTGCGTTTTGAGGACAAAGCGGAAGAAATTTAATTTCACAACGAACGTAAACATCACCGATAAGAAGTTGTGTATTAAGCGGATTTTTAATACTAATCATTCATCAACTCCAATCTGTTTAGAAATGTGATAACGCCAATCATTATAGTGTAGCTTTTTCCTTCCTCCATTTCCAATGCTTTATCAGGCGGCCTCATTTCCCCCTCCCTTTCGCTTCTTCGGCAATTGTCACTTCCGCCTTCTTTGCATCCCTCTTCGCCTCACACGCTTTGCATATGATCAAAATATCGATCGAATAATATTCTGATAATTCTTTATCGCCGCAGTCTTTACAGATTAGATATGTCATGGTGTCCTCCCTTCGGCTTTGGTGATTGCCTGTCTAAGCAGATCCGCGACATGGTGGGACGGGCACCCCTCTTTACAATCTGGCAAATAATGCGAATGTATTTGGTGAATTTCTATCAAGGCCTCCTTGCACGCATCCAACAAATCCGGGCTAGCGGCGATTAGGTGTGCGTTTGTTTTTGCAACATCCTCATTTTCTGTATTATAATTTTTAGTGAAAGTCGCGATGGCAACAGGCAATAATTGGGGGTTCGACGGGTAGAGTTGGCGAACGATCGAGAAACCGTCTCCTAATTCATGCCCTAATATCCAAGGCCCCGGCGTGTGTTTTTGTTTAGTCATTGGCTACCTCTTTCCCGTCTTTCCTGATGATTAGCGCGGCGTGGGGTGTGATGTTCATCGTTTGGATCTTTCGGCAATCCTTACACAACCCCCCGGCATAGCTTTTTTGGATGTCTTCCGTTTTTCGGATCACTTTCTTGCAATCGTCACATTTTATATTGTACATTTCTGACTCCTTTCGAGATATCTATGAAACCAAGTCACAAAAATCCCCTACAGATCTACCGACTAATGGATTATGGATTATGATTTTAAAATCATGACGCAATGTGGCTCGTAGGTTCTCCTCATCACGGGATACTTCGATTCGATGGAGATACGTATCAGAGAGATCGTCAATAGAGGGCACTCTGATGATGCAATTATGTTCCAATCTCTCGATGATTGTCGATTCATTTTTTGTTTCGAGATATGAGGTCATGATTCATATGTACTCTATTGGTTTATAAAGGTCAACAAAAAAAGAATAATAAATGATTAATAATTATAAATGTAGTAAAATCAATGGCTTGTAGGTCATGTGAAACTGAATAGCAGATCATGTTAAACTGAATGAAGGTTCTTCTTTTAAATGTCTCGCCGAAAAGAAAGGAAGACCCTCCAATTGTTAGGCCAAAAAAAAACTGACTCAAGGAGGAAGAGAAAGAGGGAGTGAGGGAGATCAATAGGAGGTGGAAGAGGTAGATCAGGGATCAGTAGGTCTCTCATCATTTAATGTGGTTTGTTGTTTGTAGGGCAACCTGTGAATCGTGGGGAGGTATTTATAAAGGAAAAGGAAAGGCCGCCAGAAAAGAAAGAAGAGCCCCCATCTCCAAATGGGTCATTAGGCCTGAGGAGAAGAGATCAATAGGAAGATAGATCAATAGGCCTACCGACGAGAGAAATGTTTATCAGACAAACGTATCAAGTAACAATCTCATGGGTCTATGTGTTTAAGTCATTGATATCATTGGCCAAGGATTGAACAACCCCAAGTGGCACAACAGGGACAGCCCCACAGATGTAATACATTTAGTCAATGATAATCCATAGTTAAATCATGTTCTATGAGATTGACATGCCATGTCCTGTGACGTGGTGGGTTGGGTGGGTTGGGTGGGTTGGGGGGGGGGGGGGGGGGGGGGGGGGGGGGGGGGGGGGTGTGGACGGTGGCTGGCGTATATCGGTGATCCTACCGATCTGAGGAATTTGGGGTTTTTTGTAATAAACGAGAATAGGGTTATGGATCTGAGGAGAGCCGATGTTTTTGTAATGGAGTTAGGTGAGACAGTTTATCATTTTAAAAAATTGATTGAAAGTGTAATAAAATGGGTTTAATTTATATAAGATGGAGGTGAGTTATGGGTAAGAAGGAGGAGATAAGTGTATTGATGAGTGGGATAGTGGATGGATTAGGAGAGGAGGTTGGGGTGGAGGATGTGATTGATGGGGGACTGGAGGAGAAGTTCAATTTAATGAAGGAGAATCAGAGGAGGGTTCGTGGTGTGAGGTCGAGGATGGAGAGGGTGAGGAGTTCTGGGGACGTATTTGGGGAGTTTAGTAGGGATGCGGCGGAGGGGAAGGTGATGGAGATGTTAATGGCGGGGAGTTCATCGGATCGTCAGAGGGCTCAGGAGACGATATTGGACAGGTCGATGGGGAAGGTTGTGGACAGGGTGATGAGTTTGAATGTGGAGGTGAGCAGTTTAAGTGATGAGGAATTGGATCGTAGGATAAAGGAGTTAAGTTATGAGCTTGGATATGCGGGTGGAGAGGGAGCGTCTTGTTCGATCCTTATTGGAGAGGAAGCGGTTGGTGGAGGTAGGGAGGTTAAGGGGGTTCAAGGTGAATCCGGGGTTTCAGGAGAGGTTTGTGAGGTCGAGGGCGCGGACGAGGTTAGTGACGGTGGGGAATAAGGGTGGGAAGACATTTATTGCGGCTTACGAGGCTGCTTGTTATGCATTGGGGGAGCATCCTTATAAGAGGGTACGAGTTCCGAATGTGGGAGTGATTGTCACCGCGTTGGCGTTTGACGAGGGGATGGAGAAGGTTATTATTCCGACCTTAGAGAAGGTGGTGGGGTCTAGGGACATTGTGAGGATAAAGAAATCGACTCAGGGTCGTGCGCAGAAGATTGAGTGGAGGGGTGGGAGTGTGACGCATTTAATGAGTGCGGAGCAGAAGGACAAGGAGTTTGAGGGTTCGGTTTTGGACTGGGCTTGGATTGACGAGCCTTTGAGGAGGAATATTTTTGTGGCGTTGAAGAGGGGGATGTTGACGACGGGGGGTCACATTTGGATGACGTGCACGCCATTGGATGAGCCGTGGATTTACGAGGATTTGTATATGAAGGGTGTGTCGGGAAAGCATTCTGAGATAGAGGTGTTTGAGGGGTCATCGGATGAAAACATATATATTTCGGAGACGGAGAAGAAGGAGTTTTTAAGTCATCTCACCGAGGACGAGGTTGAGACGAGGTGGTATGGGAAGTTCAAGCATTTAGCCGGTCGTGTATTTAAGGAGTATAAACCGGAGAGACATCGGATCCCACCTTTTGATATTCCCCCGCACTGGCCCGTCTGGGTTGCGATCGACCCTCATAGGAATAAACCTCACGCCGTATTATTTATGACCGTGGCACCTTCCGGCCACAAGTATGTCTGCAACGAGATTTGCTTGAAGTGTTCTATTTACGAGCTTGCCGACCACATCTTGGAGATTTCAGAGCAGTACAATATTGTGAACATGTTGATTGATACCTCCGCCCAGGAGGATGGGTGGGTGAGGATGTCGGCGAGACAGATGTTGGAGGAGAAGGGTGTGAGGACGAAACTCGCCCAGAAGAGGAATTTAAAGGCGTCCGGGATTACTTTAATCAATCAACTTTTTCATGATGATGAGTTATTCATTTTTGAGGGTTGCGTGAGGACGCAACGTGAATTGACGCTTCAAGTTTATCGGACGAACAAGATGGACACCCAAAAAATCTTGGAGGAGCCGGAGAAGAAATTCGACGACATGTGTGATTGTCTGAGGTATGTATTGGTCGAGAATCCGGAATTTTCAGGGATCGCTGAAATCAAGGAAGGTCCGGAAATGGGTCGCTTTGCATGAAGAGATTTTACAGTGCCTTAAGAAAACTTCGGGGGATAAAATGCCGAAAAATGAATATAAAAAAGCCCATTTGGTGGATCGGTTGAAAATTGAATTAACCGAGGAGCAGGAAGCGAGACTCAATCATTGGTTGGATGAGAAGAAGAGATCGATGGAGGAAGATAGGGAGCCGTTCCTATCGAGACACCAGAAATATTTATTTAACTGGGATGATTTCGTAACGTTTACCCGCAAGGGCCCCTGGGAGGGGAGTTCGAATCTGCACATGCCTCTCATCTCGATCATGGTGAAATCCTACCATTCCCGCCTATATAATATTTTCTCCCACGAAGACACGACGCAGTTAATACCACGCGAGGGAACCGATGAGACCTATGTCGAGATCGCCAAGAAACTCCGCACTTGGTATTTGTGGGACTACATCAACGGATATAAAGGGATTAGAGGTTTTACGAGGGAGATCACTTACGATACCGTGACAACGGGTTTCGGCTTAGGGATGAAGGATTGGATGAGTCAGCAAAGAAAGACGATCGTCATCGAACCGAAAGAATTGAAGAGGGAAATGGCCGATCTCGCTCCCCGGATTCAACCAAGAGAAGAGATCGAAACCGAAGAAGAGATGTCCGCCGGGGTTGACGTGACCCCTTATAAGGAAGTCTCCAAGATTATCACCGTTTACGAAGGATCGAGGGTAAGAAGCATACCTTTCGAAAATGCCTATTTCCCGAATGACATACCGGAATCGAACGATTTGGATTTCCCGCCGTGCGTTATCATAGAATCCGAGATGTCCGCCTCCGAACTTCTTTTAAGATCCAAACAACAGGAATGGCCTTCCACTAAAGCTCGGAAGATTATCGATGAGGGGATGAGACATTATAATGATACCCGCGCTCAGAATGTTAAGGAACAAAGAGGGGATCTCACGGGATATAACGATACGAACTCAACTTATGATACCGCCAAGAGAGTCGTTCAATATTGTTTCTGTACCTACGATATCGATGATGACGGGATCGATGAGGAAATCGTCGTGACACGCTCCGAATCCGGCGCGATTCTTAAGGTGACTTGGTTGGATCGAATATCCCGTCTAGGTTTAAGACCCCTTTTCAAATTTGATTGTTTCTCAAAACCAAGACAGGCTTATTCCAGGGGTATCCCGGAATTCATGTATCCGCTGAATGAGGAAATGGATGAACAGCATAACATGAGAATGAACGCCTTGGCTCTTCAAACATGTCCTTTTGGAACCTATCGATCTTCTTCCAGTCTTAAAAATCAACCCATCCGAATCGCCCCCGGCAAATTCATACCCGTGGACGACGTCAACGATTTGAAGGCGTTCAACTTCCAAGTGAATGCCCATGTGCTCGCCGGAGAGGAAGACCGTTTATGGAATTATGCGGAGAGGATGGCGTCGGTTTCTTCTTTGACACAGGGCATCGTCCCTCAAACAGTCGGCCCCACAAGGTCAACATCCGGAGTGATAGCCCTCCTCCAACAAATGGATAAAGAATTTAAAGTGACCATCGATCAATGCGCCTCCCAGTGGAAGAAATTAGAGAAGATGTTGATGGACGACCTCGATTATAGGATCGATTCGCAAGTAAAAATGAGGGTTCTCGGAGCCTCCATTGAGGACTTTGTAAATCCATCGGATCAAAACGCGATGAGCGTCGTGAATGAGGCTCTTCGCATCAACGCCGCATTCGATATGAAAATAGATGTGGCGAGTGTTGTTAACTCCGATGAGATTAAAAGAAACGAAGCCTCCATTATTCTCGATAAAATCTCTCTTCCGTCCGTTGCCCATCAATTCGGAGTTCTTACCCCCAAAGCCTTATATCGGGCGTGGGCGGAGTATTTAAGAGCGTTCGGCAAAGAAGTGGATCAGTATTTGGACAAACCCGAATTTGTAACGAAACCATTGACCTTATATCAAGAGGTCCAGATTTGTGGTCAGGGGGAAATGCCTCCCATGTCCATGCAAGACAACCACCCGGAAAAAGCCCAGATGCTCCAAAATTATCTCATGGAACCGGAATATATCGAGGCGAAAGAGCGTGGTTTATTCGTTGCGAATGTCGATGAGGTCATGCTCGCGACGATGAGAAAACATCTTGTCCTGGCTCAAATGATGCAGCCGAAAGGTCTGCCGAATCCAACCGGTGAGAATAATCAAGACATGAACGAAGTCTTGGCCGGACAAGCACCCCAACAGGAGGAGAATTATGGACGACCTGCCGGAGGATCTGAAGATCGGTCTGGAACTCAAAACAATGAAGAAGCAAAAGGAATGGAGAAGTCTCGTCCGCCTGAAAGAGAGACTGCTTGATACGTGGAAAGATAAACTCGCTGGAATTTCTCTAAATCAAACAATGGAAAAGATTGCCCAGGAAACTTTGAGTTGGGCAAGCATGTGTTTTGCATTGGAAACATTCTTTAAAGATGTGGAAGCGTATTCCGAACTCTTGAAAAAACATGAAAAGGAGGATTTATGACGGAAGAAAATACAGATAAAGGAAAAGAAGTGACGAGGGATTCATTTGATGAGGCCATCAAAAATATCAATAGAAATTTGGAGGAAAAATTCAAACCGTTGAAAGACGGGTTGGACCAATTCTCATCAAAATTGGACTCAATAAAGAAAGAGGAAAAGGACGATGATTTGGATTTTGGGGATGACGATGGGTCGTACATCACAAAAAAAGACCTGAAAGAGTTCGGAAAATCCATCGGTAACACAATTTTAACCGAGGCGAAAAAGACATCACAAGAAACCGTAAAGACGACATTTGAATCGAAAATGAATAAATCCTCGCGTGATGTGGAGGCCCTGAAAGATTTTGCTTTGTTGAATCAATCCTCTCAGGATTATGACGAGGCTTTTTATAAGGATGTGGACGGGGAGATTTTAAGGCGTGTCGGTTCGGGAGCGACACAGGACGAGAAGAGAAAAATAGCGGAAGACCCGAACTTATTGTATGACGCGGCGAGCAATGTTTATTCGAAATGGGTAAGAGGTGGACGACATATTCCCATCTCCGCCGCCGAGAGAGAGACGAGGAATTTAAACAATCGGGAAGATAGTTTCGAGGTCAAGGGACGACGCTCCGGTGATTCCTGGCGACCGAATGAACGTCAAGTTGAATTTGGATTGAGGTTAGGAATGAGTAAAGAGAAGTTGACACAACACTTTGAAAAGACTAGGAAAAATAGATAAAATTTTCTTGACAATTTTTTAATCTTCCTCAAAATGAGACGAAAAGGAGATGTCTCATGAAAGGAAGAACTCAAGAGGTCAGGACAAAACAACCCGAAAAATTCTCTCCGCTTTCCATTTCAAATAAAGATCCGGACTGCGATTATTCCTTTCAACGCCGAAAGGATGTTGAAGACGGTGGCGGCGCCACCTACACCCAATGGGAACCCGTCTCTGCACATAATTACAAGGGCGAGGCGTGGGGCGGACCATCAATCTTCAAACACCGCCAAGGTGTAAAGCAGTTCATCAATCAAGACACTATCCTTTGTAAACGCTCCAAGGAAATCTCCCAATACTTCAAAAGCGAAGAAAACGAAAAAAGAAATCATCAAATCAGATTTATAAAAAGCGTCGCAAGAAACGCCCGTGAGCGTCTCCGCGAACTAGACCCCGGCTCCGTTGTAGTCGATTCTTCGAAGGGAATTGAATATACGCAACAAACCGGACCGACAGAGGAGGAATAATCATGGCTAATAGAAATAATCCTTCAGGCTTTCTTCCCGTTAACCTTCCCACCGGAGGCGGTGGCCAGCCAGTTGTCGAGGAGTTCGACCTTGCCTCGGCAAATTCGGAGATCGGAGTCGGGACCCCCGTCACCTGGGCCAGCGGAGTTATTGATCGGGCCGCTGCGACGAATGCCCTTGCCGGAATAGCAGCGGAATATAAAGCGGCCAGCGCAGGTGGAAAGATCGCCGTATGGTCCGATCCCAATCAAAGATTTGTTGCTCAGACAGATGATGGAACCGGAGTCCTCACCGCTCTTGCAGGGATCGGTTTAAACGCAAGCTTTATCGGCACCGGAGTAACGAATCGACGTTCTACAGCGGAGATCGATGAATCTAGCGGACTCGACACGGCGACTTTGGAACTTAAGGTTTTGAAACTCTCTCCCGAATATTCTGGTTCACGTGGTGCGAAAAATGCCTATGGGGAATTCAATAGATTGATCGTTAAAATCAATAACCATCAGTTCGGGAGTTCTACCGGTACGGCTGGAACGTAAGTCTGAAGACAAAGGTAAAAGGAGTCGATTATGGCAAAGCGAAGTAATTTTCAAGATCAGCAGCTCTCCGACGCGCTTCCGGTTTTGGATGCGCTCATTATGGAAGAGTACGAGAGATATCCCGATTATATCGGGGCGATCTTTCGTATTTATTCTTCCAATACATGGGGTGAGCAGACGACAACCGTCGCAGGTGTGAAGGCCGCTGTTGAAAAACCGGAAGGTGAGGCGGTGACGTTTGATGATCCCATCGAGGGATTTGACAAGACGTATACGCATGTCACCTACGCCATTGCGACCTCCTTTT
>Ga0209417_1005214_pt1 | contig 14570 bp, 12 predicted proteins | sample RifGroF2_FD_184002 | JGI IMG/M metagenome (GOLD analysis project Ga0209417, IMG submission 184002) | Groundwater microbial communities from Rifle, Colorado, USA - Groundwater F2 (SPAdes) (version 2) | ecosystem: Environmental > Aquatic > Deep subsurface > Groundwater | place: Rifle, Colorado... | reverse complement strand
CGCTGATATTGGCTTTACTGGATTGAAATAGCTCAACCAATTGTGACTGAGTAAGCCAAACAGTCTCACCTTCAAACCGCACATCTATGTGAGACGCGCCATCATCACCTTCGTAAATAATTATTTTTTTTTGTAATTCTTCTTTCATATCATTTCCTTGAAAGTTAAAAGCTTAGTTCGGTAGTATTCGTATTGCTGTCTGCGAGCCAAAAGCTCCGCCGGCAAGCCGATTGAAATATCGTTCACAAGGGTATCAAATTCATCTAGAATTGAAACGATTCGTTCTTGTTCAGAGATACTTGGTACGGGAATTTTTACTGCACCAATTTGCCCAAAAGTTATCGCCGGCATCGTTGAGCTACCGCCGCTTGAATTTAAAAAATTATAGATTTTTGGTTGTGAGAGATAACAATGTAAGAATTTAATGCTCAATTCATTTGTTTTTAATTTAATTTGAAACATATTGTTCGCGATTGCTCCTCTATATTTCAAAAACACTTTTCCTGCTGCACTTGCGCCATATCTAATCATTACCAAATCACCTTCATTTTTAACATATCTAACTCCGGGGTCCTTTATGTATCGTGGTGGTTCATCATCTTTTACAAAGTCTACAATTCGCAAGAATCTAACGAAACCATCTTGTTTTTCTTGTAATTGATTTGATGGATCAATTTGAATACCTTGTGAAAAATCAGCAATTTCTTTTAGCTCTATAAATTTCACATCATCCCCAAACGTCAACAACTCCTCCCGATAATGCTCATACTGTTTCTTTCTTGCTTCTAGCTCTGCTTCTAGCTCTGCTTCCAGCTCTGTAAAACCATTAAGAATTTTGACAATTTCTTCTTGGATTGCAAGCGGAGGGAGAGGGATTTTGAAATTTTGTAACATTGGTAAAGTAATGTATGGAACAGAACCCTCTTTAACATTCTTTAAAATATATTCCTTCAAAAACCCCCTTAAACAAAACAACAAAAATTGAACACTAATTTCATTAGAAAAATCTGACAATACATAGGTCCGCTGATAGGCGTTAAATTTGCCTTTATAATAATTAATATGGCCAACTTGGCTACCATTTCCCGATATCAATATTGCCTCAGTATCAAAAGCAAATATATCAATTAAGAAAGGTTTTTCAGCACAAGTAAAGAAAGGATATTGACCGCCTTCTTTCATTGCGTTTGCATTTAATTTGCCAGTGGTTATTTTAACTAAATTAGCTAAAGCCTTAAATTTCACCCCATTCGGGCAGAGTTCGGCGATCAGTTTTTCGATTTTTGATTGGTGGGTTATCATATTATTTTTAAAATGGAATATTTTCTGAATCAATTCCAGAAATCTCAACATTCTTTCCTGTTTTTGAAATACCAACAAGACGCTTTGCCCTTTCAAGAAGATGATCGTATGTAATAATATTTAAAGTTGTATAACTTGAATTTAATACACGATATGCTTCCTTTTCTTCTTCTCCCCAAGACTGCGACCGACCATAAATGAGTGATATGCGTGGTTTAACTATTGGAGTATGCTGAATCTTTTTATTAAACTCTAAATCATTGATTTTTCTTTCAGTTTGTAAAATATATCTATTGCACTGCATTGTTGCAGAAGTAAGCTCACTCTTTGGAATAAATTCTGTCGTCCAAAAAGGAGCCGATGGTAGTTTAAGCTCAATAATATCAACAAAGCCATCAAATGATTTTAAAAGATAATCCGTAATATTTTCTACATCAATGCGCCGCTCATCAAGAATCTCAACAAAATCAGATCCGAGAATCCAATAATTTTCTGAAAAAAATTTTTGCCAAACTTCTTCATCTTTTCCGACACCAAGCTCAGTTTTATATTTTTGAAACTCTTTATGTTCATTTAGAATCTTATCAAAAAGATTTACAGCTTCCTTTTTATGAATAACACTGTCTATATCACCAATCTTTATCAAATTATAATTTTTTGCAACTTCAGCGATCTTGTTTTTACCCTGAGGATCTGACGCGATAAGAGTCAAAAACTTATAAACTTCATTTGAATCACCGATAATAGACTTGTCAAAAACAACTGACCTATTTACTGCCGCCTTCAAGTCAAGCTCTGAGAATAAAGAAAGTAATTGAAGTATTCTTTCGAAATCTAGAGTAGAAAAATGTATTTTGTTAATTTTACCGCCATCAATTTTTGCAATCTCAACTCCATTTATCTTCTCATTATTAGATAAATACGTAACACGCAGATGTATTTTTGAAGATATTTTTACATCAAGATCATCTTCTATTCCAGCTTCAGCTATTGATACATATTTTCCAGTTCCACCTGGAAAGTCAGCAACATAAATAACCCCATCTTTTTTGTTCTGGATTATATCAGCCTCAGATGTTTTAAAAATATCCATAAGTCCCCTAGTATTTTTATTTACTTCCCTCAATATCCTTAACTATCTCATCAATCGCAGTGCGCAGTTCATTTTGTCTGGCTACAATCTTGGCGATTCTTACATTGAGCTCTGTGATATCCACCACCTCGCGAGTATCCTCACCCACCACATAGCTGGATACGGCGATATTGTAGTCGTTATCGGCAATGGTCTTGTTATCCACAAGCTTGGCAAAATATTCCGCATCTTTGCGTGTGGTAAACGCGTCCAAAATCTTTTTGCGATTTGCCTCGCTTAATTTATTTTTGTTTCCCCCACGAACAAACTCGGCAGAAGCATCAATGAAAAGTGTTTTGTTATCTTTCTTGCTTTTCTTGAGTACGATGACACAAGTGGCGATAGTCGTACCAAAAAAGAGGTCGGGCGGAAGCTGAATAACGGCATCGACATAATTGTTGTCTATCAAATATTTACGAATCTTGCCCTCGGCGCCACCGCGATAGAGTACGCCGGGAAATTCGACAATCGCGGCAGTACCGCTTGTTGAAAGCCACGAAAGCATGTGCATCGTAAAAGCGAGATCTGCCTTGCTCTTTGGCGCAAGCACTCCCGCCGGTGAAAAACGCGGATCATTGATTAGAAGCGGATTGGCGTCGCCAGCCCAGTGGATAGAATACGGCGGATTGGAAACGATAGCGTCAAAGGGTTCATCATCCCAATGTTTTGGATCTATGAGCGTATCGCCGTGAGCAATATCAAAATTATTGTAGTTGATGTCGTGCAGAAACATATTGATACGGCAGAGATTGTAGGTGGTAAGGTTGCTCTCCTGCCCGAAAAAGCCCTGACGAACATTTTCTTTGCCAAGAACTTTGGCAAATTTGAGAAGCAGCGAACCGGAACCGCAAGCCGGGTCATATACCTTGTTTACTTCTGTTTTGCCAACGGTAGTGATTTCCGCCAGAAGTTCGCTGACTTCCTGCGGAGTGTAGAACTCTCCACCGGATTTGCCGGCATTTGAAGCGTACATGGTCATGAGAAACTCATACGCGTCACCGAAAGCATCTATGGTGTTGTCGGAGTAATTTCCAAGACGAAGGTCGCCGATAGATTCAAAAAGTTTGGTGAGTTGCTGATTGCGTTTTTCTACCGTGGTGCCCAGCTTATTGGAATTGACATCAAGATCATCAAACAAGCCCTTGATGGCATCTTCACTGTTTGCGCCTTTAGCAGAATTTTCAATATTACGGAAAACCCTGGTAAGAGTTTCATTGAGGTTGGCGTCGTTACGAGCATTCTTGCGGACATTTATAAAAAGCTCGCTCGGTAAAATATAAAAACCTTTTTCTTTGACGGTATCGGCTCGACCGAATTCAGCTTCTTTATTAGAAAGTGTAGTGTAGTCAAAATCTTTTTTACCGGCACGGCGTTCATCCGCATTGATATAATTGGTCAGATTTTCACTAATAAAACGATAAAAAAGCATGCCCAGCACATACTGCTTAAAATCCCAGCCGTCCACGCTTCCGCGCAAATCATTGGCGATCTGCCAAATGGCGCGATGCAGTTCTGAGCGTTCTTGCTCTTTGGTTGTATTGATATTATTTGCCATAGTTATTCTCCAAATCTGCCCGCTCCGGTGTTCACAACACCCTATTAATAGCACCACCTGATTGCCAATTTTAAGGTAGCTCAAGACAAAGCCTTGTTACAAGCAGTGTACAAAACATTATAATATTTCAACAGCTATTTTGTTGACTATAAATATTTAGTTTTATGCCGTCTGCTGGGGTATTAAGATAAAACTCCGCAACACCATCTCTCGCGATTCCAGCTACAAGCCGCCTATTCACCAGAGTTCAACGCATTACGAATGCCCTTTACCCAAAATATTAAAGATGGTAAAAAGTGAGGAAAGAAATAGGTAGGCACTACGTGAAGATTCTTGGACCAAACTCCAAAAGCGGTACAAAAGTTTCGTTCGTTAATCCTCATCAATGATTGGCTTTTTCTTGACCGAACGATGGCGTTCCCATAATTCAAAATCTTAGGAAACTCTTTATGCTCACCATGAAACAAAAACTACAACAAACGATAGACCAAGAGACATACAAAATTCATCATACGATTCTCACTTCTGCAGCGGTAGCAGATAGAATAGAACATCCTTATTTTCACTCTCAGCCTTCTGTGCCAGAAGCGCTTACCTTATTCAAACAAAAAATTGCGATATATAGAGAACAAAGTCATACACGCATTCAACAATTAAGCACACACCCTTTCCTTCCCACCATTCCACCCCTTTTCGGCTCTCTTGCGACAGGAACATTTGCACACGAGTGCGTCGGCAGCTTAGTTGTCGCATCCTTTGGTGTGGGAGAATGTTCAGAATGCGCCATCAAATTAACCGTCAAATTAATTCAAGAAGGATTTCGACATGTTGCTTTCATTAAGTTGTCATTCGATCAAGCGCAAGCAGGTAAAGAACGAGGACACATTTTTATTGTAGCTAACTTACCGGAACTGCCGCCGCAGCCGATAGCAGAAAAAGTTTCGTATCGAGATTTTTTTAAATCACTTCCTTCGAGTGCTATCGTTGCAGATCCTTTTTTAGAGCTAACCTTTAATCCGAATGAAATACCAGAAAAATTCACAAGCTATATTGCTGCTTATGATGGCGAGGCCAGTGTATCCAGCTGCACCCATCTAAAAAACTGGTCGCCGAAATCCCCTATTCTCGCTAAATATATAGCCACCGCTAATCAAATCTCTGGAGCATTACAGCAAACTGTATCTCCTATACTGGATAACCTCGCGCTTGCTACAGATAGATTACCTGTAGCCGCGACACAACTCACTTCTTTACTCCAAAGAAAAACCGGCCTTCCATTTTTTAGCGTCCGAGATGCTAATTATAAAGTTGATGCTATCGTAGAGTATGATTCCCCCCGAAATTCGGACCACTGAGATAGACATAAAAAAGAGGTAAAATGTACGAGTAAAATCAGGGGGTTTGAAATGAGCATAAAGAGACGAGCGTTTAGTTCGGAACTTAAAAGCCGAGTGGCGCTGGAGGCGATCAAAGGGGAACTGACAATCAATGAGATCTCGACGAAATACGAGGTGCATTCGACGCAAATAGCGCGGTGGAAACAGCAGGCGCTCGAGAACATCAAGGATGGTTTTGTCGAAGGGGCCAAAAAAGAAACCCAAGACGAACGTTTGACCGAAAAGCTGTATCAGCAAATAGGTCAAATGAAGGTTGAAATTGATTTTTTAAAAAAGGCGGTTTGGAGTTAGCACCCGCAGAAAAACTGACTCGCATTGTAGAGGGTCATCCGACATTGAGCATTCGGAGACAGTGTGAACTATTGGGCCTCAATCGATCGAATTGGTACTACGAGCCTAAAGCGGTTGATCCCTACAATTTTGAATTAATGAATTTGATTGACGAGGAATATACCAGGCACCCATTTTATGGATCTCCTCGCATGACGGTTTACTTGAATCGCCTCGGACATCAAGTGAATCCTAAACGTGTTGCACGGTTAATGAGAGAAATGGGAATTGAAAGGATTCGTCCGAAGAAGAACCTGAGTAAGGCGCAGGTGGGACACAAGATTTACCCTTATTTATTAAGGGATTTAGAAGTTACAAAGCCCAACCAGGTTTGGACTGCGGATATAACGTATATTCGATTGGTGCAAGGATTTATTTATTTGGTTGCTGTGATGGATTGGTACAGTCGATATGTGTTGAGCTTTAAAATCAGCAACACATTAACAGCAGATTTTTGTGTTGAGGCGCTGGAAGATGCGTTCAGAAAAGGCGTCCCAGAGATATGCAATACAGATCAAGGAAGTCAGTTTACGAGCGATGAATATACGAGGATGCTAATTGAACGAGGGATTAAGATCAGCATGGACTCTAAGGGTCGGGCATTTGATAATATTTTTATCGAGCGCCTTTGGCGCAATGTGAAATATGAGGAAGTTTATTTAAACCAGTATCGCACTGTGACGGAAGCTAAAATTCAATTGGGACGTTATTTTGAATTTTACAATCACGAGCGACCGCATCAGTCGCTTTGTTATAAAACACCAGCGGAAGTGTATTGTGGAGAAAGAAAGCCTATGGATATGTGGACGAGTCCTGCGGACCAGCCAGAGCCCTTCGGGACGTGTGGACAAACTGATGGACAACTCTTCGAGTTGCCCACGGCTTGCCCACACTCTCTGGCTTCTCGCCCACAAATCCACAGGATCAACAGCAATATTTTTTAATTTTTTTAATAGGATTTTATGTCTATCTTTTAACTAACTTTGGTCTTGACGATGGGGGTAAGCATAGAGATCGCCAAGGAAAAAGATAAAGCCATTCTTACAACGTTACAATATTCTCTTCGCGGACAAGGGCGTTTTTTCACCACACAGAATGGAAAAAAGATGTTCGCGTTAGAGGGAATCAATTTAGCGGATGGCAGTTTGATCGGTCAACAAATTCAAACTATCTGCACAACAAAAAGGCTTCTCTAAAATTGATTAATCCAAAGATTTGGAGTTATCGCCTTTAGCATCTCCCCAAAGTATTTTCAAAATCTCTTCCTGATAATGTGCGACACAATCACTAAAAATTGCTGAAAAATATACTTATATCTTTTACCATTTTTACCGCCTTTTTTTATATCAAAAAATACTGGAAAAGATGTACAAATATTAAATGAGATATTATCATTTGCTCAGAATCATTTGCTGGTATACCCAATGCACACGAATATTTATCCAAATCACAACGAAAAAGATCAACAAGCTTTAAATGATATTTCTGACCTTGACATAAATGCATTGCGGAAGCAGCAAATACAATTTATGAAGAAAGTATTCAAAACATCCGCGATTCTTTTTATTTTCTTATGGCCGTTTTTTAGTTTGATCACCATGAGCTTCAGCAATGGGTTCTTGGCTACTTTGATTAGTTTACTTTTATATATCATTACCAATATATTCATTTTCGGCATTAAACATGATCTTAAAAGCTCCGGCGGCTATTCCATGCATCGAACAAATCCTGCTACCGGATTACCTATGATGGGTAGTGTAGATATTCAAGGCAATGCTTACGGGACAAAATATTAAATTTAATATTTTTCCGGCTTATCTCTCGATAGAGAATGTAAAACCCCTACTCTCGCATTCCCCTCTCCTGTTCGAATACTCTTTTGAGCATCACGCCCATTTTCTTGATAATTTTTGATAGCCTTGTTTTCGCCTTGAACCACCTTATTTACATCATCCATCTGATTCGCATCGACCGCTCGCTGCAGATCCTTCACTTGATTTGTTGGGAATGCGCTTAACTCTCCTTGTCCAGTCGATTTAATTTGATCAACCCCTCCTTGATAAGCTGCACTGACACTAGATTGATTTCCTCCTTTAACTTGTACTGTTTGGACAGAGTTCTCATAGTATCGATTCGTGTCCGCTGGCATGATTGTCGCTGAGTTATTACTGTAAGATTGTTCTATTCTTCCTGCATACTGATTTAAAAAGCTTTTTGCATATTCTTCACGAATCGTTGCAATATTTTGACTATTAGTATTTGATAAAATCGCATCGGCTCGCATTGGATCAGCCTTGCGTACATAATCCGCAAACCCTTGTTCAAAATGGCTTTGAATATTTTCGGATTGGCTTTGAACATAATTAGCCATCTGCGAAAACCGTTCGGACTGACTTATATCCGCAGAGTATTGAGTAGAATAAGTTTTTGCCGATCGTAAATCAGCAGAGAATTGATCCCCGAGAGAAACATGTTGTATATCGCTAGTATCTACGTGATGCGATTTTGTGTAATGATCAACCACCGAATAATTATCTCTGAATTGATCAACATCCTGACTAGTCACTCCTAAACTTGATGATGCTTGGCTAGTGTTCGAAATAAGAGAGTCTCGACTTCCACGCCCTGTAATATTTCCAAAGATATTTGCTCCACCACCAAATGGAAGGGGTTTGCCTCCTACTGTTACCCCACCTTCTGCGCTTACTCCTAAAGTACCAGAAAGCTCTGACATTTTTTTAAATGCCTGGTCAAAAGAAACATTATTACGTTTTGCCACCTCATTCGTAATAGAATATAGCTTTGATAATGCTTGATCTCGTGATACCTGTGCAGATGTAGCACTCCCCTCCCCATAACTTACCTGATGCCCTTGTGTATGCCCAAATTGTTCTAATTTACCAATCGCACTGCTTAAAGATTGTTGTGCAGATTGTGAGGCGTGTATCGCCGCGTTGTGAGATTGTTCGGCTGAATGCGTAAATGATTCACTTAATGCTGTTCCTGCATTGACGGATATGGGCAATTTCGACATTGCGCCTGCTGTATCGTAAACCGTACTGCCATCAGCCGTTGTTGTAAGAATAGAACCATTTCCTAATTGCATCGAAGCCATACCTTGCTGTTCTGAGAAATTGAAATTATGTTTATTTGCGTTGATATTATTTAAACTGATATTTCCAAGAGAGATATTTCCACTCGCCGCTTCTGAAGCTCCTCCTGTAACAGATGAATGCATCATACCGGTGATGTATCCCATTGCATTGTTCAAACTAGAAGAAAGACCATAGATGAGTCCTAAAGAAATAGCGGGAATACACATCATCATAGCACCAGCGATGGTACCTACATCAGAGTGCTCCAAAGCTAATGGATAAGCATTCGATAAAGTAAATCCTCCTTGTGCCATTGCGCCGGTTTTGTGTTGTAGATAGAAGGAAGTGAGTAAGTTAAAGCCTGAATATAATAACGGCCAACTTTCCACCCAAATCAACGTAAAGAAGTAGTTCTTAATAACCGTAAGACTAAGGAGTAGCTGCACTGATAGTAAAATCACTATAGGAAATAAACAAATCCATATTAATACAATCACCGTTTGTAATAACGGTAATGTATAGGTCGCAATACGCTGACAAGCGCCTAGCGCCAATCGCATTTGTTCCATCGATCGGGATGAACTCAAACTCAACAGCGCTGCTGATCCATTTAATCCAGTGGCGTAATTAATCACTCCTTCTCGTACTGCATCAATCATCACGTTTTGCGTCATGATATCTTGTGCGGTACCACTCACTTTTGCGTAATATTGATAAGAACTCATAAGATAGGTATTGAGTAAGGCTTGCTCTGTCGTCGGATCTTTATCGCCCCATAGACGCTTTCCAAGCAATGTGAGTGCATTATTGTTCACATCTTGTGTGAGCGCTGTGCGTAAAACAGGGGTTGCTTGCTGGCAGGTCTGAAATTGTCCGTTGAGATACATCCCTCGAATAGGACTTGGATTTTTTGAGATAAGCGCCCAAATGTTCGTGCTATTAATTAAATCATTAAATCCGTATTTATTATTGATCAGAATATCTCCGATCACGCAATTGCGCATATAGTCATTAAACTCTGTTCTGAGTATTGGATCGCCAATACCGTATCCCATCGATAATCTAAAGAGCTGAGAACCAAATAAAAAACCATTTTTACTATAAGAAAGATCATCGGGTTCTTGAAAAGCGGTATCGAATTCATCAACAAGACCGTGCATGAATGAAGTCACAATCCCAGCAGGGATTGCTAACCCAAAAGGAACATTATCTACTTGATACACAGCGCCTGGATTAGTGGTATCGATGATCTCAACGGATTGTTTAGGGCCTAATAAGATATTTACAACAACAAAATAAGCGACAAACCATTTTAAGAATATGCCGGGATCACTACTCCGAAAAATATAATGCCCTGTCGCTCCAATGATTGAAAACGCAACAGAAATACGGAGCGCAGTATTGAAAGTACTGGTTCCGACAATCGTTACAATCGCATTAAGCACTTCCCTGAAAATCTCTCCATTTGATATAACATAGATTGGGGTCATACTGTTCTCCGTTATTTTTTTGTTTCTTTTGTTTATTTTTTTCTTTTGTTTCTTTTATTTTGCTTCTTCTATCCGACATTACTTTCGAATTTGAGATTCTCTTTGAGTGAACTCGTGAGATTGCCGACGACCTGATCTTCTAAGAACTGCATATTCTTAATCATCACGAAAGTATCCTGGACTTTGCGATAAGCATCAGTTTGATACTGCTGCACTTGGCCTAATGCTCCTTCAATTTGCTCGGTTAATTCATGTTGAATATCGGGTGTATAGTTTTTCGTGGTGAGGCTTTGTTTAATCACGCCTAAGGATTCACTGAGATATTGCGATAGTAGATCTTCAGCAATCACTTCAGCATATTGAGAAAGATCAACGGCATTAGGATCGATGTTTAGGGTTGAAATGACGGTAATAAATTTCAATATCGGAATTTCAGTGCTATTGAGAAACCCTTCTTGTGCGGGCGTAATGCTCTGGTCTTGCTTTACCGCATCCGATAAGGAAAAAATCATATTATTCACTTGGGATATAAGACCATGGTTGGGGTCAATATTGATGGTCCCTACTGAAATGCTCAAACATAAATTACTGCTGGGGCTTAAATCCTGGCATTGATAGATTTGTGCTTGTCCGCCATATAGCAGCGCTTTTAATAAATCGCGATTACCGGCTAAAGATGGATAAGGAGTGACATTACTGTTTTGATCATAAACAATCGTTCCGGAAAGCGACATAAAGAGCTCTGAAAGCTCGCGATCGCTTTGTAAAAACCCGTTTTGTTGAATGGCATCCCAAATGAGGTTTTTATTGACGACCACTCTATTTTGATAACTGGGATCTGATGCAGCTGTCTTCATCGTAGAATTAAAATCATTACCCGAACCGCATCCCTGCCTTGCAGCAGCCCAATCTGAAAAGATGTTATGCTGCATACCAACATCCTGACAAACCTGTTGTTGGCTCGCTCTCGTTTGAGGCCAGGTGCCACCGACTAAATCCTCGGCCATTTCGCAAGAATTCAAATTACTGTTATTCATATTAGCGGCTAGGTTCTGAATGTATTGTAGGGTATGCGCTAATTCTGGCTCGGCTGTTTCTAAAGCTAATTGAAAGGTATATCCAGTGGCTGAAGTCATGATCTGCTGAAAGAATTGTGTGAGTTGATCACTATTAACAAAACTAAAACCTCCTGCAAACAGATCAATCCCACCGCACCCTGCTCTAAAGCTGGGTAAATCAACATGCAGGATTTGAATATTACGTGATTGATTACGCAAGAAAAGTGATCCGCCTGAATAGTATCCTGCTTCCTGGCCTTGGTACGCGTGGCTATTACTCACGTTTCCTTGATACCCTAAATTTGTAAAAAAGGTCCCTAAATCACCACTCACATCGGCATACACACACGTTGAGCCAAATAGTGCAAATAAGCTCAACAAAATAAAAAAAACAAATACGGTAAGACGACAAACCAAGCGTTTAATCTTCTTTATTATTTCAGTCATGACCATAACCTTTATTATTTTCGTTATTTTTATTGCTTTCATTCTGTGCAATCTTTGGCGCTAAGTCATTCATACGATCCAATAGCTCTTCTGCTGAAAGTGCGCCTGTCGAAACGGGATAAACATGTCCATTTTGAGTATTTAATAAAAACAAGGTGGGGACTTCTAATTCTGCTCCTACTCCAAAGAAGGCTTGAACGATTTTAGGATCAATCGGCGTGCTATTGGGGAAAGATGGCAAAGACTCTCCATTAGTTGTGAATGCTTCTACGTTAAACCCATAGTGATCGGCAAAGCTTTTTAAGATCGGATCAAATGCACGACAGTAAGGACAGGTTGAACGATAAAACAGCACCAAAATATAATCATTTTTTAAGGCTATAAACGGACCCTGAGTATTTTGGTTATTTTGATTATCAGCTGCTTTATTTAATTGTTTTTGTTCTTCAATCGCTTCAATTTGGTTATAGGCTTTATTTTCTTGATACGTTGAAGAGCTATCTTCGCCACTAGCAAAAATATTTTCGCAAAAGAAGATGATAAAGAAAGTGAAACAAATCATATATAGGATTTTCTTATTCATGATTACACCTTTACGTTGAAAAATTCGTTGCGATTTCAAGATACCGTTTTTTGAGCTCATCAACCGTGATAAACCCATAATTGATTGGCCTATACATCCCTTGTGTCGGATCGACTAAAACGAGTGCTGGGAAAAATTGAATATGCATACTCTCTGCCTGGCCATGATCCATCCGGCTTTCTGGAAAGATCGGTAAAGTAACGCCATCGACGCTAATGGGAATGAGTGATACATGATTCTCATCAGCAAACCCTTTGATGATCGGTGCGAGCGTTTGATCTAAAAGATTATTTCCACGATAAAAGAAGAATAGCCCATACACTTTGCTTAATGCTTGTATCGCGGCCGTTTCTTGTGATTCTTCAACCACCGATTGAACGTGTTGCGCGTTATTTTCTGTAGGATGGGCGATCGTATAATTTAATGCGGGATAATCTAACAAGGTTTTTTGCCATAAAAGACTAAATTGACTGGAATGGTTCATAATGTAATTTTGCAGGACGATATAATCTCGAATATTTTCTTCGCTGGGATATAAGATCGCTTTATCTAAGCTCTCTTTAGTAAGCGCCTGCAAAAGCTTCATGGTCTCTGTAGCGCTCAACGTCGTTGTGCTCTGTAAAGCCAGGGGTTTGTTTTTTTGATTTTCTTGATTCCTCTCCTGCCAATTATACCAATGCCATCCTTTAGCCCCATTTATAAGATCATCTGCAAAAACAGGTTGAGTATTTAAAATCAATAAAATGAAAAAAAGTGGAATAAAAACTATAAATATTTTTTCAGGGAAATATTCATGGATATTCTTTATATTAATGAGAAACTTTCGCATCATAAAACGCCTGTATTTGGGCTTGTACAGCACTACTAACCTGCCCTGGATTAGGCAGCTTTTGTTGTGCAGCTAGATCCTGACAAATCCCTGAAGCGGGGTCCTGATTGGGTGGATTACAAAAGTTGATTTTGCTGAAATTGAGTGATTGTAATTGCGATATGTTAAGCCCCTGGCAATTAGGATTATCTCCATCCCCAAAATTAATACCCAATTGTGTGAATCGCCCTTGTTCTTGAATAATTCGTGCGAGTTTTGAGGGAAACGAACAATACACTTTACTTTTTTCGATGCATCCGACCAAAGGTAGGGATTTATCGCATTCATCTCCCACATAAGTCGTGAGATGGTTTTGTTTATTCAGCCCTAACTGCTTTTCTTCGTTATTACAGTGAGCAAGACCAACATCCTGGCCCCACCCTTTATCCGCACAACAATTATTAAAATCTCCAAAACCAATCTCACGACAACTTAAGGGTTGTCCCGTGAATACATGGACATTCTGATCTTGTGTTGTGCTGACTTGTTGTCCTGCCGCGTTAACACCCGCAAGCTCCGCCGAAGCTTGACCGATATTCATATTTTGCGTGGGTGTTTGAGCGGCGCACTTTCCATCCATACAAAAGAAGTTTCCACCACAAGCAATACCCGTACTCGCGCAACTTTGCTGTGGGCATTCATAAGTTTGCAAATAATTCGTACAGTTCTTCTGAGCTGGGTCGAAGCTCGTACATTGTGAGTTAATCTGCGTACATCCGGCTGCTTTTAGACTGGTGCAATCATTATTGCTCAGTTGATTGCTAGAAAAGTTTGAATTCGAGGAGAATCCATTACAAAAGAAATCCGTTTCTTGATCCCAGCAGGTTCTCGTAACAGGGATTCCGCTAATCGTTTTCGTCGAAGGACCATCAATACAATGTGCTGGATTCGTAATGCGGCAAATACCTTGGGTAACCCAATTATTTAAAGTACCGCAATTATCGCCCCAGGCATCGCTAATAACTGGCGGTTGAGACTCTGAGAATTGATAGGATAGTGTCCCTGTTGTAGTTCCGCTGCCAAAATTTTTATAAATGGTAAAATCTAAAATGAAATTATTAGCGCGTGATGGAGCTTGCGCAATATGCACATATTCAAATCTCGCATCTCGATCCGTCCCTCTATATCCTAAATAAGTCGTTTGTAAAGAGGCGTCACAAGGCATATCCATAACATCAGAAGCATGAACTATGGGTTGATCATAAGGATAGCTATGTCCTCCATCATAACGAAGTAATGCGCCTGTTTTTAAATCAATGACGAAATGCAAAGACCCACAAACATCTCCATTTCCACTATTTCCATTCTTTTTG
>Ga0209417_1005208_pt1 | contig 14587 bp, 16 predicted proteins | sample RifGroF2_FD_184002 | JGI IMG/M metagenome (GOLD analysis project Ga0209417, IMG submission 184002) | Groundwater microbial communities from Rifle, Colorado, USA - Groundwater F2 (SPAdes) (version 2) | ecosystem: Environmental > Aquatic > Deep subsurface > Groundwater | place: Rifle, Colorado... | reverse complement strand
GTGGTTTATCAACAACTGTTCCAAGGTTTTTTAACAAAGAAACGTTTGTAATCTGTGTTGATTTACTGTTGTCGCCTGTTCCCGGAAGACCCACAACCACGCCATAACCAACAAGCTGGTTTTCTCTTATGCCGTCGATATGCGTAACATCTTTAATTCTTACGCTGTAAGCATTTGCTTTTAAGCCGCAGCAAATAAAGCTGATTGCCATTAACGCAATTACAATTAATATTTTTTTATTTTTCCTAACTACCATATACCATCTCCCGTTTTTTATTTATTTTTGTTGTTTTTTAAGCTATTAAAATAAAACATTCATAAATTTGTTCATTAAGCCTTCTGAGTCTGAAGAAGAAGTTGTTCCTTTTCCTACAACCGCAAACTGGAAGTTTGCTATATATTTTGAACTCACCTGTCCACTGTTTGTAATAAATCGCGGATCTACAATTCCGCTAATCAAGACTTCTGCTTTTTCTCCCGAATTTATTGCTACCTTTTTACCCTGAATAACAAGATTTCCGTTGGGTAAAAGTTGTATAACCTGTGCTGTTATAACATCAGCCGATTTTGTTGTTCTTACTACTTTTGCCTGATTGCCTGTTGTTGTGTTTCCACCATAACCATCAAGGCTTTTAAATTTATCTGTTTTGAATAATGTGTTTAAAATCGGTGTAAAAGCATCCTGCGCAGAGGATGTGTTTGCAATATCAAGTTTAACTTCACTGGTTGCCGAAGAATCTTCTTCAATTAAGACCGTTACAACATCGCCTATACTTTTTGCTTTTACTGTATTAAATAAAGATCTTGGCTGTGTATAATAAACGCCTTGCGAAATTCCTGTTCTAAATAAAGATTCAGCAAAAACAGGAGCATTTGCTGCTGACAAAACCGCTATCATTATTAGAATTTTACATGTCATTGCGAGCGTAGCGAAGCAATCCATTTTAATTGTCAATGGTTTATTGGATTGCTTCGTCGCAAGCTCCTCGCAATGACGATTAAATATTAACCAAAACCGTGTTTTCACCAATTATTCTCCCCATATAATCTTTTCTATAATTTTTGCTTCTTACTTTTATATAATCCCCTATACTTCCCTTATCAAGGGCTATTGCAGGTATAACTATAGAAACTGATGCTGTTTTAAATATTAGAGAAACGGGGCTGTCCTTAACTATTGCCGGAATATTTTCTATATAGTTAGAATCTATAACCTCTCCCGGTTTATAATTCTTTTCTGACAAATGTGTATAAGGATCAAAATCTTTTCTTATAAGCGTTTTAGGCAAATAAGTTATTTCTTTATCTTCAAGAGCAACTTTTGTTAAGATTTCTCCTCTTTTAATATAATCTTGCGCCACCCATACTCTGTCATAAACACTTATTTTTGCCTGAGCGATAAAAGATTTGTATTCTTCGCCGTTTACAAGAATACTAACTCTTACTATTGTTACGGGATTAAAAAATCTGAGGTTTATTTTTGTTTCTATTTCAACTTTTCCGTTTTTTCCTTCGTTTGTTTCTATTTTTTCATAAGGCAAATCGGATATTTCGACTTTAATAGTTCCTTTTACGTTTGCTTTTACTTGTTCTTCAACATCTTTTTTTATTTTTTCTTTTAAAAATTTTGAATCTAAAACAGCGGCGCCGGCTTTACAAGATAAAGCCGAAAAAATTAAGATTAATAAAGCTGTTTTTAATGTTTTTTTCAAAGTTTTTCCTTTTTTTATTGTCATGCTGAACGTGTTTCAGCATCTATTCAATATTAATAAGATTATTACGCCATGTTATTAGCCGTTCTCAAGATTTCATCAGATGATTTAATTATTTTTGAGTTTGCTTCAAAAGCTCTTTCTGCCTGAATAAGATTAATTAATTCTTCAACAACCTGAACGTTTGAATTTTCAACAAACCCTTGTTGGATAGAACCGAATCCTTCCTGATTCGCCGTTCCTTCTATAGCTTTTCCTGAAGCTGATGTTTCAGCGTAAAGGTTTTTGCCTATAGCAGATAAACCGCCGGAATTTGCAAACTTAGCAAGTCTTAAAGCTCCAACTTCTGTTTGTTCAGCTGCACCCGGTGTTGTAACACAAATTTTTCCATCAGGAGTGATTGTTATATCTTTTGCATTAGTAGGAATTGTAACCTGCGGCTGAATAACAAAGCCGTCGCTTGTGCATAACTGACCATTGCCGTCTATTTTTAAGCTTCCGTCTCTTGTATAAGATGTTGTTCCGTCATCCATTTGAACTTGAAGAAAACCTTCTCCTTCTATTGCAACATCTAATTTTCCGCCTGTTGCTTTGAACGCGCCTGCGCCAAAATCTCTTGCTGTTGCAGATGTTCTTGTGCCAAGTCCTATTTGAATTCCTACAGGCTGGTTTGTTCCTTGAGCAATTTGAGCTCCCGGCGCTTTTATCGTTTGAGAAAGCAAATCCTGAAACTCTGTTCTTACTTTTTTATACCCGGTAGTGTTAACGTTTGCTATATTGTTGGAAATAACGTCAATATTTACCTGCTGCGCCATCATTCCCGTTGCTGCTGTAGTTAAAGACCTTAACATTTTTTATCTCCCCTTATTTGTCATTGCGAGTTGGCTTTTATCGCCTGCCCGTGATATTCTGATTCATTATTACTGTATTACACGTCCGACATCGTTTACCGCTTTATCTAAAGTCATTTCTGTTGTTTTTACCACTTTTGCCAGTGATTCATAAGTTCTTGTCGCTGCAATAGTATTAATCATTGTTTCTATTACGTTAGAGTTTGAACCCTCTATAAAACCTTGTTCTACTCTGCTGTTTTTGGCTTTTATCGGTGTTATTTCTTCATTTGCCGGTTTATATAAAGAATTTCCTGCTGAAATTAAATCAGTAGGTTTTTCAAAATCCACTATTTTTAATTTATCTACTTCTTGTTTACCTAAAAAGATTGTTCCGTCATTAGTTACGTTTATTTTATCCATACTTTTATCACTAATATCAATTTTTATGGCTGATCCGCTCTCGCTTAAAACAGGGTATCCGTCTTTTGTAACCAAAGCACCTTCTTCATTAAGAGTAAAACATCCATTTCTTGTATAAGCATCGCCGTTATCTGTCCCTATAGCAAAAAAACCGTTGCCGTTAATGGCAAAATCAAGTTTATTATCTGTTTTTCTCATAGCTCCCTGTTTTAAATCAATTATTGTTGCATCAAGAGTACTGCCGGAGCTTAAAGTTCCGATGTTTTTATCCTGATTAAAACCATCCTTTTTAATTTTTTCTTGTAACTCTATATCACTTACTCTTTTAAACACAGGCATAAGCGCTTTAAAGCCCGGCGTATTAACGTTAGCAAGATTGTTGGAAATAACGTCAATATTTAATTGTTGCGCCATCATTCCTGATGCTGCCGCGTTTATACCACTGACCATTTTTATTCAACTCCCGCCTTTTTTATGATGTTCTTCACATAATTTTGAGTTTCTTTGTAAGGAGGAACTCCTCCGTATTTTTGAACCGCCCCTGAGCCTGCATTGTATGCCGCTAAGCCTAATTTTACCGAATCGTATTTATTTATAAGGTTCTTAAGATATTTTGTGCCTCCGGCTATATTTTGTTCAGCATCAAAAGGATTTCTAACTCCCAGACCTTTTGCTGTTGAAGGCATTAACTGCATTAAGCCCATAGCCCCTGCCTGCGATACCGCGTTTGACTTAAACCCTGATTCTTGTTGTACTACTGCTTTTACGAGATTTTTATCTATGTTGTATTTTTGGGAATATTTATCAATTAAGTTTAATATTTCTCCTTTTGGAGCGCCCGGAATTTCCGGAATATCAGGTAATGTTGTTGTGTTTGGAAGATTTAAATTGTTATTGTTAAAATATTTTTCCTGTATATTTATTTTATTATCGAGAATATCTCCAAAAACATTGTCAGAAGGATTATTAGCCGCTTCGTTTGTTCCAAAGAGCGAATTTAAACGGCTTTCTATTTCCTGAACACGTCTTATAGTTGTATCAATACTAGTTGTATCCATCCTACCCGATCGTCCTTTTTTCTTCTTTAAAAGGTCATAATATCCCACCTATATAAAGTTACAACATGCTGTGGACTTTCACATCAATCCAAGGGTGTAAATAAACCTCACAAAAAAATACACCGAGAGGTGTATTTTTTTATCTTTTTTAAGAAATTGTCATTGCGAGGCATAAAAAATGAATTATAAGCTAAAATTAACCTAACGAAGCAATCTTCTAAAGTGGTTTGTTGTCTTTAGGAAGATTGCTTCGTAAAAAAAATCAATGACTTAAAAGAAGTTTCAAGCCTCGCAATGACAACTAAAGACCCTAATATTTACAAGCTGGGCAAAGATTTTCGCTTTCGGGAGAATAATAATTTATTGCTATACCGCACTTTAAACAAACAGGAAAACCATTATTTTTACGCCATTCCTGTGTTTTTAAATCTTTTATTATTATATTAAACATTTTTTCTTTTATTTCTTCAGAATGAAATTTTTGTTCTTTTAAAGAATCTTTTATTGATTCAACAACACTTTCAGGTAATTCTATTTTATTTAAGTCTTCTTCTGAAAAATTCTTTTCTATTTTATAAAAATTTTTATTTTCTTCTTCAACTTTTTGTTTTTTTTCGTTTTTTAATTCTTCCCAGACTTTTGCGTTAAATAAAATATCTTTTATGTTGTAGTTAAAATCTTTTGCGACAACTTTTATTTTTTTTATAATATCTTCTTTAAAAAAGCTCAATTCCTGCGCTACAGCAGGAGAAGAAACAGCAACTGTCAATATATCCTCGCCCTGTCTTGATTGAAGATAAACAACTTTAGAAGAATTTTGAAATTTCGGACCGACTATTTTTGACCATAATTTAGCAAATTCCTGCTGTTTAAGACCTTTATCAAGTCCTAAATCAACCATTACACTGTTTAAAACACTGTCTAAATTATTAAAAGAATTTTTATTATTATTCATTATCGACTTTAAAACCAATTTGTCCGGGTTTATTAATATCCACTAAATATTGCAAACATTTAAAAATTTCATCAAATTTTTGATCATGTTCTTTTAATTCAACATTTGTATCTTTTGCATACTCTATAAATTTTTGTTCCAATTCGTTTAATTGCTTTGCAAGTTCATTATGAGTTAAAGCCATTTGTCTTAATTTAACAAAAATTCTCATTATTTGAACATTCACAGCAACAGCCCTTTTGCTTTTAAGAACACTTGAAAGCATTGCCACACCCTGTTCTGTAAAAACATATGGATTAAAACGCCTGCCGCCTTTGTTATTTTTTGATATCACAAATTGTGATATCAAAGTTTTTCTTTCTTCTTTTGAGGTTCCAAATTGGCACCTCAAATTTTCCCATTCTTCATCAGTAATTTGAAACATAAAATCTTCGGGAAATCTTTCTATATTACGTTTTATCGCTTGATTTAATACCATTGTTTTAACATCGTAAAGTTCAGCTAAATCACTATCAAGCATAACTTTTTGGTTGCGAATAACAAAAATTTTATTTTCAATTATTTCTATTGGAATAATATCAGCCATTTAATTGTCCGTTATTTCTTTTTATTTTGTCGTTATATATTTTGGCAGGGATAAGAACCGCAAATAAACCTGTTAAAACACCTATCGTTGTGCTTGTAAAAGTTATAGGTAATTTGAATTTTTTTAAAAGTTTTTCCGCCATTAATTTTTGTTCTTCTTTATCATCTTTGACAAGTTTTACAGCTTTTTTCTTAGCCCATTCGGCAGCCAGATCTTTTCCTACATCCAAGCCTAAAACCCTTCCTACTCCTGATGCAGAAATAGCTGTCAGCATTATGGTTTCTTTTTTTATAGGTGTTTTTTGGGGAGAATTTTCTTCTTTTTTATTATTTCTAAAGTAAATTTGTTTTGGATAAGCTGGATAATTGTTTAAGATCATATTCCTTTACTCCCCTTTTTTCTGTAAGAAAATTATTTTACAATTTTACCTGAATCAATATTATAAACAACCACATCTTCAAGAAATTTTTCGTTAAAACCCGAAATATCCGTAGTTGTAATGATTGTTTGGGTGTCTTTTTTTATTGAATTCAGCAAATAATTTTGTCTTGTTTTATCAAGTTCTGCCAAAACATCGTCAAGAAGCAATACAGGACTTTCGCCTATTATATTATAGATAAAATCAAGCTCTGAAAGTTTTAATGCAAGAACTATTGTCCTTTGTTGTCCCTGTGAAGCAAAAGTTTTGGCTTCTATATTATTTATATAAAAAGAAACATCATCCCGATGCGAACCTATAACTGTCTGGGTTCTGGCTATTTCTTCATTTCTTTTTTCTTCAAAAGCTTTTTTGTATAATTCCAAAATCTTTTCAGGAGGAATTATTTCATCTTCTCTTGCATTAAAATTCCCTGTTATAGTTGAATTATATTCTAAAACAAGGTCTTCCTTCTCTTCCGGGGAAATATTTTTATGTTTTAAATTCGCTATAATCTGCACTTCTTTAAGATATTTTTGTCTTAAATGAATAATATTGCTTCCGGAGATAGAAATTTGCTCGTCAAAAACAGACAAAGTATCCTGTTGAACTTTATTTAAATGAAAATTCCCTTTAAATTCTTTTAGTAAGTTATTTCTCTGGGTTCTAATCTTATTATATTTATTTAGTCTGTCTTTATAAGCGGGATAAATCTGACTTATAGCGTCATCCAGCCATCTTCTTCTGTCGGAAGGAGTTCCTCTTAACAAAAGAAGGTCGGAAACCCCGAAGTTAACAACTACAAGATGCCCTAAATACTGGGAATAAGAAGATTTTTTTAATCCGTTAACTTTTATAAGCTTTTGTTTTGGCGGATTTATGGCAATGCTTATTTCTATATCGGTATCGTTTTTGATTAATTCCGCGCTTAAAAAAGCCGAATTACAGCCCTTTTTTATGACTTCAGAGTCATTATTAGCCCTAAAAGAAGAAAGAGTCGCCAAATAATAAATGCTTTCCAGCAAATTTGTTTTACCCTGGGCATTTTTGCCTAAAAGTATGATTTTATTTCCCGAAAAACTTATTTCGCAGGATTCATAATTTCTGAAATTTATTAGTTTAAGCTTTTTTAAGAACATTTATTGCTTTTAATTAACCTGAACAGGCATTATGAGGCAAAGAAAATCATCTTCGCTTGCGGGTTTGAATAATGTGCCGGCTAAAGCTCCGTTAAGTTCTATTACAACTTTGTCTGAATCCACTACTTTTAAGAAGTCCTGAATATATTTATGGTTAAAAGCTATATTTAAATCTTCAGCCGTGTATTCAACTTCTATTTCATCGCAGGAATCACCTAAATCAGGGGTATCAGCGGTTAATTTAAGTTTATTATCGTTAAAATTCATTTTAACAATATTTGTTCTTTCATTAACCATTGTAGAAGCTCTTTCTATAGCCTGATTTAATGAATTTTTCTCAGCAACTGCTTTTATTTCGTAGTTTTTAGGAATTAATTGCTCATAAGCAGGATATTGTCCCTCAATAAGTCTTGATGTTATGTATCTGTCTTTTAATTTGAAAAGTATCTGGCTATTTTTAACGGTTATAGAAACTGTTTTATCTTCAACGCCGGATAAAATTCCCGCAAATTCTTTTAATGTTCTGCATGGAATAACTACCGAATAATCTTTTTTCTCTTTATTTTGAATGGTTTCTTTAACTCTTGTAAGTCTATTTCCATCTGTTGCAGCCATTTCAAGGTTGTTTTCTTTTATTTTAAAGAGTACGCCGCTTAAAACGTTATTTGTATCATAGGTAGCGGTAGCGAAGGTGGTTTGTTTAATTGCTTTTAACAGCGGATTTATATCTATGTTTATGAATTCGTCAGACTCGGGGTATTCAATTTGAGGAAATTCGCTTGCGGATATGCCTTTGATGTCAAATTTTGATTTGCCGCATTTAATTTCCATTAAGTTGTTTTCTTCGTTGAGGTTAAAAGTAACCGCTTCGCTGGGTAATTTTGAAATAATTTCAAAAAGTTTTTTGGAAGGCAAAGTAATGCTGCCTTTTTTTACAATAATTGAAGGAATATTTATTTCTATTGAAATATCGAGGTCGGTTGCGCATAGTTTTAAGGAATTATCTTCGATTGTTTCTATTAGAACGTTTGACAAAACAGGCTGAATTCCGCGTGAAGCCGCCGCTTTTCCAACTACATTCAAGCCATTGTAAATAACATCTTTTTGAACTGTAAATAGCATAATTTTTTATCTCCATCTAAAGTGTTTTTTTGAAAGTTAATTTTTATCTATATTTATATTTTACTTACTAAATAAAATATATTAATTTATAAATTTAGTAGTAGTAGAGGGGTTGAAATTCTGTAGAAAACATATTGTATGCCAAATATAGATTAAAAAAAGCCTGTATAAAACCTGTCATGCAGTAGTAGTAAAAAGTAAAGTTTTGAACAGGGGGTAAAGTTTTGAACATGTTTTTTATACAGGCATGGAGGGGTTTTAAACAAGTTTTGAATAAGTTTTGAACAGGGGGTATGTTTGGTTAAGTTTTGTAATTTTTTATTCTTCTTTAAAATCACTGGCTTTTACATTATGAATCCATTTGCTGAATTTATGCTGATCATAACTTAAAGAAAATTCATTTAGAGCTTCGAGTAAAACCTTGCCGCTTTTGGTTTTTCCTATTAACAGGAAAACTCCCCGTTTGTTTTTTAGAATGCCTATTTCGTTGTGAATTATTCTTTCTATGTTGTTTTCGGGATTTTTTGACAGTTTTTCTTTTAACCATCTTGTTAATAGGAGCAAAGAAGGAATTTCGGAGTTAAAAGGTTTTATATATTCAGAAAAAGCTTTAATTATCATTTTTTTAAAAAAATCCTTGTCATTGAGAGGAGGCGAGGCGCGCCGACGCGGCAATCTAATAATATTACATTTTAACCCGAATTTTAAAAAACTTTTATCTTAATATTTCTTAAAGTTTTTTACAAAAAAGGCAATTTTTATAATTCAGGGTTATTTAAAAAGTATGAAAGTTAAAAAGAAAAAGGAACAAAATATGCAAATTCAAAAGAATCAAATGTCTTTTCAAGGTGTCAAAGCAAATAAAATAAGAGAAAGATTAATTGAAGAAGGAAAGGGAATAAAAGTCAGACAAATACCTGGTATGGATAGATGGATTGCTACAATGGTTCCTGTTGAAAAAGGAAAACTAATCCCTGTTTCTAAAGAGTATGTTAAAAAAGCGACAATATTTCCTTATATGCAAATAATGATCGGTAAAACAAAAACACAAGCAATGTTTAAAAGAATTAGAGAAATTATGAAAAAGATGGTTTAAATAAAATTAAAAAAATCGGCTTATAAGCCGATTTTTTTATGCGTAAAAGTTTTAGCATCTTTGCCGGAGTATTCGGCGACTATTTGTCCGTTGCCGTAAAGCTTATATTTATAAATTGTAAGTCCATCAAGACCCACAGGACCGCGAGCATGTGTTTTGTTTGTGCTAATTCCGACTTCTGCTCCTAAACCGTATCTGAATCCGTCAGCAAACCGCGTAGAGGTGTTGCAGTAGACTCCGGCTGAATCTACAAGATTCATAAAGAAATCCCTGTTTTCGGTATTTTCTGTAATTATGCAGTCAGTATGCCCCGAGCTGTAAATATTTATATGGTTTATAGCTTCTTGAATATTATCAACGACTTTTATTGAAATAATTTTGTCGCTGTATTCTGTTTTCCAGTCTTCTTCTGTGGTAGGTTCTATGTCAGGGACGATTCTTCGGGTTAATTCATCGCCTTTCACAACAACGTCTTCTTTTTTCAATTCTGAAATTAATTCAGGCAAAAGTTTATCAGCGGTGTCTTTATGGACAAGCAAAGTTTCTACTGCATTGCATGCCGCAGGATACTGGATTTTTGAATCTATAGAAACTTTTATTGCTTTTTCGCAATCCGCGTATTCGTCAACGTAAATATGACAAATTCCTTCTGTGTGCCCGAGTACAGGAATTTTTGTGTTTTCCTGAATATATTTAACAAGATTATTGCTTCCTCGAGGAATTAAAAGGTCAATATATTTGTCCATTTTAAGCAGTTCTTTAACATCTTCACGAGTTTTTATAAGATTTATAGCGTTTTCAGGAAATTCAGGAATTGTTAAAAGAGCCTCGTTGATTAATTTAACAAAGATTTGGTTTGAATTTAAAGCTTCAATACCGCCTTTTAATATGACGGAATTAGCGGATTTTATCGCAAGAGAAACTATTTGAGGAACAACATCGGGTCTTGATTCAAAAATAACTCCTATTACGCCTATAGGACAGCTTACTCTATAAAGTTCAAGGTCTTTATCAAGTTCCATTCCCCATAAAGTTTTATTTACAGGATCTTCGAGTTTTATAACATCTTCAATGCCTTTTATTATTACGTTTATTTTTTCTTCATCAAGTTTAAGTCTGTCATATAAGGGTTTTGATAAAGATCCGTCTTGTAATAAAATTTCTGCGGCGGCTAAATCTTTTTTGTTTTCCTGAAGAATAACATCAATATTGTTTTTTATATGTTCTGCAATACTCAAAAGAGCTTTGTTTTTAATTTCTTCGCTTAAAGAAGCCAGTTTATATGAAGCCAGTTTAGCGCTTTGCGCTATTTTTTCCATTTAAGAGACTCTCCTTGTTGTAATACCTAAAGAATAACCATATTATCCCTTGTTATTATTGTGTCGTAGTTTTTAAACCCGAGAATTTTTTCTATTTCATCCGAGTGTTTGCCGATTACTTTCTCGCATTCGCTGCAAGAGTAATTAGTCATGCCTTTTGCAAATTCTTTTCCTTCTTCGTCAAGAATGCTTACAACCTCGCCTTTTTTAAAAGAATTTATTATTTCGATAATACCCACAGGCATAAGGCTGGCTTTTTTTTCTACAAGCGCTTTTTTGGCGCGGTTGTTGACTTTTATATGGCTGTTTATGTTTGTGGCGTAAGCAATCCATTTTTTTCTTCCCGACAGGTTTTCTACAGGTAAAAATAAAGTCCCTACTTCTTCCCCGTTAAAAATTTTGTTTATAATGCCGGATTCTTTGCCGTTGGCGATCAAAAGCATTCCTCCTGAGTGCATTACAACTTTTGCGGCTTCTATTTTTGTTTTCATTCCGCCTCTTCCGCCCTTTGAAGCTTCAAAACCAAGAGATTCTATTTTAGAAGTCATTTCTGTAACTACAGAAATAATTTTTGCTTCTTTGTTAATTCTCGGGTCGTCATCATAAAGACCGTCTATGTCTGATAAAATTACAAGCAAATCAGCATCAAGCTTACTTGTGACAAGGGCTGAAAGTTTGTCATTATCTCCAAAACAAACTTCAATGTCGTTTTCTTTGTAACATTCAAGTTCGCTGGTTGATACTGTATCGTTTTCGTTTATTATAGGAATTACACCAAGCTCAAGAAGAGTACTCAAGGTGTTTCTAAGGCTTAAATATTTTTTTCTGTTGGCAAAATCATCAGCAGTAAGAAGAATTTGAGCCGTTATAATATTAAATTTTTCCAGCGCTTCTTCGTAAAAATGCATTAATTTTCCTTGTCCTACAGCGGCGCAGGCTTGTTTAACGCTTACAGGGTCAAATTTTTCCGTGTTGGGTAAAAATTTTGCCCCCATTCCGACGGCGCCCGAGGTTACAATAATAATTTCTTTGCCTTCTTTTTTTAAGTCTGATAAAGACTCTATGAAAGAGTAAATTCTTGACAGGGCAATGTTTCCGTCTTTGTTTGCAATAGTGCTTGTCCCGAGTTTAAAGACGATTCTTTTTGCTTCTTTAATTTTTTCTCTAAAAGTCATTATAAAATTTCCAATTTCATTTTTTTTATTATACCTTTTTAAACAAAAGTGACTATAACAGGTCAGGTAGTTTGTCAATATATTCCGTCATTGCGAGCAAAGCGAAGCAATCCATTTATTATCGTTGTTTAATATAGATTGCCGCGTCGGCGCTTCACGCCTCCTCGCAATGACGACAAGACTTATTGCAAGTGGCTTGAAATATTACAAAATATTGCAGCCAACCAGGCAATAATTTCAACAATAAACTTGATTGAATTATTTAAAATATAAATACATTATATGTTTTTTTAAAATAAATTAGAAGAAAATTTTTTAAAAAGCTAAAGAATATTAATACTTTGGGGTTGAAAATTTTTTACAATGGGTTATATTATTATTACACAGGTTTTTTTAAACTATTAACCTTTTTAAACTCGGAGGTCAGGCTATTGAATTCTTCTTCAATCAAGAGAGTAGATGAAAAATTTTTAAATGATTTTGAAAAACAGGTAGAGATATTGTTCGAATCTTCTGAAAACGGCGTAAAAAGACAGGAAACAATCACGCTTTCAGGCGAAGGTTCTATCAAGGTTTTATTACCTGTATAGTATTGTCATTGCGAGGAGGTGTGAAGCACCGACGTGGCAATCTCAGTCCTTTTTCTCAAATTTTAAAATAGAATCAAGGTACTTTGCTACCTTGCTTTTTGGTATTATATGAGTGCCTCTGGCGTAAGTTTTTCTGAAAATATCAATAGGCTCTTCGTTTCCATGAATAAGAGCGTTTCTGACTTCGATAAATTCTTCCAATAAAGCTTCTTCAACGGAAATTTCTTTTGTTTCAGGAATTTTATGCAGTTTTTTTTCATCCACATAAAAATGAAATTCTGTTATAAAAAATTCTTTTCCTTCTGTGCTGAAACCTTTTAAATCGGGTTTTGGATTTACCCATAATTCTCCGTCGCCCTGAACTATCCAGGACGGAATTTTGTAAACCATACCGAAAGGAAGGCTTACTGCAACATTATAAACACCTTTTGTTTTTGCTACAGCGCAGTCAAAATGAGTTAAAAGCATTTTATAATCGATAGTGTTTGCTCTTTTTATGTTAAGACGGTGTGAGCTTATTTCTCCTCTGGGAAAAATTTTTCTTAATTCAGAAAAAAGTTCTTTACTTATAGCTTTTTCAGAAAAATAAAGTGTCATAAAACTTCTCCTTTATAAAGCGGGTCTGACAGGGGGCGGCTTTACCGCCCCCTGTCTTATCTCTTAGCCCCCTCCCTTAGGGAGGGGGTATGGGGGTGGGTTTAAAAAGCACCTTTAAAAAAGCATAACAAATTAAAACATTTTTTTTAGCTGCCGAAAGTATAATATTTTTAATTTTCTAAGCTTATATACTCTTTGTTGTCTTTTAATTTTAATCGCTCAGTTATTATAAAAAATAAACATCCTAAAGAAATAAGAATTATTGAAAAAAGCTGACCTACCAGAGAAAGAGCAAAAGCTGTTTCCTGTGGAATATTAAAAAAGCCCAGAGCAATTATATAACCCCATTGAACAGGTCCTAACCCTGCCGGTCCTCCGGGTATTAAAGAAATGAAAGCAACAATTGATAAAACAAATAAAGCTCCTAAAATCCCTATAGAATAGCCAAAACCTTTAATTAAAAAAAGCAGGGATAATCCTTCGCAAAGCCATACGGGAATTGTAAATAAAAAAGTTTTTAAAATTAAAACAGGCGAATTAAAAATCCCAACACCGTTCATAAAAGAAATAACAGCAGAGGTTATTTTATTAAAAATTTTGCTTAAAATTTCACAAAATTTTTCATTTAAAAACTTTTTAATAAAGTTCTTTTCTTTAATTTTCAAAATTAAAATATGGAATTTTTTTTGAATAAAAGTATTTTTATAAAATTTTGAAATTAATAATAAACCTAAAAAAGTTCCTATAAAAAGAATTCCGGCTATAATAGCAACTCCAAAAAACTTTTTGCTTGAATAAACAAAGGAAGCCAAAAGCAATAAAATTAAAAATAAAACCAGTCCGTCAAAAATTCTTTCCAGAACTATTGACGCCAAAATAGTTACTCTGCTTATGCTTTCTGTTTTGCCGAAATAATGAGCCCTGTAAAATTCTCCGCCTCTTGCAGGAACAAAGTTGTTTATAAACCAGCCTCTAAATAATGAATTTAAAAAAGAAGAGAGTTTTATTCCGGTTTTTTCTGAAATAATCAGTTTCCATCTTAAAGCTCTGAACAAAAAAGCGCAGTAATAAGCAGGAATCATCAAAAGCGCGTAAAAGAAATTAAAATGTTTTACCGCTTCAAAAGATTTGTGGATATCTATGTTTTTTAAAATAAGTGTAATAAAAATTACACCTATAATTAAACCTATAATTTTTTTATCAAGTATTTTTTTCATAATAATTTGAGTTTTTTTGCTGTGAATATTATTATTATACATGTTTACAGAAAGTCATGCTGAACTTGTTTCAGCATCTGCCCATTATTGAATAGACCCTGAATCAAGTTCAGGGTGACAGTTTAAAAGTTCGGTGTGATATTAACTATTTTAAAGAAAGGTGAGAATATATGACCAGAGCAATGACAATAACAGAAAAGATTTTAGCGGCGCATGCAGGTCTTGATGAAGTAAAACCGGGGGATTTAATAACAGCAAAAGTTGATATTACTCTTGCAAATGATATTACAGGTCCTGTTGCCATAAACGAATTTAGAAAAATCGGCGTAGATAAAGTTTTTGACAAAGAA
>Ga0209417_1005206_pt1 | contig 14589 bp, 19 predicted proteins | sample RifGroF2_FD_184002 | JGI IMG/M metagenome (GOLD analysis project Ga0209417, IMG submission 184002) | Groundwater microbial communities from Rifle, Colorado, USA - Groundwater F2 (SPAdes) (version 2) | ecosystem: Environmental > Aquatic > Deep subsurface > Groundwater | place: Rifle, Colorado... | reverse complement strand
ATATTCAATAAGATTGTTGAATTCTTCGTCATCTTCGATGGTTTCAAAAACGTAGCTGTCATCTTCTTTGTTTAATCTCATGATAACAACTTCATCTTCATCATCTTCGCCATCACATTCTTCGCATTCACAAGCAGCTTTAGGCTCTTTGCCTTCTTCATCTTCTTCATCAACATGAATCAAAAGACCGTATTCCTGTCCGTTAAATTCAACAACGTCAATTAGTTCAAAGCTGTAAATCTCACCATTTTCGTCCTGTGTTCTTATTATCTTGTTTTCCATATCTTTTTCATCGTCCATTTTATTTACTCCTTTTATCAAGATACTGTTGCAAAATTAGTATAGCAGAAGTTATGTCAATTAGTCCTCTATTTTTGGAAGGTTTTTTATTTTGTTCGATTAAAAATCTTTCGGCGGCTTTGCTGGTAAGCCTTTCATCCTCAAGTTTAACATCTATTCCTGTAATTTTTGTTATTTTTTCAACAAAATTCATAACATCTTCAGCCTGAAAACCCAAAGTTCCGTCCATATTTTTAGGTAAACCCGCTACGATGGTTTCTACGTTATATTCGTTACAAATCTTTTTAATTTCTTCGATGGCTTTATTTTCGGGAAGTCTTGAAATTACTTTTAAAGGTTGTGCTGTTATGGCTAAGGGGTCACTTACAGCGGCACCTATTCTTTTTGTACCTATATCAAGCCCTAAAAATCTTTTATAATCATTCATTATATGTTCCTTTTTTATTATTATATAACAAATTTTTAATTTTTTTAGACCCACCGTAACAGGTCAGGTCGTCATTGCGAGCGACTAAAATAAAACGAGGAGCGAAGCAATCTGAAATCAGTCATTATTTTTCAGATTGCTTCGTCGCAAGCTCCTTGCAATGACAATAGCAGGTTTTAACCGGAGGGGCTCTCAGTTGTGAATTAATCTCACAAAAATATACCGCTTTTCAGCGGTATATTTTTTGTATTTTCTAATTACCAGCCCTTTAAAGCTTTACCTATGCCTTTTACCGCTTTTTTTGTTGCTGTAACACCGGTAACATCCTCATGGAGCTTTTTCAAATTTTTTACCCCTGATTTCGGGTCTTGAGCTGTTTGACCATTTTCAGAAGTTGCAGCCGTATTTCCACCTATAAAATTCTTAAAAAGTTCGAATAATCTTTCTATATCAAAACCTCCATTTGAGCCTTGATTTTCATACCTGCCGCGATCTCTGTCATGACCGTCATACCTTCTATGCCTTTCGGGAGGTCTGCCGTAACTTTCGTGCATGAATGAAGATCTGCTATACGTTTGAGGATGATTTCCTCCAAAAATTGAATGGCTTTGCATACCCATCATAGGTCTATGCTGTGGCATCATTGGTGCCGAACCGTTCGTTGTTCTTGTTGTAACTGTCCTTCTGTTGATAAACATTGTCATTTTCTCTACCCCTCTTTTCTCTTTCCTCAATAAATACCCTTAATTTTTTATTTCCCCCTAATGAATAAATAAAGAATTTAAAAAAATCCTAAAAATCATCTAAAATAAATGAAAAACTTTTTAAAACTCTTTCCATTTTCTTTACCCTATCATCTCGTATTAATATAAAAACAAAATATATAAAAAAATTGCTCTTTTATGAAAAATTTTGTTAAATAAATGTTACAAATCGCTGAATCCTTTGCGGGGCAATAGATTCTGTTTTTAAAAAAATTAAATATAAACCATATTTTTTGTTCTATAATCGGATAGTAAAAGAAAATTTTTATATAAAGCAGTAAAAAAATAATGGAAAAAGACGAAATAATTGAATTAAATATAGAGAAATTGACCTATGGCGGTGAAGGCATAGGCAGATTTGAAGGTATGACAGTTTTTGTGCCTGATACAGTTGCGGGTGATTATATAAAAGCAAAAATCGTTTCCGTGAAAAAAAACTTTGCAAATGCAGAGATTACAGAAATAATTACGCCTTCCGAACACAGAATAAAACCTTTTTGTCCGCTCGCAAACGCCTGCGGAGGCTGCCAATGGCAGCATATAAATTATGAAGAACAATTAAGAGCAAAAAAACAAATAATAGAAGAGTGCATGCAAAAAATCGCTGGAATTGAAGTTCCTGTTAATGATGTAATAAGAAGCGATGAAGTTAAAGAATACCGCTGCAAAGTACAATATCCTGTTCAGCAAACAAAGATTTCCAAAAGATTTCTGGCGGGATATTACAGAAAAAATACCCACGATATAGTAAATATAAAATTCTGTCCGATTCAACCGAGTATAATTGACGAAATTGCCGAATATTTAAGAAAAAAAGCGCAAGAGTTAGACCTTACTGCATACAATGAAAAGAATAAAAAAGGTTTGATTCGGCATTTTGTTTTTAGATACAGCCAGACAAACAAAGATTTGCTCTTAACGATTGTTATTAATGACAAAGAAAGCAATGACATCATAGAAGAATTATGTACAGCCGTGAAAAACGAATTTCCTGCTATTAGCGGCGTTCTGATAAATTACAACACTAAACATTCAAATGTTATTTTAGGAAAAGAAACAGAGCTTATCGAAGGAAAAGATTATATAGAAGAAATACTGGAGGGAAGAACTTTTCATATCTCCGCAGAAAGTTTCTTTCAGGTAAATCCGCTTACCGCTCAGAAAATGTTTTCTGAAGTTAGAAAAATTGTTGAGGAGAAACTGTCAATACGCTCAAGCTCCAATCGTCATTGCGAGCAAAGCGAAGCAATCCATCAACAATCAATGAATGAATGGATTGCTTCGTCGCAAGCTCCTCGCAATGACATATCAATATTAGATGTATATGCAGGATCGGGAAGTTTTTCCATGTACTTAAACGACATCACATCAAATATTACAGCGGTGGAAGAAAGCGAAAGTTCCGTAAATGACGGACTGGAAAACTTAAAACGTAATAACATAGAAAATATTACTTTTGTACAAGGTAATGCGGATGATGTTTTAAAAAAAATGACAGGTGGAGAGCAAGAACCCGAAAACGAAGATGATGAACCAATAATAACAGAGCCTCAAACCTTTGATATTGTTCTTCTTGACCCTCCAAGAAAAGGGTGTTCTGAATCTGTCATCGAATCCGTAAAAAAACTTGCAGGAAAATATATAATTTACATAAGCTGCAACCCATCGACATTAGCCAGAGATGTTAAACTTTTAAGCGATAATTTTATTCCCGAATTTATCCAGCCGGTTGATATGTTTTGTCATACTTACCATGTAGAATCTATTTTGGTGTTAACAAAAAAATAGATTTAAAGTGTTCAAAACATTACAAATGCAGAAAAAAACCCGCTTAAAAGAAATACAAATAAAATATGACAAAAATATTCCTCCCGAATTTGTTCAACAGCTTTATCTCTCTGTAGGATGGCAGCATAGAGAATGTTGTGAAATAAAAAAATCGCTTGAAGGAAGTTTTCTTGTGGCTTCAGCATGGATTGATGAAATGCTGGTGGGGTTGGCGCGAGCAACAGGAGACGGGGTTTTTAGCGTTACAATCTGGGATTTTTCAATATTACCTACCTATCAAAAACAGGGAATAGGTAAATTATTGTTAAATTCCATGCTGACTAAACTAAACGATTATGATATACCATTAATTACTTTATATTCGGAGTTGGATAAAAAAAGTTTTTATAGTAAGCTAGGTTTCGAATGTGGTTCAAAAAAAATAATTGGAATGTATAAATACAATAAATAGTCTGGAGGAAAAATGAAAGTTATCCTTAAAAAAGATGTTCAATCTCTTGGTGAATCAGGAGATATAGTAGATGTAAAAGACGGTCATGCCAGAAATTATCTTTTACCTTATAAATTTGCAGAATTGGCAACAGAAGGCTCTCTTAAAAACAGAGAAAGAAACATCGCAAGAATTAAAGCGCAGGCTGAAAAACTTCATGCGGAAGCTGTTGCAAAAGCTGATACAATTAGAGCTATCGGCAAACTTCAAATTACAACAAAAGCAGGTGAAAGCGGAAAATTATTCGGCGCTGTTACCACAAGAAAACTTGCTGAAGAAGTTATTGCCATCTCAGGCGTTGAAGTTGACAGAAGAAACATTTCTCTCAACAAACCAATCAACATTGTTGGTGAATACAAAATGGCTATTAAATTAACTTCAAAAGTAACAGTTGAGCTTCCTGTTGTTGTTTCAGCATCAGAAGTTTTCAAAGAAGAAGTTGAAGAAATTGTAGCGGTTGAAGAAACAGTTCCAACTGAAGAATAAGTTTTTTAATAAACAAATTTAAAATGCAGGTTATGCCTGCATTTTTTGTTACTCAAAAATAAATAAAAATATTGTTAAAAGCTACTGAATAATGACATAATATAAGTAACACTCAACAAAGGCTTCATGCATGGAATATCTGAATTATATAAATGAATTTTTTTCGCATGTAAAATGCGCAAATTGTCATGAATTTTTCAAAGATGACTCTATTGAGCTTGTCAGGCAAGAGTCAAATAATATTGTTGTGCGAATAACCTGCGCTAAATGCGGAAAAAATCTCGGGCTTGCTATTCTTGGAATTGACCGCGCCGAATACAAAAACAGTCTTAATTTTGCCGAAGATACCGCAAAAAATAAAGATATGCCGCTTTCCATAAATGCCGATGATTCTCCTATAACTTATGATGATGTTATGGAAGCTCATCAATTTTTTAGTAAATTAGGAGATGATTGGGCAAAACATTTGCCTAATATTGAATAAAATTATCCCAAACTCAATCCTGCGCAAAGATTTAAAGACTGCCCCGTTATTCCCTGCGCAGAATCCGAAATCAAATATTTTGCCAGATCAGCTATTTCTTGAGGTTCAATCCAACGTTTTTGAGGAATCATGTCTAATTGTTCCTGCTCGTCAATATCTCCTGACTGAATACATTCATCAGTCAGACTTGTTTTTACCCAACCCGGATTTATAACATTAACGGTAATACCATATTCTGCAAGTTCTAATGCAAGGGATTTTGTAAGCCCTATTAAACCTGCTTTTCCTGCTGAATAAAGAGAGGCGTTCGCTTCTCCGACTGCTCCGCTGATAGAACCTATATTAATGATTCTTCCCCATTTGTTTTTCTTCATATCAGGAACAACGAGCGCGCATAATTCATAAGGAATCCGCAAATTAAGACTTAAGATTTTTTCAACATTGTCTTTTGAGGTTTTTTCAACAGGCGACCATAAATAAGCACCTGCGTTATTAATCAAAACATCTATATGTCCCAGATTTTTAGAAGCTTTATTTAAAAGTTTTTCGGGAAAATCTTCTTCTATAAGACACCCTGCTAAAAAACCTTTTGCTTTTATTTCTACAGCAAGTTTTAAAAGCCGTTCTTCATTTCTTCCCGTCAAAAAAACATTATGTCCCGAAGAAGAAAGTTTTTCAGCTATTTTAGCCCCAATTCCTCCTGAACTTCCTGTTAGCAATATATTTTTAGATTTATTCATAATTTATTAATTATTATTGTTATTATTATCGTACAGATTCATCATTCCGGGCATCATCATCTGTGACATCATAACCTGAATGGTTTCGGGGTCGACTTTATTATTTCCCTGACCGTTTTGCATCATCATTAACATCGGCAGCATATTATTCATCGAATTGCCGCCATTCATATTATTATTTCCGCCTCCGCCAAATGCACTCATAAGCATATTCATCTGCATCATTTCAGGATTAATTTGGGAAGCCTGCATATTTGCCATATAAGAATTAGTAGCATTAGCAGGATTAATTCCGGCTTTTTTCAAAATTTCCAGAGCTTCTGTAATTTGTTCTTGTGTCGGCTTTTCATCAGAAGAAGATTTTTTGGGTTCCAGATTCTCAATCCTGTTATAAATAGCAGGATCGTTTTCTCTTTTATTATTTACATTCTCAATAATTGTTTTAATATTTTTTTCCTGAATTTTTTCCTTTGCTTCATCAGAAAGAAACTCTCTCTTTTGAATAAGAGGATTTATAAATTTATCAAGATTATTAGGATTATTAGCAGGTTGAGGATTTCCGGTTAAATTATTTTTTCCGATATTTGCATTTTTAGCCAATTCTGAATTGGGAGATAACGTTATAACCGTATTATATTCAGCATCAGCTTTAGCTACATCACCAATCTGCACATAACACATACCTAAATAATAATGAGCAAGCGCATCCCCGGGATCTTTAGCGGTAATTTCTTCTAAAGTTTGCATTGATCCGATATAGTTCTTATTTTTATATTGTTTTATTGCGTATTTCAATTGAGGAGATACTCCTGCTGCATAAGACGTTGCCACAAATGAAACAGCCAGTATTAATGAAATAATTATTTTTTTCATTTTACTTACCTCTTTTTAATTTTCTTTCTTTATTTATTGTAATGATTAATAACCATACTATCAATCCATATTTTTATTTTCTAATATATTTATATGAATTTATTTGTTCGCTATCATCTTTTTAATTTAAACAATAATTTTTTATAAAATTATATTAATAAACGTTTTTATTTGCTATTTAATTATAATTCTTATTTTTATACAAACAATTATTAATATCGTACTCATATTTTAATATGAAATATATTTGTATAAGTATCTTAAAATTTACACTACTATTATAATAGTATATAGAGTTGTCGACTATATAAAGTATATGTTGACTTCAGCAGTTATAAACTGTGAATGAGTTAGTGTAAAAATAGAGAGAGCGGGTGAGAACCTTGAAAATACGCATTAAGGAAGTCGCCAGGACAAAAAAAGGCTGGAGTCTTTACAGACTCGCAAAAGAATTGGGTTTACCTCAACAAACCGTTTATTCCTGGGCAAACGGCAGAACACAGCCATCTTACGATAATATGGACAGACTGTGTGAAGTAATTGCTTGTAGCGTAGGTGAACTCTTTGAAACCGAGTCATTCAAAATGAGATTGAATCTTGCTGTAAACAGCGATTAGTAAAAAAGCTAAAAATTATTAAAAAAATTGCCAAAAACTGTTTTGCATTTTAGAATAAATCTAGTGCAAAACAGTTTTTGAGTTTGAAAGTAGTTATGAATATATCTGATTTTATAAAAAAAATTTCTAAACCACTGGAAATAGAGGCATATCCCGACGCAATAATTATTATAAATGCCCTTAATGATATAGTTGCATGGAACAGAAAATCCGAAAATATTTTTGGTTATCTGGAAAATGAAATCACCGGCAGAAATATCGCTATATTATTTGATAACTGCATTGAAAAAATTCATGCATCACTTTTTGAAAAAACAAGTCAAATTATAAATGCCAAAAACCGAAACGGGGAAGATATAATAATTGAGATTTCCTGCGGTGAACTTAATAAAGACGGAAAAACCATTATTTCCATAAGAGATGTAACAAAAGGTCAGAAAGTAATACAAAAACTTTTGCTGGAATATGAAAAAGTTTCAAAAATAGCACAAAACAAAAGCGGATTTATGGCTGCGCATTCAAACGAACTTAAAAAACCTGTTCATGCAATTATAGGGTTTGCTCAGGGAATGAGGGACGGAGTTTGCGGACAATTAGACGAAAAACAGGAAAAATACATTTCTATCATTAACAAAAATGCCAATAATTTGCTTACGCTGCTCGAAAATATGATTATTCTGTCAAAAATAGAAACCGAACAAATTCAGACTGAATACAAAGTTTTTGATGTTACCGAAATTGTTGAATCAGTAAAAAACAATATTAATCACTTAATACAGGAAAAAAATATAAGTTTTGAAATTGATTTTAGCGAATTGGAAAGAAAAAACATTTATTCTGATGAAGGTCTGCTAAGACAAATTCTACTGAATTTGTACACAAATGCCGTAAAATTTACAGATGTCGGTTTAATAAAATTAACGCTGACTCACCCTGATATGGAAACGATTAAAAATATGGGTATTTATCCGGTTCATTATTTTACGGAAAAATCATATATTTTGTTTTCAATATCTGATACAGGTATTGGCATTGCTGATGAAGACCGGCAAGTAATTTTTGACGAGTACAACCAGTCTAATAAAACAATGACAAAAAAATACGGCGGAACAGGCTTAGGATTAGCTATAACAAAGAAAATCCTTGATATTTTAGGCGGAAATATTTGGTTTACAAGCAAACTAAGCAACGGATCTACATTTAACTTTATAATTCCGGTAGAAAAGATTTTAACCCCGCAGTTGCCAAAAACAGAAGAATAAAACTTGGTATTTATTGATTTTGTTTTTGTTTTTTAAAATCTATAAGTAAACCTAGCCACAGAAACATTATTGTTAATAAACCGCTTGCTCCTATGATAAAAGCTGTTAAGTGTAAATTATCCATTATTACCACTCTCCTGTTGTTTTAAAATTGTTTGTATATCTATATTTGTTTCTCTAATAAGAAAAAATAATATTATGTCAACGATAAAGCCAATAGTAAAAGCTTAAATCCGAAATATAAACTCATTTGTTGTTTTTATATCAGCTAAATAAACAAATATTGTACTAATACCTCCTGTTAAAGCTATGAAAGCTAACATTAAAGTATGTCTGAAATCTTTTAAATTACTTATTTTTTCTATTATTAAGTCATTTTTGTCCATAAAAAGATTTTAAACTTGTTTTGAGGATAAGTAAAGTAGAATCATGCAAGTTCATCTCCGGTTAATTGTCAGCTACAAAACCTGATTGCGAACTGATTGTTTCTTCATTAAAATCATAAAGCCTTGCAGGACGTTTGGAGGATGCTTTTGTGAATTCTTCATACTCGTTTAAAATTCCAAGAGAAATCATTTTTTTCCTGAAATTTCTTTTGTCTAAATCTGTATTTAAAATAACTTCATAAGTTTTTTGAAGCTGGGTTAAAGTAAATTTCTTAGGAAGAAGCTGGTGCGCAATTGGAGTATATTCCAGTCTTTCTCTAAGTCTTTTTATTGCATAATCAAGAATTTCTTTGTGGTCAAATGCTAATTCCGGTAAACTGTATATAGAATGCCAGTTAATTTGTTGAATATTAAGTCCTTGTTCTGATTCAAGCTTTAAATCATCTGATCTTATAAGAGCAAAATAACTTACTGTTATAACCCTGGCATTAGGATAACGGTAAGGATCGCCGAAAGTATACAATTGTTCAAGATAAACATCTTTAACGTGTGTTTTTTCATATAGAACACGTTTAGCAGCTTCATCTAGGTTTTCAGACAATCTGACAAAACCGCCCGGAATTGCCCATTTATCTTTATACGGCTCTTGTCCTCTTTGAATCAGAAGAACTTCAAGTTTTTTCTTCCTAATTGTAAAGATGACTATGTCGACTGTAACTTCATGCGTTTTTGATTCAAGCATTAAACTTTTTTCCTTTAAATACACTAAAGGCTTCTCGTATTATACTTTTCATTTCAATTAAAAGTTAATACTCTGTTTGATTTAAATTAACACAAACCTTGTTTATATAATAAAAACTTTATTAATTTTGAAAAATGAAATATAATTTAATCTATGGATAAAAATGAAAAAATAAAACTTAAAGTAGAAGAATTATTACATAAACGAAATAATCTTGTCGCAATTGTTGTAGTTATGATTTCTGGTATTATTGGCTTAATATATAATATTAATAATTTCATAAGTGTTGTTTTGCTGTTTATCGGGATTCCTTGTTTAATAATGTTTACTCGAGGACTTTTAAATATTGAAGAACAAATAAGGAGATTAATAAATGATTTATAGTGTAATTTCAACCATAGGATTAGTTTTTATTTCTGTATTTCTTCTTTATTTTGCTTTTAAATTTTCTAATATAGAGAAAAAATATAATTAATCTTATTAATTTTCATAAAATTTCCTTAAGCCCCGTTTATATAATATAATCATACTTGGGAAATAGACGTGAGGTTTTAGTTTATATATGACGGAATCATTGTTTTTGGAACAGCCGGTAGAATTGGTATTAGAAAATTATTTAAAAGAAAGTTCTCAATTTATTCTTGAATCAGAAACTATTAACGTTGAAGATTCACTGGCAAGAATTTTATACGAAGATATTTCGGTAAAATACGATTTGCCTGCCTTAGACAAAGCGTTGATTGACGGCTATGCAGTTAATTCAAAAGATATCGCCGAAGCAGACATCAATACCCCCGTAACCTTAAAATTAATCGGCGAGGCAAATGTCGGAGACACAAATACTTTTACTGTTTCCGGCAAAGAAGCTGTAAAAGTTTCAAAAGGCGCATTAATGCCCGAAAATACAAACTCCGTAATTATGCCCGAAGATACTTTGACGGAGGGAAAAAAAATAAAAGTTTTTGCAAGTGTAGTAACAGGCTGCCAGGTTGCAAAAAAAGCTGAAGATTCTAAAGCAGGGGATGTTTTTATACTTAAACAAAGAAAAATCCGCCCGCAAGACATCGGAGGAATCATAGGACTGGGCTACAGACAGATAAAAGTTTTCAAAAAACCTGTAATATCTATTATTCCCACAGGAAATGAACTTGTTCCTATTGATATTGAGCCGGAACCTACACAAATAACATCCTCAAACAGTTATGTATTAAAAGGTTTTGTAGAACAACTCGGCGGCATCGGCAAAATTGCAAGTATCGTCAAAGATAACTTGAATCTGGTAAAAAAAGCTGTCTTAAAAGCTCTTGAAGTATCTGATATGGTAATTATTTCCGGAGGATGTTCAACAGGGACAAAGGATTACACATTAAAAGCATTGCAAGAAATAGAAGGCTCAAAAATATTGGCACATAGTGTAGCAATGAAGCCAGGAGGGCATGTTTTACTTGCGATAGTGAACGGCAAGCCCGTAATAGGATTGCCGGGACATCCTGTTTCAAGCCTTACAAGTTTCCATGTATTTGCAAAGCCTGTACTAAGAAAACTTTCAGGCGATCCGAGGTCTTTCTGGCAAATAGCAAAAGACACTCCGTCAATTGAAGCAATTCTTACAAAGAATATTAAATCGCCTGAAGGCAAGGAAGACTACGTAAGAGTACGGCTTAAAGAACTTGGTGACGGAAAAACTTCTGCCTATCCTTTTACAGGAAGATCATCATTCCTTTCAACGCTGGTAAAATCGCACGGGATAATAAAAATTTGCGCTGACTGCACGGCCTTGTACGAAGGCGATGTTGTAGACGTACTATTATTTTAAGGAAAACGAGAAATGGAAAATAAAAAAACAATTTTAATATGTGTATTTGCTTTATTAATAGGATTTCCAGCTTGTTCACAGCCTGCAAGCATAACAATAGATGCAAAAAACATGCTTGGCTCGGCTTATGCGGAAAATTCAATAAAAAAAACAGAATCTTACATAAAATCCAACAATTATGCGGCTGCCAAGCAAACTCTTTATACAGTTAATCAATGGGTTTCTGATGCGGCGGAATACCATACCGAGCTTTTCAAAACGCTTAAAAAAGTTGATAATGCAGATGCGCAGGCGAATATTGAAAGAGATCTGGCGATAAAATTTGCGACTATGCGAGATAAAATTTGGTTTTTACAGGCGCAAATTTATATACACGACGGACAAAAAAGAGAAGCCGTCGAAAATCTTGTTGATGTGGTAAGCTCGCAACCGACTTCCGAGTTGGGATTTCAGGCGTACAAGTTATTACAGAATATTGGTTTTACTTACGGTGTTGATTCTACGCCTATAAAAACCGATGTCATTCAGCCTTAATAAGTCATGAGTGTCATTGCGAGGCAAAAAATACAGGTTGTAAACTAAAATCAATCAAACGAAGCAATCTTCCCGATGACAACACGCCACTTTGGAAGATTGCTTCGTTTGAAAAATTAATGATTTAAAAGACGTTTAAAGCCTCGCAATGACAATACAAAAGGAGAAGTCATAAAATGGTCTTGAAAGAAATACAGGAAAGATTTTCCGTAAGAAATTTTTTAGATAAACAAATTCCCGATGAAGCGCTGAAAGAAATTCTGGAAGCGGGAAGGCTTGCCCCGTCGTGGATAAACACACAGTCGTGGCATTTTATAGTGGTGAAAGACCCGAGAAACAAACCCCTTTTGGCGCAACTCGCTCACGGACAAAAACATGTAGAAAATGCGCCAGTTGTCGTGGTTTGCTGTGGGGATAAAAGCGCATGGGAAAAAGAAAATTTCAGAGATACTATGGAAAAACGCGGATTCCCGAAAGAAAGAATAGAAATCTTGCTTAATAGTCCAATTTTTAACCCGACTTTGATTAGCGAAGATGCTGTTATGGCAAGAACGCTTGAAGAATTGACATACTCTATAGCTTATATGACTCTCGAGGCAAAATCTCACGGAATAGAAAGCTGTATAGTCGGAGCAATAGGGAACGATTTAACAGGTTCGGTTCCTGAAGTTTATGAACTTACGAGAAAAACTCTTGATTTGCCTGAAGATATGACTATTATGACTTTACTTCTTCTCGGCTACCCTGCTGAAACCGCAGAAAAACCCGCCAGAATCCGCAAATCCTTCGACGAAGTTGTTTCTTATGAGGTTTATGGAGGGTAAAAATAATGAACAAATATAGTATAAATTATGAATTTTATTTTAATAATCTAGATTTATATATACCCTCAAAATGGTTGGATACTGAAGAAATAGCAAGTTTTGAAGAAACTATTGAAAATTGTATAGTAAAATTCTCTTTTTTAAATCCTACTATACAAAGTAAAAATGATATTCAATCTTTATTAAGTGATAATAATAATGGTACTTGGCGTTGCAAATTCCGCATAATTGGTGATTCTCCTTTAGAGATAAGTGATCCCAAAGAGATTTTATTTGTTCATAATTGGAAACAACTAATAAATATTACTTTTGAATCAGATACTGATGAAGATCTAGCATTATGTTATGGCATAATTAATAAATTAACTTCTTTGTTGAATAATTATTTATTAATTTTTCAAGATAAATTATTTAGATGTAGATGGGATATTCCTCAATTTAGCGTGAATGAAAGAACAATAGTAAACAAAAACATAGACAATTCTGAATGTAATTATAGATGTCAATTTTTTAAAAATGGACAAGAAATAAAAAGGTTAGCATCTGATTCTTTGGGTTTTGTTGGTTCAGTAAGGCTTGATAAAACTTTATATAATCTGGATAACCATATAAAAGAGGCTATAACAACTTTTAAGGATTATAATCATAGCAACAAATATGATATTCTGCCGTTAAAAGAGTTACTGTTATTAGCTGAATATGAAAAAGTGCATTATAGATATAAACCTGCATTATTGATAATGGCAATGTCAATTGAAATTTCAGTTAAAAATTTGATTGAAACCAATGGAAGTGAATTACACAAATTTTTATTGAAGAATCTAAAAGTACAGTTAGAGCCACTTGAATATTTAGAAAAAATAATGCCTGATATCGTTAAATATGACGGCGATTTTATTAAATATTTAGAAATAGACAAAAATAAATTCAAAACTTTATTTCAAATAAGAAATAAGATAGTTCATGAAGGAGAACTTTATTATAATTCCAATTCACAAAATAAAATTTATTTGGATGAAACTAAAATAAATGATTTTCTTTCCTTTGCAACCGACTTTATAGATAATAAAGTACCTAAAATAATTGATACAATTAAAAACCAATCTACAGTTGAGTATTTTCCTTAACCCAATTCAAATACCCTTCAAGCCCTGCTTCTATGGGAAGCATTATGACTTCCGGCAACTCGTAAGAATGATTTTCCACGATAAAATTTTTGACATCCTCAAATAAGCTTCGATGTGTTTTTATAAAAAGCATACATTCGCTGTCTTCACAAACTTCGCCCTTCCACATATACACCGAAGTTACACCGGAAATTATGTTTGTACAGGCGGCAAGCTTGTTTTTTATCAAGCCATGAGCAATCTTTTTAGCTTCTTCTATATTGGGAGTGGTTGAAACTACTATACAATAAGACATAATTCCTCCATTACTCAATTGTCATTGCGAGGAGCTTGCGACGAAGCAATCTAAAAACAGTCATTATTTTTTGGATTGCCACGGGCTAAAGCCCTCGCAATGACAGTTCCGAAAAGAAAAAAACTTTAACCAAATAGCTTCTAAGCTATAAGTAAAAATTAGTTAACCCCTGAATCACCAGGTAGGGCATAAAACTACGGCTCTCCGGTTCGCCTCGTTTTGCAGCCAGTTCAGGGTGACAAAAAGTTGTACTGACTTTCTAGACAGCAACTAATCTTTCTGTATTTTCTTCGTTATAAACAGCAACAGGAATCTGTGTTCCAACGATTTCGTTGATGATATATTCAGCCATCCAAACAAAATCAGGGGTTTTTGACGCTGTGTTTTTCAAGATTTCTACGGTTGAACCGCCCATTCTTATGATAGCCATTGCAGCAAGTCCTCTTGCAGCGCCTTTAACTGTCATTAAAGAGTTTATAAGATAAGGTACGGTTTTTACACCAAGTTTAACGATATTATTTTCAATTTCTGCTCTTAAAGCCGCATCACAGTTTTCAGCAGCTTTCAAAAGATAGCCGATATATTTTGCTAATGAAAATTCTGTATTATTTTCGTCAACGAACTCAAGAGTGCC
>Ga0209417_1005205_pt1 | contig 14592 bp, 16 predicted proteins | sample RifGroF2_FD_184002 | JGI IMG/M metagenome (GOLD analysis project Ga0209417, IMG submission 184002) | Groundwater microbial communities from Rifle, Colorado, USA - Groundwater F2 (SPAdes) (version 2) | ecosystem: Environmental > Aquatic > Deep subsurface > Groundwater | place: Rifle, Colorado... | reverse complement strand
GGCCTACTACGACAGTCTCTCTGAACGCGAGAAGGCCGAAACCTTTGAGGCAGCAAAGACCTACGGTGGGCAGACGGCAGAGAGGGTAAGGAGGCAACAGGAACGCCTGACTCCGGAACAGCTTGAGAAGGTGGAAAAAGCTGGGGTTGAAGGCAAGGATGCCGCGCGCAAAAAAGAACAGTCTGCCGACATTGAAGCGATTGTGGGCAACCCAGATAAGAAACTAGAGGGGCTCAAGAAGGGTTCTCTTGGACGGAAGGAGCGCATTGAAAAGGTGGTTAAAGGACTTAAAGATGACGAGGGACGCAAATTGCAGAAAATTATTGAGGATGCTGATGAGGCAGATATTGATACCCTCTATGCGCACATGAACCCGCTTGATCTTGTTGATTTGGCTGGCAAGGCAAAGTTGACCGAGGATGCGAGAGTAAAAATGCGGAAAGGATTACAGCGACATGAGTCCGGCAACCCGGACAGCGCCATCGTGCTTGAAGTACAGAGCAACCCGAAGTTGAGAACTTTGTTCGGGATAAAAAAGTAAGGAACAACAGCGTAATATGAACACACTTACCCAAGATCAGCTCCGAGAAATATACAACTCGCTCCCCGAGGATCTTCAAGATGCAATGGGATCAGCCGAGACCTCGGCAACGGTCCGCAAAATTGCCAAAAATTATGGTCTCTCTATAGACCAAATGGGAGAACTTGCAGGGGAAATCGGGCTTACCATACTCGGCGTCCACGCGCTTAACGAGATGCCAAAAAATATCGCGCTCGCCCTGGGGGGCGACCTCACTGTGGGAAATTCAATCTACCGCGACATCAACGGGAGTATCTTCCTTAAGGTCCGGGCGAGTCTGGAGCGTGTGCACGACTTGCGCGGAGCAAATCCGCTCATTACATATTCAAACAAGAGTCCCGAAGTCGGACCCGTAAAGGAAGCGACGGGTGAGGAAGTCGGACTCGCCGCGGCGAGTCCGACTTTAGAGGCTGAACCGCCGCAGCCAGCAGTTGCGCAAAAACCGGAGCCAGAGACTCTGCCGCCCCGCAAGGCAGAGGTAGACCCGTATCGGGAAGCGCCACAATAAACAATGGATTTCCAAGTACCACAATTTATTGAGATAGAAGACAAGATATTCGGCCCGCTCACATTCAAACAGTTTGTCTATGTGGCCGGGGGAGCGGGAGCGGCTTTCATCTGTTACACGATTCTCTCCCAATTTCTGCCGGGCGTCATCGCAACGGCGCTTGCTGTCCCCTTTGCGGGCTTTGGTCTTGCGCTTGCATTTTATAAAATAAACGAGCGCCCCTTAGTCTATACCATGCAGGCCGCTATCCAGTACGCGCTCCGCGGCAAGCTCTACCGGTGGAAAAAGGACGAGCCGCCAATCGGCTCTGCAACGGTACGTCTCCCTTCTGCGCAAAAAAACCCCTTAGAAGCAGCCAGTTCGCGCACCGGAAGACTGAACGATATTGCATGGAGTCTTGATGTTCATACAGGCGAGAGCGGCAAGGAATAATATGGCATTACAAAACGCAAGCGCATCACAATCCTTCCTTCCCATCCGCGAAATCCGCGACAGCGTTGTGGTGCTCGTTGACGGCGGGATGCGCATGGTGCTCATGGCCTCTTCGCTGAACTTTGCGCTCAAGTCACAAGATGAGCAGATGGCGCTCCTGATTCAATTCCAAAACTTCGTCAATGCCCTAGACTTTCATGTAGAGTTCTTTATCCAATCACGGCGCCTGGACATCCAGCCCTACCTCCGCATCCTTGAAGATCGCATGAAGGAGCAAACGAATGATTTGGTAAAAATACAGACCAAGGAGTACCTGGACTTTGTGAAAAATTTCACCGAGAGCACCAACGTCATGTCTAAGTCTTTTTTTGTTGTTGTGCCGTACAGCCCCCCGATTGTGGAGATACAGCGCGGAGTGTTTGGAAAACTCTTCGGAGGAAGGTCAAAAAAAACCGAGATGGAATCCGCGGCGGCAGATTCGTTTGAGAAACACAGGAGTCAGCTTGAACAGCGCTCATACGTTGTCGCGCAGAGCCTCGCCTCGCTCGGTGTGCGCTCTGTTATATTGGGGACAGAAGAGTTGGTTGAGCTTTATTACAAACTTTTTAACCCCGGAGAGAAGGATGCGCCACAAGAGGGGAGCTATACCAACAATGAAGCTGTTTAAGAAAAAAGCTCTATTCCGCAAGGCGGGCGGGCGGGCGGAAAAAGAAAATTCAGTGCCGGTCATCCCGCACAACTTTTACGATGGGAATCAATTGTCCCTCAAGGACGTCATTGCGCCTGCGGCGCTCCAGGTCAGTCCCAACTTCATCAACATCGGCGGCAAGTACGCGCGGACATTCTTTGTCATTTCCTACCCGCGCCAGCTTTCCAAAAACTGGTTCATGCCCATCATCAATCTTGACCGCGTTTTTGACATTTCCATCTACGTTCACCCCATTGATACGTCCATGGTTCTGCGTGGCCTGCAAAAGAAAGTTGCCGAGGTGCAGAGCCAGATTGCGGTGCGCGAGGAGCGGGGGGTGGTGCGCGACCCAAAACTGGACACCGCCTACCAAGACATTGAATTTCTGCGGGACCAGCTCCAGCAATCGCGCGAAAAGATGTTTGATGTCGGACTGTACCTCACCTTCTACGGCGAGAGTGAAGAGGAGCTTAACAAGACCGAGAGCGAGGTGAAGAATATGTTGGAGTCCAAGCTTGTCTACGTTAAGCCAGCCGTCTTCCAGCAGGAAGACGGCTGGAAGAGCACCCTGCCGCTTGGTATGGACCTCCTCTCTGTGCACTCAAAACTCAATTCCTCACCGCTCTCCTCGCTCTTCCCCTTCACCTCCTTTGACCTTACCAGCAATCGCGGCATTCTCTATGGCATCAACCGCCACAACGCCTCGCTGGTGATGTTTGACCGCTTCTCTATGGAAAATTACAACTCGGTCACCTTTGCCAAGTCGGGGGCAGGCAAGTCCTATGCCACCAAGCTGGAAATCCTGCGCAGTCTCATGTTTGATGTTGATGTCATTGTGATTGACCCCGAACGCGAGTATGAGTACATGTCGGAAGCGGCGGGCGGGCGCTACTTCAACATTTCGCTGACTTCCGAGCACCACATTAATCCCTTTGACCTGCCCTTCCCCCGCGAGGACGAGGCTCCTGCCGATGTCCTGCGCTCCAACATTATCAACCTCGTGGGGCTTTTTCGCATCATGCTCGGCGGTCTCACGCCGGAGGAGGACTCCATTATTGACTCGGCTATTACCGAGACTTACGCGCTCAAAGACATCACCCCCGACACCGACTTTACGGGCAAGCCCGCCCCTCTGCTTTCTGACCTTAATTTGGTGCTCGCGGGGATGCAGGGAGGCGAGTCGCTGGCCCAGCGCCTCAATAAGTACACGCAAGGCACCTGGTCGGGCTTTCTCAATCAGCCGACCAACGTGGACATTAACAAGAAGTTTGTCGTTTTCTCCATCCGCGACATGGAGGATGAGCTCAAGCCAGTCGCCATGTACATCATCATGCACCACATCTGGAATGTGGTGCGCCGAACACTTAAAAAGCGCGTGCTGGTGGTGGACGAGGCGTGGTGGATGATGAAGGCGGAGGATACGGCGTCCTTCCTCTTCTCGCTCGCCAAGCGCGGCAGAAAGTACTACCTGGGGCTTGCTACTATTACCCAGGATGTGGGCGACTTTCTCAAGTCTCCTTACGGGCTCCCTATGATTACCAACTCGTCCATCCAGATGCTCCTCAAACAGTCCCCGGCGTCCATAGACGTGGTCCAACAAACCTTCAACCTCACCGACGAGGAAAAGTACCTCTTGTTGGAATCTGCGGTGGGGGAGGGAATCTTCTTTGCGGGGCTCAAGCATGTGGCAATAAAGATTATCGCCTCGTACACGGAGGACCAGATTATCACCTCCGACCCATCCCAGCTCCTCGCCATCAAAAAGGCAAAAGAAGAACTGCGTCAGCATGAAGCATCGAATTAATTCTATCACCGCCGCCCTCCTCATCTGCGGGACTCTCCTTGCTGAAACACTTCAAGCCTTTAGCAACCTCATCGGTGTTGGCTTTGTCCTTAATCCTGTCATTGGCATTTTTGTATGGCTTACGGCCTACTTTGTGTTTGCAACGCACAGTGTGAGCGTCTTTGGCTCCCGCAAGCTTGCGTCGGCATTTGTCAGCAGCGTTATTGAGATGATTCCCTTTGTTTCCATACTTCCTATGTGGACACTTTACGTTCTCTCTATTATTGTCCTCTCGCGGATTGAGGACAGGTCGCGGGCGCATGCTACACTATAGGTATGCGGGCGCGAAACTTTTCTCTACTGCTTATAATTCTCACCTTCCCTTTCGCAGTGCAGGGCGCGAGCATACGCGGTGATGATGCAATCATTATTTCCGTATCACCAGAATTCCCAGGCCCTGGGGAGTCAGTAACGATTACCGCGTCTGGACGCTCTTTTGACAGCAACCAGGCCGTCTTTATTTGGAGTGTAGGTGGGAAGGAGGTATTAAGGGGCCCCGCGGAAAAAAATTATATGCTTGAGACAAGCCGATCGGGCGCAGCCACATATATTTCACTTTCTGTAGCCAGCGTGGAAGGTGCCCGCTACCAAAAGAGCATCACGGTAACTCCTTCTCTTATTGACCTTCTCTGGGAGGCGCGAGTATACACCCAGCCATTTTACCGTGGACATAGTCTGGCCACATCAGAGAGTATCGTCACTGTTGTCGCACTTCCAGAGCTTACAACAGCAGGTGGCACGCGGATAGCTCCCAGCAAACTCATCTACAAATGGAGCAAGGACGGCAAGAATATCGGGAGCGTCTCCGGACTGGGAAAACAATCTTTCACCTTTACCAGCGCAAAGCTTTTTAATGAGAACCACATAACCGTAACGGTCAGCTCCTCTGACGGGACCATTTCAGCCAGTAGGAGCATGGGTATCCTCGTGAGCAATCCTCGCGTCGTGCTCTATCCAGCCCCCGCGCTTTTGGGAACCCTTTATAATAAAGCTTTGGGGACTTCATTCTCCCTTCTAAGCGACGAAATGGGTGTGCGCGCTGCCGCCTATTACTTTTCTCTCGCGACAGACGGGACAAATCCTACAACACTCATGTGGTCCCTAAATGGCAAGCTACTCCCCACAGAACCGGAGGGGAACTCGTTGGTGACCCTGCGCAAGGGGGGCGCCGCGGGAACAGCGCGCATTTCGGTGACGGCTACACACCCAAGCAATCTCCTTCAGAGCGCCGCGTGGTCAGGATCAGTTAATTTAGGGAATTCTGCATCGCAATTTTAATACTATGAAAAGAATGCTCCCTCTATTTGCCGCAAGTATTATTCTCCTCACCGGAGTACCTCTCGTGCTCGCGGCAGATCCAACAGGGAGCGGTGTGATTCTCCTTGAGCCGAGTGTTGTCAATAAAACAGAGGGGGCTCGGGTGCAGTTTGGGGAGTATATGAGCACACTTTTTACCACCTTTATTGCCATTGCCGCAGCGCTTGCAGTACTCATGATTGTGTGGGGCGGCATTGAGTACATCTCCTCATTTTCCGGGAGCGGCAAGGAGCAGGGCAAAGAGCGCATTACCAATGCCGTCTTTGGCCTCCTCCTCGCTGTTTCCGCTTTCCTTATTCTCCAGACGGTGAATCCAGACTTGGTCTCGACTGAAACGCTTAATTTAGATATTGGCAAGCTATCAGCAAATCCGACAGCAATCCGTGAGGGTCTCTATGGCCCCGGTGGGACACGTGATTTGGAGAAAAAGATCAGTCTGAAGAACAACCAAAAGATGAGTGGGGTAAGTGTTCTGAAAACGGCTATCTAGACTGTCAGTGGATAGGTAGTTTCAAGAATCCTCAAAATGGATACAGAGAGATAGAGCCTCATAACTGCGAGTACAGAGTCTTCCGTACTGGGTTTGGATGTTACGGGAAAATAGACACGGAGAACCAACGTTATTACTTTATCTTAAATAAAGAAGGACAAATATGCTACAAAGGTCCATACACAACAAATGAAGAGTGCTCCTCAGCAAGAAATGCTTACCAAACGGGCACCGGGGATTGTGTGAACTCGGAATCCGTTACTCGGAATGTCCAAGGATATCCTCTCTGCAGTAATGAAGGTTCCGGAACAGCTGATGCTGGAACATGGCGCTACCAGGGAGGCATTGAAAGGCAAGCCGGTGACATGTCTCACTCATTAAAAACATTACTCTCTTGTATGCGGCAAGAAATACCGGATACGAGTATCGGGCAGATTTCCTCCATCAGCGACTCCGGGCATATTGGCAAATTGGATGAATGCAACGGAGCAAACTCTAGTAGTAATTGCGCGCACAGCCGCAACTCGTGCCACTATGGAGGAGGTACCGGGTCAAACGGTTCAATGGCGGTGGACTTTGGCGACGAGTGGAATAAAAAAGTTTTGTCGGCCGCGGCGCGAAAGTGCGACCCTGGGGCATATGTTCTTGATGAAGGCAACCATCTCCATGTAAGCACCGGCGTCTGCCCAAAAAATTAACATGTCTTCACTAATCACTAAAATCACATTCGGAGCCGTCATCGTTATCCTTCTCTCTGTAGGAGGAGGGCTTATTTGGTACACCCTCTTCTATGAGCCTGCCGAGCCGGCTGAACCAATAATAGCCACGTCAACGGAGCCGCTTTTCCCAATAGGGGAGGGGTTAGGAGAGACAGTGGTGGGAACAAGTACGGCGACCAGCACCCTTGGTGTTATTTCAACCGGGGGTGGTGTGCGGGCATGGGAGCTCGCATCAAACCCCATTGCCGGGTTCGGTATCTTTGGCGGAGCTACAAGCACGACCGTCGTCGCTGTTGATAAGAGTACTGGCCATGTGTACCGCATGAATATCGCAAGCGGCACCGTTGATAAACTCTCTAATAGCACTATGGTGGGCATACAAGAAGCGTATGTAGGAGAGACAAAAAGCAACTACTATATTATCTCCCGCTATGAGGGGAACTCTGGAGCCCAGACGTATATCCAAACAATCAAAAAGAGCGTCACTGCAAGCACAAATGTGGAGGTTGGGACATTTATAAGCGACTCTATTGTAAGTATCGCGCTCTCCCCCAAAAAAGACCGTTACGCCACCGTGGTAAGAGGGAAGATGGGGGGTATTCTCTACATCACTGATTTTGCCTCTGGGAAGAAGCGGGAGCTCTTCCGTTCACCACTTAACGAATGGAATGTTTCCTGGCCGTCAGAGGGCACTCTTGCGCTGGAAACGAAGGGTTCTTCACAGGCACGAGGCGTCCTCTTGCTCATCAATAGCCAGACCGGGGCATCTACACGAGCTATGGGCAATATCCCGGGGCTCACTGCGCTAATACATCCAAATGCTTCACAATTTGTCTTTGCGGAGAGTAGAGACAAGAGCGGGTTCAATCTCTTCTTGTATACAATCAAAACGGGAGACATAACTCCCCTCTCATTCCAAGTGCCCCCCACCTCATGTATGTGGTCAAAAAAGATTGCAAACACTCTCTATTGTTCTGTCCCCGACGCGCTCCCTACTGCAGAATTCCCCGACAGTTGGTACCGTGGGGAAGTCTCCACAGAGACAAAAATATGGAAGTTTAACGTAAAAACAGGAGAAAGTGATATCCTTTGGAACCCCAGGCTTGCTGGCGGCACCCGTGGAGAAGCGCTCTCTTTGAACCTTGATTCAGGAGAGACTCTGCTCTTCTACATTGAGAAATCTTCGCAGACTTTGTGGTCACTTCGCCTGACTGACCTGTAACCCGCCGGACGGGTGTAAACGACGGTACCACAATTCATATATAATTGAAAAGACTGTGCTCGTAAGCCAATAGACCGAAACAGCCGCCGGGAGCCCTGCCGACACAACTCCAAGGACAATTGGCATGATGTATTTCATTTGGAAGCTAAGACTCCTGCTAAAATCATCAGCAAAGGAGGAATTGTTCTCGCGGGGTGAGGGGGGAGGAATGGAGATGTACGTTTGGATAAACTGGGTAATTGCAATTCCTACCGCAAACACAATACTCCTCATCCCCAGGTCAACTCCAAAAAAGATAGGATTTACATGTGAGGGCACCTGTACAAAAGGATACAAGGTAAAGCGCACAGATTCTAACCCCTCGCGGAATACCAGAAAAAGCCCTATAAAGATTGGGATTTGGATTAAAATGACCGCAAACCCCGCAAAGGGATTGACGTTATGCTCCCGGTAGAGCCCCATAACCTTCCGAGCCTCAAGCTCCTTATTTCCTGCGCACTCTTTCTTTATTCTCTTCAATTCCGGCTCTATTTTTTTTATTTCCCGCTGTGTGGTAAGCGCTCGATTCTGCAGTGGGATGAGGAGAACCTTTATTAGGATGGTAAGAATGATGATAGAGAGACCGATATTATTTCCGGGGAGCATACCGGTAATAAAGACCAGCGCATTATAGAGAGGTTCTGAAATAAATGTCTGGAACATACCGTATTACCTTAGCATACAATGCGCTTCGTTGATGAGTTTTCTGGAACTCATCCGTATCTGTTCGGCAAAAGGGCTTGTAGGGAGTGTGGTGAGTCGAAATACAAAAACAAAGCCCGACATTTTATTGACGGGATGTTTCTCAACACATATATAGATCAGACGCTTGATAGAGTGCCGCTCTACCGCGCTTTTTACGACAGATTTAGGAATGATAACTGATGTTTTATTGGGGCCTTCTGTCTTAGAAACCCGTAAAGTAAGGATTTTATCTCGATATGTATTCCATGCCCGTCTCACAGAAAAATCGGCTCTGCGTAGCCGGTTTTTTTTAGAAAGCATGGTAAAAAGCTACACCGCCAGCCTCTGGCGACCCTTCCTCATTCTCCTTAAAATTACGCGCTTCCCCGATGAAGTTTTTGTCCGTGACAGATACCCATGTGTTTTTTGCCTCTTTCGCTTCTTTGGTTGATAGGTAAACGACATAAAAAGAGCATAGCATAGTTATCCACAGAAATCCACTCCTTATAAACAACCTGTAATAGTTTGTGCTTTGCGCGCGAGAAGACTATAATCGCTTAATAAAAGAAACGTTGTTTTTATGGATAATAAAGAATTGTGGGATAGCGCGCTTGCTGAAATAGAGACTTCTGTCTCAAAAGCAAATTTTGGAACGTGGTTCCGTAATACTTCTATTTTAAAACAAGAGAGTGGCACGGTGTATCTTGGAGTGCCTAACGCGTTTGTAAAAGATTGGCTTTACGATAAATACCACCTCTCTGTGTTAAAAGCGCTCCGCAATAACGCCGAGTATATTAAACAAATTGAGTATATTATCACCAAAGGAGATCGAGTTAAATTTGAAGAACAGCTCTCAAAACCGATTTTCAGAGACCAACTTGAGCTTACCGAACTCTATGTAAACAAAGATGACAATCTGAATCCTAAGTATATATTTGATAATTTTATCGTAGGCCCTTTTAATGAGATGGCGTATGCGGCCGGGCAGGCAATTATAAAATCGCCTGGTGTGGTTTACAATCCACTCTATATCTATGGAGGAACTGGCTTGGGGAAAACACACATTACCCAGGCAATAGGAAACAGTATTAAACGGCTCCATCCAAACAAAAAGGTGTACTATATCACTTCTGAAAAGTTTGTTATTGAAGTAGTCAGCGCAATACAAAATAATAAAGCAAATATATTTAAGGAGAAATACCGAAAATATGATGTGTTTATTATGGATGATATCCAATTCATAGCAAATAAAGATAAGTCGCAAGAAGAGCTTTTTCATCTTTTTAACAGCCTTTATGACCAAAATAAGCAGATTATTTTTTCATCGGACAAAATACCAAAATACATCCCCAACCTTGAGGAGAGATTGCGGTCCCGTTTTGAGGGGGGGATGATGGTTGACATTGCGCCCCCTGACTATGAATCACGCCTGGCGGTGCTGAAGTCAAAAATAAAAAACAGTGATTTTACGCCTTCTGATGAGGTTATTGAGTATGTGGCGTCTGTAATTAAAGGAAACATACGTGAACTTGAGGGCGCGTTGAACTCAATCGTCTGCCAATGCCAGCTTAAAAACAGAAACTTAAACCTTATAGAGGTTAAAAATCTTATTAAAAACACTATTAAACCTCAAAAAACAATATCCATTAAAGATGTCCTTAAAATCATCGCTGGATTTTATAATATTGAGGAACGGGTGTTGTGTGAAAAAACAAGAAGAAAAGAGGTGGTGAAGCCGAGACAGATTATTATGTATATCCTCCGAGAAGATTTCAATATCTCATACCCATACATTGGACAGAAACTTGGGGGGAGGGACCATACCACAGTAATGCACGCGTATGAAAAAATAAAAAGAGAAATAAAACAAAACAACCTCGTTACCCAAGAAATCGAGCAGATACGATTATTGTTATATAACTAATACATAGTGTGTATAAAAAGTGAATAATACAATACTATAAAGTGGATAAAAAATAATAGATAAAAAAGATAAAAAAATAACCATTACATTATCCACATTCCATACATAAAAAAATATTCAAAAAATCAACTCAATTAAAAAGAAAATCAATTAATCCACTCTATCCACATACCTAATAGTAATAATCTTATATAAAGAATAAATTATTATGAAAGCCGAATGCTCGAGAGAGATATTAAAAAATATATTAATTACCCTTGACCGTGTAACTGGTAAAAATCTATCACTTCCATCATTATCGTTTATTTATATTCGCACAAATAAAAATAAATTACTCCTTCGGGCGACAAATCTTGATATTGGAGTTGAAGTGAGTATCCCCGCAAAAATTTTACACGAAGGATGTGTGTTGATTCCAGGACAATTACTCATCTCTGTGTTATATAATTCTCTTTATGAAATAGTCACTCTTGAGGAATTTAATGGAAATATTACACTTTCAACTCCAACATACACATCAGTAATTAAATGTATCTCCAGTGATGATTATCCTAATCTGCCAAAAACATCAAAAGAGAATGAATTTGTTTTCGAATCAAAAAATTTTATCTCCGGAATCCAATCAGTGGTCTTCTCTTCCGCAGTGAGTGATATTAAACCAGAGATTGCAAGTGTGTATATTTACACACTTGAATCAGAATTATATTTTGTTTCAACAGATGGATTCCGTTTGGCTGAAAAAAAATATAACCACTCACACTCGACTGATTCATTAAAAATCATTATTCCATTTAAAAATGCTATAGAAATAGGGCGTATTTTAGAGAATGCCGAAGAGCAAGTGAGTATATACACATCCCCATCACTTCTCTTATTAGAGAGTGGCGGATACATCATTACTTCGCGGCTTATTGATGGGGTTTACCCGGATTACCCACAGCTGATTCCCAGCAGTTTCTCAACAACCATCAAGGCTCCGCAAAAAGATATTCACAATACGCTCAAATCAGCTCATATTTTTTGCGACAAAACAAACCAAATCCAACTCACTATACATTCAGAAGGGGCTGTTTTTGAAGTTCACTCTCAAAATTCAGAGAAGGGGGAATATTCAGAAAAAATTTCATCACTCATTGATGGCGAAGATGTTGAAATGAATGTAAATGTAAGGTATTTAAGTGAAGTTTTTCCAATTCTTAAACGCTCAACAACAATGATCGGCTGTAATGGGAAAGGAAAGCCACTTCTCATTAAAGATGATGGAGACAACTCATTTCTTTATTTAGTAATGCCTATGAACCGTTAAAAAGTATGAACCCCATCGGCAATTATTTGGAAAGATTTTTCAATTCTCACAGAGAGCAATCTAATATAAAAACTGTGGTGGCGATTATTGTTAAAAATATAAGCGATATCAACATCCCCGAAGCATTCATAGAGTTGCGTGGCACAAAAATTTATTTCAAAGTTCACTCGACTATTTTGAGTGAACTCTATATACACAAAACAAGCCTTATTGCCGAGCTTAAAAAGAAAACCTCAACACACTACACTATTGCGGGGTTGTAGTTGCTTGCGGGGCAATAAACTGGCGGAGCCGAGCCCAATGTTGCACCGGAGTTTCCCAGAGAATGAATTGGGGGTCGTCTCCCGGGTTTCTCGGCGCAGGGCCGAGAGGATTGTTTTTATCAATAGAATAAAGGATAGAGTGAATACCGCCATCTTGCCAGACTCCACGCAGTATAGACTTGATTGTTTGCGGGGTTGGTTCTGGTTTTATAAACGATTCTTGGGGGATAATCTGGAGAGCTTGGGCCATAAATTCATTCCACAAAGGAGCGACGATGTAGCGGGCTACCCGCTTTTCCATGGGGGTATTATCGTTATTGCCGACCCATGCGCCGGCTGAAATAGTGGGGGAGTAGCCGATAATCCATGCGTCCCTGTAATCATTCGTCGTTCCTGTTTTGACTGCAACATCGTAGCCGGGAAAATAGAGGGGTGAATGTGCGCCAAACGCAGGAGTCCTCGCCACATTATCGGAGAGCACATCAGTAATCTGCCGAGCAATGTTGATCGTGATAACCTGTCTCTGGTTTTGTCTGAATTCCTCAATAGTTCTGCCGCGAGAATCTTTTATTTTTAAAATGAACGCGGGCTGATTTCGCGCCCCCTCATTTGCAAAAACGCCGTAGGCGCTGGTGAGTTCAAGGAGGGATACCTCGCCGCCGCCAAGGGCAAGAGAGAGGCCGTACTGAGTCGGATTCCCCAAGTTTTTAATCCCCATAGTTTCTGCGGTCTTGATTGAATCACTAATACCCGCGAGGTACATGACTTTTACCGATGGGACGTTGATGGATTGCGCCAAGGCATTCCTCATACTTACCGGACCGCGGAACATTTCATCATAGTTATCTGGGTGATAGCATGAACTGGCCTCTCCGCGCGGGGTGCCGTCTGGGTTGCATGAAGTGTCAAACTCTGTGCGCAGGTCAAAAATGACCGTGTCAGGAGTAAATCCTTTGGCAAACGCGGTTGCGTAGGCAAACGGCTTGAATGCCGAGCCTGGCTGGCGGTGTGCTAGAGTGATATTAAAGTTACCCTCATTTTCCCTGTCAAAATAGTTGCGCGAACCCACCATTGCCCAAATTTGCCCCGTCTTAGGGTCAATAGCCACCAACCCTGCGTTGCGCGCGTTGAAGTTTATCTCATTTTCTGCCGCGTGTTTTGCCACAATTTCCTGGGCGCGGTCCTGCAGGCGCCAGTCAAGTGTGGTGATGACAGTATAACCCTCGCGCTCAATCGTCTCTCTCCCATACTTCTCTTCAAGATATGAACGCACATAATCAACAAAATGCGGCGCCTTAATACCTCCATCATCGCGCTGGTGGAAGATGACTCTCTCTGCGCGTGCGGATGCCTCTTGCGCTTCAGTAATCATCCCTAGTTCACGCATTCTCCGCAGGACAAGATTTTTTCTTTCATCAAGTTTGTCGCGGTGTGATCCATAGGGAGAATAGTAAGTGGGGGCTTGGGGGAGCGCCGCAAGATATGCCGATTCCGCGAGAGTAAGCTCCTTCGCGCTTTTACTGAAGAATGACTGTGACGCTTCCTCAATCCCGTACATACTGCCGCCGTAGGGCGCCTCATTAAGGTAAATCGCAAGGATATCGTTCTTGCTCATAGACCGCTCAAGCTTGATTGCGAGGACTGCTTCTTTAATCTTTCTGGTAATACTCCGGTCGTTGGTGAGAATCGTCATCTTAATTACCTGCTGGGTAATCGTTGATCCTCCTTGACGCACCGACCCGGACCCTATATTGACTAAAAACGCCCGAGCGATGCCCTTGGGGTCAATACCGCTGTGCTCAAAGAATTTTGCATCCTCAATGGCAATGGTAGCCTCCTGTGCATTCTCTGCAATCTCGGAGATTGGCACGATGGTGCGCTTCACGTTGCCGTGTATGTCATAGAGCACCACTTTTTCTGTCCGATCGTATATTTTGGTTGATTCTGCAATCTCTCGCGCCTGGAATGAGTCAAAGGTAGGGATGTCTAAGGTGACTGCCCAAAGGATGGAAATGCCCGTTGTTACAAAAAAAAGAATGCCGGCAAGCGCAATGCCTTTTAATACAAACCCAAGAGCCTTCCGGCGCTCTGTGTGACCGTCACGATGCATTGCTCTTTATCATATCATAAATCCGTGGTACTTTACAGTCATGAGTCTTTTATCCAATATTCTTTCCCGTGGTGTAGAACGCATTTACCCATCTTGCGAGGATTTGGAAAGACGCCTCTTGCAAGCTCCTCTTCGTCTCTACAACGGTATTGACCCAACAGGCCCCTCACTCCATATTGGCCATGTCGTTGCGCTTAAGAAACTTCGCGAGTTCCAGGGTCTCGGGCATCAGGTTGTGCTTCTTATCGGCGACTTTACCGCAATGATAGGAGACCCGACAGGGAAGTTTTCTGTACGGAAAACACTCACGGAGAAGGAGGTGCAATCCAATATGGAGAGATATGTGAGTCAAATAGGGAAAATCCTCAACCTTGAGAAAACGGAACTTCGTTACAATAGTGAGTGGCTTGGAACACTCTCTCTCCGCGATATCATATCTCTCTTGAGTGAATTTACCGTGGGGCAGA
>Ga0209417_1005202_pt1 | contig 14606 bp, 12 predicted proteins | sample RifGroF2_FD_184002 | JGI IMG/M metagenome (GOLD analysis project Ga0209417, IMG submission 184002) | Groundwater microbial communities from Rifle, Colorado, USA - Groundwater F2 (SPAdes) (version 2) | ecosystem: Environmental > Aquatic > Deep subsurface > Groundwater | place: Rifle, Colorado... | reverse complement strand
GAAACTCGAAAAGGATTTGCAAAAGCTCACCGAGACAAACCTCGAAACAGTTTTTGGATTGCAGTTTGTTTCAACGGAATTTGCCTTGAATAATCTACGCATTGATACGTTGGCATACGACACGGAAACCGGTTCCTTCGTGATTATTGAGTACAAGCGAGATCGAAGCTTTAGTGTGATCGACCAAGGTTTCGCCTATCTATCCTTGATGTTGAATAATAAAGCAGACTTCATTTTGGAATACAGCGAAAGGATCGGCAAACATCTGCGACGCGACGATATCGACTGGTCACAAAGTCGAGTGTTATTTGTCGCTCAGAGTTTCACTCCACATCAATTACAGGCAATAAATTTTAAGGATTTGCCAATTGAACTTTGGGAAGCAAAAAAATACAGCGACGATCTAATCTCATTCAATCAGATCAAGGCTCTACAATCTGCTGAGTCAATAAAAACCGTTTCAAAAAACGAAAACGTTTCGACGGTAAGTAAGGAGGTACAGACGTACACTCCAGAAGAGATCCTCTCGCGTTTCAAGGGTGATGCATACGAACTGTCTCAGGAAATGCGCCGAAGGATTCTTGAGGTTAGTGGACGCTTTGAAGAAAAACCTACAAAACGATACCTTGGATATAAGATAGAAGGAAAAAATATTGTCGGTATCGATTCTTCCGAAGGAAAAATACGAATCACATTTACTCGTACGCGACCAGAAGATCTGAATGATCCAGAAAAAAAGACGAGTCAGCGAAAGAAGTCATTGGAGCACTACAATCAATATCTTACGGACATTTTTATCAAGGAACATAGTGACATTGACTATGCAATTTCTTTGCTGAAGCAAGTTATGGCACGTTTTCAGAAAGAGAAAATTATCTAATCAAAAACTGACGTTCAAACGTCAGTTTTTGAATTATCAGAGAAAGCGCGTTTCCAACTTTTCCTTAACTCGCTCCCAATCGGGACATTTTTCTGCCAAGAGTCTATAAAAGGCGTTGCTATGCTTTTTATATCTGAAGTGACAAAGTTCGTGAATGATCACGTAGTCAATGCAATCTTTTGATGCGTGAATGAGCTTCTCATTCAGAATAATGCGCTTGTTATCTACAAAGCTACCCCAACGCTTTGCCATGTTCTTAACGCTGATCACAGGACGATTGGAGAGTTCAAATTTTCCAAGAACGGTATCAAGGCGACTGTTAAATACGTCGAGTGTTTTATCCTTAAACCATTGATGAAGGATACGTTTATTGGTATCTCCATCGGTTACTCCAACGTTTGTTGTCAGCATCAACTTTCCTCGTTGCAATGAAACACTCCTTTCCTTACCGCGTTGTACGATCAGTTGGTACTGCCTCCCGAGATAGAAGAAACTTTCTCCTGAGATGTACTCCCTTCGATAAACTTTCTTCTTAAACTTACTGAAGTATCGAACCTGTTTTTCCAACCACACCCATTTTCTTCGAAGGAAGGATTCTATCTTTTCACATTCTGTATCAATAGGTGCCTTCACGATAAGTTTAATGTCCGAAGTAACTGTTAGGCTCAATGTCTTGCGGACTTCGAATTTCAGTACGTAGTCATAGAGATACTTTCCGTATTGAAATTGTTTTTTCATAGTGTAAAGAGGTCGTGATTATTCTCTGCAAGACTGATCACCGCATCCTCGATATTTCGCATCTGTTCTGAAGAAAGATCAACGCCGAGTTCAAGCTTCACGAAATCATAGAGATAATCATCGATACGGTTCGCGATAACGCGCTTTACTTCAGTGTTTTTGTGCCAGTCCACAACCGCCTCAACACGAAGGACTTCAAGTAATCCCACAATCACCTGAGCGTATTGCTCATCTGAGAGCCTTGCTGCCACGAACTGTTCCTTGAGGTTCCTGTAGAAAATGGATGCCCCTTTTATTTGTTGGATTGAATCAGGAGATGCATCATCTGTTTTATTCATGACATCATCCTTAATCAGACGCATCTGCCCAAGAGCGTCAGCATCAGACATCTTTCCGTCACGCATACTCTGAAGAATCTGTTGAATCTTTTCAGAAAAACGCTGATAAAATTCAGGATCAGTGTCCATACGTTCGCGAATGGTGCGGTCGGTATGAGCGGCGATTGCTTCCGCTTTCGACTTATCTGATCCCAGTTCTTTGATTGCGGTCGCAAATCGTTCTGGATCAGTAATGTCGATTTGTGCAGTCAGTAACTCGACCCCTTTTGCGTCAATATACTTATCCAGCAACTGGATAAGCGGTTTCTTGTATTCATCCAAGTCGATCTGGTCGGCATATCGAAGACGCACCGAACTACGAAGCTCGGTGAACTTCTTTAACTCCCGCTTATACACATCCGTGTGCTTGAAAGTCGTAGCGAAGTCCTTGAGCGACAAGCATTCATTGAACGCCCGGATAAACGCATTGTAGCTATCGTAGAACAATCTGCGCTCGGGTTCATCCTGAAGGCGCTGGATGTACGCCTCGTCGTCTGCTGGCAAACCGTTAAACATGTCGTGCAGATTCGAGTAGTTTTGTTCAAGTTCCTGAACCTTGTCACTCACATCGACAAGTGCACCCTTAACATCCTCTTCCGCGTAATTACCGAACAACTTCATTGCCCGATCAAGGTTCTTGGCGTTTTCCGAGTAGTCGATAATAAATCCGGATGTCTTCGGGATTGTCTTATTTTCGAAGAGACGATTAACGCGTGCAATCGCCTGAAGAAGGTTGTGATCTTTCAGGTCTTTCGCGAGGTAGAGCACGGTATTTCGAGGCGCATCAAATCCTGTAAGCAACTTGTCGACTACGATAATAATTTCGATACCATCGGCATTGTTCTTGAAGTTATCAATAACCTCATCTTCGTAGGACTTGAGACTCGAATACTTATGGCTCACCTCATCCAGATATTCGATGACTTCTTTTTTATGGGTATCATCCTCACTAACAATTCCAGATTCATCGGAAATAATAACCGCCGTACGCACCTTTCCTTCCTTCTCGAACAGACGTTGGAAAAGAACCGCCGAAAACTTTGACGGAGCAACTAATTGCGCCTTCAACCCTGTTCCTTGAAACCGCTCAACGTAATGTTGCTCAACGTCATACGCAATTTCTGTAATGCGCTGAGGATTGTCTTTAATAATTTGGCGATCAACATATCGTTGCAGATGCTGCTTATTCGCGTCGCTCAGGTTCTCGGTAATACGATCCATGTGACGATCGATCTGCTCGGTATTCTGTTCAAGATCAACATAGCGACCTTCATAAATAAGTGGCAAGATAATCTTGTCCTTGATCGCATCATCAATGGTGTATTTATCAATATATCCTCCGAATTTCAAATAGCTCGCTCGCTCCTTCTTCATGAGTGGCGTTCCGGTGAAGGCGATATAGCAAGCATTTGGGAGAACACGCGACATTTCCAAGTTTGCCATACCACCTTGGGTTCGGTGGGCTTCATCGATCAAGATAAAGATATTTTTATCGTCATCAACGAATCCTCCACGCTTTTTGGAAGCTGCTTCAAACTTATGCACGAGTGTCGTCACCAGGTTTAACTCCTTGTCTTTAATGAGTCTCAAAAGATGCTCACCGCTTGTCGCGCGAACAACATCTTTCTTTAGACCACAGTTTCGGAACGTATCGCCAATCTGTTTATCGAGGTCGCGACGATCCGTGACGAGGATGATACGAGGATTATTGATATCTGGGTTATCAATCAACGCCCTCACGAACATCACCATGGTGAGCGATTTACCCGACCCCTGCGTGTGCCATACAAGCCCTCCCTGACGTTTTATTCCTGTCTCAGCCTCATCTTCCTTGGCAATGCGATCAAGAATCTTCTTAATGGCAAAATACTGCTGGTAACGCCCAAGCTTTTTAACACCTGCATCGTATAGAACGAAGTTGCGCGACAAATCGAGCAAGCGAGCCTTATCAAACAGCGCAATAACCGAACGATCTTGTTCAGTTGGTAGTCGTTCTGTTGATTGTTTCAAGCCCGATGTCGCTCCATTAAGGTCAAGACAGAGCTGACGATAAATCTCTCCATCGATCTTTTTAGCTACGAGATCCTTAACACGTCTATCCTGTGTTTCGAGAGAAGTGTCTTTCTCCTTCCACGTTGCGTAGAATTTAAAAGGAGTTCCGGTTGTCCCGTAGGACAGCTCCTTGCCGTTGGTACCGACAAGCAATTGCGGATAGGTATAAAGCTTTGGGCAGTAATCGATCTGCTGATTTCGCAAGTGTTGGTTAACGGCTTCTTTTACCTCAACACTCGATTTCTTATTCTCAACAATGGCAAACGGAATTCCATTCACGAACACCACGATATCTGGACGAATTGAACCTTTTCCCTCGGCAGGGAATTCTACCGTGACATGGAAGGTATTGTTTTCTGGGTGGATAAAGTCAACGAATCGAATGTTCTTAGAGACGCTTTTCCCATCGTGAAAGACCTTTACTGCCTTCGATCCCGTCATCGGCATGACGAGGTTGAATACTTTTCTTGAGGTATCAATCAGTCCTTCATAAGGAACATTCTCTAGCTCCTCAAGTGCTTCAAGAATGTCTTTATCAGCGAATTTATATTCCTGACCCTTGTGCGCGTAAGAGTTTATTTCTTTCAGTTTCTCGAATGCAATGTCTTTCAGGATAAACTTTGAAAGGTCGCCACGCCGCTGATGCTCGACTTCTTCGGAAGAAAGGTAGGTGTAACCGAGATTGATAAGCAACTCAACAAACGGCAATTGAGATTGCCGTGCTTCGTCGAAATTTACTTGGAGAATGTTGCTATTCATATTATCTGTAGCGATCTTCGTAATTCTTCCTCACATTGCTTGAGATGTAGCCGCCAAGACCCCTACCGAGTAATGCTAACTGTTTCAATTGCTGAAGGTGGTATGACCCAGGCTTAAAATTTCCATACTTGTAATAACGATATCCATCCTTATTCGCCTCCGAGAATTTGACGATAATCGCATCGCTCTGTATTTCGTAGGCTTCGACGTCGGAATTACCATTGAGATTTCTATATCGTTCCATACTTATGGATTAACTTTGATGAATTCGGTGGTTCGTATCTTGCCAGTCACGAGGTTGTTAAGCAAAAATTTCTTTTGAGATTTCAGGGCTTTCAACTTCCTCTCCAAGATCTCCAATTCTTCTTCAGCAAGCGCGAGTATTTTTCCAATTGCCACCTGTTCTTCGTAAGCAGGAACAGGACATTTAACTAGTTTAAAATCTTTATATTTACAGTTCAAAGTATCGCTTACGATGCCTTGTGAATTCTGATAAAAAGAGTGGATGAGACGTGGGGTTTTAAAGAGGTAGGCAAAAAACAAGGGATCAACGTCTTTTCTTGGAGACACTACTGTGTAAGCAGGACTAACGATACCGTCGTGCTTAGATAGGGCACTCCGTCCTTGCCACATTCGCATAGTGTTGTAGCCGATGTCTCCCGGACAAATACGTTTATATTTTGATTTATCAGTGTTAGAAGAATCTTTCTTATATGAGTTTGCTTGATAGATGATGCCTTTACGTGCCGCGATTGATAAAAGCGGTAGATCGCCACGACCAATTTCTTTTCGCTCATTAAATAAGTCAGCCAGGCGCGATAAATTCCATTGTTTTGAAAAATTACGAAGTCGAATCTTTCCGTGCAATAGCTGTTGGCAAAGTCCGTCCTGAACCATCTTCTTAAGATCAATCTTTTTAGATAGCTTCTCTATGGCACTGTCCCATGCTTCTAACACGGTAACGATGCGCGCCTGTTCGTCGACCGGAGGAATCAGTATATAAACATCACGTAAATCTTCCTGCCCTATGTTAGAACGTACAGCGCCTTGTCCTCGTTTAATAATTTCACCGCGAACCTCACTCGAAGAAAAACAGTATTTCTTAAAGCGATCATCAAGATCTTTTGTTTTTGATCGTGCTCGAATAACAAAACCACCAAATATAACCTCCTCATTATCTAGATAAATCGAGGATAAACCAATTTCTTCGGGTGTTTCAGATGTTCTATTGAATAATACGTCGCCGTATTTGACACTATTTTTTGTTAAAGTCTTCGCATCAACCGCAACCATTCCTGGAATTAGTCCAGCTGTTAATGAATTATGCTTGATGACTTCCATCACATTGATAAAACGAGTTCCATAACCATAGCTTGCCTTGTCGGCATTGACACCATTTTTAAAATCAAATAGATCGCCCATCTTTATGTTCCGCCAGTCACTGGGGATTTTTTTTATTGTTTGATGAGACGTCATATTATTTTGTCTTTTTGCTGAACTTCAATACTGGCTCAATGCCCAGTTCTCGACACTTCCGCGCGAACATATCAATATGCTGCTTAAGAATTATCGATTTAACTTCCGAAATCTTAGCGGGCACATTTGACAGCTTGAATCCCACCCAAAGACAATATTTCTTTGGAGGATTTTGCAACTTTTTTAGGTTTGCATTATTTCTAATAATCTCAAGAGTGGCTGTCGCCTGACTACAGACATAGACTAACTCTTGAGCAGTTCCAAATTTAACTGCGTACACAGACGTATCTCTTTGGAGGTCCCACGCTTCAACTTTATAACCTGTTCCAATTTTGATCTTTGAAAAGTCTTTGTCTGCATTTTTATATCCTCTATCGGAAAGCTCTTTGGAGCCATTGAAAATCGTTTCTGTTGAACTGATTTCCTGAAAAGCATCCTCTGTATCTTCCATTTCTATGGAATCTATAGAGGAGTCTATTTGATCGATGTATGTCTCGTTAAACTTTTTCCATTTACCATTCTCAAGAATCACATTCTCATTCGGTACCATGTACTCCATCATTTCGTAGAGAGGTTTGGAATAAGTCTTTCGATTTTCGTTTTTAATTTTTACATTTATGCTAAAAATCTTCTCGTCGGAGATGCTGTGTGTGTCAATGAACTTCTTCAATTCGGAATGCGAGAGTTCTGAAAACTCAGAGCTTTCCTTTCGGTCAAGGCAGAAAATGTATTTCTCATTCGCGGAGAATACAAAATCTGTACCCACCAAGTCATAGGAGGCATCATTTGTCTCAAGGATGGAAAAGTCGTTCTTAATTTGCCTTAAAAGATCAGCGGTATATTGTGAAATCTGCGCCTCGTTTTTTATTTCCAGTGTCTTTGGTAAATCAAACCTAATTTCTGTAGCAAGCGTTTTGATAATCGCATCAAGAATTTTGGTTATTCCGGAAACCCCAAGATCCTCCTTTGAGACGATAAGGGAGGATCCAAATTTAGATTTTTCACCAAATTCGTCTTGCTTCTCTCGAATAATAGCGGCGTTGATATAGTCAACCGACTCACCGCTCTCGTTGTCCAGCTTCGTATTTTTAACAAAGCTCTTGATTTCCTTTTTCTTCTTCCCAGAAAACCGCTTTGTTGCTTTTTGTTTAATGTCATTCTCGTCAGCAATACGTTTTGCCATTTCTAAACCAAACTCCGGCTCACAAAAACTTCGTACGTAAAAGTGGCTCTTGCCGTATGTCAGCGCAAAATGATTCTCGCCGTTAGAACAAAGATTGATGGCGTAATGGATCACGTTCTTTACCTCAGAAAGATCAGCGACTGTACCTTCGTAATCTTTCACCCAAGGGATCTCGTCAACCTCTGGTTTCGATGACAGATAAAAACCACAGGTCCATCCATCAAGGACCTCAGTATGTTTAACCAGCATTTCCAGTGACTCAAGTTTTTGTTTTAATGAATCGACTTTTTCTGCTGGAATTTTAAAAACGTTAATCTTCATACGTTCATTTAATGCCAAGATCTTTCAGGTATTCAGCCATCTGCTTTTCAAGTTTCTGCAATTCTGGCTCAAGTGCGGCAAGCTCTTTGAGATTTGCAGAGATATCAATCTCAACCTCTTCTTCAAAGGTATCTACATATCGCGTGATGTTCAGGTTGTAATCATTTTCCTTAATTTCATCTAAAGAAATAAGCCGAGAAAACTTTTCAACCTCTTTGCGATCGGCGTAAGTGTTTACAATTTTATCCGTGTTTTCATCTGTAAGAATATTCTGCTTCTTGCCAGACTTGAATTCCTTGGACGCTTCAATGAAGAGAACGTCTTTGCGATTTTCGTTTGCTCCGCCTTTTTCGCGGGAACGGTCGAGAATAAGAATGGCGACAGGAATTCCCGTTGTTTGGAACAGGCTCGCTGGGAGACCGATCACGGCATCAATCATGTTTTCCTCAATGAGTGCTTGGCGAATGCGACCTTCGGCACCGCTTCGGAAAAGCACACCGTGTGGAACAATAACCGCGACACGCCCAGTCTTTGGTTTCGCTGTTTCGACCATATGCGTAATAAACGCATAGTCGCCCTTTTCGCCTGGTGGGATACCACGGTGGAAACGCTTGTACTTATCGCCCTCAGCGTTCTCTGCGCCCCACTTCTTAAGGCTAAAGGGTGGGTTTGCCACGACCACATCAAACTTCATCAAGTGGTCATTCTCAACCAAGAGAGGATTGTTCAATGTGTCACCCCATTCAAGACGTGCAGTATCTTTGCCGTGCAGGAACATATTCATCTGGGCGAGATGGTATGTTGATCCTGTGCTCTCCTGTCCGTACAACGCGTAGTTCTTCGATCCCTGCTTTTCAATCTCAGCACCAGCCAAGAGAAGGAGACCGCCCGAACCCATCGCAGGGTCGCAAATACGATCGCCCTCCTTTGGTTGTGCGAGACGAGCAAGAAGCCGAGCTACGGGAGTCGGAGTGAAAAATTCACCCGCTTTTTTACCCGCGTCCGCTCCGAACTTCTCAATCATGTACATGTACGAGTTACCGATGATGTCTTCATTGGTTTCGGACAGGTCGATCTTGTGGAAATCCTGTATAAGGTGACGGAGCATCTTGTTGCGCTGTTCCAACTTGCCTAGCGTGGATTCAGAATTGAAATCAACACTGAAGACACCTTCAAGTTTTGAACGGTTTTCTTCCTCGATGCGATGGAAGACTTTGTTCAACTCTTCGCCGATATTGTCCTGTTCATGGATGCTATAGATGTAGTCGAAGGTTGTCTTCGGGGGAAGATAGAAACGATCAAGCTTCATCTTTTCCTGAATCCGAGCCTCGTCGCTCCCAAAACGTTCCTTATTTTTCTCGTACTGCTTTTTGGAACGGTCGCTCAAGTATTTAAAGAAGAGCATCGTGAGGACGTAGTCTTTGTAGACTCCAGCATCAACAGATGTTCGCGACGAGTCCGCGGCTGACCAGAGAATTTTGTTGAGGTCGTCTTGTGAAAATGGTTTGTTGGTCATACGAGTTATTCAGATTTTTTGATGACGATTGAAGAGATGAGTTCGTTCAGCAGGGAGTCGCGTTGCTGGAGAAGTTTTTGCTGGGAAGTGACGTTGCGGACGAGGTTAACGATGGTTCGTTGCGTCTCGATCGGGGGAATAGGTATTTCTAGTAATGAAAGGTTTTTCGTAAGGATAGTTCGGATCGTCGATCCTGATGCGATGCGTTGGAGCTGTTGCTGTCCTTTTGGGGTATTGAGATAGGCACAGATGAATTCAGGAAGAATGTCGTCGCGGTTCACTCGTATGATATGGAGTGACGATGATGCTATGAGGGGAAATCGTTTCTCGTTCACGAACGCAGCTTTGAATCCTCCGCTTGATGTGCCACGCGAGACAAGTAGAACATCACCCTTTGACACCATGACCGAATCCGCACGACCGATCACCTTGATTCGTTTGAGACCGTTCTCATCGGCAATCGACCCGTTACCCAGAAGGTTTGCCGCTTGTACAACCCTTGTGTCTCCATTCGGATCTTGCGGGATCGATCCCCGAAAGCTGAATCCTGTGGAAATGGTCGAAATTTCTCCTAATGTTTTGTTCACAGGTAAGTCGTTACTGTTTGATAAAGCGACGATACTCCCCCTTGTGTTAAGAGTCAAGTTTTTACTTGTACACATCCTCCTACTGCATACTTATATTTACCAAAGTGGTCACACAGACCTCAGTTTTTCCAATAAAGTGGCAGAAGAAGTAGTCAAAACTGACTTTACTTTGGGGTGTTTGTAAGCTATTCTAGCCCTGACGAAACCCAACCTCCTTACAGGGGATTTTTTCCTTACCGGATCGCACGCATTGAACGGCATCCGGTTAAAACAATTCTCGTACGATCCGTACGGGGGTTGGGTTTCGTCACCACCGGGTGTCGTTTTTGTTTTAGCGGCATATGTGTGGACATTACTCTTCACCCCAAGCAATCGTATGTCCCTCATCATTTCATCCAACGGCGGGAAAGCCGTAAAGATAGAAAAATCCTCCTTCGAGAAAGAGGATTATCTACAGCAATACATCTACGAGAATCCAGAGAGCATTCCTTTGTATGAGATCAAAGAAGACATCCGTCTGCTCATTCTCGCACGCGAGTTTCCTACCAACAGTGGTCCCATCGACGCGATCGGCGTTGATAAGTATGGGGAGCTCTATATTGTTGAAACGAAGCTCTATTCAAATGCGGACAAGAGAAGGGTGATTGCCCAATCGCTTGACTACGGGGCGGCACTCTGGAAACACTCCAACGATTTCAATGAATTTTTGAAGATCTTAGATCAGCACACACAGAAGGTATTCAAACTCCGGACAACGGAAAAAATCAGTGAGTTTTTCGAGCTTGAAACGGAAGACGTTGACGTGATCATTGAGAAAGTTCGTGACAATCTCAATAACGGCGTCTTTCATTTCGTCGTCCTCATGGACAAGCTCGACGACAGGCTCAAGGATCTCATTTTATACGTCAATCAAAATAGCCAGTTTGATGTTTATGCGGTTGAATTTGAATACTACAAGCATGACACGTACGAAATTATTATTCCCAAATTATTTGGCACGGAGGTAAAGAAGGACATTGGTGTATCCACATCAGGCATCACACGCAGAAAATGGACGGAGGAACTGATGCTTCAGGACGCAAAGCAGAGACTCTCACCTGATGAATACAAAGGCTTCGAACAGATCTATGCTTTTTCAAAACAGCACGCCAGTGAAATTCGTCTCGGGACAGGTGTCTACGGGTCGTTCAGTCCTATTTTTGGAACAATCTGCGAACGGTCGCTGTTCACTCTTTCAACGGACAAGCGGCTTGCGTTCAACTTCGAATGGACAGCGAAAGTGAATGAGCCGCTTGCCCAGATGTTCAAAGAAAAGTTGGAAACGATCGGATTCTCATTTCCAGAGAACTATAAAGAATTACGACCGAGTGTTCTGGCTGAGGAATGGCTACCGAAGACTTCTGGATTTCTTCATGTTATAGAGGAGCTGTTGTCTTGAATCTGTGCACTCTCAATGTAAATGAAAGAATTAGATAACAACAACCCAAACGAACTAGCTTGATTCTTCCTCAGACGCATCATGTTCTGATTCATAATCTTCGTTTCGTTCATCCTCCTCTTCTATTACATGATCGATGCCCGCCGCATTGGCTATTTGTTTCATCATCTCCTCTGTCAGTACAGACTCTGACTCGGACAAGCCTTTATTGTTTTCACGATAACGCTTGTGATTATTAGACAGGTAGTATTTTTGTGCCTGCACGCTCCCATCACGAGCTTTTCCAAGAAGAGCAAGCTCAACGTTATCTGCCGTTTTTTCAATCCCACGCTCAATCGCTTTGTCTGCTTTCATCGCAAAAACTTCATCATCCGCCCTCCATCGACTATACGTTGAGCGGTTAATGTCTACGCGTGAAAGAGCGACACCAATGTTAGGTGCTTCCTCGAGGTACTCAAGAAGTTTGGTTTTTTGGGCGCTCTGTCGTTTCTCTATGGTTTCTGCTTTTTTCTTCACGCCACGCTGTCCTTTTGAGGGTATCTTTTTGACTGCCATAGAGAATGAACCTTTCAAGTCTTATACACCGCACGGGAGCTAGTCTTTTTCTCCCATCGGTCGATAATGCTCTGACAATACTCAGAATCGATTTCTATTCCGACACAAACACGACTCATGTTTTCACACGCGAATAGGCAGGTGCCAGATCCAAGAAAGCCATCGTAGACGATATCTCCATTGGAAGTGCTGTTAAGGATGAGTCGTTGAATGAGATTGATTGGCTTGGTGGATGGATGGTTGGAACTCTTCCTCGGCTTTGGACAAATGAGAAGCGACTTGTCCGTTGGTTTATAGAACGTATGTGTTCCATACCATCCGTAGGCAACCAGTTCGTGTTGTGGAGCATAATCAAGTCTTGCCATCGTTGCTGAAGTTTTGATCCAAATGAGCAGTTGAGAAAACTTGAACATCTCAGCCAGAATCGCCTGGTGCAAAGCCCAGATCATTTTGTCTGAGTTGAAGATGTAGTACGTGTTCTTGTCAGTGAGATGTGGCTTCACGGCACTCAACCATTCTTGCATGAAGGCTTGGTACTCCTCATCACTTTGCAGATGGTCTGCTTCTATCACCTTATTTTTAGACAGTGTTTTGAATCCACGTGCTCCTTCAACCAGAGCAACGCCGTATGGGGGATCTGTACAGATAAGAGATACTTTTTTATCCTGAAGAACCTGCGCAACAAACTGCTTGTCGCGGGAATCTCCACAAGCAAGTGTGTGATCGTTAAGCATCACGATGTCTCCTTTTTTAATCAATCTTTTTTGCTTTTTTGTTTGTGAGTTGTTCATATCGATCAATGATAAGTTGAGTAAAGATGGGCTCGATTTCACACAATCGAGCAGCGCGGTTCATCTGCTCGCAAGCAATGAGCAAACTGCCCGAACCTGCGGTCATGTCTAAAACGACATCGCCCGACTTTGTGCAGCGTCGCAGAAATTTTTCGTAGAGGGCTGGAGGCTTTTGTGTGGGATGTTCGTACTCTTGTCCCGGTAGTCGACCTACCAGCCAGATGTTAAACAAATCCAGAATGTCAGATAGTTGTCGGCTTCCCGTTCCAATCTCTTTGTTCATGACTTCCGTAAGATTCGTGACGTTCTTAGCAATGTACGGATCCCCGATAACACCATAGGTGCAAAATTCAACAGACTTGTTGAACGCAATCTTGGGAGTTGGATTTTGATTATCCTTGATCCATAAACACGTCCGCTTAAAGTCGATACCGTGCTCTTTATACAAATCCTGCATCATGCCGTTGTATCGTTCGTCCGACCAGATGGCGAAGTGACCATCCTTCTTAGTGACAGACAGAGCATTTGCAAGAAGTGTGCTAACGAACTTGCGATACTCGGCGTCAGTTTTTTTGTCGTTCGTACTGCCACCATAGGCTTGTTTACCACTGACTCCCGCGTTGTAAGATAAGGAAACGTTATAGGGAATATCCGAGTTCATCACATCAATCTTCTCGTTTCCCACGAGCCGTTTGATAACCTCTGCATCCTCCGAGCTTCCGCAGATGACGCGATGTTCACCAAGAGCGAACATGTCACCGTTTTTGATCTTTGTTGCTCTCGCTTTCTTCAAAGCCTTTTCCTCATCAAACTCATCATCGATGATTTCAAGCGTGTCGTCCCAAATGCGAGAGAAATCGAGATCTGTAAATCCAACATTTTGAAGCAGGTCTGGTGAGAATGATTGGAGAGCTTCCCAGTCCCACTCACCACCCCCACGATTTGAGACAAGAAGATATTCCTCTGCCTCTTTTTCTGTGAGCTTGCGAGACGGCACGCGCACGTCGATGAATTCATCCATTTTTCCAAGAAGCGCTAATCCTTTGATTCTTTGATTACCTGCAAGAACGGTATTGTCCGTATTGATTGCCGGAATCTCGGCAAGGGAAAATTTCCTTAAACTCTTTTGCAATATTTCCATCTGGTGGTCGCTGATGATTCTGGGATTTCCTTGGTACTCGATGAGGTCACGTACTCTGCGCGTTTCTGTTTTCCAAGTGATAGGATTTTTCATAAAATTTATGTCGTTAATGAATAGAAAATCGTTCGTAATAGATTCCCCCGGCCTTACGGCCAGGGTACTTCATAATTCAAGCTTCGCTTGGCCCCTGTCCTCCTCGCCCTGGTGTTCGATGTAGTTACGAATCGTGGCCTCGTCCGCTCCGACAGTCGAGACGAAGTACCCTGGGGACCACAGACTGACATCGTCGGAGTAATACATCTTCCTGAGAAACGGGAACTTCTTCCGCATGGCACGGGCGCTGTTCGACTTGAGAATATTCACTGCCTTCGCAACGGCCATCGCCGGTGGGATGGTTGCGAGCAAATGGACGTGGTCTTCATCCACATTCGCCTCGTGGATAATAATCTCTGGGTACCACCGGCTCACAACTTTCAACATGGCTATGGCGTAAGCGCCCATGCCCTGCTTCAGAGCTTTGCGTCGATACTTCGTGACGAACACGAGGTGATACTTTGTGTGGTAGACGCAGTGGGCACCTTTGCTGTACTTCATACGCTGCCACGCTACCTGAGGCAGGGCTCGTCGGACAGGGGGAGAAACTTATATCCCCGGCCTGACGGCCGGAGTTTTACGTTCGTAATAGATTCCCCCGGCCTTACGGCCAGGGTACTTCATAATTCAAGCTTCGCTTGGCCCCTGTCCTCCTCGCCCTGGTGTTCGATGTAGTTACGAATCGTGGCCTCGTCCGCT
>Ga0209417_1005199_pt1 | contig 14607 bp, 17 predicted proteins | sample RifGroF2_FD_184002 | JGI IMG/M metagenome (GOLD analysis project Ga0209417, IMG submission 184002) | Groundwater microbial communities from Rifle, Colorado, USA - Groundwater F2 (SPAdes) (version 2) | ecosystem: Environmental > Aquatic > Deep subsurface > Groundwater | place: Rifle, Colorado... | reverse complement strand
AAAAAGATTCAGGAGGATTTTCACTCGCTACGACAAGCTCGACCGTGTCTTTGAAGGATTCATTCTCTTTGCCATGATAATCGACTCAATAGTGTGAACAGAATCTAGTATCTTTTTGATCGCAAGTCGGTATTAAATTCAGCATAGGGCAGAGAGGAGAGAATTCTGCAGAGCTAGGAAAGAATCTTTTTACACTGCGGCTCAGCACACGTTTGCCGCAAAATCGAGGCGCCGTAGTCAAGCAGGTGACTAACACTGGCGCTACGCTAGCAGCCCCAATGCAAGCACAAAAAAAACGGGAAGCGCTATTACTTCCCGTTATAAAGGCTCCAGCTTCAGGAAAACCCTATTGCACCGAAGCCGGAGCATGCCCAAAACCTTCATCGGAGCAAGCCCAACTCCAGACGAAGGAGAAGGAATCCTCTAACTGAGGAGCTGATCCAAAACATCCTGTGCTGTTTTCAACTTGGCCCCGTCCGATTGGACTTGGGCTTCGACTTTGACAGCCTTGGTGGCATTGGCGACAGCCTCGTCCTGTCCGCCGCTTACAATTTTCGAAACTTTCTCAATTGAATCGCGAACCCGTTCAGCTGCATCATAATTACCGACAGCGCCTACCATAAACCCTCCTTGTTGCAAGAGACTAAGCATCCATGCCAGCCCTAACTATAGTTAATCGGCAAAAAACAAATAAAATTTAGGGCTGAAATAAAAAAATTGCGTTTTTTTAAGTCCAGGGAGAATGGAAAGCCGCCGCCAGGGCAAGGTATTTCTTTAAAAGCCAGGTGCCAAACATCATCCACAAGTAGGACGCAATCGCCAAATATGGCCCGAATGGAATTGCGCTCCCTGCCTTTGCCTTGCCGGACAGCATCATCGTCATTCCTGCAATAGACCCGGCAAGAGCCCCTGCAAGGACTGTAAAGAAACATGCGGCCGGACCAAGCAATGCCCCTGCCGCTCCAAGATATTTCACATCCCCCCAGCCAAGGGCCTCCTGCTTGAAGATAAACTTCCCCAGTATCGCAAATAAAGCCATGCCGCCAGCTGCAATGGTCAGGCTTGCACAGGAATAAGAGAAGGCCAGCCAGTGGCCTGAAACGCCCCAGTACGTGGGTATCAGGAAAGCCAGCACAAGGCCTGTTCCCATAGCCGGGTAAGTTGTTTCATCCGGAATGATCCGATGCTCTGAGTCAATGAAGCAGGTGCAGACGATCAGCATCGTCATTGCAAAGAGTGGAAGCATAAAAATAAACGGCTCCCTTAAAACGACAACCTTGATCCATATCCCGGTAAAAAGCATTGCAGTAAAAAGTTCCAGAAAAATGTAACGGAAAGATATCGGCGTTTTGCAGCCGCGGCACTTGCCGCGAAGAAAAAGCCAGCCCAGTATCGGGATGTTTTCAAAGAACCTCAGCCGTCTCCCGCAGTTCGGACAGGCCGACGGAGGCCACAAAATGGATTCCTCCCGCGGAAGACGCCATACGCAAACACTAAGGAAGCTCCCAGTGCAGGCTCCCAGCATGAAAGTGCTTAATGCCCCGAGGCCGAAGCCAAGCAGGACGTACTCCCTTGGGAATGTCTCCAGCTGTGAAAAATTCACTGTGGAAATCTGCTTGATTATCCATGCGCAGCTCATGTCAAGTTTAATCATTGTTTCACGCCTCTTGCCGCAAGGGCTTCTTCAAGGGCTTTCCGCATGACTTCGACAGGTGGCACAAGCCCAGTCCAAATATTCAGCGACCTGGCACCCTGGTGCAGAAGCATCCCCCGCCCATCGGCGCAACGGATCCCGCGCTGACGGGCTGCCCGGAGCAATGGGGTCTCCCCGTAGATGGTCTCATAGAAGCATGCGTTGCCGGATAAGAATTCCGGCGGCACAGGAGCCGGGTCATCGGGCTTAAGGCCAAGGCTTGTGCCCTGGATTACGATATCGGCTTCCGCAAGCAATTTCTTGACGCCATGCGTCTCATTTGGGCTCAAGCAAACAGGGTGCATCCCTGAAAAGGCGGCTGAAACACGCGAAGCGAGTTCTTCCGCTTTTTCTACGGTGCGGTTTATAAAACTCATCTGCGCCACTCCTTGCGCCGCAAAATGGCAGGCCACCGCTTGAACGGCGCCGCCGCAGCCGAGAAAAGCACAATTCCGTCCCGAGAGGGAGAGTCCGAAGGCTTCACGGATGGCAGCCTCGATGCCGTAGCCATCCGTAGAGTCGCCCCAAAGCCGTCCTTCGCGGATCGTAACGGTGTTTACGCTTCCGGCAAGCTTTGCCGCCGGAGTGATTTCGTCGAGGAACGGGATTATAGACGCCTTGTGGGGGACTGTTATGTTAAAGCCCGCCAGCTCGTGCCGCGCACGCTCAACAAAACTCTCGATTTCCGAAGGGAGGACCCGCACTGCAATATATTCGGCATCAAGCTTGAGTGTGCGCAAGGCCGCATTCTGCATCTGCGGCGACAGCGAGTGCGCGATGGGGTCGCCAATGACGGCGTATCTTGTTCCTGCTCTGTTCATGGTATAAAGTCGAACATCCGAGTGTCTTTTACAAGAGGATAAATGTCTCTTTCAGGATAATACTGCCATGCAAAACAGCCCGCCTTTTGCTATTTTGCATAAGACGGGCTGGATTTTTTTGACAGGCAGTTGTTTTTAGCTGAGCGAGGCCCTGATTTCGCTCTCATATTTGCGCAGCTCGATGACTTGTCCGCTTCTTCGCGATTCTTCGGCGCCGAAGACCAGCAGATGGCCTTCTAGTGAGTTGCGGATAGGGGTCAGGAGCTTCGAGTGGTTGTTCGTCTCGATGGCATCAATGAAGTTGTCCATGATGGCGCGGTCGCCTCCGGCGTGTGTGCCTTTTGCCTGCACTGTGATGACATCCTTGATGTTTGGCTCAAAGCGCCATGTGCTTATGGTGCCGCTGATGCCATCGTAGTCTATTTCCCCGTTGGTGAGGCTGATCTTTGTCATTCTGCGCTCGACGCCATTGTGTCCGCACATCATGAAGGAGACGGTGATGTCGTCCTCGAAGAGTATCTGGACAGTCTGGTTGTCAACCACATCGTTTCCAGCCTGGAAGACGCATCTTCCGAACTGGTTTTTTGCGAGCAGTTCGCGCAGGTGTGACTTGTCCTTCACCACGCCCATCTGGCGGAGGTACGCGGGATCGGTGTCGTCCTCGAAGTAGAGCTTCATGACATGGAATGGGCAGCTGTGGTAGTGCGGGCAGCCGTCAAGGCAGAACTTTGGCGCTCCCGGCGGGCAGTTTTCCTTCTTGAAATATTTCAAGGAGCCAAAGGAGGCCACCTTTTTTGCGGGGCGTCCGATCAGGTACGCAAGGATATCCATGTCGTGGCAGGATTTTGCCAGGAGCATTGGGGACAGCTTCGAGGAGTTGAAGAAGCCTCGGACGAAGGAATGCGCCATGTGGGAGTAGGCAAGGTTTTCGCTGTGCTGAATGGCTACGATCTTGCCGTAGTCGCCCGAATCAACAAGTGACTTGATTGTCTTGTAAATAGGGGTGAGTCGCATCTGGTGACAGACTATGACCACACCCTTGTAATCTTTTGTGGAGTCGCATATGCGTATGAGATCCTGGGCATTTTTGCAAAGAGGCTTTTCCATCAGGACATTCCAGCCTTTTTTCATGGCCTCGGCAAGGGGTTTTTCCCGCTGGTCTTCCAATGTTGCGATGATTGCGCCCTCGATGGACTTGTCCGCGCCTGCATAGAAGGCTTCCATGCTGTCAAAACATTGCGCTGAAGGAATCCCATGCTTGCGGGCGAAAAGTTCCCGCTTGTCCTTGTCTGGCTCGGCCACCGCCACAAACTTTGCCCGATGCGGCATGTCAAGGGCATACTGTCCAAAGATTCCCTGCCCGCGATTTCCCGCCCCAACGAGCGCCAGCTTTACCTGCCTGTTCATCAATAAGTCCTTTCAGAAGAGCTTCTTATTTCTTTTCAAAGCGCTTGATTGTCTTGATTGCCTTCGGGTCAGTCTTGATTTTGTTGAGGGCTGAAACCGCAGCCTCCTTGACAACCTCATAGACGGCCTCGGGCACTTCTGTTTTTACATTTCCTTTTATAGGTATGAAATTGGTCTTTTCCTCGTTGAAGGTAATGACTTTCTTTTCTCCTGGCTCCTCAAGGGTTATGTTGAGGCTGATTGTATAGGTTGCATCCGTCTTGCTCATGAGCAATTGCGATTTGTAAACCTCAACCTTCAGTGTGAATGCATCAAGGATTTCTCCGCCAGGCTGTTCAAAAGAGCTGTAAACAGCATTGCTGAAGGCCTGTTCCAGGATTTTTTCCAGGGGGTAATGGCAGACGTTGCTCGTGAAAAAGGTGTTGTACTTGCCTACCATGTCGCTCGGACAAATCACATCCACCCGGCAGGGGACGGCGCTTTTCTTGGCCAGCAGGGCGGCTTTCTGAGCTTGTGACAGCTCTGTGGAGTTGGGTTGGTTTGCCAAGTGGTAAACCGAAGAGCATCCGGCGCAGGCCAGAAGTGCTGACGCAAAAAACAATCTTGACAGAATTGACATGTTTATAACGCTCCTCCGCGTTTAAGCTTGATTGCGGTGCCCTGCACCGTTGTTTTCACATAACTAAAGAAAATGAATGTGGCGACATAGTATTCTTCCGTAACCTCAATCAGCGCATCGCCGCCTGATTTCTTCAACGCGTCGTTACGGGCATTTTCTGAGGGGCTGTCGGGGAATGTTGGAATGATGAACCACACGATCCCTGTCGATGAGCCCCGCGCGGGGCCCATGATCACATAGGAATCGTTTTCAGTGATCGGCGTTGTTGATGGGGATATGCCGACGCAGGTGCTGCAGCCTCCGGCAAGGAGGGCCAGCGACGCGAGTCCGAGGGAAAATAGAATTTTTCGCAACATTTTGATCCCCTCCTATTGGCGAACGGCGCGGTCGCCGCGTTTGAGTTTGATTGCATCACCCTTCACCGTGAGGTGGTGATAGGTGACGATCGGCAGGAGCAGGGGCCACCAAGTGCGGTTTTCAATGCTCACATTTATCAGGCCGTCGGCATTGTATGCCTCTTTTGTCGCCTGCAGCGCATCATAGGCGCTGGTCGGCCAGAGTGGAATGGCCAGTATCCCTATGGTGCCTTCTCCTCCCGACACGTTTTCCTGCACGACAGTGTAGGAATCCTTCCCTGTGAGGGGGATTGTTGACGGGGCGAGCCCTCCCGGCGAGGCAAGGCAGCCCGAAATCGCAGCCGCCAGTCCGCCTGCCATCAGGCAAAGAAGCATCTTTTTCATGATAAGCTCCTAGTCTTTGGGTATGAAGCGCAGTTTGTGCTTTGTAATCTGGTCAGAGACAAATTTCCCTCCGAGCGCCTTCAGAACGGCAGCCTCGATCTGCTCGGAGCCGAGCCTGGTTTCGACTTCGACTGTGGAAATAAGGCGAGGGTCGAATTCGCGACGCCACACATAAGCCACCCCCTCTGTCTTTTCGAGGCCTGCGATAAGCTTGTCTATTGAGGGCTTATCTATCTTGCGGAACTCGAGGCTCATCTTTGCGCCGAGGTCGAGTTCGGTTATCCATTTCGCGATGATTTTCCGGAAGAGATTGTAAGCGTTCTTGTCCTTGAGTTCGCCTTCCGTCCCCTCCATAATCTGACCCATATACTTCCTGACAAGCTGGCGGGGCAGGGTAACCGGCTCGGGACTCTTTGCCTGGTAGCTGATCGCGGGGCACTTGATGATTGCCACGGTCTCGCCAGTGTCGGCCCAGACAGCCTTGATCGTATAGCCTATCGAGACATCGCGCGCCTTGACCTCGGGGAAAGGCTCTTCAATCGGGCCGATTTCTCCAGTGACTGTACCCGTTATGAGCATGTCGTACTTGCTTGATATCCCGGCTTTTTTAATCTTCTCGTCAAGCTTGTCGCCCAGTATTTCGGCGCGAGCGGCCTCTGTGGCGTTGCGCTCGTCAACGGTGTCCTTGTCGAAGGTTTCGAAGCCTGTCTTTTTTGCGATTTCCTCAAGGATTGCCGCAGCTACGGGCACGCTGTTTTCGACCCCGAAAATCTTTTCCTCACATTTTACAAGGACACGCGGCGAGCCCATGCGCCGGACAAGCAGCCGGAGGGCGAGCACATTGTCCATGTCGGGCGAACCTTTTTTGACTTTGGCCTTGATCTTTACCGTGTAAACGCCGTCCGCATATTTCTGCTCCAACACCTGGTGCTCCTCGACATAACCGAAGGCCGAGGTCATGACGCGGTCATATTCAAGTTTGAAGTTTTCGACCTTTGTCTCGCTCAGGATATCAACTCCGGCGCCCTGCCGCACCGCTTCGCGCAGGGCATCAGCGAGCGCCTGTTCGCGCGCTATAGCCGGATCTCCGGCAGCCGAGCCGGAAACCTGTACTTCCTTGCCCTCTCCGGTATCTTGCGCTGCAAGCGAAGCTGTGGCTAAAAGGAAGAGGCCGGCACAAACTGTTCGTATGAGATTTTTCATTGAGTCTCCTTAAACAAAAAGTACGCTATGTAATAGGCACATTTGTTTAATATAGCCCCATAGTGGTGCAATTCCATGAACTTGCAACTGATTTCAATGCTCTTTGGAGATGAGGCGGAATGAGTTTTATGGCAAATCACTCCGCGAGAGTGTAGATTTGACTTCAATAACTCCAAGGGGATACAAAAATGAAACTGCTGCTTGCCATGCTCTGTGTCTTTTGCTCAGCTTTTTTGCCTGCCGGGAATACCATCGTCAACAGCAGTGAAAACACCAATAATGTGACAGGGAAGGGGGGTAATGTCAACAGCGGCATAAACCTGGGAGATGAGAAATCAGGGGCAATCCACGGTGACGGACAACTCAAAAAGGAGAACCGCGCAATCCCCCCATTCGAAATGCTCGAAGTCTCCGGAATTTCTTCTATAAGCATTGATTGCGCCGGGCGCGATTCCAAAAAACCGTCAATTACTATCTCCGCTGAAGGGAATATCCTTCCTCTAATCAGCACTAAGCTTGAGGATGGCATCCTTAAAATAGGTTTCGAAAAGCCTGTAAGCGCAACGAAAGAGATGAGCATAATCCTCTGTGCTCCGCCTGCATTCACGGGCTGTTCTGTCGCCGGCTCAGGACATCTCAGAATAAACGCCCTCGACTCCAAGTCCTTTCATCTGAAAAACAGCGGGAATTGGAAGATTGAGATTTCGGGCGGCAGTTCCGAACTGCAGGTGGAAAGCACTGGCAGCACAAGTCTTGACGCTTCACACCTCAAGGTCGAAAAAGCTTCGATCCTGGCAAAGGGTTCCGGGGAAATGAACATTAATGCGTCAAGCTTGGCGCTTGATATCACAGGTCCGGTCAAAGTCCGCTGCAAAGGCAAGCCCAGGATACTCTCCCAGAAAATCCTCGGCGGCAGCCTCGAAACTGAATAATGCGGAATGACCAATGGCATTTCACGGAAAAATTTAAGAACTTATCGACTAATAAATGGAAATGTTTGCTGCGTCGTGACCGGCTTAACTTAAAATCTGCTAAGACCATCTTCCAGTACTCTTAATCATTCCCATATAAGTTCATGATGCAATTATACCCGATCCTTCAATCCTAGAAAACGTGTGCTCGCCGGGCCGTTATGATGAAATTTGTCTTTGTGAGCTACGGTATCGTCTTCCCCGTGAAGTGCTATTTTAGGGGCTTTGTGTAGACAGAGCCTTTTGTGGCTTGTCCGTCCTTTTGGGAAAGCGAGATTATCATGATGGCCGGAGGATTGCCCTTTATGAAAATCTCTCCTTTTCCGCCGAGCGAAGATGAACTCTCACTCGTGCTTGCCTGCCAGCCGTTTGCCACAAGGCTTGCCTTCATCTCAGAGAGAGCCTGTTCTGGCGGCTGGGGCGTCTCAAAATGTCCAAAAAGGGCGTTGCGGTTTCCTAGCGCCATGCTCGTAAGTGGAGTAGCTCCCGAGGGCAACGGCAGTCCTGTTGGCCAGCTGAACTTGTTCGGAATTTGCGAGGGAAGGTTTATGCTGAACTGAATCACGGGGCAGGGGGGCGGCATTTGGATAAAGAGAAGCTTACGAATCCCTCCTTCTGGCATTTTTATGCTTGCGAGAAACATGTTTGCATTCTTGGCAAAATTGGCACCCGGGTAATTTTGACGTAGGAAATCGATGCAGTCTTCAATTCCACAGGCCAGCAGGGACAGTTCAAGGCTTAAGTCAACTCCATTCACGTTGACAGGCTCTGACCATAACCCTGTCACGGGAAGACCCCCGGCAAGGGCTTTGCTTACACTGTCTTTTTTGCCGAAAGGCCAGAGAGAAAAAACGTCCCCTTTCAGCGGAGTAACAGCATTGAACAATAGGGAGAAGAAGAGCAATACTCCAAGCGGAGTCAAGCATCTGCCCGACATCATGTGAGGTCTCTGTTTCTCATTCGCAGATCTGCAACCGACAGGAATATTACCGTTATTGAAACTGAATAGAGGAGGAGGGCGATAGATATGATCCCGAAGAGCTTGAAGGATTGGAAGTAGAAAATGAAATTCGGGAAAAGATAGTAAAAGAGGTAGAGGTAGACCTCAATGCCGCCGCTGACGCTTTCCGGCAAGACCGCCACAAGAAGAGGCACCATGCTTACGGAAATGGAAAAGATCAGATAGATTGACGCAAGGATCATTGCGCTGAAATCGGGAAAGAATGTCGAAATCATGACCGTCAAGCCTGCAATAGGGATGATACCCATGAAGAGATAGAACTGTCTTGCGAAGGCGCCCAGCCCATAGGTTTCGCCGCTGCGGACCAGATGCGCAATGTAGATTGTTGCTTCTGTCGCCACAAAAAAGAGTCCGCAGATCGCCAGGACTCCCAGGTATTTTCCTAGAAGATACTCGGATTTTTTGATTGGTTTGCTGAGGAGCAGCATAATAAGCCCGCTGTCAATGTCACGCGGGATTTCGGTGGCTCCCGCGAAAATGGCAATCAGTGCAGTGATCGCAAAGGCGAAGACCGTGCTTGTAAAGAGTTGATGGCCGCGCTCCACGTTCACAAGCTGGGATAGGAAATCCCCTGATCCAACTTGCCCGTCAAGAGACTCTATTTCCGATGACGAGCAGCCCACCAGAATGGCGAAGATCAGCATAATCAGGAAGGCGGGCTCCTTGATTTTTCGTAAGGTCAAATCTGCAATTGCCAGCATGCCGTTTTTGCTCCAGTTTTTCTAGTTATTTCTGCTTTTGCTGATTTGACAAAGTTTCTTGTTGCTTTTGTCTTTCCTGCAGGATCTTAGCTATTGTAGGGAGATTAAGGCACTCCGTTTCTAATAAGCTGGACTTGTCGCGCAAATCAGGGATTTCAAGGCGATGTGAGAGCGTGTTGATTTCCTTGTAAAGAGCCGCGTAATCACGATACTCTGGTTTTAGCGAGACTAGTGGTTCCAAGTATTTCAATGTCTCCTGCGGGCTGCTGTTCATCCGCTGGAGTTTGTGATACCCTGCCTGCCAGCCTAAAAACTGCTCCAGCTGTGGAAATGACTGAATGTAGGCATGATACTGGGGAATGCCTATGCTTTTTGCCTTGTCCTCATTCAAGAGGAAAAACAGATATGCCCGGAGGCTTTCCTCCATCTTGGGATACTTGCAGAGCACTTCCCAGTAGATCTTGGTACGCTCATCGAAGTCATTGCTCCGGTCCGCCAGATTGAGCAATGCACTTACCCTGTCTTTTTCGGTGGGCGCTTTGATCACTGCATCGCGCAAATAGCCCATTTCGAGGTGGTAGTTTACCCGTTCCCTCATGGAATCAGGCAGTTTTGCCACCACGCTTTCCACGGAAACGGTGGAGTTGTCAATATTGGATACTGCAGCTTGTCTTAGGAGGGATTCGCTTGTAAAATAAACAAAAAAGGCCGACACGATGAAAAAACCTGTGCCGACCCTTTTGATTATGCTCATTGCGGGTTGAGATGTATTTTCGATGCTTACTTCTTCTCCTGTTCGGCCTTCTTTTCAGGTTCAGCCTTCTTTTCAGGTGTGGACGGAGGAAGAGTCTCAGGCATAGCAGCAGGCTTAGCAGGGGCAGGGGCGGCTGTTCCGCACTGGCTGCAGAAATTGCCCTTTAAAACAGCTTTGCAGTTGGCGCAGATGCCATATGTTTCGACATTATTGCCACAAGTTGAACAAAACTTGTCTCCAGCTGCATAGGGAGTGAGGCATTTATCACAGAGATTTCCGTTAAGGATGTCTTTGCGTATTGTGCTTATGAGCTTGAGGAGTTGCGTGTCTTCGGGCTTAGCTTCGGCTTTTGCTTCCTGTGCCGCCTTAAGGACTCTTGCCTGAAGGTCTGGAATGAGACTTGCATTTACATCCATCGCAATTGATTCTGCACCGTTTTGGCTTCGGCTTGTGCTGCTGTTTTTCCACTCGGCATAGAGGGTTTCGAGCATTGCCTGTCTGGGATTGTCGTTATATGAGGGAAGAGTCTGCGCTTTTGTGCGCAGATAACAGTTGATCAGGTACTGTTCGGGTTCTGACCCGGAGCGGCGCAGGGCTTGCTCATAGTAATAAATGGCCATCTTTGCGAGTTCGGTCTCAGGATTTTTCCCGGGAATGTTCGGCTTTGGGTAATGGTGCATGATGATAAAGCCGGCATAGAAAGGAATGCGCCAGTTATCCTTGAGCTGCTCATTTTCACAGGCACGCTTGAGGAGTTCGACCGCTTTTTGCGGTGATTGTACGCAAAGCGACATTACGCCAACCTGATACACCTTGTCAAGGTTGGGGTCATAAGAGATCAGTTTTTCCAGACGGCGGGTTACCTCGTCCACATTGTCGTTGTCAACAGTTTTCTGTGAGCCAAGGTAATTGATGAAGAGCATCCAGTCCACATCGGAGGCAAACTTGTGGAAACCGCCCAATGGGGTATCTGAAACAAGCTTTCTGCTTGGATCAATATTGTTCTGCCAGCGGTTCAAATACTGAGCCAGGAGAGAACCGCCTATGACCGCACCGGCTATTAACACTATATGGATGATCAGTGATTTCTTCATGATTGCTGATTCCTTCTTATATTACTTGATGTCTTTGTAGCTGAAGATGAGGCTGGCGAGCGATGTCGAGAAGATACAGAAAATGACCCCCCACCCGGAGGCCAGCGCTATATACTGCCAGTCAATGTTTAGGCTGCCTGCATATACTGCATAAGACTTGAAATTGAAAAGGTTGAGGTCAGGAAGAATTCCACCGTAGAGTCCGACAAGCCCGTGGAGTTTATAGGTTGAATAGGCGAACCAGATCGCTATCGCAGTGGCAATGGGAGTTATCATCTCCGGAAGCATTACCGAAAAAAGCACTGCCAGTCCGGACATTGGGATTATGCTGCCTATGACCATCAGGTGCGCCTGGAACATTGCAATCGCGATCTGCTCGTTGAAGGCAAGTTTGAATATGAAGAAGAAACCCAGCATGATGATGCCCGATATTACAAACGCGGTTATGATCGTTCCGACCATCTTGCCGACTATGTACTGTGTTCTTCCGAGAGGCTTCGCAAGCAGTGTTGAAGCGACTCCTTCTCTAAGTTCCTTGGGGATTTCAAAGGTCATTGAAATGACCACAAGAACCGCCGCAATCGTGTTAAGCACAAGGGACACGTCTATCATGAGTGGCTTGTGCTGATCCAAGGAAAGGACATCGTAATTGACCGCGCTTCCGATGAGGACAAGTACACAGAGGATGAGAAAATAAACGACCCGCATCCTCAGTATTCTGCGCCATGTGCTGCTTGCAATTGCCATGATTTCGTTCATAGGACCCCAAATCCTTTCCTAGTTTTTAAATATATTGCTTAAAGTTTTTCGAACATCATCGTTCTGGCCTAAGCAAAACCTTGTGATTTTATTCTGGGAATTCTAAAAAAACTCCCCTTGGAGATAGACTAATCCGCTTTTTTGGAAGATTCAACCGTTCTGAAGAAAAAATCTTCAAGACATTCGCGTGACGGGGTGGACGTAAAGCCGTTTTGCGACTTTTCGAGCAGCTTATTGAGCTTTGCCTTGAGTTCAGGCGTTGCGTTGAAGATCATTTCCCAACCCCCGTCGGAAAGGCGGCTGCTGCTGCTCGCATCGCCGAGCATCTCCTTTGCCAAGTCATCCTTCCCGGTGGGGACATTCACTCGTATGCCTGTTTCGGAGAGGAGTTCGTCGAGACGGCCGCAGCAGAGGAGCTTGCCTCGGAAAACAATGCCGATGTGATCGCAGATCTTTTCAACATCTGAAAGGATGTGGCTGCTGAAAAAGACATTCGTCCCGGAGCGTTGCTGGGCCGTTATGATATTTTTTAGCTCCTGTCTGCCATAGGGATCCAAGCCCAGAAGTGGTTCGTCGAGAATCAGCAATTGGGGCTTGTTGAGGATTGCCTGCGCGATGCCTATGCGCTGTATCATGCCACGGGAAAAAGTACCAAGCTTTGATTTCCCGTGCTCACTCATCTTCACGGTTTCCAGAACTTCCTCGATCCGCTGCTTGCGGTGGCTGGCGGGGATTTTGAGGAGTTTTGCGCAGATGGTGAGGAATTCGTTGGCGCTTAGGTAGGTGCTGAAGGCCGGGGCATCCGGAAGAAAGCCCAGCTTATGCTTTATTTCGACATTGTCCGTGGGGCAGCCAAGAACCCAAGCTTTTCCCTTTGTGGGCTTGATCAGGTCCATCAGCAATCTGATGGTTGTGGTTTTTCCGGCGCCATTTGGTCCGAGAAAACCAAAGACGGCGCCCTTCGGGATTGCAAGGTTCAGATTGTCGAGCGCCACTACTTTCTTTTGCCAAAAAAAGGAGCCGTAGGTCTTGGAAAGTTCTTCTGTTTTTATTACATAATCCATAAGATATCTTTCTTGAACATGGCGATTTGAAAGTAAAACTGATTGATTTTACACTTTTGAGATTGAAATGTCAAGCCCGGATATATTAATAGGACATGGGGGCGGCCTCTTTGATTCCCCTATGGGCCGGAGCCTGCGCCGAGCTTCCATCTGCGGATGTTTTCACGCTCGTAGATGCCACGGAAAAGCTTCATCAGGACAATCCCGGGCGCATACCAGGCAGGGTATGTGATGTTGCGGTGTTTGCGAGTGTACGCCCGGTAGGTCTTTGCCGCCAGGCCTTCAGGGCTTGAACTGTTGCCTCCCGGTGAGCCGGGAGGTTTTTTCGCCCCGAAACTCCTCGATGAGAATCCCGTGTTGATTCGCCCTACTGTCAAATTAAGCACATGGATATTTTCCGGCTTGAGCTCCACCCTCAACGAGTCGGAGAATGCGTCGATTGCGAATTTGCTGGCGCAGTAGGCTCCCATGCATGGGACGGCGAGGCGGCCTGCAACCGATGAGACATTGATTATCGTCCCCTTGTTTTCGCGGAGAAGCGGGATGAGTTCCTGTGTCAGGAGGATAGGCGCAAAGAAATTGAGTTCAAAAAGTTTTCGCACATCCTCCTCTTTCGCCTGTTCCCATGTCTCGTAGCCGCCGATGCCAGCATTATTGATGAGGACGTCCAGGCGGGCGAATTGGAGTTTAAGGGCAGAGGGAAGGGACCTGCGGAAACCCGGATCGGTGATGTCTCCTTCGAGCCAGAGCTCGATTTCAAAGTTGGGCTTGCTGCGCGAGACTCCGGCGACGGCGAAGCCCTCGGCGCGGAATTTTTCGGCGAAGGCACGGCCCAGCCCCTTGGACACCCCAGTTATCAAAACCACTTTCCGGTCGCTTTTAGGCACTTTTCCAGTTCTTACTTTATTTCCATCGAGACGCCGAGGGTGAAGGGGCCCATCTTGGGAATTTCCATCGGGATCAGGACGAATGGGTTTCCGGCTTTCGCATAGAATTTTGCCTGGGCGCCATATATTACGGAGGGCAGGGCCAGCGAGAATTTGAGGTCCTTTATTTTCGCGCCGGCAGCACCGGCGAGGATGTTGACAATCTCACCCCATCCGTCCATAAGGTCGCAATTGACTTCGGTGATTTCCTCGCAGAGGAAGGCCCCGACAAGTTTTTTTCCTGTTTCAAGGGGGGTTGCGAGCATTACTGCGCCTTTGACATCGCCCGTAAGTCCGCAGATTGCCATCAATTCCTCGGAGTCCACGATTTCCCCTCCAACCCTGCGAAGGGGGCCGGTGCGGTGGAACTTCACCCTGCACATTGATTGGAGCGTCTCCAGTGTTGCATCGATAAATGCGTTTACGTATTCAGCCTTCATGGACTGCTTAACCCTCCTGAAATTCAGACTAATAGAAATGGTCAAGGGCGGGATGTCAATCGAAGTGGCGAGTTTTGTGCGGATGCGGCTTGACAATTCTTTTCCCAAGGACTTGCTTAAGATGCTTCAACAACAAAACAGAGGGGGGGCAGCATCATGGCTAAGGTCTTACATATCGTGGCATCGCCCAGGACGGAGAGATCGCATTCCTGTGCAGTCGCAATGGAATTCCTGAAGGCATATGGCGGAAAGCATCCCGGAGACAGCATTGAGACGCTTGACCTTTGGAAGATTGAACTGCCGGATTTCGATGAGGCGGCGATCAATGCGAAGTTCAGCGTGTTTAGCGGCAAAGAACGGAGCCGGGAGGAAGATGCCAAATGGGCCGAGATCG
>Ga0209417_1005198_pt1 | contig 14608 bp, 13 predicted proteins | sample RifGroF2_FD_184002 | JGI IMG/M metagenome (GOLD analysis project Ga0209417, IMG submission 184002) | Groundwater microbial communities from Rifle, Colorado, USA - Groundwater F2 (SPAdes) (version 2) | ecosystem: Environmental > Aquatic > Deep subsurface > Groundwater | place: Rifle, Colorado... | reverse complement strand
CACAGGATGGATATGTAGGTATAGGTATAACTGAACCATATCATAAATTCGAGGTAGATGGGGATGTTGGAATTTATGGAAATAATACTTCACTAGAATTTGAAGGTACTGGAGATCATTATATTCGTTTTGATCCAGACGATAAAGTTTTTATTTATAATTATTCATTTGATAATAGTTTAAACCTAGAAACCAGTAGTTCTGGAGGAGATATATTTATGAATCCTAAGTGGGGTCCCACTGGAAAGGTGGGAATAGGGAATTATAGTGCAAGCTATAATTTGGACATAACAGGAGATTTACGTAGTACTTTGGGTGCATATTTTGCCACGTCTTCCGGTAATGTAGGTATTGGTACGACAACACCGGGAGCTTCTAGTATATTAGATATTTCTTCTACAACAAAAGGAGTTGTTTTGCCTAGAATGACACAAGCACAACGTAATGCAATTGCAACACCAGTAGCAGGTATGGCAGTTTATCAAACTGATGCTGTTCCTGGCTTGCGTGTTTATAACGGTACAAATTGGATGAGATTTACCGAGACTGCTGATTAATTTAAATTCTCTACTTTTTGTTTTTCGTCGGGTCTTGTCTAGTGCAAGACTTTCCGTGAACATTATTTGTAAATGAGGTTTTTTGTGTTATAATTGCCTCCGTTATGATTTTAATAAATAATTTTTCGGGTCTTATAAAGAGAAAGAAGTTTTTCATCGGCATTGTTGTCGTAATTTTAATCGTCCTTGGATTATTTATCTTTAAAAATGGCAAAGCGACAAATGACACTATCACTATTAGTCATACAGACTTTGTAAATCAAGTTTCTATTTCCGGCAAGGTTGTAGCATCCGAAGAGGTTAATTTGGGTTTTAAAAATGGTGGACGGATTGAACATGTTTTTTCTTCTGTTAATACTGGAGGTGGAGTTGGTAAAATAATCAAAGCGGGGACTTTGATAGCTGCTCTTGATACAAAAGATGCTGAGCAAGCAGTTCGCAATGCTGAAATCAGTCTTGAAAGTGCGAGATTGTCTCTTTCAAAACTTAAACTGGCAAATTCAAATGAAAACTTAGACGCGGATTTAGAAAAAGCTTATGATGATGGTTTCACTGTAGTATCAGATGCATTTTTGGATTTATCAAATATAATAATAGGCCTAGAAGATGTTTTATCTGAAGGCAATGTTTCGGATAGCATAGTTCGAAATAGTGGGGAAGTTGCTATATCTTATAAAAATGAAGCAGATAAATTATATTATGAAGCTAAAGGTGCATTTAAAATAAATAGAAATAATTTTAGGTTATTAGATCGTAGCTCTTCGCATTTTGAAATTGAAAGTATTATAAATAAAACCTATGAAACAACGAAGATATTTTCTAATGCTATCAAAAGTTTAAAAAATTTAGTTGATTATCTTGCAGATGATACAAATAATTCTGCAGGATATTCTTCTTCTAAAAATACTCTTGCAGAATACACTACTACTACGAGTGAACACTTAGATAATTTACTTTCCTCTCAGGCAAATATAAAAAATTATAAAGACGCTTTTTTTGATACAGATTTGGATATAGAAGATGCATTGCTTTCTATAAAACAAAAAGAAAATCTTTTGCAAGATGCAAAAAATGAATTGTCGGATTATTACATCAGGGCACCATTTGACGGTGTGGTAACTAAAATAGATGCTAAAGTCGGCGAGATAGCATCTTCAAATGTTCCATTGGTTAAGATGATGAGCTCTGGTACTTTTCAAATTGAAAGTTATGTACCAGAGGTGAATATTGCTCAGATAAAATTTGGAGATGAAGCAAGTATCACCCTGGATGCTTATGGTGAAGATGTACTATTTTATGCAAAAGTAATATCTATAGATCCTGCTGAGACAATACGAGATGGAGTATCAACTTATAAAATTAAATTACAATTTGATTCAATAGATGAAAGAATAAAATCAGGAATGACAGCTAGTGTAAAGATAATAACTTTTAGTAAACCGAATGTCATAGTGATACCTGGGGGAGTCGTCTTTGATAAAGATGGAAAGAATTTTGTGCAGATAAAGATTGGTGAAGAATTAGTAGACAAAGAGATTGTTTTAGGAATCACATCTTCTTTGGGTCAAGTAGAAGTCGTTTCTGGTCTTTCAGATGGAGACAAGGTTGTTCTTAATCCAGAGGTAAAATAAAAATTATGTTTTCTTCATTAAATATACGCATGGGCTTTTTTCTAGCCAGGCGACAAATCAGGAGATCAAGCTTGTGGACGACGATACTCATAATCTTCGTGATGTTTTTTACATTTCTCAATTTGGTTGTAGTCAGCGGTATTTTGATTGGGCTTCTGCAAGGAGCAGTAAATGCAGTGCGCACTCATTATACTAGTGATGTTATTATTTCAAGCTTGAATAATAAAACTTATATAGAAAATAGTCCTGAAATAATCAGTATTGTAAAATCATTGCCACAAGTAGAAAATATGACAGCACGATATATGGAAGGAGGTATAGTGGAGGCAAATTACAAGACACGCACAAATGATAAAGAAAAAGCAAATATCGCGACGGCATCATTTTACGGCATAAACCCAGTGGCTGAAAATAATGTGACTGATATTTCAAAATTTATGGTGGAAGGAGAGTATTTGACTCCAGAAGATTACGATCAAGTTTTGTTGGGAGCTTATCTTGATAAAAAATATATGGATTTTGATTATCCAGGTTTTACTGCCCTTGAAAATATCAAACCAGGAGTTAAAGTTCGAATAACTGTGAATGGAGTAGAACGAGAAGTTACAATTAAAGGAATAATAAAAGCGAAAGTAGATCAAATCTCAATGGGTGTATTTATGATAGATTCTCAATTTAGAAGTATTATCGGAAGAAATGATTATAATGTAGATGAGATATCAATTAAATTAAAATCAGGAACAGATCCATCTGTAGTGCGAGATATTTTAAAAAGAAATGGTGTAGATAAAGTAGCCAAAGTTCAAACCTATGAAGATGCTCAACCTAAATTCATAAAAGATATGATCGCTACTTTTTCTTTGCTTGGAAACATGCTTTCTTCTATTGGACTTGTAGTGGCTTCTATTACTATTTTTATAGTTATTTTCATTAATGCTATCACTAGAAGAAAATTCATAGGTATTTTGAAAGGAATAGGAATAAATGAAGCTGCTATTGAGATATCATATATATTGCAATCTTTTTTTTATGCATTTTGTGGTTCAGTCATTGGCCTCATTGTACTTTATGGATTTTTAGAACCATGGATGACAGCACATCCAATAGATTTTTCTTTCAGTGATGGGATACTCGTAGCTCCTATAGGTGGTACCATGCTTCGGATAGGACTGCTGATGGTGACGACAATTATTGCTGGTTTTATTCCAGCTCGTTTAGTCGTACGTAAAAATACCCTTGATTCTATTTTAGGAAGAAATTAATTTTACAAATTTATGATAGAAGTAAAAAATCTTAAAAAATCATTTCAAGACGGAGAAAAAACCACAGAGGTTTTAAAGGGTATAGATTTTATGGCTGAAAGCGGAGACTTTGTAGCGATTATGGGTCGCTCTGGAGCGGGTAAAAGTACGCTTCTTTATCAGATGAGCTTGCTTGATGAACCTACTGCCGGAGAAATTTTTATTGATAATAAAAATGTACTTTCTTTAAATACAGCGGAGCGGACATCTTTTCGTCTTTCTCAGCTTGGGTATGTCTTTCAGGACTATGCTTTGCTTCCGGAAATGACAGCGCTTGAAAACGTAGCTTTGCCACTTTTGATGCAAAACTTTTCTGAGAAAAAAGCGTATGTGAAGGCGGCAGAACACTTGACCCTAGTCGGCTTGGGACAAAGACTTCACAATCTGCCAAGTCAGCTATCAGGAGGGGAACAACAACGGGTGAGTATTGCGCGTGCAATAGCTCATGAGCCCAAAATTCTTTTTGCGGATGAGCCGACAGCAAATTTGGACAATGAGTCTTCGCGTATCGTTATGGATATTTTCAAAAAATTACACTCCGAAGGCCAAACCATAATCATGGTTACACACGAAGTGGAATATAGTAAATATGCGGAGCGTATTATTCATTTAGATAATGGCTTGATTGTTTCTGAAGAAAAAAAATAATATAATAAATATATATGTTTAAAAATTTTTTACTTAAAAAAATGCTTCGTACCCAAGGTGTTCCAGAAGCACAGATAGATATGTTTATAAGTATGATGGAGAAAAATCCAGAGCTTTTCAAGACTATTGCAGAGGAAGTAAAAGCAAAAATGGATGGGGGAATGGATCAGATGACTGCTTCTACGGAGGTGATGAAAAAATACGAAGAAGAATTAAAAAAACTAGCTTAGTTTAGAATCTATTTTAAATAACTGTAATTATTTCTGTCCTGATACGTCATTTTACGTAAGGATAGTGCTCGACTATCTACTCATTTTATTAATTAATAAATAAGATATATGGATTCATACAATTCACCTACGACTAAACCTCTTTATCGTGGTACACAAATTGTTTGGTATATTCTTGGTTTTATAGAGATACTATTATTATTTCGTTTTATTTTAAAGTTATTAGGAGCAAATAGTGGTGCTGGTTTTACTAAATTAATTTATGGTATTACTCATATATTTGCAGCTCCCTTTATTAGTGTTTTCAGGATTTCTTATTTAGAAGGTAGCATTTTTGAATGGACCACTCTTTTAGCTATGTTTGTGTACTTTATAGTTGCTTGGGGGATTGTTAAAATGTTTCTAATGAGTAAGACGGTTTCTACTCCAGAAGCGGCTGTTAAATTAAACAAGCAAGAGACTGGGACTAATTAATAATTAATTTATAAAAAATATGATTACAACAATAGTAGCAATTTTGGTTATCTTATGGCTTCTCGGTATGTTGACTTCTTTTACAGCAGGAGGACTTATCCATGTTCTTCTCGTTATAGCAGTCATAGTCGTTTTGCTTAGGATAATCAGAGGAGAGAAAATTTTATAGAAGTTTAAACAAATAGCACAAAATAAAATGACTTTTGTGCTATTTTCTGTTATATTTTTTCTATGTCTTTAAGTATCGGAATAGTCGGTCTGCCAAATGTGGGTAAGTCCACGCTTTTTAACGCCTTAACAAAAAAGGGTGTTCCCGCAGAAAATTATCCATTTTGCACTATTGATCCATCAGTAGGTATTGTACCCGTGCCGGACGAGCGACTTACCAAGCTTTCTACTATTTCCAAATCAAAGAAAACTATTCCTGCGGTAGTGGAATTTGTGGATATCGCTGGGCTAGTAAAGGGGGCATCGGATGGTGCTGGACTTGGAAATAAATTTCTTTCGCATATTCGTGAAGTAGATGCGATTATTGAAGTGGTAAGAATTTTTGAAGATGCAAATACTCTTCATGTACATAATAAAATAGATCCTCTTTTTGATATTGAAGTTATAAATTTTGAATTAGAACAAGCTGGCATCAAGAAACCAACACTATATGTTCTCAATAAATCTGAAGCGGCTGAAAATGTAAAAAAGGATTTTGTTTCAAAATTAGGAGGACCCTATATAGAAGTTGATCCAGTTTTTGGTGCTGGTTTAGATAATTTAATAAAAGCTGGATATGATTTATTAAATTTGATCACTTTTTTTACTACCGGAGAAGATGAATCGCGAGCTTGGACGACTTTGCGCGGAGCTACTGCACCTTTTGCTGGACGTTCTATCCATACAGATTTTCAACAGAAATTTATCCGAGCTGAAGTAGTGTCTTATGATCAATTGATTGAAGCCGGAAGTTTTGCCAAAGCGCGAGAACGTGGCTGGGTGCGTACTGAAGGCAAAGAATATATTGTTCAAGATGGAGATGTGATAGAATTTTTAATATGATTATTAAAAAACTTTTCTTCATTATAATTTTAATTATTTTAATAGTTGCGGGGTTATTTTTTGTTATTAAAAAAATAAATATGAATATGATTATTTTAAACAATAGTGCTAATTCTGAAATAAAGAATAATGCTAAATATGGAGAAATAGTTAAATATAAAAAAGGAATTGCTATTCAATTTCCAGATTTTACATTAACATATACAGGAGATAAATTATTGTCTGGTAAAAATGGTGCTACCTGGAGTATGATTCTTAATTTATTTGAAATTTCTAATGAAAAAAATACTAAAGAAGTTTCTTGGTCTAGTGGAACTGGAGAAATAGCACCTAATTCGTTTGAATTTAATGGAAAAAAATATAATATCGAGAAAGATTTTTCTGATAAATTTGGTCAATTGAAACAAGATGAACTTATTGTTAATTTTGAGAAATAAAAAATTAAAATGTTAATAGACACAAAAATCAAACTTTTTTATTTAAAAGATCCAAAAGATTTTAGTGATTATGAGCTTCTGGATACGGGAGATGGGGAAAAATTGGAAAAATTCGGCAAGTATATTTTTGTACGTCCATATGAAGATGCTGTTTGGCCTAAAACTGTCTCCAAAAAGGAATGGGAAAAAGTTGATGGTAAATTTTGGAGTTCAAAAATTGGTGCAAAAGCCGGATGGACCCTGTCGCTCGCGAGCGACGGGGTGGAAGATAAGAAAAAAATACAAAAATGGGAGATGGAGTACAAAGGCATTAAATTTTTGGCTTCACCTACACCTTTTCGACATTTAGGATTTTTCCCTGAACAGGCGAGTCATTGGGATTTTATAGAAGAAAAGATAAGAGAATGGCAAGACGTCCGACGTCAAAGGAGTCCAGACGTAGGACGTCTAAAATTTTTAAATTTATTTGGTTATACCGGAGTGGCGAGTCTCTTTGCTCTTCGTGCTGGTGCAGAGGTGACACACGTAGATGCATCTAAACAAACTTTAAATTGGGCAAAAGAAAATGAAAAAATAAACAGTGATCAATTTGCGCAAGGACAGTCCTTACGAGTAATAGAAGATGATGTTTTAAAATTTTTAGAACGAGAAGAAAAAAGAGGAAATAAATATGATGCTATCATAATGGATCCACCAAAGTTTGGTAGGGGGCCAAAAGGAGAAATTTGGAAAATAGAAGAAATGTTACCTAAACTTCTTTTGCAAGTTCAAAAAGTTTTAAGTGATAAACCACTTTTTGTGATTTTAACTTCTTACGCCACAGACTCTTCTTCGCTTTCTCTAGGATATGCCCTTGCAGAAGCCATGAAAGATTTTAAAGGGCAGATAGAACAAGGTGAATTATGCATATTAGAAAAATCAAAAAATCGCTTTATTTCTCTAGCCAATACAGCTATTTGGAGCAAAAATTAAATTTTTATGATAAAATAATACTATTATGGAAACACAAACAAATCGTTCAAAATTAAATGTAGGATTTTTTTTCTTGAGCTTGGGAGTATTAATAACTTTGATAACTTCAGTAGTATCGTTTCTAAATTTAGTATTTGAGACATTAAACAAACGTTTTCCAGATGTTTTAAATTCTAGCTATCAATATGGATATTCTACTTATGAATATGAAAGTATCCGTATGGCTTTGGCTACTTTGATAATCTTTTTTCCAGTTTTTCTTATTATTTCTTATTTTTGGAAAAGATATGGTAAAGAAGTTCTCGGTAGTATTGATGAAATGATAAAAAAATGGGTAATATATGTAATTTTGTTTCTTTCGGCTGTAGTTACCATGGTGGACTTGGTAGCTCTCATCAGATACTTTATTTCTGGAGAAATAACTACCAGATTTATTTTGAAAGTTCTAGTTGTTCTTGTCACAGCTGTAATCATCGGAAAATATTATATTTTTGAACTTTGGGACAATAAGGTCTTTGGCCTGAAGATTAAAAGTGGTTTGATTTTTTCTTTTGTTAGTTTTATTTTAGTTTTGTCGGCTATCATCTATAGTTTTTCAATTATGGGTAGTCCTGCTACGCAGAGAGCTCTTCGTTTAGATGACAGAAGAGTAAATGACTTACAAAATATTCAATATCAAATAATTAATTATTGGCAACAAAAAGAAGAATTACCTGCAGATTTTTCAAAACTTTCAAATCCACTTTCAGGATATTCTATTCCAGTAGAACCTGAATTTGAAAAAGGAAAAAAATACGAATACGAAGTTACAGGAAAAATGACCTTTAAACTCTGTGCGACATTTTCATTGCCTATTCCAAAAGGATGGAGAGAATATAGTGGAGGTGGAATAATGCCTATGTATGAGAAAGATATGTATAACGTATCTTATCCTTATCCGGGTGGAGGTATGAATGAATCTTGGGATCATGATGAAGGACGTACTTGTTTTGAAAGAACCATAGATAGAGATATTTATCCTCCATATCCAAAGCCTGTAAGATAAAAAATTAAGAAGTATAAAAACCGCTTTGCATAAAAGCGGTTTTTTGGTTATCATGTAATACATGAAGGAATATGACCATAAAAAGATAGAAAAGAAATGGCAGACTATTTGGGGAAAAAATAAGATTTATCAAGTTAAAGACAAGGTAAAAGGGAAAAAGAATTTTTATACTCTTGTTGAATTTTCTTATCCTTCAGGCAATCTTCATGTCGGACATTGGTATGCTTTTAGTGTTCCTGATATTTTTGCACGTTTTAAACGCATGCAAGGTTTTAATGTTTTATATCCAATGGGTTTTGATGCTTTCGGACTTCCGGCAGAAAATGCTGCAATAAATCTCGGAGCTAATCCAAAAATATGGACATATAAACAAATGGCTAAAATGCGTTTACAATTAAAATCTATCGGGGCGATGTTTGATTGGAAACGGGAAGTAGTCACTTGTGATCCAGAATATTATAAATGGACTCAGTGGATGTTTGGTCAGTTCTTAAAAAATGATTTAGTATATCGTGCTATAACAAAAGTAAATTGGTGTCCAAAAGATCAGACGATTCTTGCAAATGAACAGGTCATAGATGGATTTTGTGATAGATGTGGTGTTCAAGTTGAACAACGCAATCAAGAACAATGGATGCTACGTATTACAAAATATGCAGATAGATTGATTGATGATCTTGATAAATTAAATTGGCCAGAAGAAATAAAAGCAGCACAGAAAAATTGGATAGGAAAATCCGTAGGAGCAGAGATTGATTTTGAAATTACAAATTACAAATTACGAATTAAAGTTTTTACTACTAGACCAGATACTATTTTTGGAGCGACTTATTTGGTTTTGGCACCAGAACATGAATTTTTACAAAAATTAAAACTACAAATTACAAATTGGGACAAAGTTGAAGAATATATTGTAGATACAAAGAAAAAGTCTGAGCTTAGTCGTCAACAGTCTAAAGAGAAAACAGGTGTAGAGTTGAAAGGAATTAAAGCAATAAATCCAGCGACCAAAGAAGAGATTTCTGTGTGGATAGCAGATTATGTGCTCGCGACTTATGGCACGGGTGCGATAATGGCTGTGCCGGCAGATGATGAACGTGATAGAGAATTTGCGGAAAAATTTAATTTGCCAATTATAGAAAATTATAGAAAAGCAGGTTTTGAAGATTTTGGAAAGAAAATTACAAAATTTAAACTTCGTGATTGGGGTATAAGTCGTCAGCGATATTGGGGAACCCCGATCCCGATTGTTTATGATCCTAGTGGTGTAGCTCATTTGATTCCTGATAAACATCTACCATGGTTATTGCCAAAAGATGTTGATCACAAACCTTCTGGCATTGCACCACTTGCAAAAAGTAAAGAATTATTAAAGAGAACAGAAAAAATTTTTGGTAAAGGGTGGAAACCGGAAATAGAAACGATGGATACATTTGTTGATTCATCTTGGTATTTTTATCGTTATCTTGATCCAAAAAATAAAAAGAAATTTGTAGATAAAAAATATTGTGATACGTGGATGCCACTTGATTTGTATATGGGTGGAGCTGAACATACCACAATGCACTTACTTTATTCTCGTTTTTGGGTGAAGGCTTTGTATGATTTAGGTTTAGTAAAAGATCCGGAAGCTTATAAAGTAAGAAGAAATCGCGGACTTATTTTAGGGCCAGACGGGAATAAGATGAGTAAGTCTAGAGGTAATGTCGTTAACCCAGACGAAATTGTCGAAAAACTCGGAGCTGATACCGTTAGGATGTATTTGTCTTTTATGGGGCCTTATGGGGTCACAGTAAATTATCCTTGGGATCCAAACGGCGTAGTAGGTATACGTCGATTTTTAGAAAGAGTTTGGAGATTTCAATATAAAATAGGTAAAGGGGATAATACACCTTTTTTACAAAAAGTTATAAAAAAGATGACAGAAGATATCATGGAATATAAATTTCACACAGCTATTACTCAAATGATGATTCTTTTAAATGAATGGGAAAAGAGGGATTTTATTTTAAAGAATGAGTATAAAATATTATTGCAAGTTCTTTCACCTTTTGCGCCACATATGACTGAAGAATTATGGAATATGCTCGGAGAGAAAAAATCTATTCATCTTTCTAGTTGGCCAAAAATAGATGAGAGTTTGATAGAAGATAAAGAAATAAAAATAGCAGTGCAAATAAATGGTAAAGTTAGAACCGAAATCATGATAAGAGTAGAAGATAATGAAGAAACAGCAAAACAAAAAGCTCTTACAAATGAAGTTGTGCTAAAATATATGGGTAGTGGTATTATAAAAAAAGTAATTTATGTAAAAAATAGACTTATTAACATCGTTTTTTAGAGTGTTTTGTTTGTGTTTTATTATTAGTATGTAGTATAATAAACCTTATGTATTCAAATATATTTGACAGGCTCTCATTTTTATCATTATTTTTAGTAGTAGTGCTTTTGCCAGTTTTTTGTTTACCTTTTACAAATATTCCGATTGAGACTTCTAAAGGATTACTTTTGGTATTAGGCCTTGCTGTTTCTGTTATTTTTTGGGCTATTGCGAGGTTTTCTGACGGAGAAATAATTTTCCCAAAATCTTTTGTATTATTGGCTGGTTTTGGGATAGTTTTGGCTACTTTTTTATCATCTATTTTTTCTGGAAATATTCAAATATCTTTATTTGGTACGATGTTTGATATTGGAAGTTTTTATTTTATTTTTGCCAGTTTTGTTTTAATGTTGATGTCTTCTGTAATTTTTAAGACTAAAGAAAGAGCTAAGATAGTTTTACTTGGAGTCATACTTTCTTCGATTTTTGTTTTAGTTTTTCAGAGTGCCTATTTATTTATGCCTACAATTCTCTCTTTAGGAATATTGTCGGGCAAAACAGCTAATATTTTAGGATCTTGGAATGCACTCGGTATTTTTGCAGGATTTTCTAGTCTTATTTTTCTTTTGGTTATTGAATTTTTTGCAATTTCTAAAATGAGAAAAATTGTATTACAAATATTTATTTTATTATCAATTCTTTTAGCTGCGGCAGTAAATTTTCCTTTAGTGTGGGTCTTGTTGGGAATCTCTAGTTTAATTATTTTTGTTTATAAAACTTCAATTTCTCTTCATGGGGAAGAAGAAGGGAAAAAACATTTTCCAATAATCTCTTTTATGGTTGTGATGGTTTCTTTATTATTTTTTGTTTCTGGGCAATTTATAGGCAATATAATTCCTAATCGTTTACAAATATCAAACGGAGAAGTTGGTCCTTCTTTGATGGCGACAATGACTATCGCTAAAGGAGTTTTATTACAAGATCCTATTTTTGGTATTGGGCCAAACAGATTTGGTTCTGCTTGGGCGATGCATAAACCAGAATCAATAAATAATACACAATTTTGGGATGTTTCTTTTTCTTCAGGTTCTGGATTGTTGCCAACTTTTTTTGCTACTGTTGGAGGTCTTGGTATTATCGCTTGGCTTGTATTTTTTGTTTTATTTTTAATTACTGGAATGAAATCGGTATTTTCTAGTATCAAAGACAAAATAAATTGGGAGATGCTCGCATTCTTTGTATTGTCTCTTTATTTATTTGTTTCAGCTTTATTTTATTCTGTAGGCGTAGTTATATTCTTACTTGCTTTTTCTTTCACAGGTATCTTCATTGGGCTAGTTTCTTCAAATGAAGAAAAGGAGATTAGAGTTTCATTCCTGAATGATCATAGAAAAAGTTTTATTTCTATTCTTGTTTTAATTATTGTAGTTATATTTTCAGCTACTATATCATTCAAATATATAGAAAGGATTGCTTCTGTTTCTTATTTTAGTAAATCTCTTCAGGCTTCTACTATCCCAGAAGCAGAAAATGCTATTAGTAGAGCACTTTCTTTGTATTCAAATGATTTATATCTTCGTACTTATTCACAGATCTATCTTGTTAAATTAGACTCTCTAGTTTCTTTAGGAGATTCATTGTCTGAAGAAGATAAAACAAATTTGGAAATAAGTTTCAAACAAGCAGTAAATAGTGCTGAATTAGCAACAGTATATGATCCTAAAAATTATGTAAATTTCCAGTTGTTGGGTTCTGTTTACCAGGGAGTGGGAACTCTTGGAGTAAAGGATGCTTATGCGAACGCAGTCTTGGCTTATCAGACAGCTTCAAATTTGAACCCACTTAATCCAGGGTTAAAACTTAGAATGGCTAGTGCATCATTTGCTGATGGAAAAATAAAAGAAGCCAAAGAATATGCTAATATTGCGTTATCTCTCAAACAAGATTACATTGATGCTTTAATTCTTTTATCTCAGATAGCAAAAAAAGAAGGTAACAATAGTGAAGCAGTTTCTTATGCAAAAAAAGCTCTTTCTTTTTATCCTAGTGATGAAAATTTAATAGAATATTTAAATTCTTTAAATAGTTCTTCAACTTCCTCTGTTCCTTCTGATAATAAAGTTGTTGAATAAAAATGGAGAAGATTTTAAGAATTTTTACTAAAGAATCTGGAAGCATAAATCAAGCAGCGCTTCTTTTAGGAAGTCTTACATTGCTATCTCAAATTTTAGCCCTCTTTAGAGATCGTTCTATTGCACATTTTATCGGACCCTCTGCTTCTCTCGACACATACTACGCTGCTTTTCGTTTGCCGGATCTTATTTTTATTTCTGTGGCGTCACTTGCTTCTATCACCGTGATCATTCCTTTTCTTGTAGCTAGGATGGATGGAGACAAGGTGACTGATGAAGCTAGAAAATATTTGAATGAGATTTTTACAGTTTTCTTTGTTTTGATGGTTTTGGTTTCTACTATTGTTTTCTTTTTGATGCCAAAATTAGTGTTTTTTATTGCTCCAGGTTTTAGTACACCTTATCAAGAACAAACAGTTCTTCTTTCAAGAATAATGCTACTTTCTCCAATATTTATGGGTTTATCTAATCTATTTGGTACAGTTACCCAACTTTTCCGTAAATTTTTTATTTATTCCTTAAGTCCAATTCTTTATAATATAGGAATAATTATTGGGGTTATATTTTTTTATCCAATTTTTGGAATTAAAGGATTAGCTTTTGGAGTAATTTTGGGTGCATTTATGCATTTTGTTATACAATTTTGGGCATCTCGTGGATGTGGATTTACTCCTAAATTTTCTTTTTCTATTGATTTTAAAAATATAAAAAATACTGCTTTTTCTTCACTACCTCGCACCATGGGTCTTTCTTTTAACAGCATAGCTCTCATATATATCATAGCATTAGCATCTTTTTTAAAAAGTGGATCTATTTCAGTATTTAATTTTTCTTTTAGTTTACAATCAGTACCTTTGAATATTATAGGTATATCTTATGCCGTAGCAGCTTTTCCAACATTAGCAAAATCATTTTGTGATGGAAAAAAAGATGAATTTTTAAAACATTTGAAATCTGCAGCGAGAGCTATAGTTTTTTGGTCTTTACCAGTGATTTTTCTTTTTATCGTTCTTCGTGCACAAATCGTACGTGTAATACTAGGTTCAGGATCTTTTTCTTGGGATGACACTCGTCTCGTGGCTGCATCTCTTGCAATTTTTTCTGTCTCTGTTTTAGCCCAAGGGATGATTTCACTTTTATCTCGTTCATATTATGCAATCGGCAATACCAAGCGTCCACTTTTGATTAATTTCTTTTCAGCTTTGTTGATTGTAATTTTATCTTATCTATTTATTTATATTTTTGAAAATGTATTAATTTTCCGATATTTTATAGAGTCTCTTCTCAAAGTAGACAATATTTCAGGCACCGAAGTACTGATGTTGCCACTTGCGTATTCTGTAGGAATGATTTTTAACTTTATTTTACACTGGATTTTTATAAAGAAAGATTTCTTGCCGAAAGAATCTTTTATCACTAAGATTTTCTTCCAAAGCTTGGGCGCATCATTTGTGCTTGGATTAGTTAGTTATTTGAGTTTGAATATATTTTCTCCAATTTTGGGCACTACCACTTTTTGGGGTATATTTTTTCAAGGTTTCCTCTCTGGTATTCTCGGTATAATTGCTGCTATTTTTGTCTTATATTTGCTTAAGAATGAAGAATTGAATGATTTGATAAAGACCTTAAAAACCAAGTTTTGGCGAGCAAAAATCATCGCTCCGCCTCGAGAAGAGCTTTAATAAGTATTTTCCAATCACTAAATTACACCCAAATCATATCATATTCTCTTAATGTTTTTAAATAATTCTGTTCTCATTTCGGATACTTTTTTAGCGGCTTCAAAATGATTTTTCGACCTTGATTCTTGT
>Ga0209417_1005194_pt1 | contig 14616 bp, 13 predicted proteins | sample RifGroF2_FD_184002 | JGI IMG/M metagenome (GOLD analysis project Ga0209417, IMG submission 184002) | Groundwater microbial communities from Rifle, Colorado, USA - Groundwater F2 (SPAdes) (version 2) | ecosystem: Environmental > Aquatic > Deep subsurface > Groundwater | place: Rifle, Colorado... | reverse complement strand
AATTGTGTCTTTTTATAAAAATTACGCCATTTTGTGTCCTATCCATCCCAGGATTAGCCATGGAATCGTTGCATCTGCCAGGTAAGCCCAGATATCGGCCTCCCGGAACCAGATAAAGTGGGTGTAGGGAAAGAAGAAGAATCCGATCATTCCGATAGCCACGGCGGTAAGGATTCTTTTCATGAGGGTTGGATCTTTCTGCTGGCGGAATATCCAGAATAGCAAACCAGCCATCAGCAGGCACATAATAAACCCACGGGTCATATTCATGGCCATACGGTCCTTATTCTCTGACTGATAGTTTAGGATACCCCATGGCTTGCTCATGTAATTCTCCATGATCCTGTTGTACTCATCCCTGGGCAGGTCGGGGTCAGGTTGTCCCAGCATAAACATACCCTCCTGAAGGCCGGAGGCTTTGAGTGCCGCAAGTATAGTATCCTGTGCAGGGGTATACTCCATGCCCGACTTGTGCAGATTAGGCATTGCGAAAGAAAAGAATTGCCAGGCGAACAGGATTACTGCGCCAATCAGGGAAAATATCAAAGTCCTTTTCATGATTCTAAGATTTTTTTAGGAAAAATACAATTTTCCAAGATTGATCCCAGTTATTTCATGACTGATTTTATCGCATCTTTTGTTTGCCCAGGCGGTTCTGCGCTTTGCAGCATTCATTTAAAACCGAACAGCACCGGAAAAATAAAGGTCACAACCACAGTCCAGACCGTGTAAACAGGTAAAAATGAGGCGATACTGTTCTCCACGGACACCAATTCATTCACATTTTTAAGAGATTTGAAAATCTGGTAAGTCACCATCATCAGGTTAATCAAAATCAGAAGATTTCCGCCCAAAACAGCAAGCCTGTTGGGGGTGATTCCCCATTCGGTAATTCTGAAAATAATAGCGGATAGTGCTATCCCATTTACAATAATGGTTACAATGGAAAGCATAAACAGCAGCAGCGTGCCCGTTTTATTTCCACCGGTTTTTGAGGTTTCTGCCACAGAAAACAGGATAATGGCCATTACGCCAATCAGAAGCAAATTAAAAATCAGCAGGAATTCCCTGTCGTTGTAAGGATCCTTGCCCGTAATAACGATGGCTATCAGGTACACAACCAGCATCACCAGTACCAGCGGCGTAAACACTTTTGCAATTACCGGGGAAACGTTTTTAACCAGCTGTGGATTCGAAAGCACAATATAGGTGCCCAGTATGGGAGAAGCCGCCAGCCCCCAAACCGCAATATTCCGGAAATAGAATTCCTCTATTTTGAGGTTAATCAGTTCGAATAAGCCAATGGTCACGGCCGATAAAATGGCCCCTGCAATGAGCATCACGGTGGTCATAACAACCAGCTCCCCGTTGAAGCGGAGAAAGTCGGTCCGCCTCTGATGGATTTTAAATTGATCCCCGGTAAACGTATAGCCCCAAAGAGCCCACATGAACAGTGGCAGATGGATGCAGGCCAACATCAGCGTGTCGCTTTTTCCGTTGACGGGCAGCAGGTTCATGTATAGGGCTGAAACTGCAATTACCGCCGAAATGATCAGCTGTTTTTTTATGGGCATGGATTGTTTCCATGCGAAATAGAACATCAGCATGGGTAAAAAAATAAATGCAATATTCCGAAGATAGAAGAATTCCTGATCCAGGGCAGTAAAATCGGGAATCTTGGCAATCAGCCCGGCTATTACAGATAAAGCCAGAATTACGATTAACTCTTTCTTCGTACCCCAGGATATATCCTTGTTCTCAAAATTCAACCGCTCATTCCAGATTTGTGCGGTCAGGTTCTCCTTAATATCGGGATAAAGCAGGTCAAACGATTTTTTGAAAGTGCCCTTGTTGTTTCTGAAAAGTTCTTCCAGTTTTTTCGGATTCTCCAGGCTGTCTTTAATTTCTTCTTTCATGTTGATGCTATTTCTGTGATTGAATCAGTTTTTCCAAAGCGGTAAGGTGCTTATTGAAAGTCGTTTTACCCGTCTTTGTGATAAAATATTTCGTATTGGGTTTTCTCCCGATAAATGATTTTTCCATCCCGATAAACCCCTCCTTCTCCAATGCTTTCAGGTGACTGGCCAGATTGCCATCGGTTACGCCGAGATACTCTTTCAGTGCGTTGAAATCCAATGAGTGGTTTACCGCAAGGACAGACATGATGCCCAGCCTGATTCGACTCTCAAAGGCCTTATGTAATCCGTCGGCAAACACGATTATCGCTCGTATTTTAAATGGATGTACAAACCATAGACAATATGCATAAGGCCAAATCCGGCAGCCCAGAACAGGAGCCCGTACTCCACAAGGAAGAAGCCGGTGAGGCCCAGTGTGATCTGGATCATGCCCAGCGCCCGTACCTCCCTATAGGTTATAGATCCAGCACTATACAGGGCCAGTCCGTAAAAAACCAAAGTGAGCGGTGCCAGCAGCCCGATGAGTCCTTTGGAAATGAAAACCAGGGCCAAAATACCTCCGGTTGCCAGCGGAACGGAGACATTGGCCACCAGCCTGCGGGAGGTCGCATTCCACAAGGGTTCTTCCCTTTTGATCGCCCTCCGGTAGGATAGATAAATGGCAGTGCCGATGGACAACACTAATACCCCAGTCGCCAGAATACATACATTCAGCAGGTCGGATGAATCGATTCCATCAGCACTGTACCCGATTTCCTGTGGCCTGAACCTGAGGAAAGCATGTGCAATATAGGCTCCTACCAGGGCATAAATACCGGCCAGAATTCCCGCCCAGCCCGACAGTGACAGAAATTTGGACGACCGCTCCATCATGGTGCGGATCTCTGTGATGTCCTTTATGTAATCTCGTTCTTTCTCCATTTTTGAAAGTACTTTGTATTGCAAAGTTAAAAACGGTTTTTTATCCTGCAATAGTATAAGAGTAAAAAAAACGAAGAGTGCTGTAAGGCAGGGACTTAATTTTGATCCAATGTGTTCAGTTCAATCTTACCGCCACTTCATCCAGGATATCAAGCAGCTCCTCAAGAGATTCTTTCTCAATCGCCTCAGGATTTATCCGAATCTTGGTTTTTCCGGCTACCAGGCAATAATCACCTGTGGCATCCCTGTAATACTGTTCGACATCATTCAGGCGCATTGTTCTGGCTCTCAAACTATAGGTGGTTATGGTCCCATCCTTAATGATCAGATACCCTTTTATCAATCTGTAGATACCGATAGAAAGAAAAAAAAGTGATAACCCCATGCCAGAAAAGAAAAGAATGTCCACTTTCCCAAACGTGAAAACATTGTAAATCTGGTTCAGTGTTTGAATGATCCCCAAACCCAGGAGTAACCAAGTGTGCCAGAGTTTATATCGGATTTTCATTCCAGGCGGAAATAAAGAATTAAAGGTACTGGAGTTTTTGTACCTTTGATTGGTCCCCCCATGAATATTCAGGATTATGTTCAGGAAACTAGTTTTCATAATTAGCCTTACTGCCTTTGTCGTGGGTACCCATGCCCAGAATATCGGGATTTCGGGACGGATTATCGACAAAGAATTGGGCACGCCCGTGGCGGGAGTCCACGTGGCTGCAAACGCCGGTGAGGTGACCATTACCGACAGCACAGGGCTTTTCAGGCTTACCGTAAGGAGAATACCGACCACCCTGAAAATCACGCATGTCACCTATGGAACATCGGTTTATGAGGTTACCAGTATCCCCAAAGAATTGATTGTTATCAGGATCAGCCAGAAAACAACGGATCTGGATGAGGTCCAGATCAGCGCCCGACGGTTGCGGATCATTACCCCAAAGGATCAATACTCCATTCAGGATTACGGGATCAGTGACAAAGCGATCTGGTTCCTGGGTTTTATCAACAACCAGGCCAACCGTCAGCGGTTATTCCTGGCCAATCTGTACGGGGATACCCTTGCTTCCATCCCTGTAAAAGGCGCTGAACGGATATTTACGGATGTATTCCAGAACGTACACCTGGTATTGAAAGATTCCGTTTTTCAGCTGTTTCATGATGAAGGACAGATCCTGCTTCTGTATCCGGTAGCGAAGGAGTGGTTTTATGAAATCATGGAACCGGTTGAACTGGCTTTCGGCCAGAAACTGGTTTACTCCCGGGCTACACCGGGATCAAAAGGGACACTTGTGTACTATATCCGGGAAGGGGACACCCAAAAATATCTTCTTGCCATATTAACGGATTCCGCCTATGCGATACGGGAAGTGGCCACCCGGAAAATAGACGCGATGATGGCAAGATGGGGGATTCCGGAATTGGCCAATATGTGGACAACCTTAGGCAGATACAACAAAAGGGGAACTAAGTTCGACCGGATTATCAGGCAGCCGGTTCCCTATGAATTGTTCACATCGGCAGACAGCCTTTATTTAATTAACTACATGAAGGACTCCTTGCTGCAATATTCCCTCGACGGACAGTTCACAAGGGCGCTTCGCATTGATTTTCACAAGGAAATGCATGCGACTGGGCCGAAATATAAAAGCCTTACCTGCCTCACCGATCCGATAACCCAAAAGGTGTTCCTGATTGACAGGCAGTTAGCCCGATGGATTATCCAACCGTTAATTTTACCTGAGGCAAAAGCGGAGGCACCGGTAAACCTGCCGGATTTTCCGGGTATGGATCAGATCAGGGTTTATGATAAAGCCATTTACTTTCTGTATCCCGACAAACAGCATCCCTATTACAACCTTTTGTACAGGTACCAGCTTTGATCATAAACAGGCTTTCCCGGTAAACCGGGTCAGTACTTCCCGGTATAACTATGCTCCTGATCGCAACACCAGCTTATTTTTTGCCGGGAATGTAGATCTCGGCTGTTACTTCCAGGTCAATTGTATTCGGCTGGGTATTAGCTAATACCTTGACGGTCTTACTGATATATCCGGCTGGTTTTCCGGAGGCATTGAATACGACTTCAACCTCTCCCTTGTCACCCGGTTTAATCGGACTTTTGGTCCAGTCGGTAATGGTGCAGCCGCAGGTTGAAGAGACATTTGAAATTACGGCATTCGAACCGCCGGTATTGGTGCAAATGAATTTGTAGGAGGTTTTTTCACTTTGCACCACCAGGCCAAAGTCATGCTTCGTCTGATCGAATACCAGAACCGGTAATTCACCGGGTTTCTGTTTGTTGCCGGCAGATACCGGGTTGATTACCAGATCAGGGCTAACAGAATTGGTTGAGCCTGATTTTTGGTTGCAGCCAATCAGGGTAATCGCTGCAATGGCCAGGATCAGTAGAGGAGGCTTTGACATCGGTAAATTTTTATTGCAAGGTTATGCTAAAGTATTGATTTTATCACCCGAGTCCGGCCAAAACTCCCCTGAAATATCCGATTGATACTATTTATCTTTACAACCGGCAATGAAGTCTGCCATACCACGATGATAAAATCAATGTTAATAGCAGGTCTCGGGGGATTTATCGGAACCGTTCTGCGTTTTGTCCTCTCAAGGCTGATCCAGACCCAGTCACTCAGCCTTTTTCCATGGTCGACCTTCCTGATCAATACCGCAGGGTGTCTGTTGATCGGCGTTTTTTATGGCATTTCCGAAAAGGGCAATCTCATGCCCGCCAACCTCCGTCTTTTTCTGACGGTGGGTTTGTGCGGGGGATTCACCACCTTTTCAACCTTTTCCAATGATGCCTTTTTATTAATACAGGACCGGGAATGGCTGCGCGTTTCGCTATTCGCCACGCTCAGTTTCTTCCTCGGTCTTGCAGCCGTTTACCTTGGCAAAATCATTTCCAAACTTTTCTGAAATGAAAACTAACAGTTCGGCCGCACAATTGCGGATATTCATCAGCTCAACGGACAAGTTCAAGGATTCGAGCTTGTCGGAATCGATTGTTTTCCAGGCAAAGAAACAGGGATTGGCCGGTGCGACGGTCATCAAGGGAATGATGGGATACGGGGCCAGTTCCATCATCCATTCTTACAAATTCTGGGAAGTCTCTGAAAAGGTTCCCACGATCATAGAAATCGTTGACGACGAAGTAAAAATCAGGGCCTTTTATGAAACCATCAGGCCCATTCTGGAAGAAATGAAGAATGGCTGCCTGGTAACCCTCCAGGCAGTGGATGTGTTGCTATACAAGCCAGGCAAGAAAAAATTATTCGATTAACCGCTTCCTTTTGAAGATATCAAAAATGGATTTCTTCTTTTTCTTTTCTTTCGTCTGATCCGGATCTGCAAGGGTTTTATTCCTTTTTTCGGTTTTAATGTCTTTCCGGAAAAAAGACCGCACCTTATCCATAAACTCGTTCTCCGTGTAATCCGGGCAATCAAGAGCCCCGGCGAGCTGTTCGGGCAACGGCGGGAACGGGGCAATCAATTTCCCGGCGGTTGGGCCATCCAGTTCAACTTTTCTCAGGGTTCGGGCAACAAGCGGCAATGCCAGGGTGCTGCCTGAGCCGTTTGAACCCTGATTAAAATGGATGGCCGGTGTGGATGCGCCCACCCGGGTTACCATCACCAGCTTAGGATTGAATGCGCCAAACCACGCATCGGAATAATCCTGGGATGTTCCGGTTTTACCTGCCCACGCGGAGTTCACACTATAGACCCCAGCCATGGTTGACCCGGTGCCCTCGCGTACTGCCTTCTGCAGCATGGCTGCCATCAGGATGCTGGTTTCCTCGCTGAGCACCCTTTCTTCCGACCTACTTGGCTCAGCCTGGTAAAGAAGTGTCCCGTCGGGCGACGTGATGGAAACAATAGCCGCCGGCTTCACCCTGAATCCCCCGTTGGCAAAGGCCGCGTAGGCCACCGCCAATTCCAGCACGCTGGCCTCCGCGGTGCCCAGCGCCAGAGATGGCGAATTGCTGATCGGAAAGGAAAAGCCCATTTTTTCCCATACCTCTTCAACCCGGGCAAACCCGATATCGAGATAGAGGTTCACCGTCGGCACATTCATGGAACGGGCCAGGGCACCTGCCAGCGAATATTTGCCTCCCGTGGAGTTATCATAATTTTGCGGACTCCAGTCTTCATATCCCGATATTTCGATCGGGCCATTATCCAGGTACCGGCAGGGCCGGATCCCCTTTTCGAGCGCGGTTGCATAAATGATCGGTTTAAAAGCTGAAGCCAGCTGCCTGCGGGCAAGAATCTGGTCGTAGGGGTGGGTCTGGAAATTAATCCCGCCAACCCATGCCCTGATTTCGCCGGTTGCGGGATCCAGCGCCAGCAATCCGGCATGCAGGATAACATCCGCAAGATCCAGACTGTCATTGATTCCACGTAGCATACGGATACCCACAGGATTATTGTATTGCTGTACCAGTCTCTTCTGCATGATACCCAGGTGTTCACGGTATGCCTCACGGGCAAATTGCTGAAGCCTGAAGTTCAGGGTGGTTTTTATCACCAGCCCGTCCTGTTCCAGGTTCCACTCCCTTCCGGTTATGCCGGTTACCTCGTTCAGAATCTTTCGGGCTTCAGATTTCACCCTGACAAGAAAATAGTCGGCAGGACCGCCCGATTCCAGGTTGGCATAATCGGATTTCAACGGTAACCTGCAAAGTGAATCGGCCTCATCGGGCTGCAGGTACTTGTACTTCGACATCTGCATCAGCACCACGTTCCGTCTGCTTCGTGAATTTTCAGGATTCAGATGGGGGTTATAGATAGTGTTGGCCTTCAGCATCCCGATCAGCACGGCCGATTCCTCGATGCGCAGCTGTCCTGTGCCTTTGTTGAAATAGCGTTGTGCGGCCGACTCGATGCCGAACACGTTTTCTCCGAACGGTACGGTATTCAGGTAGAGCGCCAGAATGTCCTCCTTCGTGTAGCTTTTCTCCAGCCGGCGGGCAATCAGGGCTTCCCTGATTTTATTAACTGGCAGTGACAGGAAGCCATAACTTCTTCTGCCGAACATATTCTTGATGAGCTGCTGACTGATGGTGCTGCCACCTCCGGCATCGGGGTTTCTGAAAAGGATCGACTTAACAATCACACGAAAAAGGCTCCGGGAGTCAATCCCTTCATGTTCAAAGAACCTGACATCCTCCGTGGCAAGCAATGCATTGATCAGGTGACCGGGTATCTGGCCATACGAAATATTCGTCCGGTTCTGAGCAAAAAACTTTCCGATCAGCTCTCCATCTTCCGCCACAACCAGGGAGGCCGTCTTGTTCTTATAGGCAAGAAGCTCCGATTTCCCGGGAAGGGGTCCAAATGCTCCCAGATAAATAGAAAGTATAAAAACTCCGAGAAGGGTTGTTCCTGCCAGAATCAGGATAAAACCGATTTTAACGATCTTCTTTTTCAGGATTTCTTCTTTTACAGCATTAGCTACTTCAGTGTACAAAACAGCAAAACCGGATTATCTTCCTCACGTATCTTTTCCAATTGCTGAAAAAACTCGGCCGGGTAGTTAAATGCCTTATTCGCAAGGATTTGAGCCTTCTTCTCAAGCAGGTAAACCGGGTCAATATAGCTGACAAACTCACGGGTCCGGGTCAGGTTATAGAAAGAGTGAGTACCGAAAAAAAGAATGTCATCTGTGGCCAGGTGATTGAGTACTCCGGTAGCTTTATTGAACAGGAAATATTTCCGGCCGTACTTACCTTGGTATTCACCGGATTTGTGTTCACATGAACAGCCGAAATAAAACCATTTATCCGATTCAAAATAAGGTCCGTCGGTCCAGATGAGGTCGGGGGGGAAAGGGAAAGGAAGCCGGCCTCCCTGAAAATTCTCCTTAGTGACATTATTTGGATGGAAGTCAATGGTAACCCTGGGTATTACCTGGTCTGGCCTGATGTAAAAGATTGTATCCAGGAAAGAGGTTCCGAACAATACCCCATCATCAATGGAAGGATATAATATCTGTCCCCCGTACCTGAAAGATCCGGCATACCTTTTCAATGTATCGACTCGCTGATGTGACCGGAGGTTTCCAAGGGTTATAAAATACTTCGACATATTAGTGGCCACATAAACGGAATCATTCAGAAAACAGAGATCACTGAATGGATGATCTATTTTTATATCCTGAACCCATTGGCCAGCCAGGGTAAACTCAATAATCTTCTTCTGGGCAGGTGCGGTCAGGAAGATCCGGGTCAGCTCTCTGTTAAACGTAAAGGAAACCAGTTCGGTATGTTCTCCGGGGCCTTTTCCAAAATGACCGATCTGTCGGATGAAAACACCGCTGCTGTTAAAAACATAGAGGCCCTGGGTATTGTCCATTACCTGAATAAATATCAGGTCACCAACCTGATCGATTTGGGCAATCCTGCCAATCATACAGGAGTCGCTGGTTTCAAGAGGAACCATCCGGAACAATCGGATCACCTCACCTAAACTGACCGGTTTTGGAAAATTCTGATAATTAACGGCAAGATGAATCTGATCCTGCTCAACGGGTCTTACTTTTGGGGATGAACATGATCCCAGGAAGACCGGGAGGAAAGAAACAAGAATGATTGAACGAGATACCAATGTATTCATTTATAAAGCGATTTGAATCTTTACCTTTTTGTTCTTTATTTTTTCGTCTTTAATCTTCGGAAGGAGCTTGTCGGCTTTGTCGCGTTTTACCGCCGCAAAGGCCGTGTTATCTTTCACATCGATCAGGCCGACATCTTCTTTCTCCAGGCCTCCCTTTTTCAGTAGAAAACCTACGATATCCGTTTTGTTCACCTTGTCCTTTTTCCCGGCTCCGATGTACAGGGTAATCCAGGGCGGCAGTTCTGGAAGATTCATCGTGTCGGGCAGGCGGTAGCCCTCGGGAACGGGGCTGATGTATTCGGGCAGGACTTCATCTGCGGAAACAATAATATAGGTAGTCCCGGTTGCATTCATGCGGGCGGTGCGCCCGTTGCGATGCAGGAAAGCTTCTCCCTTTGAGGGCAGATGGTAGTGGATGATGTTCCTTATTTCCGGAATATCGAGCCCCCGTGATGCCAGGTCGGTACTGACCAGCAGATTATTGCTGCCATTGCGGAACCTGACCAGCACCCCTTCACGCTCGTCCTGTTCAAGTCCCCCATGGAAATAATCGTTTAATACCGATTTGCTTTTGAGGAACTGGCTCACCCGTTCCACGGCCTCCTTATGGTTGCAAAAGATCAGGGTAGAGCCCCCGTCCAGGTCGCAGATCAGCTTAAGAAGGGTCACCAGTTTATCCCGATCTTCGGAAACCACCATTCGGATGGTGAGATTCTTCTCCTGCCCTTCCTCTTTTGCAAAATCAAGACGTTCCGGGGACCGTAACCCCACAAAATCAGGTATGTCGATGGATTGGGTGGCCGAAGTCAGGATACGTTTACGGATATACTTTAACCTCCTGATAATGAATGACATTTCTTTTTCAAACCCAAATTCCAGCGATTTATCAAATTCATCCAGGACCACTGTGAAAATCGAATCGGTTTCAAAATTCTCGCGGTACATGTGATCGGCAATCCGTCCGGGTGTTCCGATTAAAACAGCCGCAGGCTCAGAGAGGTTTCGTTTTTCAATGCTCATGGAGTGGCCTCCATAGCAGGAATTCACCTTGAATTCAGTGCCCATGGAGCGGAAAACCTGCTCGATCTGCAGGGCCAGTTCGCGGGAAGGAGCCAGGATAAGGGCCTGAACCTTTTTGAGATCGGAATCAAGTTTTTTTACAAGCGGCAGCAGAAAAGCCAGGGTTTTACCCGATCCCGTAGGTGCCAGCAGAACGACATCTTCTCTTTTATCAATTGCCTCAATGGAAGCCAGTTGCATTTCATTCAGCTTCTCGATCTTGAGGGTTTCGAGGATCTTTTTAACCGATATCTCGTTTTTCATGGTGCAAAGGTAGTCCAAAGGACGCTCAAACCAACGGATCAGGACAACGATGGAGAAGCGGGCAGTGTGAAGGAGAATCGTGATCCGCCTTTTGGCAGGGAAGTGACCCCGATATCCCCACCCAGTAAGCTTACGAGCATATGGGCGATATTAAGTCCCAGACCGGTTCCGCCGATCGCAGATGCGAGAACCTCCCGGCCTCTGAAGAAAGCCTCAAAGATCCTTTCCAGCTCATGTTCCGGAATGCCGATTCCGGTATCACTTACATAAAACTCAATTTTGCCGGACTCAATCACGAACCCAAGTTCAACCACGCCCTGAACCGTGTATTTCAGTGCGTTTGACACCAGGTTGGTAAGAACCTGCTTGATCTTGTCAGCATCGGATTCAAAAACCATGTGCTCAAATCCTTCCGGAACAAATAACCTTAAATCAAGTGACTTTTTAAAATCGGGGAGATCAAACATTTGGAAAACGTCCGATATCAGCTCAGCAGGATGGCAGAGTGAGCGGTTCACGTGTAGTTTTTCACTCTGCAGGCGGGACAGAAACACAACATCCTCGATGATCCGGAGTAATTGATTTGAGCTTTTCTGAATGATGCCGACAAAACGATTCTTCTCTTCACCTTCGGTTTCCGAAAGCAATTCAGCGAAACCGATGATCGCATTCATCGGTGTTCTGATCTCGTGGCTCATATTGGAGAGGAATGCCGATTTTAATCGATTGCTCTCCTCCGCTTTTTCCTTTGCCTGGATTAATTCCTGCTCAATCAGCTTCCGGTCTGTGATTTCAATGGTGAATCCGGCCAAAAGATTTCTTCCCCTCCGGTTGATCGGAAACTTCAAAGTGGTATAATTGCGGCCGTTGAGGTCCTCGTCGAGTTTGATCATCCGCCCTTCAGAAACGACCAGCCAATCCTCCGCAGAGATTTTTTTGGCAAATTCTTCCGGGAATAATTCCATCATGTTTTTCCCGACCATCTCAGAACCTGGCACTCCAATCATTTCTATATAGTTTTCGCTGGCTTTTAACACTATGCTTTCTTCCTGCGAAACATCCTTGATAAAGGTATAGATTGGAGAATGAGTCATAAACAGTGAAAACAACTCGTTACTTTCAATGAGTTCTTCCTCAATCTTTTTGTGCGCCGTAATGTCCTTATCCACTCCACGATAACCCATCAGGTTTCCCTTTTCATCCAACATCGGAATTCCGCTGGTTTCCAAGACAATTAGTCGCCCGTCCTTATGAATATTGGGATTCTCAAAGTTCTTAAATGCATCTTTGCGGGCAAAAACACTCAATGCCGCCTCTTTCATTTCTTCTGCAACTTCCGGGGGAAAAAAATCATAGAAATGCTTTTTTCCGATGATTTCTGCAGGTTCATACCCAAGAATAATGTTTAACATAGGGCTTGCATAGGTGTATAGTCCGTTTGGATCAACTTCCCATACCCAAACGCCCGCATAGCCCGCAACCTCATTGAAACGAGCCTCATCCCCGGGGTCAACCTGTGATTTGAAAATATTCCGTGCCATTCCGGGCGTAAACATATAACATCTCCGGCCGCCCCAAAAATAAGCCGGTTTGCATTGGTCAAATAGTTGATAATTAAGGCTGTTATTCCTCTTTTATCGAATAAGAGTAACATTATTCCTAATGCCTTCTGTGAGAGTCTTTAATTCCTCATACCGCATCCACGCATCCCGTCCCGGCCGCTGATCGGTCCGGCTGATCATGGAAAAAAGATAGTTGATCTGATCCAGCAGCATCGGCTGCATATACGTACCGAAAGCTGTAACCATCTCATTATGAAGAATTTTGAGAGATTCATACTGCTGGGTTTTTTTGCGGGTCAGCCTGCCCTTGGCGTCAACCTTTTTCTTTAGGGGCGCCGAAAGGGTATCGATTCTTGCCGAGAGCTCCCGGGCTTCGGTCTGCAGGGTCATCACCTTCCTGCAGAGATCATATTGCTCTTCCAGATGTTGCTGAGTCAGTCCGTCAGCCTCCAGCCGCGGATCAAGCCCAATTTCAATCGGCTGGGTGATGGTTTGGCCGGCTGCAGAAAGCCTGATCGTATAGATCCCCGGAGGTACTTTCAATCCGAAACTTCCCCGCCGAATCGATCCGCCTCCAGAGCCCTCTGCCCGAAGGCTCCACAGGGACCGGTGGGATCCCGCTTCCTTATCTGCCCGGAGGGTTGTAATCACCTCTCCGGAACTGCTCAGAACCTCTAGCTTCAACTCCTTTGCATCCTCAACCAGGTAATAGTCGATTTGAGTTCCTGAAATATCCGGCGAACGAAACGCCTTTCGTGGTTTAAGAAGGGTTATTCCATACATGCCAACAGCGATGGGTTGATGCAGGAATGAGATATTATCAAGAATCCAGAAGGAACGCCCCATGGTCGACAAAACCAGGTCCTGCCGGTATACCTTGATATCTGTGACCGGCACCACGGGAAGGTTCAGCTGGAAAGGCTGCCACGTCTGGCCGTCGTCAGAGGAAATGAAGAGTCCAAATTCGGTTCCGGCATAGAGCAGTCCTGCCCGATCGGGGTCCTCTCGAACCACGCGCGTGGGCCAGTCGGCCGGTATCCCGTTCGTTCCGTTTGTTAGCCGTACCCAGGTTTTTCCATAGTCACGGGTCCGGTAAATGTAGGGTTCGAAATCACCCAAGAGATAACGGTAAGCAGCAAAATAAGCTTTGGCCGGATCATGCGGCGAAGCCTCCACGGTCTGGATCCTGCCACCTTTCGGCATGTCCGGTGGAGTGACATTTTTCCAGGTTTTACCACCATCCTGGGTTACATGAACGGGTCCATCATTAGCCCCCACCCAGATCACACCTTCTTTCAGTTTTGATTCGGTGATGGCATAGATCGTACTGTAAAACTCCTCACCGGTAACGTCCCGGGTAATCGGACCACCGGAAACAACCTGTTTATCAGGTTCAAAGGCGGTCAGATCCGGAGAAATGGTTTCCCAGGTCACCCCGTCATCCGTGGTCTTGTGAACATATTGAGAGCAATGGTAAACCACGTTGGGATTATGGGGCGAAACATAAATCGGGGCTACCCGCTGAAACCTGTATTTCAGGTCTTTCGGATTGAAGCCGTACATATTCTCGGCACCCACATTATATTGCTTTTCAGCTCCGGTGATTTTGTTGTAAACCCCGAACTTCCCCTTGCAGTTCGCATAAACAATATTGTGGTTACCGGGCTTGGGAACTGCCGGCCCTGTTTCGCAACCTCCCACCGACAAATAAGAGACCCCTCCGCGCCGGCCCATAACGGAACTGGCCGAAGAAATGGCTACGGTTGAATTATCCTGCTGACCGGCATAGAGCCAATAAATGAACTGATCATCCAGGTCTACCTGATAGAGTTCCGCCGTAGGCTGGTTCATCTGGGTCGACCAGGTTTTGCCCCCGTCGCGCGTCACATTCGCACCGCCATCATTCGACTGGATCATGATATCGGTATTGGCCGGATTAATCCAGATATCATGGTTGTCGCCATGTGGAGTCGATCGCCTTTCCCAGGTTTTGCCGCGATCTGCCGACTTGTAATAGGTGGTTGAATTCACATGAATTATATCGGGGTTAGTCGGGTCCACGTCTACATTTGTATAATAGAATGGCCGGTCAAGCAAGCTCGTGCGGTCACTGATCAGGGTAAAATTCCCGCCATAGTTTTCCGAAAGGTAGAGGCCGCCCTTGCCGTCGGCCGCTTCCATGAGGACATACAATAACCCGGGCTCCGTTTTGCAAACCGCCAGGTCGCTCTTACCCACGATCCCGCCTGGCAGTCCGTCAGTCA
>Ga0209417_1005193_pt1 | contig 14617 bp, 10 predicted proteins | sample RifGroF2_FD_184002 | JGI IMG/M metagenome (GOLD analysis project Ga0209417, IMG submission 184002) | Groundwater microbial communities from Rifle, Colorado, USA - Groundwater F2 (SPAdes) (version 2) | ecosystem: Environmental > Aquatic > Deep subsurface > Groundwater | place: Rifle, Colorado... | reverse complement strand
TCAGATCACAGAGATCTTTACTCCTGTCAACCTAGGATTCCCGATATTTGGTGTGGTTGCTCGCAAGATCATTCTCACAGCGCAGATGGATAGCAATCAAGTCTACGCGATCAGCGTGAGCAAGATCATTCACATTCTCAAAACAGGCGATTTTCCAAGATGGGAAGTGCGGTCGTTGCTCGTCGACAAGGTCGAAGACATATCTTTGCCTGTTGACGACTCTGGAACAACCGTGATCATCACTGCTGTGAAACATGGCAAACGTCTTCTCATTCCGGCCGTTGTTTATCCGGATTTGGAAAAAGGTCTTCGGGTCACTTTGTGTATTGGTCATACCATGACTGAAATCCAGAGGACGGATCCAGCCCCACAACGCATCGATGTTGCCACAAATTTCGTTGTTGCCAGACAGAACAACGGTGGGCCTAATCGCCTGCACATCACAACCATCGAAAAATATGCGACGGGAAATCCCTCGTTCATCGCAATGATCGATCGCGCGACTTCGGGCGACTTTTCAAGAGCAATAGCCTAGTCGTGATCGTAGTCTGACGTTCTTACTTGCCGCCCTTTGATTTATTCAGGGCGGTTTTTTCTTTTGAAGAAAAAGCTCCCGAGTGTGGGAGCGAGTATCGGTTAGAGCCAACCGACAAATAGCAATGCGGCGATTACTGCGAAGTGGCACAACTGGTCTGCCCAGATGGTCTTTATCACCTTCATGCGTGCCGAGAGTGTGTCGATCAACACGTGCGTTCCAAAGATGACAAGCGCGAACAGAACGCTTGGGACCAGTGGTGTGCGACCATCAAGCAGTGCGAGCATTGCCGCGAACGGAGCTGTGTATGTCGCGCTGTGATAGATAAGCACTTCGACGTTCTTCCCTTTCTCCATTGCCATCCACGCACTCTGGAAGGCGAAGTCTCCGATGAAGTGCGCGCACAAGTACAGGATCGAAAGGTTGAACAGGGTCAGAGCGATCATGACACACCTCCTTTTTCTATTGTCTAATGACAGAGTAATTTATAGTGAAAATATTCCAATAGAATGTGTCCTATTTTTCGACAACACTTCCTCTTTTAAAAAAAACGATCTATTGTAATTATGTATGCGTATGAAATATCCGCCGGATCTCATAAAGGGACTTGGCGCGTACGGACTTGACGAAAAAGAAGTCAAAGTATATTTGGCTGGGCTTGAACTTGGATCTTCAACGGTTCTTGGTCTTTCAAGACGGACAGAATTGCCGCGAACGACTTTGTATCCAATTTTGGATAGATTGGTTCGACACGAAGTTTTTCGTTTAGGTAAAGAGAAAAAAACAACAGTTTATATTGCAGAACCTCCAGACACTCTTGAAACGGTGATGAGAGAACGAGGAAAATTATTTTCAAAAACAATGCCTTTGCTTCAAATGCTAAAAGATACAGTTGAAGAAGGGCCTGGAGTTACAATTTATGAAGGCACAGATGGATTCAAGCGAATGTGGAAACAACTTTTCAATTCCGGTGTCAAAGAATACAGGCTAATTACAACAGGGGTTGGACTTCTTGATTATGTAAAAGAGCGTTACATTGTTAAACGCGTTATCGCAGAAAAAATTAGACGCGGGATTAAGAGCCGACAACTTATTCCTGTTTGTCGTGATGCAAAAAAGATCGTTGAAAAAGACAAAGAAGAATTGCGCGAGTCGCGCTTTCTTCCAGCTGGAACGGTTCTTCCTGCCACCATTATTACTTTTGCTGGAAACGTTGCGTTTATTACAACACGAAAGGAAAATACAATGATTATTTTGGCGTCCGGCGACATTGCTCGCAGTTACGAAACGTTATTTGATTTAGTTTGGGACAAGTGCGAGTGTCCATGTTAAACTGTTGCCATGTCAAAATCTTCCCAAACGTTTTTGGTTCTTGATGGTAATGCCCTTCTTCATCGAGCTTGGCACGCCATACCACCGCTTACAACAAAAGACGGTTTGGTTGTGAATGCGGCGTATGGATTTTCAATGGTTTTAGAAAAGATGCGTGAGCAATTCAAACCAGATTACATGGCAGTTGCATGGGATTTGCCTGGCAAAACATTCAGACATGAAAGATACGAGGCTTACAAAGCAACTCGCAAAAAAAAAGAACAAGAACTTTACGATCAGATTCCGATCATTCAGGATATTTTGAAAACTTTTCATATCCCGTCGCTTTCGGCTGTTGGATTTGAAGCCGATGATATTATTGGAACTCTTGTCAGTACAGCAGAGAAAAAAAATTTTGAAACCTTGATTGTCACAGGAGATTTGGATTCACTTCAACTTGTAAACCCTCACACGAAGGTTGTTTTTTTTCAAAAAGGAATTTCAGAAACAAAAATTTACGATGAGAAAGCTGTTGAAGAACGATACGATTTGAAGCCAGAACAATTGATTGATTACAAAGCTCTGCGCGGCGATCCGTCTGATAATTTGCCTGGTGTTGTCGGGATTGGTGAGAAAACAGCGACTGAATTGCTCAAAGCGTACAAAACAATTGTTGGAATATTTTCTGCTCTTGAAAGTGGAAAGATTGAAGAGAAAATTGCAAAAAAGTTACGCGGAAAAGAAGAACAAGCAAAAGAAATGCGAGAATTAGTTACTATTGTTTGTGATGTAAAAACAGATTTTATTTTTTCTTCAGCGGAAACAAAAGAACCTGATTGGGATGCTGTTCGTGAAATATATCGGCGTTTGGAGTTTAGAACATTGTTGAGAAAACATTGGGGAGATATAAAGCAGGAAAAGCAAGATGAAAAACAGCGAAAAAGTCAGCAGGAGGAGATAAAAATACTTCGCGATGAAACAGAAATCAAAAAAGTTTTGGATAAAATGAGCGGACGGCTTGGTGTTTTCATTGCTGAACAGCTTGCCGATCTTTTCGGTTCAACTCAAGCGGCGATCGCTGTGTCTAATGGAAAGACAACGATCGTTGTTCCAAATCCAGCCCAAAAACATCTTAATGAAATTAAAAACATTATTGAAAAGTCTTTTGTCATCACGCATGATCTCAAACGTTTATTACATCAAACTGGATGGACTGTTAGACAATCATTTGACACAATGATAGCTGCGTATCTTTTGAATTCCGGTTCGCGAACGCTTGATTTGTCTTCTGTGATTTACGATCAAACAAAAATAAAACCCCAAGAACTTCCAAGGTCTTACGCTACGCAGAAAGATTATGAACGTCTTGGTCAGGTTGTCGCTGTGTTTTGAATTCCGGTTCGCGAACGCTTGATTTGTCTTCTGTGATTTACGATCAAACAAAAATAAAACCCCAAGAACTTCCAAGGTCTTACGCTACGCAGAAAGATTATGAACGTTTTGGTCAGGTTGTCGCTGTGTTTTCAATTCTTGCTGAACAACTTGAGCAGAAGTAATTTTTAGCAAATATCTCAAGTGCACCTGTATCAAGTAATATCCCCGCGGTTTCCATTTTGTACAAAATGGAAACCGCGGGGATATTACTTGATACAGGTGCACTTGAGATATTTGCTAAAAATTTGGAAAAGCGGTTAGTAGAGCTTGAGAAAAAAATTCACACTCTTGCAAATTCCGATTTTAATGTTCAATCCCCTCTTCAACTTGCGGAAATTTTGTTTGAGAAGTTGAAATTACCGACAAAAGGAATCAAAAAAACAAAAACTGGATATTCAACGGCCGCGTCTGAACTTGAAAAGCTTTGGGATACTCACGAGGTTATTCCGCTCATCAGCGAACATCGTGAACTTGCTAAATTGCAATCAACGTATGTTGAAGCGCTTCCAAAATTGGTTGATAAAGATGGTCGCGTTCACACAACGTATAACCAAACCGTAACATCAACTGGTCGCCTATCGTCTTCTGAACCAAACTTGCAAAATATTCCGATAAAGACCGAGCTTGGACGTGAAATTCGTCGAGCGTTTGTGGCTCCAAAAGGAAAGGTTTTGATCTCCGCTGATTATTCGCAGATTGAACTTCGACTCGCGGCTGTAATTGCCAAAGACAAGCCGTTCATTGAAGCATTCAAGCAAGGCACTGACATTCACATACGCACAGCCGCTGAAGTTTGGGAGATTGATGAAAATCAAGTGACAAAAGAACAACGACGAGCCGCCAAAGCGATCAATTTTGGAATTCTTTACGGCATGGGGCCTCATTCACTCTCACGATCAACCAATTTGTCGTTTTCAGAAGCCAAAATTTTTATTGATCGATATTTTGAAATCCATCACGCAATTCAAATTTATCTTGATGAAACAAAAACCAAAGCTCATGTTAATGGATTTGTTGAAACAATGTTTGGCCGTCGTCGCTATTTTCCAGAAATTAATTCCGGAGTTCCAATGCTTATTGCCGCGGCTGAACGAATGGCGATCAATATGCCAATTCAAGGAACAGCGGCTGATATTATGAAAAAAGCAATGCTTGCAGTGGACGGATGGCTCAAACAGAGTAAGTTGCCAGCGACAATGCTTATGCAAGTTCACGATGAATTGGTTTTTGAAGCTGATCGCGATGTTGCGGATCAAGTCGCGCGTGGTGTAAAAGAAATGATGGAAAGTGTCGCGTCATTTGAAGTCCCGCTTGTTGTAGAAATTGAAGTAGGTTCAAATTGGGGAGAGATGAAATAATATGCTCATCCTTGTTTACGGTGAAGACGCATTTCGCGTTGCGGAAAAAGTTCGACAACTGAAAGACGCGTTTCGACAAAAATACGATCCGACCGGATACAATACGGTTGATTTTCCGTCTGATGATTCAAATAAACTTGAAGTATCAGATGTTTTACAATCAATGTGCTCGTTTCCTTTTTTGGGTTCGCGTCGAATGGTGCTTGTGAATGGGTTGTTTTCTTTTTTGAAAAAACCTGATGAAAAAATTTGGCTTGATGGATTTGGCCGCATGCCAGAATCAAGTATTGTTATTCTTTGGGAAGCAATCGAGACGAAAGTTGTAGAGAAAAAAACTTGGGTAAAGGAACTTTCAAAAACCGCAGAGGTTTACACTTATCCATTTCCTGTTCTTACAGGTTCTGTTTTAGATCAAAATGTGATTGTTGCGATTATTGAAAGAGTTGGAAGTGACTTGTGGCAGATGTCGCACGAGATTGAAAAGTTAACCGCATTCAGTCATGGGAAAGTCATTACAAAAGAAATGGTTGACGAACTCGTACACGCAACATTTGAAGGAAAGATTTTCGAGCTCATGGATGCGATTTCTAAAAAACAAACATCGCGTGCGATTCGTTTGCTTGAAGAAGAACGTTCTTCTGGCTCGGACGATCATTATCTTCTGACAATGTTAGGACGTCAGGTTCGAATTTTGCTTGGAGCTCGCGCACTGCTCGATCAAGATCTACGAGTAACAAAACAAACAGTTGCTGAAGAACTCGATGTTCATCCATTTGTCGCGCAAAAATCTTTGGAGCAAGCGCGTTTGTTTTCTTTTGATGATTTGAAAAAAGCGCATGATCTTTTGTTTGAATATGATTTGAAAATAAAAACCGGCCGGATTTCGGCCGATCTCGCGACTGATCTTGTAACAGATCATTTGCTTAAGAAATTTTAAGCGCGTTAACTTTTTGCATCATCCGTGACTTTAATCGAGCCACGGTGTTTTTTTTGAAAATCTTTTTTGATTGCGCTTTGTCGAGCTTTTTTCCGATTAGTTTGACAACCTCTTTTGCCTCGTCGATTTTCTTTCCAGTAACAGCTTTACGAAGTTTTACACGCAAAGAGTGGATCTCGGCTTTTATTGTCTGATTGAGCTTTTCGTGTTTCACGCTTTGTCGAAGCGCTTTTTTAGCGTTTTGTAGGATAGGCATAAGTTAGAAGCTAGAAGAAAGAAGAAAGAAGCAGGAATTTTAGATATATTTAACAGAATGGCGTTAGTTTACCTGAAGCTGAAAATCAGTCAAGGTTTGAATATTAGTCGTCACCTCGCGCTGTTTCCTCGGTTTCACTCCCTGATTCAATTTCAAGAATATCAAGTTGTTTCCCTGCTATTCCTTCTGTTACTCGGAATATATCTTTATCTATTTTTTTGAGTTCATTTGATGAGCTTGTGAATGCTCGTACTGTTGTTTCAAGATGTTTTCCAACACGATTGTGATGTTCTTCATACGCTTTCATGTGGCGCATGAGAAGTTCGGCGTGTTTTTGAATTTCTTTTACAGACTCTTCAATTTGAAGCGCTTTGAGTCCAAGCAGAACTGTTTGCAAATAAGCAAAGAATGAAGTTGGCGAAACAATCATAACGCCTTTTTCAAATGCGTATTCGATTAAATTTCGCGAATTAACCTTTACCGCACCAATATCAGCGTTTATAAGATTGTGATAAACACCTTCCGCAGGCACAAACATAAAAGCAAAGTTGGTAGTCCCCTTTTCAGGTTGAATATATCGCGATGTCTCGTCAATTCGTAGTTTAACATCAGCCTTAAATTGTTTCTCAAGCTCATCTCGTCGGATCGGATCCGTTTCTTGCACAATTCTGTTGTAGTTTTCTAACGAAAATTTTGCGTCAATGGGTATCAACATTTCTTTTACGAAAATAACTGCGTCTGGAATCAGTTTTTGTCCGCTTACCTCATCGATTCCAAGCTGATATTGCATTTTGTACTGGCCTGAAGTTAGGACTTGTCCCAATAAAGTTTCAAGCCAATATTCACCAAGTATTCCTCGCTGTTTTGGATTCTTAAGAATGTTTTCAAGACTTTTTAGCTGATCTGAATAGTTGAGAATTTGTTTATTTGTGCTATCTAAAGTGAACAAACGCTCGTTTACATCCTTAAACATGTTTGCTGTTTCATGAAAGTGCTTTTGAAGCGTTGACGAGGAATCTGTCATGTTTTGAACAAGACGACTGTGCATTACATCAAGTTTTTCATGAACTTCACGACGTTGAGTGTTTGTAGTTTCCTGAATTTCACGCCTAAGATCATTAAAGAGATTGTAAATCTTATCGCCGGAGTCGCTTATCGGCAGATTTCGTTTTGCTATAAGAAAAACTATAGCGATTACAAGTATTATTACTGTAAAAATTAGAAGTAGTTCTATTGACATATTTAATGGTGAAAAGCTTTGACGAAAGTTATTTTTCTACGTATGATGCTTGCGTTCAAGAGCAGTATAGCACAGTACTATAAATGCATTTTACGACACTTAAGTCCCCGTAGCTCAACTGGATAGAGCATCTGCGTCCTAAGCAGTTAATGGGGGTTCAAGTCCCTCCGGGGACACCAATGTCTTTCTTGTTCTAGTTTCACGTGAAACAAAATTTGGGGGCCGTTAGCTCAGTTGGTAGAGCGTCGCATTCGCATTGCGAAGGCCTGGGGTTCGAATCCCCAACGGTCCACCATACAAAATATCCGATTGTTCGGATATTTTGTATGGTGAACGTTAGCACGTCACCTGCGTGGCGTGCGTGGGGATGAACTCATTGTGAGTTTATTGGCTTTCGAGCCGCGATTGCTGAAGGGATTGAGCTTTTTTCTTACTAAGAATTTTTTCGTTGTAGCCGCGGGCTTTAGCCCGCGTTCGGCCGTAGATTCAACGCAGGCTAAAGCCTGCGGCTACCGAACAGTGGAGAAACTCGCTATGGGTTCGATGAGAAAGCCGTAGCCATATCCCGTCGATCTTGCTGTAATACGGGATGGTGAGGCTGTGGACAGCCCATCGAGGCGGAAATCTAGATGAGGCGAGGTCGAATCCCCAACGGTCCCTAACGAAGCTCTATAATGAGTGAAGTAGGGCTGAAATCTAGGCTGAATTCCAAACAACCAATCAAAATTTAACAAACTATAAGTTCGAAAAATATAGCCTCTTCACCCGAATCATACATTTCGTTCCCCGAAAATACTAGGAACAGAAAATTTATATATAGACAATAATGACAATCAAAAGGTTGTATTTGAATGCGTAACTGAAGAAATTTTTGAAGCAGATAAAATGTACGAGGAAAAATTTGGGATTAAACCTGAAAAACAGGCAAACATTGCATGTTCAATCAAAAAACTTGATTCCTCCGCAAAATGGGTGTATGTCTGGAAGTGAAATTGGATTAGATGACTGAAATCTAACCACTAAAGGTAGGGATGAACACTTAAATTGTTCATTTTTTCGAAAAAAGACCAAAATTGGTCTTTTTTGATTACACTAGTGTATACAAACACACTAAAACTGTGGATGATTTCCAACTTTCAGGCATTTGAAGCAAAAAGTGGCACTTATCCACAGTTTTTTCTGTTTCAATTTATATTTTCTTCGCTAAATTTAGCATAATTAGGTGTTGACTACTTTTTGTATTCATGGTATACTGTTTTTGTAAAGGAAATGTATGTTTAAACAGACTGTCACCTTTGCGCTTGTGGGGTTTTTTGTATGGGCGAGCTTTGCTTCTGCTGGAATGACCTCCACGAACTATGAAATCCGGTGGGACACAATCTCAACCGGTGGTTCTGACACCTCAAGCTCTGCGTCCTATTCTCTTCGTGACAGTTCGTTGACTGGTCCTGGAGGTTCTGCAACCAGCTCTTCATACCAAGTTGCTAACGGGTATAGAGCAGGAATTTTCGATCAGATCATTTCTTTCGATCTTTACATTCAAAATTCTAGTAATGAACGTGCGATAACTGCGATTTCAGGTTCCACAGTTTCAATGTCATCTACAGCAGGGCTTTCCGCAAACGACTATGTTGCAGTAGTTCAAGATCAAGGAGTAAGTCAGGTTGTGGGATTTGGAAAAATTTCATCCGTTGGCGCGGGAAGTATTATTTTGGACAGTCTTGCAGTTGGAGCCAGTTCTCCGGCGATAGACGGAACAAATGACTATCTTTATCAGCTCAATGGTTCAAGTCTAACCCTTGAAACAATTAGCTCAACAACGGTTGGAACTGGGATCATCGGGTTTGAGGTAACGATTGATAATGATAGCGGTTACAGCATTCAGATTTTGGAAAACAATAATTTACAAAGCGGGGCAACATCAATTAGTGACGTTGCAGATGGCACTGTCACAGTGAGTACTGAAGAATACGGCGCAAGATCGTCTGACACAACAGTTGCAACAAGTACTTTTGACACGGCTGACACGGCAATTACATCAAGTGCGCAGGATATTGTTACAAAAGCCACCTTTGGATTTGATGATCGATCCTTTCTTGTCCTGAAAGTAGGAGTTACAACAAATACGTCGTCATTAACATATAGCAATACAACAACATTTATTGCGGCTGGAAATTATTGATATGAAATTTCGACTTCTTATAAGTTCAATCGTTATTGCATTGATCCCGATCTCTGTCGGAGCCGCGTCTATTGTTCCATCAGTTATGGAAATTAGTGGCTCTCGTGGACAGGTTCTTCACGAAACATTCACCGTGATCAATACAAGAGAGATGGAACAGACGTACTATCTTGGAGTTTTAAAGTTTGAACCGCAGGAAAACGGGGAAGGGCCGAAGTTCATTCCATTTAAAGAGGATCATTCTGGACTTGCGCAGTGGATTCAACTTTCCTCTTCAGAAGTAATAGTTTCAGCAAATACAAAAGGTGAAATACCGTTTGATATTTCTATTCCATCTGATGTTTTGTCTGGCGGGTATTATGCCGCGCTCACTGTTTCGCAATCACCTTCTGATCTTGTTGCAGATAACGGAGCTATGGTTGAAGCAAAAACAGCGGCTTTAATCTTGTTGACAGTCGAAGGTGATACAAAAGAAAAACTTTCACTTTTGGAGTTTGGAAAAGATTCGACAGGATTGTATAGCGGAATTGTTGGAAAATATGATTTCCGAGTGCAAAATCAAGGAAATGTTCATGTTGCTCCAGCTGGAATAATTCAAGTGAAAGATTTTTGATGAAGAATTGTTGCAAAGCTAGATGCAAATCCTTCATCAGGACGAATTCTGCCGAACTCAACCAGAACGTATGTCGTTGGATCAGAGGAAATCAAGAATTATTATCAAAGCGCCAAAGATCAGATGAGAGTGTTGGCTTTTGGTCCGATGACTGCCGAATTGCTGTTGAAATACGGTCAGTCTGAACAAACGATTACATCAAGTGTTTCATTCTGGTACCTGCCATGGCAGATTATGTCACTGGATGTTCTCCTTATATTAGTGATCCTGTTTATTTATTCATCGGCAAAACGTAGGAAATAAATGTGTGCAAAATTTTGTTCGTCACATCTGGAGCATCGCAACCGTTTCCGTTGTTCTAACGGCAACGATTTTGGTGTCTTCAGTGAACGCCGCGACTGTAACAAGCGCGAATGATTATCCGACCACGCTTCAAGCAAGTCAAAGCGCGAACCACCGAGTGCTCTTTACAACTTCATCTGGTGTAGCAGAAGGACAAACAATCACTCTTTCATTTTCTACATCTTTCAACACTGCTTCAATCATTGAAGATGATGTTGATGTTGCAGACGACGGAACTGATCTTACAACTGCGGCTAACTGTGCTGGAACAGAAAAAGCTTCAGTAGCAATGGTAGGTGATGTTCTTACAATCACAATTTGTGCCGGAGATGGTGGTGCAATCGCAGTAGCAAGCCAAGTTTCAATTGAGATTGGAACAAACGCAACAAGTTCTGGAACAGGAGCAAATCAAATCACAAATCCTTCAACAGTAGGAACGTATTTTGTGACAATTGGTGGAACGTTTGGAGATTTTGGATCAATCGCTCTTCCGATCAGTTCGCAAGATCAAGTCACCATTACTGCCAGTGTCTCAAACCAAGGCGGTGGCGGCGGAAATAATGGAGGCGGCGGCGGCTCTCAAGGAGATTCTACTGCTCCTATTATTAGCAACATTATTGTTTCACAAGTGACAGCAGCATCTGCTGCTATAAGTTGGACTACTGATGAGTCGTCCGACAGCGCGATTGATTATGGTTTGACTCAATCCTTTGAAGCAGGAACGACTTTTGACGCTTCTTATGTTGTGAATCATTCGCTTGGACTCGGAGGTTTGCAAGAAGGCAAGACTTATTATTTCCGCATTCGATCAAAGGATTTAAGTTCAAATCAAGCAACATCTTCCACACAATCGTTTACAACTCTTGATCAGACCGCTCCGATAATTTCAAACATAAACGTTGAGGATATCACTCAATCAAGTTCGCGAATTACATGGAATACAAATGAGGCTTCAACAAGCATTGTCGAATATGGACTTAATGAAAGTTATGGTTCATCAAAGAGTAATAGTTCGCTTGTTACAGATCACAGTGTTGTTTTGACTGGTCTTCAATCTGGAAAACAATATCATTTTCGCGTTCGATCAGTTGATAGTTCAAGCAACACAGCACTGTCTGGTGATAACACGTTTACGACTTCACAGGATTTCGCTCCAGCAAATATTTCAGGACTAACGATTACAGCAGGAAACAAATCTTTGTCGCTTTCTTGGACAAATCCAAATGATACTGACTTGGCTGGGATAAAAGTTATCGAGTGTCAGGACGAATATCCAACAGGACCAGGTGATTCATCATGCACGCAAGTTCTAAATTCACTTGCGACGAGTCTTCTACGCACCAATCTTACAAATGGACTTACATATTATTATGGAGTGTTCTCTTATGATGCTGCAGGGCAATTCGCTTCTGGAGCGGTTGGATCAGGTACACCAACCGCTTTAGAAGAAGAGATGCCACCTGTAGTTCCAGAGCCCGAGCCCGAGTCAAAACCCGAGCCCGAGCCTGAACCAGGCGCTGAGCCACTACCAGAAGTGCCTCCAGAGGAACCGTCTGAGGTTCCATCAGGAGAGCCGGTGGGAAGCTCGCCAACTTTTCTTGGTGCTGTCAAAGCGGCACTTGAAATTAATGACGTGATAATTGTTGTTGCAAATGGCAGCATTACCCTTTCTTTGGGTGAGAAAGGGGCGTTCGATGTTTTGCCAAGCACACAAATCCGTCTTCAAATTTCAGAAGATGAACTTTCCGATAATGTAGAGGTCCTGCAGGCTTCTATTGGGTCGGATATGTACCTACTTCGCCTTGAAGATGAGCAGGGTGGAGACGCTCTTTACATGGCGGACATAATAACGCCTGCGCTTCCGCAACTTTATAAGCTAGAGATTGCGGTTGAATATGGTGATGGGACAAACGAAAGTGTTTCTTCCCTCTTGAATGTGTTGCCATGGGGCATCACAACACAAGACATCGATGGTGAAGAAGCTAAAGTTGAAGGAGTTAGTCTGACTCTTTCACAACTCGTTGATGGAAAGATGGTTGTATGGGATGGGTCACCATACAGTCAATACAATCCAACAACAGATTCAGACGGAACATACGGGTGGTATGTTCTTGATGGATCATATCGTTTAGAAACATCAGCAGTGGGTTTTAAGTCGTATTCTGGGGAAACATTTGTTGTTGATAATAATATCGTCAACAAAAAAATCGTTTTGGAAGCAATTCCAAAATTAAAACCAGAAACGGGAAAATTGTCCGCGCAGATTCAAAATATATTTCAAACGCCTGTCGCAGAGACAGTGCAACAAGCGTTTGAATCAGTTCGAGATAATCGTGTTGCTCAAAAAGCAACAGATATTGCCACGCCAGCGCTAGTTGTCACAGCCGGTGCCAGCTTGCTCATCATGATAGTGGCATTCGATTTCCTTCCGTTCCTTCAATATCTTTTTACTGCGCCTGTTCTTCTTTTTTGGAGGCGCAAACGTAAAGGATATGGCACTGTCTATCATGCCATTTCCAGAACTCCGGTTGATTTGGCTGTGGTTCGTCTATTCCTCATTGAGGACAAGGCAAATCCTAGCCAAGGGCGGCTTGTTAAAAGTCGTGTGACTGACAAGCAAGGGCGGTTCTTCTTCTTGGTTCAACCAGGAACATATCGTCTAACAGTCACAAAAGCTGGCTTCCGATTTCCATCGGAATACCTTAATGGAGTGAAGGATGACGGCATATTCCTGGATGTCTACCACGGTGAGTTCATCGAGGTGACAGAAAAGGATGCTGTAATCACTCCTAATATTCCACTTGATCCGGCTCAAGTGACAGAAATTGAAAAACCGAAACGTGTGGTTTGGCAAGGGCGGTTGCGCTTGTTACAACATTTCATCGCCGTAAGTGGCGTGATTGTTTCGGTGGCTGTCGTTATCATCAGGCCGACCGTGCTTGCGGCAATGATGGTTTTCGTGCAGATCCTGGTTTATCTGCTTGCGCGACGACTTGCCAAACCACGTAAACCTAAGAGTTGGGGAATTGTATATGACACAGAAACAAAACGTCCTATTGCAAATGTTGTCGCGAGAATTTTTGAACCTAGATACAACAAGCTTCTCGATACACAGATGACAGATAGTAAAGGACGTTACGCGTTCATGCTTGGACCGAGCGAATACTTTGCCGTGTTTGAAAAAGAAGGATATAAATCAACACAAGTGCGACCAATTGATTTACGCAACGAAGAAGGATCACAAGACTTTGCTGTTGATGTAGAGATGTATCCGCATTCATCTACTGAAACAGAAACATATGAATTTGAAACTTAAAAATAATCGGATTAGCATCATAACCATCGTCTCCATGCTTGCGATGGTTATGAGCTGGATTGTGCTTCCAGCACAGGCCGCTAGTCCACCAAACATTCTTACCTATCAAGGACGCGTTTTGGATGCAAACGCAGTTCCTGTTTCGAGTTCATCGGTTTCGATGAAGTTTTTCTTGTATTCATCATTGGCTGGCGGAACATGTGTTTGGTCAAACTCTTCTTCAACTTGCGATGGAAATACCCCTGGTTCCACAACAGCACGAACTGTGACGCTCACAAGTGGATTGTTCACAGAAAATCTAGGAGATACGTCAATCGCGTCTCCTTATGCCGCAATTGCTGATTCAACTTTTGCGGACAATGCAGGAATATATCTTGAGGTAATTATCGCTGGTGAAACACTTACTCCACGCAAACAACTTGTAGCAGCACCGTACGCTTTGAATGCTGACACACTTGATGGAATTGATTTATCGGTAATTCAACTTTGGGAAGTTGGTACAAATGGTTCTTATGAAGATGATGTAGCGGCAATCGTGGGAGCCGATGCAGCGTTTTCATACGGCACTGGTGGAACAGGCGATTTGCGTGTGACTGACGAGATCGAAGTTATGGGAGACGGATTTATTGATAATGATTTAGTTATTGGCGCTTCAACATCTTCAACTGAAACTATTGCGAATGTCGGATTTTCTTTAAGCGGAAATGATTTGTTCGTTGCAAGTGACGCGGGTATTGAAGGAAATTTATACATTGATGGAGCGATTGATCTTGTTGGAACAGCAACAGTTGGAGATTTGGCTTGTACCGACTGTCTAGATTTCGCAGAACTCTCCGATACTCTTGCGCTTGATGCAAGCACTTCAATCACTCAAGACGGAGCAGAAGTATTTACAATTACAAACAGTGGAACTGGTGACACGGTTGTTAATCTCTCAAGCACTGGTGATTTTATTGTTCAAGACAACGGTGTTGCCGCGTTTACATTAAACGATTCTGGAAATGGAACATTTGCAGGAACACTTGGAGTAACAGGGGTCGTTACTCTTACTAATGATCTTGCTGTAAACGGTGATGACATTACTTCAGACGGA
>Ga0209417_1005190_pt1 | contig 14625 bp, 16 predicted proteins | sample RifGroF2_FD_184002 | JGI IMG/M metagenome (GOLD analysis project Ga0209417, IMG submission 184002) | Groundwater microbial communities from Rifle, Colorado, USA - Groundwater F2 (SPAdes) (version 2) | ecosystem: Environmental > Aquatic > Deep subsurface > Groundwater | place: Rifle, Colorado... | reverse complement strand
TCCTCGCTCTGATGAACGGAACCGTCGACGCCTGCTTCACCTATCTTGACGCGCGGGAAGAAGATGCGGGTTTCAGCGTTTGGCAAGCCGCCCACCCGACCCTAGACCGTTTCGCGGAAACCAGGGCCGTCGCTCTGTCCACGGGCATCTATGGCACGACCGTCGCGGTCCGCAAAAATCTCAGTGTGGGTCTCAGGAACGCGATTCGGCAGGCGCTTCTGGCGATTTCCTACGATCCGGAGGGCGCCGCGGCGCTCGCTTTTCTATCGGACCGGGGGTATGTCGTCGTCCACGACGAGGCGTTCGACGGCGAACGCGAACTCTATCGGTTCCGGCACCCCGAACGCGACTTCTAGACAACAAAAAATCGGACAAAATGTCCGATTTTTTTTCGATCCGGGTGAATCCTACTCGTTCTTGTTGGTGCGGATACCGAAAGGCACATACAGCGGGCAGCGTTCGAGCGCGGCGGTCGCAAGCGCAATCGCGGCGGGAATGAGCAGCCACCAGAACGGAATGACGGCGGCGAGGATGACGAGGACGGCGCCGACGGCGAGACGGATGAAACGGTCGATCTTTCCAATGTTCTTTTTCACAGATTGTCACACTCCTTTTGTCTTCATTATATCCCCTGCCGGGCAACTCCCGCTTCGGGACGCTCAAGGATGCTCAAATGTAAAAAAAAGGCTGTGGCCACAAACAAAAAACGCGATTCATCGTTGGCACAAATGGTATAATGGAAATACCGGAGGTATCAACATGACTGGAAAATTCTCGAAATATCTGAAAAACCGAAAACCGGCGTTGCAGGAACTCGTCCGTCTCCTCGGCGAAAAGTACGCGTACGCGAGCGTGCTCGCAACCGACGTCGCGGGGACGAGCATCAGCGTCGACCGTTCCACGACTTCCGTCAATCCGAGCGGACTCACCGAGTGCGGCTTCGTCGTGAAAGTCTTCGACGGTCGCGCCTATGTCGAATACGCGACGAACGAAATCGACGCCAAGCACCTTGAGGACGTCATTTTTGCCGTCGACCGCCTCGTCGCCGCGCAGACCACCGTTCCGTCGGTCTCCGTCGGACTTCTCAAGGAAGAACCGATCGTCAAGCGGTTCAACCGCAAGAACGTCGGAAAGGATCTGTCCGCCGAAGCGATCATCGCCTTATTGAAGGGGTTCGTGGAAACGACGATCGCCTCCGACCCGCTGATCGTGAACGTCCGCGCCGGTATCGAGACCACCGAAATCTCGAAGCTGTTCCTGTCAAAAGCGAAGGATCTCGAACAGTATTATACCTGGAGCAATCCCCGCTCTTACGTGCTCGCCCGCCGCGGCGAGGTCACGAAGTATGCCTACGACGGCTTCGGCGACAATTCCGTGGAACGCGCCCTCGGCGCGCTCGGAGACCTCATCGGAAAGACCGCGAAACTGGCGATCGAACTGCTCGACGCGATTCCCCCGAAACCGGGCTATTACGAAATCGTCACCGATCCCTCGATCACCGGTTTGATCGCCCATGAGGCGTTCGGCCACGGCGTCGAGATGGACATGTTCGTCAAGGACCGCGCCGCGGCGAAGGACTACATGGGCAAGCGCGTCGCCTCGCCGCTCGTCAGCATGCGCGACGGCGCCGCTTCGGCCTTCTCCGTCGCCTCCTATTTCTTCGACGACGACGGCGTCCTCGCCGGCAACACCAAGATCATCGACAAGGGCATCCTCGTCGCCGGCATCTCCGATGTCCTCTCGGCGCTTCAGCTCGGGAAGACCCCCACCGGAAACAGCCGCCGCGAATCCTACAAGCGCAAGGCTTACACCCGGATGACGAACACCTTCTTCGAAAAGGGCAAGTCCCATTTCGACGAGATGATCGTCTCCGTCAAGGAAGGCTATTTCATCGCCAAGACCAACAACGGCATGGAGGATCCCAAAAACTGGGGAATCCAGTGCACCGCCCACTACGGCCGCGAAATCAAGGACGGCAAGTTCACCGGCAAGATCGTCTCGCCGGTGGTCATGTCCGGATACGTGATCGACCTTCTGGAATCGATCAGCGCCGTGTCCAGTGACTTCGACGTCATCGGCAGCGGTTCCTGCGGGAAGGGATACAAGGAATGGGTCCGCGTCAGCGACGGCGGCCCCTGTCTGAAAGCGAAGGTGAAGATCGGATGATCAAGCAAATCGTAACCGCCCTCAAGGCGAACCCGTCCGTCTCCGGATGGCTCGTGAACGAAACCGTCACCGTCTCCTCGCAGGTCTTCTACGTCATGCAGAAGAAGGAAACGACCCGTCGCGTGGAAACCCGCGAATACCAGGTCACCGTCTACCATCGTCACGGCGAACAAAACGCGTTCGTCGGGTCCTCGATGTTCGCGGTGAGCCGGAAACTCACCAAGGCCGAACTCGCTCGGAAAATCGAAGAAGCCGTCTTCGCCGCCCGGTTCGTCAAAAACAAGGCATTCGACCTCGTCAAGGGCGCAGGCAAGCGCACCTGGAAGGAAAAGCCGGAAACGGCCGATCCATATGTCATCCTCGATGACATCGCAAACACGTTCTTCGCGGCCGCGACCCCCGTTTCCCGCTTCAACGCGCTTGAGGCGTTCCACGCCCGCCAGACGATCCGGATCCTCAACTCAGAAGGCGTCGACTTCACGAAGACGCAGTCGAAGATCGATATCGAAGCGATTCCCTCCCACGACGGCCCGGAGCGCAAAGTCGAACTGATCCGCATGTTCACGTACAAGACCGTCGATCTCGATCTGGTCAAAAAGGACGCCGCGGTGGCGATCGCCGACGTCGCCCTCCGTTACGATGCGCGCAAACTCGAAAACGTTCCCAAAGCGGATGTGATCCTCGCGGGCGACGACGTCGAAGACTTCCTCCGCGAACTGATCGGCGATTTCTCCTATGACGGCGTCTACCGCAAAAGCACCGATAAGAAAATCGGCGATGCGATCCAGTCCGAGATTCAAGGCGACGCCCTGTCGATCGGCTGGACTTTATCTTCCAAGGCCGATGCGTTCGACCGCGACGGCGTGATGCTGGCGCCGGTCCGCGTCGTCGAAGCCGGCAAACTCGTCGGCTATTACGGGTCGAACCAGTACGCCCAATACCTCGGTCTGCAACCGGTCGGCGTCTTCGGTACCATCGAAGCCGCCGCCGGCAAGACCACGATCGCCCGGATGAAAGCGAAACCGCATCTGGAAATCATCGCCCTCTCCGGCATCCAGATCGACATCTACAGCGGCTATATCGGCGGCGAAGTCCGCCTCGCCGTCTGGTTTGACGGCAAGAACCGCATCCCGGTGAGCGGCTTCTCCTTCAGCGGCAACATCGACAAGGCACTGTCCGACCTTGTCCTCTCGAAGGAAACCGTCCAGGGCGTCCGCTATCACGGACCGAAATGCATCCTCCTGAAAGGGATGGATGTCCTGTGACGATGAACCCCCGCCGCCTGACCCTTCGGAATGAAGGCGATGCTGCCCCCGGGGGACGGTATGTGCTTTACTGGATGCAGCAGGCGCAGCGGATCAACGGCAATCATGCGCTCGCCCGCGCGATCGATCGCGCGAACGAAGCCCATCTGCCGGTCCGCGTCGTCTTCGTCCTCTTCGCCGGGTTTCCGGAAGCGAACGCGCGTCATTTCGCTTTCATGCTCGACGGTCTGAAAGAAGTCCAAACCGAATGCGTCCGGCGCGGCATCGGCTTCGACCTCCGTCACGGCGAACCGGTCGCGGAAGTGACCGCGCTCCTGCAGGACGCTTCGGCGGTCGTATTCGACACCGGCTATCTCACCCATCAGCGCATCTGGCGCGACCGTTTGACGGATGTCGTGCGTTCCCGATTCCCGCACATCACCCTCGAAGAGGTCGACACGGACGCCGTCGTGCCCGTGCGCGTCGCATCCGACCACACCGAATACGGCGCCTATACGCTTCGTCCCAAACTGATGCGGATGCATCGCGCTTTTCTTGATTTCGATGGTCTCTCCGCGGTGGCGGTTTTGCACAAGCCGCTCCCCGAACCCGACCTGTCGATGCCTGACGGTGTCGATATGTCGGTTTCGCCTGTCACCGCGTTCCTTGGTGGTTATATCGCGGCCGTGGACCGTTTCGAACGATTCCTCGAGAATGCGGCGAACCGTTATCCGGAATCCAACGACCCCGGCGAGGATCTGACCTCCGGGATGTCGCCGTATCTCCATTTCGGACAGATCTCCGCGCTTGAACTCGTTGACCGGCTGACCGCCGCGCACGCCGCAGGCGCCCTGAACGGCATGGCTTACGATTCCTATTTGGAACAATTGCTGGTCCGCCGCGAACTGGCGATCAACTTCGTCTGGAACCGCATCGGCTACGACCGGTTCGAAACGATGACCGAACCCTGGGCATACCGCACGATGCAAGCGCATGCGGACGATCCCCGCGATCCGACGTATACGGAAAGCGAGATCGAAGCAGGAAAAACCGACGACCCGTATTTCAATGCGGCGATGCACGAAATGCAAAAGACCGGCTTCATGCACAACTACATGCGCATGTATTGGGCGAAGAAGATCATCGAATGGACCCCTTCGCACGAAGCGAGCTACCGCCTGATCCTCCGCTTGAACAACCGTTTCTTCCTCGACGGCCGCGACGCGAACAGCTACGCCGGCGTCGCCTGGTGTTTCGGGAAGCACGACCGACCCTGGAGCGAACGCCCCGTCTTCGGGCAGCTCCGCTATATGAACGACAAGGGTCTTGAACGCAAGTTTGACATGCGACGCTACATCAAGCGCGTCGGCGCCTAAAAAAAACGAAACGACGCTTCACGAAAGGAACCCTCCATGGAAAACCAGAAACCGCTCGTCACGATCACCGTCAAGGGCTATGCCCCGATGACCTTCGAACTCGAACCAGCCGCCGCGCCCAACACGGTGAAAAACTTCATCGACCTGGCGCAAACCAACTACTTCATCGGCGCGATTTTTCATCGCGTCATCCCGCAATTCATGATCCAGGGCGGCGCCGGATCCGGCAAAGCCCGATCGATCAAAGGCGAATTCAAACAAAACGGCGTCAAAAACGACCTGTTGCACGAGCGCGGCGTCCTCTCGATGGCGCGCACGATGGTGCCGGACTCCGCGTCCTCGCAGTTCTTCGTGATGCACCAGGCGAGTCCGCATCTCGACGGCGCCTATGCGGCGTTCGGCCGGATGATCGCCGGTTTCGAAACGCTCGATGCGATCGCCGGTGTCGCGACCGACCGGCAGGATAAACCGCTCAAGGACGTCACGATCGACTCGGTCAAAGTCGACACCTTCGGCATCGACTATGGCAAGCCCGTCTACGCAGGTCGGTGAGATGATGAAAAAACTCTCCCTGGTTCTCTTCGCATTCCTGTTTTCATGCGGGCTCCTCTCGTGCGGGACGGCCGATGATCCGATCGTCTATACCGACGACGCGCCGATCACGATCGCGATGGAACGCGATACGCTCAAGATTCTCCAGATCACCGACCTCCATCTGACCTACGGCCTCGACGCCCAGGACCGCGACACGCTCGCGCTGATCGAAGACCTCGTCGAAAGCGATGATTTCGATCTCGTCGTCATTTCCGGCGACATGGTCCTTTCGAATGCCGGACCACGCCTGTTCCGCACCTTGGTCCGCACCATGGAGGCCCTCGAAACGCCGTGGACCTTCATCTTCGGAAACCATGAGACGGACCATTCGACCTATCAGGAATACCTCGCTTCCACCGTCGATCTCACGTGGCTCCGCTTCAAGGTAGGACCCGAACTGGACGAAGGCGGAATCGGCAACTTCCGGATCAACTTCACGAAGGACGGGAATCCCTTCTACACCCTGTATTTCTTCGATTCGCACGCCGAACGCGCGGAATATACCGAAGCGGAAGGCGAATATGACTACATCCGCACCTCGCAGGTCGACTGGTACGCCGGCCATGTCGCGACCGACGCGACCGATTCGGTCGCCTATATGCACATCCCGCTTCGGCAGTTCATCGATTCCGACGGATACGTCGGCATCTTCAACGAAGACAAGGTCTATGCCCAGGGTATCGACACCGGTCTCTTCGATGCGATGGCCCTCGCCGGCAGGACCAAGGGCGTCTTCGTCGGTCATGACCACCTGAATGATTTCTATGTCGTCCGCGAAGGCATCATGCTCGCGTACGGACGCATCACCGGATTCAATGCATACGGCAATCTCGAACGCGGCGGGCGCGTCGTTGCGATCGACGCCGCCGGCGCGATGACCTCCTATGTCCTCTTGCAAAGCGAGGTCGACGCATGATGAAGAAGGATCGTCTGTTCGTCTGGTTTCTGACCTTCATCTGGGCCGTGCTGCTGTTCTGGGCCGTCGGTTCCGTCTGGTTCTTCGCCCTCCCCGCGGTCGGCCTCGGCCTCTTCTTCGTGAAAGGAGCGAAATCATGATCGAACAACTCATCGGCCTCTCGATTTCCTCGATCTGGATCGTGATCGGCGGCCTGTCGCTGCTCTTTCTGCTCCGCGTCCTCGCCGTCGTTCTCGCCAAGACGGATGCCAAGAACGCAGTGTACGTCCTGTTCATGCCGTTTGGCGTCGGATACTTCCGCATCTTTCCGGAACGGACTTGGCTCAAGACGGTCTACCGGATCGTCGTCGCGATTGTTTTCTTCTTCTCGCTTTTGGCTGCGTTCTGGGTTATCTACACGCATTTCGCCTGATCTGACCCGAGGGTCCGGATACGGCATCTTGACAATTGATCCGTTTGTCTGTAAAATGAATACGAATCGCGATGGCATCACCACATAGGGGGTAACTAATGTTCTGTCAAAACTGCGGTAAGGAAATCGACGACAAAGCCGTCGTCTGCATCCATTGCGGCGTCGCCGTGAAGCCGGCGGCCGCCGCCGCGCTCGATCCGAACGCCAAATCGAAACTCGCCGCCGGCCTGCTCGGCATCTTCCTCGGCTCGCTCGGCATCCACAATTTCTATCTCGGCAACACCAACAAGGCGATCACCCAGCTGCTTCTCGGCACGGTCGGCGCGATCGTCATCGTCGGTCCGATCATCTCCGGCATCTGGGGCCTCATCGAAGGCATCTACATCCTCACCGGCAAAATCGCGACCGACGCGACCGGCCATCCGCTGAAAGACTAGCAAACAAAAAAGGCATGGGATCCATGCCTTTTCGTTCGTTTGAAACGTTTTATTCCCATCCGTAGCCGCCGTAGATCGACATGATGATCACCAAGACGACCACGTAAGCGATCGACAGGACCACCTGTAGGATGACGCCGATGAGCGCGCCCTTGCCGGCGGATTTGCCCCGTTGCGGGAAGTTGTCCTGCCAGACGAGAAACAGGATCAGCCCGATGATCGGGAAGAAGAAGCCGAGGACGCCGTATCCGGTGCTCGGGGCGTCGGTCGGATCCGCGACTTTTGGCGCGGGACCGACGGGCGCGAACATGTGGCCGCAGCCCGGGCACATGGCGGCGTTGTCAGCGAGCTGCTTTCCGCAGGAAGGGCAGTATTTCATCTTCGCTCACAACTCTGATCAGTAGCCGTAATAACCGGCTCCGAGCGCGGTGATGACGCCGGAGATGATGCCGAGGATGATGCCGAGGATGATCGCGGTGAGTGCGCCCTTGCCAGCCGATTTGGCGCGCAGCGGGGTCGTCGGTTTCCAGATGACGTAGAGGATGATGCCGATCAGCGGAATGAAAAAGCCCAGCAACGCGTATCCGAAACTCGGAGCGTCGTTGATTCCGGAAACCGTTCCGGAGCGTGGGAACACGAAACCGCAATTCGGGCAGGAGACGGCGTTGTCCGCCAGTTCCTTGCCACACGTGGAGCAGTACTTCATTATGAATCCCCCTGTTTGATTGTCTTTTTTGTTCAATGTTTATTATAGGAAAAGTGCGGTCGTTTTGCAATAGTTTATCTCGAAATCAGGCATGAAAACAAGCATCTTGATCCATCAATTCCCGTAAACGGTCTCCGAAGGGAAAAAGCGTCCACAGACACGGAAAGGTCGGACTGAAATGAACGGATTGCATCTCGTCGTTCCCATCGAAAAACATCGCGAAGAATGGCTCGCATATCTGCGGGAATGGAGCCTGACGGGGGAAGGCATGACGCCGTGGGCGCTTGATCCCTGCGGCGGCGACTTCGACCGCTTCCTGCAGGTGACGGCGCAATTTGCCGCCGGCGTCGACATCCCTCCGGACAAGGTTCCGGCCGGGTTGTTTTTGTTGGTCGACGACGAAGAACGTCTCTTCGGCGCCGTTTCGATCCGCTACCGGCTGAACGACTATCTTCTGCAGTACGGCGGCCATGTCGGCTACGGCGTCCGTCCGTCCGAACGACGGAAGGGGTATGCCGGGAAGATGCTGTCGCTGGCATTGGCAATCTGCCGTGAACACAAGATCGACCGGGTCCTCGTCACCTGCGATACCGTCAACACGGCCTCCGCACGAACGATCCGGGCGAACGGCGGAATCCTCGAGAATGAAGTGATCCATCCGGACGGCAGTCCGGTCCAGCGCTATTGGATTGACAATCGAAAAAAAACCACCTGATTTGGGTGGTTTTCGCTTTTTATATGACTGTGAAATAAAGGATCGTTCCGTCCGGGTCGACGCAGGAGAGCATGCCTTCCGCATCGGTCACGGGGAATCCGGTCGCGTTGGCGCGGGCAACGGCCGCCTGCGCGCTTTCGCAGTCCGGGAAGACGACCGTCGTCCCGACGAGTCCGGTGCGGTCCGTCGTGCGTCGCATCGCATGCTCCCAGGCGTTCACGGCCAGATGGTGGTGATACCCCTTGGACGATAGGAAGAACGCTCCCGGATAGGTGTCGGCGGTCAGGGTCAGACCGATGACGTCGCGATAGAACGAAAGTGATTCGTCGAGGTTGTGCACGGCGAGATGGAGATGGCCGATGACCGTTTCCGCCGGCATCCCGGGCGAAGCGTCCTCGGCCGCGTAATAGACCCCCGAATAATCGAACGGATCGGTGCCCATGTCGAGATTCCCGGATTCGTCGCGCCAGCCGGCGTCCTCCCGGTCGGCGTAGATCTCGATGCCGTTTTCATCGGGATCGGCAAGATAGATCGCCTCGCTGACGCGATGGTCGGCCGCCCCCTGGATCGGCAGCTGGGTCGCGATCGCGCGGCGAAGGAATCCCCCGAGCGCAGCGCGCGAGGGAAGCAGGAAGGCGACATGATAGAGACCGGCGGTCCGACCGCGCGGAACGAGACCCGGTTTCTCGGAAAGCCGTAGCAGACGGGTGATCCCGTCCGCCGAAACGTCGGCGGTACAATCGTCATGCGCGACCACCTTGAATCCGAGCGCATCGCGATAAAAAGCCGTCGACCGGGTCAGGTCGGCGACGAATAGATGAAGTTCGGATATGTGCAGCGTGAATGGTCCGTGATAGTTCGACATGGGGGTCACATCCTTGTCCACATTATATCATTCCTTCGTTCCGGGGCCGGCGGATTTGCTCTTGCGACGCTTTCCGGCGAGAAACGAATCTCGCATAAATGCGGATGAAAAGAGTTGCATTTGTTTGCAAGATTTGGTAATATAAATATCGGCCTTTGCCGACGGAACAAAAAAATGAATGAATCCACGGTCCTGTGGTGTAGTGGTCTAACATGCCTGCCTGTCACGTAGGAGATCGCGGGTTCAAATCCCGTCGGGACCGCCATAAATAAGCGCGCCCATAGCGCAATTGGATAGAGCGTTAGACTACGGATCTAAAGGTTGCGGGTTCGACTCCTGCTGGGCGCGCCATTCTTTTTTTTACGGGGAGTAGCTTAGCTTGGTAGAGCGCCTGGTTTGGGACCAGGAGGTCGCAGGTTCAAATCCTGTCTTCCCGACCATATGGACTCTCATGCGAAAGCATTCGTTCCTGGACCTATAGCCAAGAGGAAAGGCAAGGGACTGCAACTCCCTGACCGTTGGTTCGAATCCGACTAGGTCCTCCATTGACGATAAACACCCTTCACCGGGTGTTTTTATTTTTCTCCGACGTCGGATGGAAATTCACTTTGACCGCTTATGCAGAGGTTTGGACCTGTTGTATGAAAAGTATATCAAAACGGAACGAAATCGTGTATCATCTATTACGAGGCGGTGTGTAACCTTGGACGTCAAGATCATCTGTCGGAAAGAAAACCACGAAATCTATCAACAGATGCTCGAACGGGCCGGATTCACGGTGGTGTCCGAGGCGAACCTGGTCCTCCGCGAACAGGATTTTGCGCTGGATGCGTTCCTCGGCGAGGCGAAGGGGCAGTTCGAACTGATTCCCTATTCCCGGATCGTCTCGATCGAGAGTTTCGGCCGGACGATCGTCGTCCATACGCCGAACCAGGACTACACCATCCGCGAGAAGCTCTATGAGGCCGAAGACCTCCTCCGCGAACGCGGGTTCGTCCGCATCGGCAAGTCAATCATCGTCGCCAAGGCCGGCATTTCGAACATTCGGCCGAGTTTGAACGGCAGGTTCACGTTGACGATGAAGAATGCGCAGCAGCTCTCCGTTTCGAAATCCTATGGCAAGTCGTTTCGAACATTCATCGGATTCTAGGAGGATATGATGGAACTATTCGCCATTCCGATCTGCCTTGGCATGATCGCCATACTGCTGACGACGGTATTTCTGTACCGTCGGTCCTATGAACGCCGCGTGAACGAAGTGCTGCAGACCAACGTCCGCCGGATGTTGCTGACGCCGACGGCGGTTTTTTCCCTCGTTCTGGCGCTCTTGACGGCCGTCACGGCCGTGTTCCAACTTGTTCCAAGATATACTTTCGAGACCACCAGCATCGATCCCGACTCCGTCCCGACGATCAACGATTCCACGCTCCCGTTCAATCAGCCGAGTTATCGGTATTACGACATGAAACGGTACGGCGATCACACAATCGTCGCCTACACGAACCAACAATTTCATTGCCTTGGCGAGTTTAACACCGTATGCAACTGGTCCTATGACTCCAGTCGGTCGCAAATCAGTTATTTCGATTCGGACATGAATGAAGTCTGGACGATCGGCACAACGGAAGAAACGGACCGAACCATCCTGTTCGATCAGCACCGGTTCGACGCCCGGGCGATCGACCGCCTCGCGGACGGATCATTCGTCGCTTTTGGGCGAGCCGCCGATCTTGATACGGAGATTTTCTATGAAGCGCTCCTGATGATCGATTCCGCCGGTACGATGGTCGAAATACGGTATGTCGAGTTGCAGAATTATGATTATTGGACCCGCGGTACCGGCGCCTATGACATCGTCGGAACCGCTGACGGTGGATTCACCATCAAATATGCGGATGCGTATTTCGGATCGGTGATCATCCATTACGGTAGCTCGTTTGAAGAAGTCTGGCATGTCAGGCTGGATGACGGTCAGGGCGGCGACGGGTACGTCGGCTATTCCCAGTCAGACGACCTTGAAACGCTTCGATTCGCGAACCAAACCTATATCGTGCTGGTACTCGGCGTCCTGTACTCCTATAGCGAAGACGGGTTGCTTCTGTGGCGACAGACGGTCGGTTTTAACGTTACGGGATTCGCAATCGTCCAAGATCAAATCATCTTGACCGGACAGGAAACGCTTCGTTTGAAGGGATCGGAATCGATCGCGTTTATGGGCGACGTGGCAGTCGGCGTGCGCGTCATCCGTCTTGAAGCCCGGAACATCGCGGACGGATCGGTCGCATTTTGTACCGACTACCAATATGTGAGAGTCGTCTACGCAAACGCATCCGTCAATCTGATCAGCAAGCAGATTTTCGCGGATGAGTCCGGGAACCTCTATGTCGTTGCCGCCGGATCCCCATATCAAAGTCAGTCCTATGTCCTTTGGATCCTGAAGTTCAGTTCCACCGGCGTGTTTCTTGGCGACGATTTCGTCGATGGCAACTACCTGACGCAGGAGAATCGCGATCACGCTTCGTATACGAACAACAAGGCGGATGTCGCGATCGAAGGCGATCAGATCGTCTTCTACACCCCGAACCTGTCCTTGCATCGGAGCATCTCGATGAGCGATTTGGCGCTTGAGAACGAGATGCCGCTTCCCTTCAAGTTCGGCACCTATGAACTCGTCATCCGGCTGCGCGTCGCCTTCGTCCAAGCCCTCCTCGCGGTCTATGGCCTGTTGATCGCATATATGATCGTCGACCGTTATCGTCAAGACGGGCTGCAGGAGAAGATCAACCGCGAACGCGAACCATACGACGAATGAATCGCGCGAAGATCCGATGGGTCGCCGCAAATGCACGAATTCGATGAACATTTAAGAAGTTAGATTGGCACCACACGATCGCGATGAGATAATTTTCATCGCAATCGTTTCCACGTTGTCCGTCAAGGGCGACGATATCGTTCGGTGAGGTGAAATGAATTGAATCGACTCGCATTCGTCACTTTCGATCCATCGCATGTCGAAGCGGCCATCAAACTGGTGATGGATCATTATGGGAAAGAAAAGGAAGAAGTATCGATGCTTCCGGTTTTTTCCGACTATCTTCCGATCCTTGCGAAAAACATGAAAGCATTGGCCGGTAAAGGAGAAGGGATCGCTTTGATCGAAGACGATACCCTTCTTGGATTCATGGCGGGATATCCGATCGACGCGTTCTTCGGCCGTCAAAAAGGGATTTTCGTACCGGTGTTCGGACATGGAACGGTTTTTTCGAGACGCGCCGAACTGGAACAAATGCTCTATGTCGAAGCCGCCGAAAAGTGGGTGAAACAAGCGCGTTTCACTCATTCCATCGCCATCTTCGCCCATGACGAAGTCCTTTTGGACACTTGGTTCCATCTCGGGTTCGGCAATCGTTGCGTCGATGCCGTTCGCGTCATCCGGTCGCAGCCGTCCGGCGATCCGACGTTGTCGTTTGACGAAATCACGATTGAAAATGCCTCGTCGGTCGCATCGCTGCATGCGCAACATCATCGCTACTACCGATCCTCGCCGATCTTCATGCCCACTCCGGAAGAAGACGCGCTGGCGGATTTGAATGATTGGCTGAGCCGAAAAGGAAACAGGATGTTCGTTGTCATATACCAGGGGGCGGTCGCCGGATATATCCGGTACCAAGGAGCCGGCGAATCGCTTTTTTCCGTTCATCCAAGGATAAGAAACATCACCGGTTTGTTTGTTTCGCCGCTATTCAGGCATCTTGGTCTGGGGGAAAAGCTGTCAAACCACGTCGAGTCGAAGCTCCTCGCGGAGGGGGTTGACTTGGTCGGTGTCGACTATGAGTCGATCAATCCGAAGGCAAATCGGTTTTGGGGCAGGCATTTTACGCCATACACCTATTCGCTGGTCCGTCGTATCGACGAACGGATGGACAGCGTCTGCGAGGAATCTCGATAATTACATCGGAACGGATCGGGCGGAGGAATGAAGCTTCCTTCGCTTTTTCCTTGGGCGCGATGGAACCGCATGCCAGCAAAGACTTGAAATCCTCCGTCCCATGGATTTTCCGCCTCCTGACATCGAAGCGCGGTGCCGTCCTGAAAACAACCCAAGCGTCCCCCCGTCAGCGATCCGGACGGGATTGATTCGACCGAATGCGCGGAATCGATGCGTTCCGCGTGCAGAGTGTTTTCATGAAAAGACCGGATGGGGTATAATAGATGATAGGAGTGATCAACATGCAAACAAAAGTCAAAAAGCTCGCCGACAAAATCTACTGGGTCGGCGTCAACGATTATGACCTCCGCGTTTTCGACATCATCATGGAAACCGAGTTCGGTTCGACCTATAACGCCTATCTCGTGATCGGAAGCGAAAAAACCGCTTTGATCGATACCGCGAAGGTCGATTTTCAGGACGACTACATCGCCAAGGTGCAGTCGCTCATCGACATCAAGAAAATCGACTATGTGGTCTTGAACCACACCGAACCGGATCATTCCGGTTCCGTCGACAAACTGCTCGACCTCAACCCCGATTTGACGATCGTCGCCACCGCGGCCGGGCTGTCGAATCTGAAGGAAATCGTCAACCGCCCGTTCAAGGCGGTCCAGGCGAAGGACGACGCCGTCCTGTCGCTCGGGAACCGGTCGCTTCGGTTCTTCAATTTGCCGAACCTGCACTGGCCGGACACGATGTTCACCTGGCTCGAAGAAGAGAAGATCCTCTTCACCTGCGATTTCTTCGGGGCGCATTATGCGTTCGAAGGCGTGTTCGCGAAGAATGTCAAGGAACCGGAAGACTATCGGAAAGCGCTCAAGGATTATTTCGACGCGATCATGTCGCCGTTTTTGAAGTTCGTCCAGAAAGGTCTTGAACGGATCAAGGACCTGCCGCTGAAATACGTCGCGACCAGCCACGGCCCCGTGCTCGATGAAACGAACATCGAGGAAGCCAAGGCGCTGTACGCCAAATGGGCACAGATCAAACCGAAGAATGCCGTTCCGCTCGTCGTGATCCCGGTTGCGAGCGCCTACGGATACACAAAGAAGATGGCCGAGGAAGTGAAACGCGGGATCGAAACCGGCTTCGCGGGAAACGTCAAGGTCGAGATCTACGACGTCATCGGCACGATGACGCACTACATCGTCGACCGCATCGCGGCATCCGATGCCTTCCTGATCGGGTCGACGACGATTTTGT
>Ga0209417_1005189_pt1 | contig 14626 bp, 8 predicted proteins | sample RifGroF2_FD_184002 | JGI IMG/M metagenome (GOLD analysis project Ga0209417, IMG submission 184002) | Groundwater microbial communities from Rifle, Colorado, USA - Groundwater F2 (SPAdes) (version 2) | ecosystem: Environmental > Aquatic > Deep subsurface > Groundwater | place: Rifle, Colorado... | reverse complement strand
AAAAATTCAAAAAATATAAACCCTTTTTCGTCTCGTTTTATTTGGCAAACACCAATCTTAAATCTCCTCAACTTATGCGGGATGTTTTCCGCTGAAACATGCCAAATATTGTTAGACGCTACAGTTATGTGCAGAGTCAATCTGAAAATATTCAAAGTCATTTTGAGCAAGGATTTGCGGATTATGTTCGCGCGTCCGATCCTATGCGAGCTGATGCCATTTTATCAAATACCAGCAGTCAAAATATTGCAGCAATCAGAGAGGAATATGCTAAAAGTTTTTTAAGCCAATATGCAGGTCAAATTGAAAGGAATTATGACGGCGATGCAAGAGCAATAAATCCTATAGATACTAACCAATTTTATGAAACCGGATTAAAAGATATACACAAAAATGATATAGGAGTTAGCTATAATAAAAATACGCATGCGATTGAATCGCAAGCCGGAGAAATAAACAGCTCTTTCTCGAATAAAGTTAATTCCATAGAAAAACAAGTAACATTTCAGCAGAATGTTGTTTCAAATGAGATTCATCAACAAAGAAATGCGCTTCTCAAAGAAGAACAGACACGAAAAACAGGTGCAGAAGAAAACATGAAAGACGAAAGACAACGAGCTGAAAAAAGTGTAAGCAAATATGTATTTACTGCGCCGGGAGCAAATCCGTTTTAATAGCGTAAAATTAAAGTAATTTTGCACCAAAGGGATTACCAGCGCAATCCCTTCCGCCAACTCCTCCCACCATAGGGAGGCCGGTGGTTGGGTTTACTGAAGTATCATATTTCCGATCTGAGAAAGGATCATAGAGAGGTGTTCTATTGAAATTATCTGAGGTTTTTGGTTCATAATCGGAAATTCTTCGTTCTTGATTATTAAAATCTACGTAATCCGTGTGAGAAGGAGAGGATGTGGAGAATTTTAATTGAAATTTATGATCGAAAACACCAGACATCATTATCACATATATAAAAGTAATAATAAAAGAGATGCCGATTCCTATAGCGATACTCCAGCTGATCAAAGATAATATTATCGCCATAATAACGAATAAAAAACCAGCCGCAGTAAGTGTATTCTCTGGAGATTGTTTGAGTTTTGTATCGGAGGATGTCGTGTCTGCTTTGTGGGCTATATGTTCAGGCGTATTTGAATCTATTTTCATTAAAACATCTCAATAAAAAATAATTCTGCGTAAATGATAGCGCTTCGGTTATTATTTGTACATAACTAAAGTAGAAAAAATAGGGAGAGAAAATGACTCTATCCATTGATGAAAGAATGATGCTTGCAGCTGAAAGCTGGTATAAAACACAAAACAGTCCATTTCCCAAAGAAAAAGTAGCACAGCAAGTTTCCATTTATGCGCCTTTATTTGTTACATATATTCAGCACCCTCGTTATGCACAATATTTTGCTGATACCACCTATCTCGATATGTTATTGGTACAATGTGCAGTGGAGACGAGTGCTTTTGAAAAGATGAGAGAACAGAATGGTCCTGGAAAGGGGTTAATACAACTTACCTATCCGAAAAATTTCCCATTGGTACAAGAAGCGCTTTTTAAGGTTGTGCCTGAAATTGTGGGGACAAAAGCTAATCCAAAATTGGATATTGTTAAAGATCATGATTTAGTTGCATCTAATCCAACCATTAATGTTATTGCAACGTTAGAGTGTTTTACTCACAAAGATATGGTTTCTTGTAAAGTTACTTATAAAAAAGCAGAAAAAAAGGCCGGGAAAAAAGATTCATCAATACGAGAGAGGAAAGCGGGTTTTGATGCTATTTCAAAAAAAGTAAATGGCTCAGCTATTCCTCCAGAAAGGACAGAGTATCGGTTTAAAGTTTATGAAGTATATCAGCAAGAACTGGCTAAAACCGAAGCTAAAGCTGCTGTAGCACCAACACAACAAACAATGCCAGCGGAGGCGGGCGCATCAAAAATCCAGAAATCAATTGTAGAGGATTTTACCTCTAAAGCAGAATATTCTGATTTGAGGCAATCGACGATGCCTCTTCAACAACCTGGTGTGCAGGTTGCAGGTGGAGGTATTGCATCAAGTCCACAGGCCTCGGGATCAGTCCCTTTACCTGAAATGTCAATTTCTGTTGCTCACTCAGAGGCGACAACTGATCGTGTCTTTTCTTCGGTAATGGGCGCGATGGTCACTCAATTTACGAAGAATTTCGGACAATCATCGCCAAGCAGTCATCCAACGGCCATTCCTGTTTTTACCCCAGAAACACTCAGCCATTTAAGACCTTCTGAAATTTCTCAGGCGCGATCGTTTGATTGGGCATCTATTCCATCATTATCGCTCGATGAAGATAGAGAAAGAGCTTTACGCGCAGCAATGGAAGAACATCATAATAGTAGCTTTTCGCACGAATTTACTTTTATTCCTGGGCAGGGGCATTCTGTAGAAGTTGGTGTTGAGTGGGGTGCTGGAACTCATGGATATACAAAAACTAATGTTGATCCTATAAAAGCAGTTAAAGACGTTACAGGAGCTATCAAATGGGTTCAACGTAAAATGGAATGGATCGTTACATTTAGTGATCGTAATAAAGCTTTTTTATCGGGAGATTTTGATAAGAGTCAACGCATCAACAATAAATTATTAGATCAAGGAAAAATTTCTCAACAAGACAAAGATTTATTCGATGCACAAATTCGTTGTTGTCGTGGAGGTGATAAAAATAGCTCGCGATTTATCGCGCTACGATTGAGACAAGTAGAATATCAAAGAGAGCAAGCCTATTGGTTTCAAAGCGGACTGAAAAAAGAGCTCAAAAGAGAGCATCAAGAACTTCAGCAGCGATTACCAAGAGCGATGGAAAATGAGCAAATAGCATCTATTGTTGGGAATGGCGTTAGCGCCTCTCGAATTGAACAAGTGCGCCGACAAGCGGAAACAATGGCCACAAATCCACGCTCTTCAGCTCAAGATAGAGAAAGAGGGGCTGCTGCACTGCAGGCGTTGGCAACCCAAAATAGAGAGATATTAGACGCTCTTGTCGTCAAACATGATTATGTACCCGCGATACTTTCATCTCACTATAAGGGATTATTCGAAGGGACACCTGACAGCCAAATCAATGCTGCTCAAGCATTAAAGGAAAAAAATATTCCTGAACTCATGCCAACACTTTGCCTGATTCGAGGATCTAATTTTCAAGCGGCGGGTAAAAATGATTTAGCGGAACAAGAATTTTCGGAAACATTGCGTTATGAGAGCGGAAATGAAAAAGCGCTATCAGGATTAGCTCATGTTTATCACGATGAAAAAAAATATCGAGAGCTATCAAAAGTATGTGATCAGCTGGCGCAACAATATCCTCATGTATCAGCATATCAATCGCAACGAGAGGAAAGTTATTGTTTAGAATTAAACGCTTGTTGTGCAGCCAATGATTGCGATACCGTTATACGCAGAGGCCTAGAGGTTGCACAGATACCCCTATCTTCAAAAGCGCAACTGTTAGTGGATTGCGCGCTCGCCTGGGCTTATCGAGAAAAAGGAGATAGCACAAAAGAATCTGAGGCGGTGGCAAGGGTATTAGCGGCCGATTCAGAAAATGAGGTTGGATTGTCTTTACATGCTGGTCTCTGTGCCGATAAAAAAGATCCTCGAACAGAAGTTGAAACGCGAGAAAAATTAGCCCGATTAAAGCCAGAAAACTTTGCTTATAAAACTTCGCTAACTAATGCGAGGAAAAAATTAATTCAAACGCTTGATCAAGAGGGGACATTAGCGTCACAAGAAGAAGCACTGAGCGAACAAAGCAAGGTTGCTCAATCTGAAGGGCATACCGTTGATGATGTGATCAATTATTCTCAGCGTTTACAAAAATCAGGGCGCAATAAAGAGGCGATAGCTTGCTTACGGTCCTGTGATCGTAAGGAAGTGATGCATAGTCTCGAAGAACAAGCAGCTAAGACCCCAGAGAACGCCTTGTTATATGCGCGTTTTTTATATGAAAGCGGAAATGTTGTGGAGTCTTTGAGCTATTATCGAAAATACCTCGAGGGATCACCTGATCAAGCGGCAGTAAGAAAAGAATTTAAAGATGCTTTAATTAAGGAGGGATCTCCTGCTTCATTAGAAGAAGCCGCTTATAACCATATGATGATTGCTCAATCATTGGGAGCGACTCTGGATGATGCTATCGATGGAGCTCATTTCTTACAAGGTGTGGGACGTGATCAAGAGGCCATGAATTGTTTAAGCCACTTCAGTAGTGAAGATTTTAAACAAGCATTGGTGCGGAGAGCTGATCCATCCCCAACAGATAATTTACTACTAGCACGTCTTTTGAATAAAGAGGGGCATCTCTCTGAATCAATTGCTTGTTATCGAAAGTATCTTTCGGATACTCCAGATGCTCTTTTTGCAAGAAGAGAATTCGTGGGCGCTTTAGTGAAAGAGGGATCTCCTGTTTCATTACAAGAAGCAGGAGAGCAGCAAGTAATTATTGCAACATCACCCATGAGAACGGTCGATGATCTAGATTTAGCAGTTGATTTGTGTATTGAGCTGGGACGTGATGAAGACGCAATAAAATTCGCTCAAGAATATTTAAACGCTATGCCAAACGATATCAATCGAAGATGTGAACTGAGAGATCTATATCTCAAAATGAATCGACGAGTTGAGGCTATTGAACAGCAAAAAATAATTTGTAGTAAAGAGCCTGGTGAGCTGATGCATTATGATGGGTTATTGTCCTTGCTAACTGCGCAAATACAAGAAAATCCTGATACTTCTCTAGCAGAAGATGTATTTGGATATCTATTTCAAAATCCTCCTGCAGATTCAAAAGAAATTAAAGATGATGAACAAAAAAAAGAAATCGAAGAACAAGCTGCACACCATGAAGAGTTGAAAGAACGATATTTAGGGTTTTTAAGAGGTTGTTCTGGCGGGGCTAGAAAAGTACATGACTTTTTAACAAAGCAAAGAGATGAAGCGCGAAAAAGCAAAAAGGAAGATGTGGCTAAACAACTTGAGAAAGATGCAAGAATTAGATTAGCTGGGGATTTTGTACAGGCATCTGCTCGACCCATAGGAGTTCTTGTACATGGATACAGTGCTTATAACATGTCTTATATTGTAGGAGAGCTTTCTGTTCAGTTTGCAAATCGCTTAAAGCGACGTTGGAAATATTCCGATGCTGAACAGCTGTTGATAGAAGAACAGTTACAACGAGAAGCAGCACAAGCTTTGTCACCCGAGCCGGTATGGAATAGTTTCGATACAGCGGTGGGATTACACGGATCAAGAGAAGATCGTCAAAAGATAGTAGATTTTGCACTAGCGCATAGTGAAGATAGCAATTTTCGAGATTTACTGTTGCCTGAGATCAGGTCTTCTTTACTCGAAGCTGTTGCTGCGAAAGATGCTGAAGTAAATCATGAGGCAATCAAAGCCGCATTACCGGCGAGTATGAGAACTGAAGAATCTCAAGGTTTATGTGATCGTTACATACAAGCAACTGTATCGTTGGATAGCATAGTTGAAGAATATCGAAAAGTATTACAGCGATCAGACGAAGAGGAACTCACTAAACCTCAATTGGATCTTTTATTACAAGAAGGAAAAGATACTCAATTGCCTCGCGCGCAAGAATTAAAAGCACGTTATGAACAAATCTGCCGAGAATTACAACAAGCAGAGACAGCGCTGAGTGAGTTTTGTTCAAAAAAAGAGACCTATGAACGGTACGTGCGCGATTATTATACCGTCAATCAAGCAGGGAAGGGTGGATGTTTTGTTTTTCGAGGCGAAACATCCATGATTGATATTGTCGCGCTGATGCCGGATGTTAATAAGCCTATTGCGATATATCATGGAGCAAAAGAGCCTTATCGAGCAAAAGGTGCTGGTGTCGATTATATTGAAATTGCTTGTGATCCGTCCGGATTTAAAACAATCACAGAACCTAATATTTCATTTTACTCTCGTTGGTTGGGTTATGGCGTAATGCTTATAAGAGCAACTTCTGTTTCGGGTCTTGTAAGGTCTTTTGCTGTTCCTGTTACACAGTGGTGCGAATCTCAATTGCGTTGGTCACATAAAACCTCGATTGGTTTGTCTTGGACGCTCGATGCACTTGCCTTTATTGAAAATCCTATTGTGTGGGGTGTATCCAAGGGCATGCAAATATTAGCAGAAAAGGGAGCGGATAAGGCCATTCAATATTATGGAATTGAAAACCCGGAAGCGAGAGCGCTTATTCAATGGGGAGCAAGCCAAGCAGCAAGCCAAGCAACAACATGCGTGGTATCTTTTGGACAGAGAGCACTAGCTGCTCGAGAAAAAATACTCGAAGAACGTTCGAAAAAACCAACAGGCACGGAGACCGATCAATCGAAACCATCGCCTGCAAAAACTGAAGATAATCCTCCGAAAGGATTATTAACGCAAGTAACAGAGAAAGCAGCAGAGCTAAAAGCTAAAGCAGATGCTCAAGTTACTAGAGCGGCAACTGGCATCGCTAGAGCGGAGTTATGGGCAGAAGGTAAAACAGTGAGATCCGCGCAGTACGTAGTTGATAAAACTCCACAATGTGTTAGGGACGCTGCTTTAAGGGTTGGATCTGCTAGTAAACCTGTTGTTAATTTTGTTGATAATGTTGGTAAAACAGGGGGTGCATTTATTAATGCCACTCTAGATCGTGTACATCGTGCCGAGCAAGCAATTGACCATTCTGTTGGACATAGCCTCGAAGCGTTTTGTCCGACGGCTGTTTTAAATTTTGCACTGGATCGTGCTGATGGAATCGAAAAAACCATGGAAACTATGGATCGATACCATGCTGATTTGGTAATAACGACTGTTGCTTCGGCAGTAGGATATTTCCGTGGAGCTAAGCATGCCTTTCATACACTCCCTGATGACAATACATTATTGCAATCTGCTAAAGCAGCACAAGCAACAGCAAAAAATGAAGAGGATGATCACGATATTCGATCGGCTACAATACCAGGTACAGAAGAACGATATTATGAAATTGATACCGATGGTGATGGAGATTGTTTGTTTTGTTCAGTTATATTGGATGCGTTATTACCGACAGTTGATAATAAAGAGCGCTTTAGTGCTATCTACCAACAATTATTTGGTGATCAACCCGCAGGTGCAAATGAAGCTTTACGACAGTCGCTTTCGCATTACGATGGAACAATAAAATATCTTATACAGTCGAATCCTTCGCTTTCCAGATTAGTTCATCATGCAATGCGGCCAAATATAGCGACTTATTTGCGAGAACACAGGGCGGAGTTTGAGCAACATTTTGCACAAGCAGCAGAGATCCCGGCAGATAAAGAAACTTTTGAACAACATCTTGATCGTTTATTACGTCCTGGGTATTGGGGTGGAGAACATGAATTACGAGCGTTAAGCCACTTATTGCAGTGTCGCATTATCGTATATCACTACAACGATGCAGGAAATCTTGCTTCTGTTCAAGTAGGCGCTTATGGAGATGAATATACAGCAGAAAATACTATTCGATTAGCGCATGTTGAGCAGAGATATGTCATGTGTGTTAATGGGACAGCTTGTGCTGGGAAAAGAAATCATTATCATTTTCTGTTAAGTGAAAGGCAATTGCCTCAAAGTATTCATCTTCCGCACACAGAGCAAGGACAGGCTCCTCATACGGAAGCAATGCCATCTGCTGCACCAGCATCACCGAGCATGACGACAGCGAGTGGATCTGGATTATTTGAAAGACATCCACCACAAACGGCACGCTCACATGTCGAAGAAGCGGCTAATAGAGAAGAAACGTCTTGCAAGAAAACAGCTTGAATAGGTATACACTTTGATTAGCTAATTAAAAAGAGATGGAGACACATGAAAAATCTAATTGAACTACCAAAGAATCATTTTATTTTCACTTCTGCGAAAGATGTAGCTGATATCTGTTTCCCACTAAAGCAATTTAAGATTAATGGTTTTTGTCTTCTCAGATCTTTTCCTGATGGGACGCAGATTAAATTAAGTAATAACGCATTGTGGCAAGAGCATATATTTAAACAGGGGCTACATCAAAACCATCCTTTTAATAAGGATCCAAAGAAGTATGTGCCTGGTATTTATTTGTGGGATTCATTTAGTAATCAAGAGATGGTTATTCATGCGCGCAAATATTTCAATTTCGATCATGGAATAACTATTATCAATAAATTTCCTGATGGAACCGCGGAATATTGTGGTTTTTCTAGCGAGTCTGGGAATGCTGGCATTACAGAATTTTTTTTAAACAACTTGGATTTACTTTATCGATTTATTCTTTACTTTAAAGATAGAGCGGCTGATCTTATCGAAAAATCCGCTAAAAGTTATCGGCTTATTTTGCCGGAACAAAAGAATATTGAAAATGAAAGCTTTTTATCAAAAGGCGATTATTATGCGCTAGCAAAAGAATTTGAGCGTAAAATTAAATTAACTCACTACGAGTTTAATTATGGGGAATTGAAAGGAATTAGGATTTCAAGACGGGAGTTGGATTGCGTTAAATATCTCCTTCAAAATAGAGCCGCCAAAGAAATAGCAGAATTATTATTTATCTCAACCAGAACGGTTGAAAAACATTTAGATAATCTTAAAATAAAGCTCAATTGTGAATCCAAACAAAATCTGTATGAAAAATTAAAGAGAAGTGAGATAAATTTCACAGGATTAAAGTTAGAAGTGATGTGATTAAGAATTTCAGCCCTCATGACTATTTGTAAAAATACGTATTCTTCTACCTAATACTATTTTTTTTATTGCTGTATCTTTGTGAGTCTATCTTTTTGCCAAGATACTTTTTTATTAAAAGTGTGAGCGTATTTTTTGGAGGACAATTTTATCATGATGAATCAAGACGAACGAAAGCCTACTAAAACAGATGAAAAGGCGAAAGCTCAAACACGAGCTTCTTCACTAAGCGATAATCCAGTTTGGGAAGGTGCTAAATTTGGCAATTCTTTGTATGAATTAACAGTGGAGAAAGCACTTGAAGAGATGTCCGACAAGCGTATGCCTGTAGTGAGTAGCCTATTAAAAGGTCCTGGTTTGGTGATGGGCTTTGCAGGGCATTGCAGAGAAGCGCAAGCTTCTCATGATCCTCATCCGTTGACCACAGCGGGAGTAAAAACAGCTGCAGATCAAGTGATTGGTCGATTCGTCCCTCCATCAGCACAAATCGCTGTCGATGCGGCAGGCATAGCGGGGAAGTTTGTCCAACAGAGATCCGCTCCTAAACTTGAGCGACGAACACAAGAGCTCTCAGTGCTAGGGAAAAGACTGCCGATCCCATCTTTAGATGATGATCCGAGATATGATGTTGTCGAGGCCAGCGGCGTAGCGGGTGCACTTCAGCTCCCGCAAAAAGCCGAAGAAGCAGTAAGTGGTCTATTGTCTCAAGCAGCGCTCCACTTGCTAAATCGAGGTAGAGAACTTTCGGCATCAAGTTCTAAAAAAGAACCGATGAGACCTACGAAGCGCTCTAGAATGGAAGACCGATACCCTTTTTTCGGGGCAAGAAAGCAAAACGAGGGGAAAGAGAAAAAAGAAATAGTTATCACCGAAAAACACAAGAATGTGGGGCTCAGAGAATAAAGTGATTATTCTGATGCTTTGCTGAGATTAAGAAGAAATAATAAAACTTATAAAGTGAGGATATCGATACGCTAGCAGAAGAAATACAGCAAAACTTGCAATGGCATAATTAATTTAAAAAAATCGTATGTATACTACACGATAGTCTTGTATTGAATTTGGCTACTGTTTTTTTATTAACAATGAAAAGAGGAGATGTGAAATGGGATTTGGAAAAGCAATCAAAAAAACGTTTAAAGAGGTTGGAAAAGAAGTTAAAACTGCCCCAAAAAAAATTGAGCGTGCAGCTGAGCAAACAGCAAGAGAAAGTTTCGATGCAACCAGGGGGACACTTGCTGTAGCCGCAGCAGAAAAAACTGTTAGGGCCCTTGGGGGAAGAGATACGAGCGCTGCTTTAATGGCGACATTTGCACGGCATTTGGTTGGGGATGATATTCCAGAAAAAAAACATCCTGCTCCGCCAGTCGCAGCGTCAGCTCCACCCGACCCTTCAAAGCCAGCTAATCCTCCTACGTCAGATGATGGTCACGATGCAGCGCGTCCTTCTAAACGAGCAAGACCTGGACAATAATATAAAAACAGCTGGTGATCTAAAGAAGGGCGTTTTTTCTTTTATACGACCATAGTAAAAAATATAGCGTATAAAAAACCATGCTTAAAGAGCGGGAAATTTTATTGAATGTTTTTTATCAAAGAAAATTTTTATCATGATCTGTTTTTAAAACAGCAGCATTGCCTGTAGAGGAGAAATAAAATGCTGGAGCTGGAGCTGATTGCGACAGGAATATCAGAACTTGCAAAAGGTACTGTTGAAACATATGAATTACATAATAAAAAAGAACGAATAAAATCCTATGCTAAAAGTTTAGAAGAGGAAGCTGAAAGAGTTGCTGATCCCTGTTTAAAACTAAAATTAAAGCGACTGCTTTACCAGACAAGAAGTCAGGTGCCAACTACCGCAGAGACAATCAATGTTGGAGTCCATGTGGTTAGTCAGGCGGTGCAATTACTTATAGATTATTGGGGGGAGAAAACGGAGCAAAAACAAAAGAGTCTGGAAACAAAAGAACAAATGGAACAAGCAGAATGTACTTCGTGTGATGAAAAATCCGCTGACGGATTACCTGCTCCTCGTCAAGCGCTTGCCGAGCGAAACTTAGGTATATTTCGCCTTCGAGAAGTACCCGCTAGAAAAAAAATAGAACAACATAGCAAAGAAGTTGATAGGGCAATGAAAGGCTTTTTTTGAGTTGGATTTTAGAATATGAAAATTATTGATATAAGGAAAAGAAAGTGTTTGGACTAGTTGCAACAGTGGGATTAAGCCTACTAAAAGGTGGTATTGATGTATATGCTTTACATCAAAAGAGAAAACAAACAGAAAGCATTGCAAAGGATTTAGATAAAATAATACAAGGTATTGATGATCCTCATTTAAAGCTAAGTTGGAGACAAGAGCTTTTTCAAATTAATAGTCAAGCACCTACCACCCCCGATTTGGTGACAACAACTATCCAAACAGTTGATGCTGTTCTGCAACGGGTTTTTGAGTATATTAAAGCTCAAAATCTAGAACAAGATGCACAAGCACAACGGGAAAGGGAGCACCTTGAACGCATACGCGCAAAACTTGAACTATTAAGAAAACAACAGGCAGAAGAACATCGGGAAGATGCTGGAATAGCACAGGCAAAATCTGAAGAGTTAATGCAAGAAGATCGATATGTAGAAGCGATCTCTTCTTATGAAAGCACTATTCATAATCTGGAGGCCAGCATTCAAGCAGGCACTAAAACCCGCGATTCTGTTAAAAATAACTTTGCAGACAATTATTTAAGGATAGGGTGTGTTTGTCGACAAATTGGTATGGCGCGTAGAGCTATTGAGTATTTAGAAAAAGGGCTAGAATTTAGACAAAGCGATAGGAATATACATGCTTTTTTAGGGATTAGTTACTTAGATCTAGGGAAATATGAACAGGCGGAGAGTCATTTTCAAATATCATTTCATTTAAGTCAACAATCCCATATTGCGGTGTATTTATCTTTCACGCAAGGAATGATAGCGAAGAGAGCGGGACAAACAGAAGAAGCGAATAGATTATTTAAATTAGCTATTGGAAGATTAGATTTTGAGGTGTTCCATGTTGGGCAGCTTGAAATAGGTTGTCACAATAAAGATTTCTATTTGTTAAGAGCGGAGGCTCTTAGTCAGATCACTGGAGATGATGAACACGCAAAATATCAACGCAATCTTGAAATAATCGATAGTTGTACGGAAGCGTTAAGATTATTACCGGAAGAAATCAGATATTCCGTTGATAGAGAAAAAGCAATTACACTTCGAGCTCAAGCATATGTATCGCTAGCGGAATATGAGCAAGGTGTTACGACATCAAGGTATTTATTTGCTGGAGATAATATTTTGTTACATATCAGAAGACCTCGCCCAGCGGGGAGGCCAACGATATATTATCCTTTAGGCGCTGCTGAAAGAGGAGAGCAACCTGAAGAGCAACAAATCCCTCAAGACCAAGCGCCCATTGGATTAGAAGCTGATTCAGATGAAGAGGTTGAACCACCCGAGAGACCTGTATCAACAAGAGATCGACGAGTACGTTATTTTTATTCGCAAACTGATATTGTTGCAAAGGCAATTCAAGATGCAAATGCTTCTCTTCAATTAAATCCATATTCGAGAGAAGCTTTAGCTATACTAGCCCAATATAATAATGCAGTTATCCAACAGACGGCACAAATACGTTCTCCAGTAGATAGAGCGCAAAAAGAAGCAATTAATCGACAACGACTAGCAAGATTACATATAAATGATTATGAAATTGCCCAACGTTTTGAAAAAGCAGAAGGAGGGATCGGAGAGGAAAGAGTTGTTATTAAAGATCCGCGTAGAGCAGCGATGTTTTACCAGGGTATTGTTGATCGTCACTTTACGCATAATTCTCGTCCAGAAGAAACACGAGCAGTCGTCCAAGCAGCAGCGGCGAGGATTATTCAATCTTACACGATAGATATGCAAAGCGGTCGGGAAAGCAATTTGACTAGTTATTTAAATTTTTCTTTTTATGGAATGCCAGACTCTATTGCTCGATTACGTGCGATTATTTCTATTGAACAATGCAGAGACGAGGTACGAATTCTAGATGAAGAAGATAAGGAGCTTACTATTTACCAACTACCAGGGGAGGATACATTATTAAAATTATCTGAACGGTTATCCCAAAATCCACACGCTTCTCGTATTTTAATAAGGAATTTTAAAAAGCCATCCTATAAACCAGCACATTGCCAAGTGCTTGCCATGGCAACATTACCAGATGGAAGACTCATTACAGGAGGGGGTAAGTTTATTAACTTACATCTTGTTGATCCTTTAACCGGAGAGAGTGCTATTCTTCATCCGCAACATACAGGCGCAATTAATGCACTTACGGTTTTAGATACTGGATCTATCGTTTCCGGAGGATACGATTCAATCAATATTTGGAGCCCAACGGGCGCCCATATCCGAAAGATCGAAAATTATCAAGGTTGTGTGAACGCTCTAACTGCATTAAAACGCGGGGTATTTGTTTCGGCGGGCACATGGGCTGCTGCTGGAGGTATTTACGTATGGTTTGATGGAGGAGTTAAAATAGCTATCAGATATGAACATAAAAGAGATGAGATTTGGGCGCTTACTACTTTACGAGATGGAACAACGTTCGCCTCAGGACATGCAAGTGGAAAAGTACACATATGGAGCACCGCTGGTTATTCTGATGGAGAAAAGCTAACAGTATCAGAAGACCCTATTAGAACATTAGATCATGGTGGTACTGTATATGCTCTTTTAGTACTTCCAAATAATCTTCTTGTTTCAGCAGGATCTGCCATAAAAATATGGGATACCACAACGTGGAAATTTATTCGGGCATTCACGGATTTCCCGGGAAATGTTCGAGCATTGGCTTTTTTTGAACATGAAAACTGTTTAATCGCGGGAAGTGATAGTGGTTCAATATACTTTTGGGACATGACAACGGGGAAAAAAATCGGTAGTGTTGGTCATGGTACAGTAGATTCTCCGAGTTATCCGGTTCGAGGACTTGCTGTTTTAAAAGAGAACTCGCTTGGGCCGCTTGTGACAGGCGGAGAAAATAGTGAGCGTATGTTCTTCTACGGGAAATTATCTCCAGTATTAGATATTTCTTTTCGTTTTATACTACAACAATCAAATACCCATATTGAAAGGCCAACTCCATATACCGTTATTGTACGCCTTTCTGAATTTATGGATCCATTGATTAGGGATCATGCGCTGCATGCATGTCAAACATTTATGTCGAATATCATTTTTGATTCTGTATTACAGACCTCTGTTAATTCAATGCAAAGAGCACTGATAATAACAGGAGATTCAATACCAATGCTTGATCAAGTAAAAGATTTTTTTGATAAATTAATTACACCGCACTTACCATTAAGATTTTCGCTTTTTGCCCAAAGAGAGCAATTAAGTTCCATTAGTCACGATGAGATTGTATTAGAACAAAGACAAGATCATAAACATCATCGAAGCAACGAAATAAGCTATCACCCAAAACACAAGCGTGCAGTGCGACCTAGACGAAAATAGCATTGTTAAAAATAATGCCCTCTACCTCCGATAAGTTTTTTTTACAGGAATTAAAGCAAAAATTTAAGGCAAAAATATTAAGATCTTATTGACAATAACAAGGGATTTTAATACATTATTCTTGCCTATCGTTCGATCCGAATTTTCTTGTTTTCATTTCTGAACCGCTGATTCGGTCAATCTTTTCATTATTTCTAAAACATTTCTTTGTTCAAGGTATTTCACCTTATCTCGTTTAATTTCATCCAAAAAAATAAAAAATAATAGAGGTTATTATGCCTATACGTATTTCTAAAGAAAGCGTTTGTCGTGCGCTTTCGTCTTATGATCAACATAAAGGATTTTTGAAACGCATCAATTTTCGCAAAGAT
>Ga0209417_1005182_pt1 | contig 14639 bp, 37 predicted proteins | sample RifGroF2_FD_184002 | JGI IMG/M metagenome (GOLD analysis project Ga0209417, IMG submission 184002) | Groundwater microbial communities from Rifle, Colorado, USA - Groundwater F2 (SPAdes) (version 2) | ecosystem: Environmental > Aquatic > Deep subsurface > Groundwater | place: Rifle, Colorado... | reverse complement strand
TCCCGCCACGCGCTTTCCTCATAAGTTTTCAGCGAGTGCGGCACAAGCCATTCCCCGAAAAGCCGCAAGTCAGGATGCGCAGCAAAGAACTTAACAAACTTCCGCTGTCCTTGCGCCCATGCCAAAAACCCAGCATTGTCTGCTTCCAAACTCAACTGGCGGTTCCTGCTCCCGGCGCAAATCCCGTCTTCCCACCAAAGGCTGCCATTCGTCCCATCCAGCTTGGGAAAAACATAACACTCGCCCAGCTCAATCCCGCGCACTTCAGCGTTCCCAAATCTCTCAACATGCATGTACTTTTGAAATGGCATTTCTCGTCTCCTTCAATTAGCCCTTCACCACGCCCAGCGGCCTCAGCTTCACCAACACTTCCACTAAATCTCTCTGCTGCAGCATGACTTCCCCGATGTCCTTGTACGCCCCGGCGGCTTCATCAAGGTCTTTCTCGCTCCTGATCCCATGAACTACGCCCAGATCATCCAGCCTCTTCTTTTCATCCTCCAGCCGCAGGCTCCGTTGTGCTTCTTTCCTGCCCATTCTTCTCCCGGCCCCATGTGAGCAACTTGCGAAGCTCTCCGCACTTCCCTTTCCACAGACGATGTAGCTCGCGCTGCCCTGGCTTCCTGGGATTATCCCAAGCTCACCTTTCCTCGCGCTTGTTGCGCCCTTCCGATGCACCACGACCTGTTCGCCCCTCCACCTTTCAATCCTCGCATAGTTATGTGCAATGTTAATTATGTCAGAAAATTCCTCGCCCAGCGCCTCCTCGATCCTATTCATCATAATAAGCCGATTTGTTAGCGCAAAATCCACGCAGTACTCCATTTCCAAAAGATAAGCCGCTCCCTCTTCACTCGCCAGCGGCAAAAACGCAAGGTCCAAACTCGCCGGAACTGCGCTTGCCCACCTTTCATTATGCAGCTTAGCCAGCTTGTTATAATGATCCGCGACTTGCTTCCCAAGATTCCGGCTCCCACTGTGTACCATCACCCAGATAAACCCATCATTCCCCATTTGAAGCTCGATGAAATGATTCCCGCCACCGAGCGTGCCAATCTGATACGTGGATTTTTCGTATTCTCTGTACACAACACTTTCGCCAGTCAGTTCCTTCAGAGCAGCAAAATCCGTATAATCAAGCCACTCTTCTTGCGGCTTTTCGTGCTTATTAAATCCCACTGGTACGACTTCTGGGATTTTTCCCATCACACACTTGACTTCATCTCTCGACATATCTTGTCTTTTCGTCCTCACCGCGCACATCCCGCATCCAATGTCCACCCCGACCGCATTCGGCACCACAACGCCTTTCGTAGCCATGATTCCGCCTATGGGCATACCATATCCTTGGTGAACATCAGGCATCAATGCGATGTGACTGCTGGCAAATGGAAAGTTCGCAAGATTTTTCGCTTGCTGAAGCGCGCCTTCCTCGATTTCATCCGCCCATAGCTTGATGGGCAATTTTTCACTTGTTAAAACTTGCATTTCTTGTCTCCTCAAGTTAACTGTTCAACTTGCCTCTTCGGCGCGGTACCGGTACCGCAAAAAATCTCCCTGCGACATCCTCGCGCGAGAGCACATCCCCGGCGACAAGACTTTGCTAATGCAGACGAATTCCGTAGCAGCATCACAGTAGTCCGCAGCGCGTGGATTAAAATCCTGGTTCATCCGCAACGACTGGCAATCGAGATTGAAACAGTCGAAATCTTTGGTCGTATTTACATGGCACATAGTTGTTGCTCCTTGGTTTATAGCGGTTAAGGCCAGCGGACGCGGGCCGCCAGCTGTCACAAAGAGATTCCCATTGCAAAGGTTCGGGTATTCGCCATTGTATTCGATCTTCATTTATTATCCTCCAAAGTTTATGTGTCGTGTCGCTACTTCCCGCCGGTCGCACTCTGGGGCTTAGCTAAATGGGCCGCTTCGCGGCCCAGGTAGCAAACAGGTAAACCCAAAACCGCGGCTCAGTGCCACCAGAACTTACTTGCCCACTGAATTGTTCTGCCAAGCAAGGACATTCCTTGAGTTTCCTGCAATTCAGGGTATCTTATATCGCTAATTTTCACCGCTGTCTCAAACTGCTCGCCACTTCCGCTTCTTTCCTGTTGCACTCGCTCGAAAAATTTTCCCATGTCCTCAATTTGCTGAAGGTAAAACTCTTCCACCCAAGTATGATCGAAGACCATCCTGCGCTTTGCTGGCGGCACTTGGTAAATATTCGCCCACTCAGCCGGGTTCACTGCACAAATCTCAATCTCAACTCCCCGGCGCTTGCAAAGGTCTTTTATACTGTTTCCTTCCATGTGACTCCTGCAAATCACTTTATCGCCATCCTTTAAACTCTCAACTAGCGCGGTTGTTCTTCCGCTTCGTCTTGCGCTGATGAAGTAAACTTTTGCTACACCTCTTAGCGCTGCGCCAAATCCGAATGCGTCCATGTTGTTCTCCTATGTAAAGTGTTTTGCTCGCCAGAGCCGCAAAGAGACACTACCACACATTTTTATTTACTATCTTGCTTGCGTATCCTCTGAGGCAATTAAAAGAACAGAAATATAAATTATCAGGTTGATCGCCATCACCGTAATAATGGGACCACTGAATTTCCAATCGAATCTCGGGATATGCAGAATCCTGGATTGTTGTGTCACAAAAATCGCAGAAACATTCTTGTATCTGTTTCTTTACGGTTTCAGTTTTTCCTGTGTCTCGAAAACCCATAATGCCTCCTTTAAAGTTCCACAAACTCCACCTGCGCTTCTTGGAAAACTTCCCTCGTCCGCGCTACGCTTTCGCCCCACCGCTCTACCAACTCCCGTGGAAGCTTCGGCGCTACCGCTCGCCAGATTCCTACTTGCACTACGTGAACCGCGCAGCGGATGCAACTCGCAAAAGGCCAGGTGTACAGCGTAGCGCCCTTCAGCTCTTGCCTCTCTGCGAACATCAGCGCGTTCATTTCAGCGTGGATTACGAAATCATATTTTACCTCCCGGGCGCCCAACCGTGCTGGCGAATCTTCCACTCCCTGCGGAAACCCATTGTACCCGACTGAGACAATTCTTTTCCCTTGCGTCACGACTGCCCCGCACTGCGTACTCGGATCTTTCGACCAGCTGGCGATATGTCTGGCAAGTTCAATAAACCTGCGGTCCCATTTTTCTTGGTTCACTTTTCCCTCCTTACCACTTGGTAATTTTCCCCACCGCTTCATCCATCCACGCGATCAGCGCCAAGCTCGTCAGCATCGGAGCCAGCACAACGAATGCCACGGCAAGGCCGCACACCCGCTGCCACGTGACCTTGCGCTCTTTACTATCCCACCACAGGGTCACGCCAAGCCCGAGCAGCCCATAGCCAAGCCAGATTATGAGAAAGCTGATCATTTGACCTCCTAAAAGTGCAAATTAAAAAATTTTTTTATAGCATTTGCAAATTCTGCCTCACTAAACTCACCGCCTTCTCCATCTTCGTGTTCAATCCATATAGATTTATCAGTTTGTCGGCAAATTTCAAAATCTCCAACTTTTACTCTTGGCGTTTCACCATACATTCCAATAGGCTGAATGGTCATTTCTTCTCCTCATTTGTTGTGGTTTGCAACGAACTTTCCTCCAGTCTCTTTGCCAGCATTTTTAAATTCATCACATAAGTCCTGGCTTTATCAGTGCCCTTCCCCTGCAAACAGTCAATCGTCATCGACAGCACCGTGTTTAAATATATTTGCTCTGCTGCATCTGGCTTCCAAGTGGTCATGTTTGCTCCTCTCTTCCGCGTCTCCGCGCACTGGGGCTTAACTAAAGGCGCCCCTTCGGGGCGCCAGTAGCAAACTGGGTAGGTCAAAACCCGGGCTTCTTCCCCTCCTTTGCCATGGTCTTACAAGTTCACCCCGCACATGCTCCGCCACGGATTCTTTAGTTTCAAAAAAGTGCCCATTTGCGCACTCCCGTTCGCGCCACCAAGTGCCGTCTTTCGAGGCCAGGGACGATATCACGCGGGAGCTTGCGGAGCACTTTGGGCATCGAGGGCCGGCCATTAAAGGTCTTCCCTCATGCGCCATCCCTGCCACGTGGGCATCCTCGGCTTGTCTTTCCCACCGGTGGGGAAAAATTTATACTTGGCAATGCGGCCGAGGATTTCTTGCTGCTGTTCGAAGTAAAAAATCCTCTCTGCTTTGGTGAGCTTCCCCGGGCTAATCGTTACTTCCTGGCCAGTCTTCAGATCTCGCCCGATCAGCCGCCCCACTTGCCCATTCGGGATCATGTTTTCTTGATGCGTTGAGCGCTCAGTGTGCCCAAGGGCGTTAGTCGTTGCGACGTTCGCGTTGTGCCTCCCTTCCTCCACTCGATCGACAATCATTTCGCTGTCTTCCCATCGCTTGATGCGAAGAAGCCCACCTTCCTTCACGGTCGACCGGCCCTCCTTATAGCTTCCTTGAGGATCTCTGATGATCAGCCCTTCGTAGCCTTCCGAGGTGAATTGCTCTTCTGCTTCGAGAATGTCTTCTCGACACCAGGCCAGTTTTTGCGGCACTATGCGAATTCTCGGGTCGCTAAGCCGCCCAACCCGTAGCACCGCATCCGCGTACCTCATCTGGTAATTCATCGGCCCGTGGCTGTCAAAAATCCACCACGTTACCTCCGGCTCTCCCAAAATGCTGTTTAGCGCACTGGTCGTCGCCCGGCAAAGCCCATCCGCGGTCGGATCTTCCCCTGCGATCATCTCCCCGTCCAGCCCGGCGAATTCTGGCCGAGAGAAAACTTCGGTCGTATGGCGATTAGCGAAGGATTTGAGAGATCTGCCGCAAAGCCGTCCACTGATGTTTAGCGCCCTCACGCCATCTATCTTCGGCTGGATGATCACCGGATATTTCAACTTGCTGATTTCCGCGTTACTTGCGAGCATTGGTTTCATTTCATCATTCCTTTCACGATTTCCACTTGAAGTTGACCAAGTGCGCCTCAGCTTCGCCTCAACCTTCACTCGATCTCCCAGTTTCATCATTTGCCTCCTTGGCATTTCATGCATTTCCCGATCTTCCCCTCGGCCTCTGTCATTCGCACTCCGCACTTACAGCTCGAATGCGGATTATCTTGCCAATCATACAGCAAGTTTTGCACCGTCCCAATGCTCACCTGGCACTTTTTCGCGGTCTGGCTAAACGACATCTTTTCCCGCACCATCAGCACAACGACTGCGTGCGCCAGCTCTTCCCGAGTATCAAACTTTCCTGTCGTTATTTTTCTGCCCATTTAAGCCTCCTTATATTTCACCTTTTTCTTTGTTGGGATCAATCTTGCCGATAGGCTCAAACATTGAGAATCCGAAGAAATAAATTGGCGCGATTATTGTTTCGATCATGCAGGTTCCCCAAACTATGTTACCCCAAACTGGCTTGTACTCAATGTTCGGATTTTGCGAGCTATCTTTGTTAATTAATCCATAAGGCTTGTAAGTTTTGCCGTCAATTTCTTTTGTATCTGCGCAACCAGTAGAAAACACGGACAAAATAATCATCGTGCATAGCAGTTTTCTCATTCTTTTTTCCCTCCTAATCGTTTAATCGCGCTCTCAGTTATCTCCCCGCGGTTCACCAGCGAAAGCAATCTGCGAAACATCTTATCTGCCTCGCCTGGTCCGATCCACGCCGAAATCCCGGTAGGCGTTGAAAGCCTAGTGGAAAAGCATCTTGTGCAGATTTGCACCATGTGGTCTTCCCAGGGTAGCGGGAAAAACGCCGTATTTTTATGTACGCAGAGCATTTACACCTCCACGCCGTGCATATAAAGGATTCTTCGGGCTTCGTTGACCGCAGCAAGGCCAACCTGAAGCGCAAGTTCATACTCATCAACTGTCAGTTGCGCGTCTCGAAAATTCGCCATTACGTATTCTTCCACAAGTGGCCGGACTTCGTCTTTCCAGGCAAAACAGTTGCCACGAACACAGGTTTTTTGCCGCGCAAGACAAAACGGCTCAAAGACTAAATTTCCTTTGGTGCAGTTTGGCATTTTACCTCCTCGCAAATTTTGTTCAGATCTTCATACTTCACCCAAGTGGCGCGTCCTTTGTGATGCCGCCCAACGATGTCAATACACAAGTTCGTCTTCCACGGGTAGCTGCGCATGAGCGTACTCGCAAAGTAGTTAATCGGCCATCCGAAGTCCACGACAAGCTTCTCGGTGCCGTAAGATTGCCGGATCTCGACTTCTTTCTCGAAGGTGTTTCCTGCATCATCGAATGCCGTGATTTTCACTCATGCCTCCTCAGCGCCGATTTTAAATTTTTAATCGCTTCGGCCAGGTCCTTTTTGTCAGCTGTTGCCATGCCGATCATCTTTGCGGCCTTTTCGAGATTCGCGATGATGCCTTTAAGCCGCCAGGTGATTTGCACTGATTGTTGCTTCGGCGAAAGTTCTTTCATTAATCCTCCTCGAAAATTACCGGCACAAGCTTCCTTGCCTGTTCACGACAATCGATCATGAGCGCGCGAATTTGCGGATGTGCTTTTGGCGAGCAGCGAAGTTTGAAAATATGCATCCACTCGCGGAAGTTCGCGGTCACGACGATCTCGGTTTTAAGCGCGTTTGGCAGAACTTCGCGGGCTTGCTCAGGGCGCCAACCACCAGCGATTAAGTATTTATAATGATTTTCTGCGATCATCATGGCGCTTTTCCAAGTTTCTATATTCTTATCAAATTCGTGCAAACCATTGAACCATATAGGCCTAATGAATTCCATCTCCCCATCATACTTCACATATCTCGTACTCTCCTGGCTAAAGCTCGCCAGCCGGTGCCGTACAAGTTCATGCGTCACGCTTCTATTCGTCACAAATCGAACCGTCATCACTCCATGCTCAAGCACACTTTCATGCCCAACTTTACGCAGCATTTCCACGAATCCGATTGCTGAGTCTCTGTTGGTGCAATTTCGGCAGTGATCTCGCGGCATCGGGCAGTCGTCTCGCTGGTTGCACCAGTGTATTTTTTCTTCGCTTTTCCAGCAAGTTCTGCCGGCTTTTTCTATGAGCCGCAGAGGGTCTGGCGTGATTGAGAGGATTTCGCTTGATTGTTCGATTAGTTTCATTCTTTCTCCTCGCAAAGTTCACTGAACCATTTCGAGTAATTTGCTGCTTTCTCCATGTCACGTTGCGCCGTACCTTTGAAATTCGCTCTACAATTGTACTTTATTGAGTTTCCAAGTAAGAACCCTTTAAATTGTTCAGGTGTTAACTTTGCTTGGATAATGGCAATAACTTCTAATCCGCCAGCGTCATAATATGAACTTTTACTATCTCTGCTCATAAAATCCTCCTTTCTTCTCCATAAATCCCCACCTCACCAAACTCCCCCGGCCAAGGCGATTTCGCCAGCTGCTTAACCGGCGCTCCGCTAATGAAATCCACCCAATACACGAACTCACTGCAAAATAGCTTGTCAGCCTCAATGCTTACCTTTGCAAAAAGCTGCTTCAAAATGCTTTTGTAGTCGTACTTAGTCCCCACCCTGCTAAGCGCCGCTTGCCCCATTGCAAGTCGAAATGGTTCGGCGTTTTTTGCCAGCCCTCGCCAAAACGCTTTGCCATCATGCTGCTGCAATCGAGTTGACAGGATCGTAAGCACAATCCCATGCTCCAGCGCTTCCAGCAAGAAAATTCGCTCGACATCGTACTGCTCAAGCCGGATCACTTTCGCCGTGTGATTCACGTGTTTGCCGGTTACCAGGCGAATTCCTTTGCCAAGCATCGTGTTTGATGAAAACTCGATGATGTCGCCGGTTTTCATGAAATGGCGGTATGTTTGGTATTTACTGAGATTGTTCACTGGCTTCCTCGCTAAGTGTTTTTATTGCATAAGGATTGTACTTTTCATTGTTCAATCCCAAGAGCTCTTCAACCGAACCGAAGACCGGCAGATCCCTTTTCTCGGCAAGGATCAAAATCCGCTCGCTTCGCTGCCCCTTCCCTGGCAGTTGCACAACTGCCTCGCAATCTTCCATCCATTCCTTATCGTACTCATCCCATACTTCACTCGGCACCGGATGGATAATATTGACAAGGTGCCGGAGATTTGCAATGTAGGGCGTTTTGCCTGCCATGAGAAGTTGCACTCCTGCGGAACATGCCATGCGAATGTTTGTTTCAACGTCGTGTATTGTTGGGCCATTGATGAAGATTTTCATTACCATACTCCAAGTTGCATTAATGTAGCGCCGAGAGTCACTCCGAGAATCGTGCCAATACAAAAACAACATATTGCGCCGATTATATTATTTGCGGTTTTACTCATCTCACCACCTCTACTCTCATGGTTATTTCACTTTTATCAATCAACCTCGCCAGTAAATCTCTGCTCTCCTTCAGGTGTACTTCCATGATTTGCGCTATGATTTTCTTATCATCGACCAGGAAGAACTTTCCATCAGCGGCGTATTCAAACTCAACTGTGCATTTTAGTCGATGTTCCATGAGGAGCAATCCCAAGTTTGTTGTTACTTACAACTTTCTACTGTATAATTGGATGATATCCAAATGATTTAATGATTTCCCAGTCTACAGCTTTTGTTACTCTATCATTTGGCTTTGGGCTCAAATAATGTACTTTGCGCTCTTTTGTGAATTTGGCAGATAATGGCACATTATTTACGTCACGAACCTTTTCGGTTGGGTAAATTGTGTTCATTGTCCCATGCAGATTAGTCAGCAAATCTTCATACCTAATTAATTGCACTCTGCGATAGAAAATAACCGGCTTTTCGTGTCGAAGATAATATAAATAACTGGAATATCTGACATTGTAAACTTCGATGTATTCTTCGATTGAAAGCTCGTATCCGTATTCTTTCGGCCACCACTTTTTAATGCTTTCAATCCATGTATATGGATTTTTGATTATTACCAGGCAGTCGATTTCCTTATCTTCGGCTTTTTTCCTTGCTGATTCTTCAACCCAATGTAATGGCGTATAAGCTATAGGGCCGTGCTTCCAGCCGAAATCGTGAACTATCGTGATTTTATCTGGGAAATTTTTCTTGCATAGTTCTTGCAAGTAATTTGTCCCAGTTCGTTGGAGTCCGAAGATCTTGATCATTTCGCAGTTACCATGATTGCGCCGCACAGGTCCGGGTAGATTTTTCCTACTTCATCAAGCCCGCGCAGGTGCTCTTTCGTGAGAAATCCGCTTTCAATCAATTGATCCAGCTGGAAATCCGCAAACGGCTTGAAAAAAAGCCCGGACCAAGTAACCGCCGTTAGACCTGACATTGCGATTGTTGAGACAAGCGAAGGAATATCGTAGACTCTTCGATGGCCACCTCTGATGTCATTTGGCGTTAGTGCGAATCTGTCCTTGATGATTCCCATGCCTTCGGCAAGGCGGCGACTTGCTGCGTTGCCATTCGGTACTATGATAAAAATCATTCCGCCAGGTTTCAGCCAAGTTTTAGCCTTCTGTAGGGTTTCAATTGGCTCCGCAAGATGTTCCAACACATGCGACATGAAAATATAATCGTATTTTACCGATGGTTCGTAGTATTCGAAAAGCGACAACGAAACCTCAACATTTGGAATCTGCCGGGATTTCGTTGTCGCGGCAAATCGCGGGGAACCTTCTACGACATGGAGGGTGTCTACCAAGGGCGCAAGAAGGCTAGTCATATAACCGATCTCGCAGCCGAGTTCCAGGGCTATGCCATTCGGTCGAAGGTGGTCTTTTATTCTTTCGACTTCAAGCTCACGCATGTTGCGTAGGTACGGTGAATCGTTCGAGGTAATGTAATCGTCGAAAAGCCCGTCGAGAAATTTTACTTCTTCGGTTGAGTTCATAGTGCAATATCCTCCCTGTTATAAAATGATATTGCCAAGGCAGCAACCGCATTATCATCCCCTGCGTCAACACCAAATGGAAAATGTTGTATCTGAAGCCTTAAATATTCTTTCTTATTTTCATTGCGTGTGGAAAATACTTCAAAGTATATCACATTTTCATCATTAATTACAAAGTTAACTATAACTAAGTCATTTGCTTCTTCGGCTTCTGCGATTGATCTATATTTAGATGTATCAAAAAATGTATCGTATGTCCCAAACCCTAATCTTGTGCCAAGCGGTGAGATTTTTCTATACATGAAATCACTCCTTATTATTAGTTTGCGCCATCTGTATAAGTAGTTTTTCTTTGCGGTTGTTGCTGCGGCATAAATTTTCCGCAGCCAGTGGTAAAATATCTATAATGTCCAGCGTCCGTAAAACGATATAGCTTAACATTATCTATTTCAAACAAAAATATTACATTAAAAGACTCATTTCCTGGTTGTGCCACATTTGTTAATTGTCCTTCTTTAGGACAACCAATGAAAGTTAGCATGAGAAAAAGTAAACATAATTTTTTAATCATTGGCGCGCTCCTTTGAAAGCTGGCATTTGTGAAAGGTCAGGGTACTCGCAGACAACATCCGGCATGTCTTTCGGCTTCCCTTCGTCATCGTAAAATTGCCTCATCAGCATAAGCCCACGAGCCGCAACTTCAGGCATCATGTAACAATTCCACCCTGCGAACTCAATCGTGTCCTTCATGAAATCGCATTCATGGCGTCCAGACATGCGGGCGCTTTTGAACCACTCCGCGGCAACCATATCGTCGGTCAGGATCGCTCCGCCCTTGATGAGCTTGAGGTGCTTTTTCGGTCCAGTGAAGCTGAGGCACATGTGTGAGTCTGGAATGTACATGTTATGAGTGAAGCGAAGTGCTGCATCATAGACGTTGAATGGCTCAAGCTGATAAGCACCTTGCGCGAAACCATCATAGAACTCTATTCTGAGTTCAGCATGTAACACTTCACATGGAACAGACGGAAATGTGCGACATGGCAAATATACTTTATCGCGGCTATAATATTTTTGTTGGTACATCAGCGACAGGAAAATCGCACTCGAACAACTATCAACTGCTACCGCGTAGGGCGCACCTGTGTACTCAGCAAGTGCTTTTTCAAAGTCCTCTGTGATCTTATATACTCCTTGGGCTGGCATATTCCCACTCCTTTAAAAGAGGTTGAAACTCTGAAACTCTCATGAGCAGATCGGCGATTGACAAGTAAATATCTGGGATTTTTTCATGCTGGAAATAGTTCATTTGTAAGAATTGCAGCTCACAATCTATCATAGATTGATCGTAAAGCGAAATGCCGCCAATTGGGTTCACGTAAGTAGTTGCGCCAAGTGCTTGGCAAATCGCGTTGACCTTATGGTGCTTTCTGAGCGAGTGGTCTATATCAAGATGCGACGAAATTACGAGTTTTGTGTCTACCTGTAAATAGGTCTTTATCAAGAAGATAGAGTTGAAAATAAAGTCAAAAAGGTTCGTATGACGGCACATAAGAATCTGCTCAATCACTGGATAAAAGCTCGTAAAATTCTCAAATCCTTTGTACTCGCGAAATCGCCGGATGAGCTTATCTCGGTGTTTCGGCCACTCAGAAGAAAGATTGCGCTCGCAGACGAGGGAGTTGTCTGCGCTTTTGGCAAGCGGCAGCGTGATGTAGCCGCTTTCGAGCTTGTTGCGGTTAATCCAACCGCGCTTCGTATATTCAATGTTATTATAGACCACAAAAATGTCTACTTCATTCATTAGTTGCCAGTACCCGAGATAAGGCAGCAAGTATGGCTGCATCACCGCAATCTTCACAGCTTCCACTCCTTCACAACATGTTCCCTGTTGCTTACAAGATGCCCACAAAGTTCCTTGTAAGCCGCAGGATGAAAATGACCGCCGACTTCGCCAATGTGCTTGCTACGTGCCAGTGCAGGAAAAGGCATTTTAACTCCGTATTCCCGAAATGCGCCGCTTACGTTCCAATCATTGCCGATGGCGGTATTTCCGAAGTGCTTCATTCCTAAGTCGCTATCGAACCAGAAAGGCGTGAACCATTTTTCCCAGCATTCCGGAAAAACGCCCCAGCCGTTGCCGGTGAAATAATTTGCGTATCGGATTTCATCAACTGCACCGTCTGTGTTTCCACCCTGCGCGCCATAGGCACCGCAGGCAAGTGGATTCCCCTTAAAAGTTTTTATGTAAAAATTCATTAAGTGGAAGAAATCCGGCGACAGCCAAAGATCATCTTCAACACACACCGTGAATTCGCTTCCCATATTGAACGTCCACTGAATGTTATCCCAGGCATTTCGAACCATGCCTTTTCTTGGATTGTTTATCTCGATATGTATTTTTTCAAACTTGCTCTCGAAACTTCTCGCTATATCGATGAGGACATTTGTTTTGCTGCTCTTATCGAACACAATAAACAGATGCCAATCCTCGCAATCCTTCATGCTTTCAAGCGTTTGCTGGAAGTATTCCGGTCTATTGTATGCCGGAAGCGCTATTGCCTTCACTTTGCCTCCATATGCACAAAGTAATGATCTTCTTCTCGCATGGCGGCGATTTCTTCGTATGTTTTCCCGAGGGCTTCGACAAAGGTAAAATGCCGTTCCATGAGCTTCAGCATGTTCTTTTTGCGGTCGTCATTGTAGCTCCGAGTGAATACATAGAGGTGCTTTGTCATTTTTGCGAAGTCTGCCATATACTGCATGAGTTCGGCTTCGTAAATGTGCTGAAGCGCGAGGCAGCAGAAAATAGCATCGTAGCGTCTCCAGACTACGCTTTCCCAATCAGCATATATATGAAGGTTATGACTATCTTGTTTAAACTTCTCTGTGCTTCGCATGATTGCGATCATGTTCGGTAGGTCATAACAATCCACGCAATCAAAATTTCGCTGCAATCGATAAGAGTTTCTTCCAACACCACATGCGAAGTCAAGCACGCTTCCTCCATGCGGTAGAAATTCCCATCCTGCTTGCAGATGCTCATGCAATGTTTCGCTGCTGTATTTCGTGCCTGTAATGATCGCCTCAGGCGCGGTTTCTGCTGTTAGGTTTTCCCAGAATTGTTTCATGCTATTCTCCTGATGCTGAACTCTCGTAGGCATGGATTATAATCACACTCAATTGTCATATCTTCACCATCAGCGAAATCAATTCCAATATGTTTAGGAAGATTCTGCATATTGATGTTGTCTGATTGCATGTGAGCTATTACCATGTTCTCAATAGCAGAATAATCGCATTCAAGTATTGGTTTCACGCCGTCACCTTTTCAATTGTTCGTTTTTCGACCGGCCAAATGTGCCATCCATCGCATTTTGCGCACCCGAAGAAATATCTGCCGTTGACAATATGCTTTTCGTCGATGATCAGTTTTTCGCCACAAAACCTGCAATCAATCGAGATTGTCATTTCCCCTCCCCAAATGAGTAATGATTTCCATCATTCCACCTGCCGCCCCAGGTACACATCGCGTCAAGGCTTTCCCAATGCTTCCCGGACTCTTTATGATCTTCAGTCCTCATCAAGTAAACTCTATCTCTGAAAAGATTCAGGTCAATCGCAAGCCGCAGTTTATGATAGCTGTTTGCGGCACTGTACCCTTGCTTCGTGCCATATCGCCCATACATTCGTGGATCACGATAGGCGTCGCCTAGCGAAACTTGATAACCTTGCTCGATGAGCCAAAGGATGTGCTGGGAGATAAGCTGTGCAAAGCGGGTTTGTTTTTCGATATTTGTCATGGTAATGACCTTTTCGGCTTTTAAGAGGTCGATAATTTTACACGTTTAACAATTTACTGGTAGTACCCTATCACCTCTTTTGTTAAACCTTTAAATCATTTCTTGCCATGCCGTGAATACTTCCCAAAGCACAAATTACAGATCGCCACTTGCGTTTTCAGCCGAAAAACATATTCCCCGGTAATCGTACGGTTCGTCTGGTCAACTTCAACTACATGCTTCTCGTTTACGGAAACCATAGTCTTGCAGGCGCCACAGCGAAACTTCTCTCCCGGTTTAACTTCTTTCTCTGCCATTCTGCTGCCCTCCTGTTTAGCTGGCAGAGTTTGCGCTCTGCCAGCTATTATGATTACTTACCCTGTTTTTGTTTACGTTTCTGTTTCTTTTTCATTTCCTCTTCATCCTTCTTTTTCTTTTCTTTGTCGGTCATTTTCTTTGCCATTTCTTCCCTCCTTTGATATGTAAGAAAAACACTGAACTGTTACTCGTTGATTTATAAGCCGCACATCAATAACCGGCCCATAAGTCCCGCCATCTTGAAAGCTCTTGTTCAGACAACAATTGCCGAAGTACCTGCAATCGTCAGCCGGACAATATGATTTTATGCTTATTGCCACGGATTCTCCTCCATCCATTCCAATCTTTTTCTGCTGTGATGCCGAGGCACTTTTCGCATTCTCCTGTGAAGTATTCAGGGCATCTACCTGGAGAATTCTGAATTAAGCACTCACCCATCCAGAGTTGATTTTTTGCCACCCAACAGTCGGCGCAAAGCTCGCCTTCACCAACAATGCTTGCCCCGCATTGACACCTTCTCGAATGTTCGATTCCAGACTGGTGACCAAATTTTCCAATCATACTTTTGAGCATTGATTCGAGCCTTTTCACTTAACTCACCCCGCAATTGTGAGTTCCTCCAAAGTAACTCATACTTTTCCGATACTGCCATTGGGTCTGCGATGAACTGCCAAGAATTCGTGTCAGGCACGCACTTGACGACACCGCGGTCCACGAGAAT
>Ga0209417_1005180_pt1 | contig 14642 bp, 13 predicted proteins | sample RifGroF2_FD_184002 | JGI IMG/M metagenome (GOLD analysis project Ga0209417, IMG submission 184002) | Groundwater microbial communities from Rifle, Colorado, USA - Groundwater F2 (SPAdes) (version 2) | ecosystem: Environmental > Aquatic > Deep subsurface > Groundwater | place: Rifle, Colorado... | reverse complement strand
GGAAGAAGAAGGGAATGTCTACAACATCTTCCGCCAGGGCGAAGAGATGGTGGACCCGGACACCGGCGAATCCCTGGGCTCCGAAGAGGAGAAGATAGGGACGGCCAAAGTAGTTAAGGTCACCCCAAAATATTCCATAGCCGAGACCAAGGCGCAGGGCGTGAGCAAGAGCGACATACTGAAAGCGAAATAAGCCGCGCTCCCGCGCAGAAAAGGCCGTCCCTTCCCCGGGACGGCCTTTTTTACGGGCTTAAATTCAGGTAGACGGTTGAATAGGGCTTATAATATAATATTAATAGGGTTTCCCCGGAAAAACAGGATACAGGACGGTTTCAGTACCTATGATGAGACTTTCAGATTACGTGGCCAAACGCCTTACGGAACACGGGGTCAGGCACGTTTTTATGATCTCCGGCGGCGGGGCCATGCACCTCAACGACGCCATCGGAAAATGCCCCGGGCTGGAGTACACCTGCAGCCACCACGAACAGGCCTCGGCCATAGGCGCGGAAGGCTACTCCCGGGTTTCCGACAAGCTGGGCGTGGCCATAGTTACCACCGGCCCCGGCGGCACCAACACCCTCACCGGCGTGATAGGCCAGTGGCTGGATTCCATCCCGGCGCTCTACATCTCCGGCCAGGTGAAATTCAAGACCACCGCCGCCTCCTGCCCGGAAGCCGGCCTGCGCCAGCTTGGCGACCAGGAAATAAACATTACCGATATCGTAAGGCCGGTGACTAAATTCGCGCAAATGCTTACGGACCCGCGGCAGGTGCGGCAGGTACTGGACAAGGCCATACATATAGCGACTACCGGCCGTCCCGGCCCGGTCTGGCTGGACATACCGCTGGACGTGCAGGCGGTGCTTATCGACGAGACGACCCTCCCCGGCTTCGAGCCGGAGCCGGCGGTCCGTTCAACGGACCTGAAAACGGCGGAAGTCCTGAAAATGCTGCTGGCCGCGAAGCGCCCGGTGCTGGTAGCCGGCCACGGGATTAGGCTGGCCGGGGCGCAGGAACTTTTTGAAAAGCTCGCGAACGCCCTGAAAATACCGGTGCTTGCCACCTTCGCGGGCTTCGACCTGGTGCCGGATGAAAGCCCCTGGTTCGCGGGCAGGATAGGCACCGTAGGCACCCGCGGCGGCAACTTCTCGCTGCAGAACGCGGACCTGGTGCTCTCCCTCGGCTCGCGCAACAATATCCGCCAGGCAAGCTATAACTGGGAAAATTACGCGCACCGGGCTAAAAAAATAATGGTGGATATCGATCCCGGCGAACTGAAGAAGCCGACCGTGATCCCGGACCTGGCCGTGAACGCCGACGTCAAAGAATTCATGACGGGACTGCTGGCCGCCCTGACAGCGGCCGGCGCCGGGGATTTTTCCGGCTGGCTGGCCTGGTGCCGCGAAAGGACCGCCAAATACCCGGTGGTGCTTGAAGAATACAAGGACCTGAAGTCCCGCGTCAGCCCGTACCATTTCATCCGGACGCTGACCGGCCTGCTCCCCGCCGGCACCCCGGTGGTGGCCGGCAACGGCTCCGCCTGCGTCTGCCTGTTCCAGGCCGGGATAGTCAAGAAGGGGCAGCGGCAGTTCTTCAACTCCGGCTGCGCGTCCATGGGCTACGATCTGCCGGCCGCCATCGGCGCCTGCATCGGAAGCGGCAAAAAGAACGTGGTCTGCCTGGCCGGGGACGGCAGCCTGATGATGAACCTCCAGGAGCTGGCCACCGTGGCCCATTACAAGCTGCCGGTAAAGATCTTCGTGCTCAACAATAACGGCTACATTTCCATACGCCAGACCCAAGAGAACTTCTTCCAGGGCCGCCTCGTGGCCTGCGACCCCGCTTCCGGCGTGGGCTTCCCCGATTTCGCCAAGGTCGGGGCGGCTTTCGGCCTCCACACGGAAGTAATAGATTCCAGCGCGGAGATGAGCGCGAAGATAGAAAAGGTCATGGCGGCCGACGGGCCGGGCCTGTGCGACGTCAGGCTGCCGTCGGACTACAAGTTCATGCCCAAGCTTTCCTCCGAAAAGAAGCCGGACGGGACCATGGTCTCGAAGCCGCTGGAGGACATGTGGCCTTTCCTTGACAGGGAAGAATTCAACGGGAATATAATAGGATAGCCGGTTTCGGGTATTGAAAATCAAAGATAAGGCGGGGACGCAATGAATAACCTTGAACGAAAAATGGTGGACGTGCTGCACGATCTCAAAGAGAATTATCACGTAATAGGCATAAAGGCGGAATTCGAAGCGGAGGGGACGCGCCTGGAAGAGGCGCTGCGCCTCAAAGAGGTCATAACCCGGGCCGGCCTCGACCTGACCATCAAGATCGGCGGCTGCGAAGCCATGAAGGATATGTACGACGCGCGTTCCATAGGCGTTACCAGGATAGTGGCCCCGATGATAGAATCCGGCTACGCCCTGAAAAAATACCTGGGCGCGGCTAAGATGGTCTTCCCCAAGGAAGAGATCGACAACATCTGCTTCCTCATCAACATAGAGACCCGCGTCTCCGTGGAGAATTTCGACGAGATGCTGGCCCTGGAGAACATCTCCGAGCTGGACGGCATTGTGCTGGGCCGCGTGGACATGACAGGCTCGCTCAACATGCGCAGGGACGAAATTAACGCCGACAGGATCTTCGACATCGCCAGAGACCTTTTCCTCAAGGCCAAAAAGACGGGCATGCAGTGCGTCATCGGCGGCGGCGTGGCCAAGGAATCCCTGCCTTTCTTCAACCGCCTGCCCGCCGGGCTGCTGGACCGGTACGAGACCAGGAAGGTGATCTTCGAGTGCCCCCAGGCGCTGGGCGACAAAGCTCCCGACGGCATACTCAAGGCCGTGGGCTTCGAGCTGATGTGGCTCAAGAACAAGCGCAATTTCTACGGCGCGATCTACACCGAGGACGAACAGCGCATAACCATGCTCGAAAGCAGGTACAAGAAACTCATCGAGGAAGCCGGCGGCAAATACGAGTGAACAGGTACGCGAACATCCTCTTCGACCTGGACGGGACGATAGCCGACTCGGCCCCGGACATCATCGCCTGCGTGCGCGGAGCTTTCGCGGAAGTGTTCGGCGCCGCGGCGCCCCCGGTGAAGGCGGACCTGATAGGCTTTCAGCTTAAAGAAATACTTCTCGGCATAGACCCGTCCCTTTCGCCTGAGGATATCGGCAGGCTTACCGCGGCGTTCCGCGGGATCTACGACGAGTGCGGCTTCCCGGGGACCCGGCTGTACGCGGGCGCGGCGGAGGCTCTGGCGGAGCTGAAGACCGCCGGCGCGCGCCTGTTCCTGGTCACCAACAAGCCGGACAAACCGACCCGCGCGCTGCTCCTGAAGTTCGGCCTGGACGTTTTTGAAGAAGTAGTCTGCCCGGATTCCGTGCCGGGCAGGCGCATGACGAAGAGCGAGATGATCGGCCGGCTCCTGGGCCTCCGCTCCCTGGAAAAAAAGGAAACCGTCATGATCGGAGATTTTGAAACGGACATACTGGCGGCCAGGGAGAACGGCATAGCCGCTATAGCGGCGCTTTACGGGTACGGTGACGCGGCCAAACTGCGCGCGCTGGCCCCGGACCGTACGCTGACGGCTATTTCCGGGCTTGCCGGCCTGGTGACCGGCGGCTGAGCCCGGGCGGGAGTTTTACCCGGCAAGCAGGAAAGGATAACATGACGACTACAAGAACCAGCTGCCGTTTATGCGGCGGCCCGCTGCTCCCCCTCCCGCTCCTCAGCCTTAAAGGCATGCCCAAGGCGGCGCAGTTCTTCCCCGAAAAAAGCGAATTTTCTTCCGATACTCCCATTACCCTGGACATGTTCCAGTGTTCGGCCTGCGGCCTGGTGCAGCTTACCTGCCCGCCCGTGGATTATTTCAGGGACGTCATAACCGCGGCCACGCTGTCCGGCAAGGCGCGGGAGTCCAGGCTGGCGCAGATGCGCGCCCTGTCCGAACAGTTCGGCCTCAAAGGCAAAAAGGTCCTGGAGATAGGCAGCGCCCGCGGGCACATGCTCGACGTTATTTCGGAGGCGGGCATGGTACCGACCGGCCTGGAAGCCTCCCCCGCTTCGGTAGCCGAGGCAAAAGCGGCCGGGCGCAATATCGTACAGGGCTATATCGGCGGCCTGGACAGGATAGAGGGCGGCCCCTTCGACGCTTTCGTCTGCCTGAACTTCCTGGAGCACCTGCCCGAACCCGGGGACGTGATCCGGCGCATCAGGGATAATATGACGCCCGGCGCCGCCGGCTTCGTGACGGTCCCCAACCTGGACTACCTGCTCAAAACCAGGTCCTTCTACGAGTTCGTCGCCGACCATCTATCCTATTTCACGCAGAAGACCCTGCCGCACGCCTTCGAAGCCAACGGTTTTGAAGTGGTGGACTGCCGGCTGATAAATGAAGAGAACGACGTGGCCGTCACGGTAAGGAAAAGGCCGGCGCTGGAAATCTCCGCGCAATTTGCGGAGGTGGAAGCGCTGATCAGGGATTTCCGGCGCTTAGTCTCCGAATACTCCGCGCGCGGCGGGAAGGTGGCGGCCTGGGGCGCCGGGCACCGGACGCTGGCGCTGATGGCGCTCAGCGGGGTAAAGGAACTGGCCTATGTGATAGACTCGGCCAAGTTCAAGCAGGGCCGTTTCACCCCGGTGCTGCACCTGCCGATAGTCGGGCCCGAACACCTCAAAACAGAACCGCCGGCGCTGGTTATCGTGATGGTCCCCGGCCTGTACCCGGGCGAGGTGCTGAAGTCGCTTGAGCAGAACTACCCCGGGTCCGACGTGGCCATCCTCCGGGACAATAAGATAGAAATGCTGAAGACGGCGAAATGAGGCTTAAACCATGAAAGCAAAGATCCAGGCGCGTATCTACTCCTCGGAAAAGTCGCCGTTGGAGAACGCCGTGCCGCTGAGCACGCCGTACTCCATGCACATCGACATCTGCAGCCTCTGCAACTTCAAGTGCAAGTTCTGCTTCCAGGCCGACGAGAAAGGCATAGCGGCGAAGGGGCTCAAGCGCGGCTTCATGAAGCTGGAGCTTTTCAAGAAGATCATAGACGACTCCACCAAATTCCCCGGCAAGTTCCGCAAGGTCAAGATAGGGCTGCACGGCGAGCCCACGATGCACCCCGACCTGCCCGCGATGATCGCCTACGTCAAAGAGAAGAACGTCGCCGGCGTCATCGAGATGTTCACTAACGGCTCGCTGCTGACCCCGGAACTGAACAGGGCCATCATCGCGGCCGGGCTCACGCGCCTTAACATCTCGGTCGAGGCCATCACCTCCGAGGGGTACAAGGCGATAACCGGCGTGGCCGTGGACATGAAGAAGCTGACGGACAATATCAGGGACCTCTACGAAGTGCGCAAGGACTGCAAGATCTACGTAAAGATAGTGGACTCCGGCCTGACGGAGGACGACAAGAAGAAGTTCTACGAGACCTTCGGCGACATCTGCGACGAGATCTATATCGAGCACGTGGTGCCGCAGTGGTCCGAGACCAACACTTTCTCCCTGGACGCCATCGGGATGTACGGTCAGAAGGTTTCGGAGTATAAGCATGTCTGCCCCTTCCTCTTCATGTATATGCATTTCAACTACGACGGCACGGCCAGCGGCTGCACGCTGGACTGGAGCAAGGAAGTGCTTGTCGGCGACGCCAACAAGGAAAGCGTCACGGACATCTGGACCGGCGAACGCCTGAAGGCGTTGCAGCGGGCGCACCTGGAAAAGAAGCGCGGAGAGATCCCGCTCTGCGCCAAGTGCATGGCGCCGATGGTCTGCTGCCTGGAGAACCTGGACGGGCATACCGGCGCGCTGCTGGAAAAGATCAAATCGGACAACTGGCAAAAATGAAGCTGCTCATAACCGGCTCCACGGGTTTCGTGGGCCATAACCTGAAGGAATACTTCCAGTCCCGCTACGAGGGGGTGCATTGTCCCAAGCGCCTCGAACTCAACCTGCTGGACGCGGAAGCCGTGCGCGTTTACCTCGAAAAGAACCGCTTCGACGCCGTGCTCCACTGCGGGGTGTCTTACCGTTCCGTGGAAGAGAACCTGAAGATGTACTTCAACTTCGAAAGGTGCGCGGCCTCCTTCGGCAAGATGCTCTGCGTCGGCTCCGGCGCGGAATACGGCCCCAAGAACGAGATCCAGCCCAGGCTGAAAGAGGACGCCTTCGGCAGGTTCATCCCCTCCGACATCTACGGCTTCTCCAAGTTCGTGATAGCCAGGGACATAGAGGCCCGCCGCAGGAACGTTTACAACCTGCGCGTCTTCGGCATCTACGGGAAGTACGAGGACTACAGGCAGCGGTTCATCTCCAACAATATCTGCCGGTTGCTCTCCGGCCTCGACATCTCGATCAACAAGAACGTGGCTTTCGACTACCTGTACGTGGATGATTTCTCGAGGATAATGGAACTGTTCTTAAAAAGGGAACCCGCGCGGCGCAGCTACAATATCTGCACCGGGAAGACCGTGGACCTGCTGACGCTGGCCGGGCTGGTGCGGAAGGCGGACGGCCGCGGCGTCCCGGTAACGGTAAAAGAGCAGGGCCTGGGCCCGGAATATTCCGGCGACAACTCTCTTTTCACCTCGGAGTTCGGCGAATTCCCCTACACGCCGCATGAAAAAGCGGTGCAGGAACTGTACCGCTGGTACAAGGAAGACAGCGGGCTGGCCTTCGGCCCCGGGCTGTTCGAATAACGCGGCAGCGCTCCGCCGGATAATTTATGAAAAAAGCAGAACAAGAGCTTTTAAAAACGCTGGGCAAAAGCCCGCTGCTGGTCTGGGGCGCCAGGATGACCGGCATAGGCTTCCTGCGCTTCGCCGGTAAGCACGCCCTCAACGTGGTGGGCGTAGCGGACTCCGACGCCTCCCTGTGCGGCAGGAAGCTCTCCGGGCTGACCATCTCCCTGCCCGCCGCCATCCCGGCCCTGAAGGCCGCGCACAAGGGCCTGCGCGTGCTGATAGCGGTTTCCATAAAAGAGGACGAGATAATAGGAGCGCTGGCCAAACTGGGGATCCCGGCGGCCGACTGCGTGCGCTACAGCGAGTTCTGCGGGTCTTTTTTCACCATAGACGTGACCGGCACCTGCAACCTGCGCTGCCCCTCCTGCGCCTACACCGTGCCGGGCATCAAGAACCCGGCGGGGCTGATGTCCTACGACGATTACGTGAAGATCACCGACAAGATGATGGGCGAGGCCGGGCTGGTCAGCCATATCTGCCTCTACAGCTGGGGCGAACCTTTCCTGCACCCGGACCTGCCGCGCTTCATCGAGCGCACCCACGCGCTGGGCATAGCCGCGGCCGTCTCCACCAACCTTTCCATTGAGTCGGCCGAAAAGATAGAGAACGTCATCAAGCTGTCGCCGGATTATCTCAAGATCTCCACCTCGGGTTTCTACCCGGAGGCCTACAACAGCACCCACACCGGCGGCAACGTGGACCTGGTGAAATCCAACCTTTACCGCATAAAGTATTTCATCGAAAAGCATAAAGCGCACATTTTCGTGGACGTGAACTACCATATGTACCGCAACAACGTAGGCAAAGACCTCGAGAAGATGCAGGAGTTCTGCGACGACCTCGGGTTCGTCCTGTCCCCCTGCTACGCCAACGTCACGCCGGTGGAACGCCTGGTGAACTATCATGAAGGCAAGGTGGACGCCGCCACCCGCAAGTTCCTGGACCTGCTCCTGGTCAGCCTGGAGAAAGGCCGCGAGATAGCGGAGCCCTACCGGGGCCGGGCCTGCCGCTTCCTCTCCAACCAGGTCAACATCAACTGGGACAGGAGCGTGCCGCTCTGCTGCGTCTGCTTCGACATGAAGACCTCAACCATCTCGAAAGATTACCTGAAAGACTCCCTGGCGGAGATAAACCGCAGGAAAGAAAGACACGTCAACTGCGTGAAATGCATGAAGTACGCCATCCCCCCGTACCTGATGGGCGTAAACCAGGCGGCGTGGAAGAAAGAGGCCGACCGCGTAATGCGTGCCGACGCGGCCCGGGAGAAAAAAAGATGAAACATATCAGCGTGGTTTCCTCGTGCTACAACGAAGAAGGGAACGTCAGGGAGATCTACGAAAGGGTAAAGAAGGTCATGGCGGCCTTTCCGGACTACACTTTCGAATACATCTTCATCGACAACAATTCCAAGGACGGCACCCGCGCCGTGCTCAGGCAGATGGCCGCGGAAGACAAGAAGGTTAAGCTCATTTTCAACACCCGGAACTTCGGCCAGATCCGCTCCCCCATCTACGGCATGCTGCAGGGCCAGGGCGACGCGGTGATAAGCCTGGTCTCCGACCTGCAGGAGCCGCCCGAGCTGATAGCCGAGTTCATCAGGAAATGGGAAGAGGGCTACAAGATAGCCATAGGCGTAAAATCGCACAGCGAGGAATCCGGCCTCCTCTTCTCCCTCAGGAAGCTCTATTACAACCTTGTCGCCTCCATGTCCGAAGTGGAGTTGAACAAGAACTTTACCGGCTTCGGCCTTTACGACCAGGAGGTGATAAAGACCCTCCGCAAGATAGACGACCCGCTGCCCTATTTCCGCGGGCTTATCTGCGACCTCGGCTACGAGCGGGCGGAAATAGAATACCCCCAGGCGCGGCGCAAGTGGGGATTCACGAAGAACAATTTCTACACCCTCTACGATTACGCCTGGCTGGGCATTACGAACCACTCCAAGGTCCCGCTCAGGCTGGCCACGATGATGGGCTTCCTGACGGCCATGATCTCGCTCGTGGTGGCCTTTGGCTACCTGGCATACAAGCTGGTCTACTGGGACAGGTTCAGCCTGGGCATGGCCCCGCTGGTGATCGGGTTCTTTTTCCTGGGCTCCATGCAGCTTATCTGCATCGGCATCGTGGGAGAATACATCGGCACCATTCACACCCAGGTGCTGAAAAGGCCCATGGTGATAGAGAAAGAACGGATAAATTTCTGAGCCGCGGCCGGCCGGTACGGCGTACGACATGACACGAACTTTCATAAAAGACCTGTTTTACCGCTTCCACCACGGGGATCGCAAGCTGTTCGTGCGTTTTATCGCGGTAGGGGTGCTCAACACGATCTTCGGCTACAGCCTGTTCGCCCTGCTGATCTTCGTGGGGCTCCACTACGCGCTGGCCGCCCTGGTGGGCCAGGTGCTGGGCGTGCTTTTCAATTTCAAGACCACCGGGCGCCTCGTGTTCGGCAGCAGGGACAATTCCCTGCTGCTGCGGTTCCTCGGGGTATATTCCTTCACCTACGTAGTCAACGTATTCGCGCTCAAGGGCCTGAAGGGATTGGGCTGGAACATGTACCTGGCCGGGGCGGCAATGCTGCTTCCGATGGCGATCATCGCCTTCCTTCTTAACAAGCGCCTGGTCTTCATGGCAAAAAAATAACGATCTGGACAATTCGGAACGGAGGTTTAAATGCTCAAACTGCTGGTTACTCTCTGCGCCTTTCTTCTGCCGGCCGCGCTTTCGGCGGCGGACGGGAAGAACGACACCTACCTGAACGCCCTGGTAAAAGAGCTGGACCGCTCCTTTACCGGCCTTAAGAACGCCGAAAAGACGCCCCTTTACTACCTGGGCTACGAGCTTACGGTTTCCAAGAGCCGCTACCTGTCCGCCAAGCTGGGCGCCCTCGATTCGGACTCCGACAGCCCCACCTGCAAGCTGGACATAGATATGCGCGTCAATAACATGGCCCTGGACAACACGCACCAGGTCAAAGGGAACATGGCCTGGACGAGCTATACGCAGTCCCAGGACCTGCCGGTGGCCCTGGAAGGCGACGAGAACGCCCTGCGGGCGCGCATCTGGGAATATACCGACAGGGCTTTCAAGAAAGCCCAGGAGAATTTCACCAAGGTGAAGATGAACAAGGCCGTGACCGCGGCGGAGGACGACCCCTCCCCGGACTTTTCCACGGCGCCGGCGGAAGGCTTCTACGAGACCGTGGAGCTGAAGCAGCCGGACCTGGCCGCCTGGCGCGAACGCCTCAAGAAGCATTCGGCCAGGCTGGCCGGGTACAATTTCATCTACGATTCCGGCGTCTCCCTGAGCTACGAGAACGAGAACCGCTACCTGGTCAACACCGACGGGACCCGCGTAAAGACCGGCAACAATTACATAACCCTCTCCTACTCCCTCATCAGCCGCACCACGGACGGCATGGAACTGCGGCGCGGCGAGCACTACAACACGGATTCCTTCGAGGGCCTGCCTTCCGAGGAAAAGCTGAACGCCGACCTGGAACGCTCCATAAAGGAGCTGAAAGCGCTGAAGAGCGCGGCCCTGGTGGAGCCGTACAGCGGCCCCGCCATCCTCAAGGCGCGCGCGGCCGGGGTATACTTCCACGAGATCATCGGCCACCGCCTTGAAGGGCACCGCCAGAAGCTGGAGGACTCCGGCCAGACCTTCGCCAAGAAGGTCGGGCAGAAGGTCACCTCGGACATAGTCACGCTTTACGACGACCCGAACCTGAAGGAATTCAACGGCGTGCCGCTGCGCGGCTATTACCGCTACGACGACGAAGGAGTCAGGGCCCAGCGCGTCAGCCTGGTGGAAGACGGCGTGCTCAAAGGCTTCCTGATGAACCGCTCCCCGATACGCGGCTTCCCCGTCTCCAACGGCCACGGCAGGCGCTCTTCCGGGAAACCCACGGTCTCGCGCATGGGCAACCTGATGATGAAGGCTTCCGTGACCAGCACCTACCCGGAGCTGCGCCAGAAGCTGATAGAAGAGGTCAAGAAACAGAACAAGCCTTTCGGTCTGGTATTCGAGGATATTTCCGGCGGTTTCACCAATATCAGCCGCGGCGACGCGCAGGCCTTCAAGGTGCTGCCGCTCATGGTGTACAAGGTTTACGCCGACGGCCGCCCCGACGAGGTAGTGCGCGGCGTGGATATAGTGGGCACGCCCATAACCAGCTTCAGCAAGATAGCCGCCGCGGCCGACGACGACGCGGTGTTCAACGGCACCTGCGGCGCCGAGTCCGGCTGGGTGCCGGTCTCCGCCGTCTCCCCCAGCCTCCTCCTGAGCGAGATGGAAGTGGAAAAGACGCAGAAATCGCAGGAAAAGCCGCCGGTGCTGGAGCCGCCGCTGCATGATAATAAGGCGGCCGAATAAAAGGATAAAGCCATGAAAAAAACCATCATATTCGCAACTTTCTGGCTGACCCTGGCCGCGGCGCTCTGCGCGGCCCGCGCCGGCGCCGCCCTGCCCGAAGGGGACAAGGTGTTCGCCGCCATGAAGGACGAGATGTCCCGCTCCATGAAGAAGCTGGATATGGACAAGCTGGGCAAGCCGTACTTCCTGTCCTACCACGTAGGCGACGGCCACCAGTTCAGCGTTACCGCCTCGTTCGGCGCGGAGGAGCGCGTCAGCTCCTACGACTACCGCCGTCTGAAGGTGGACCTGCGCATGGGCTCGCCCAAGTTCGACAACAGCAACTTCGCACCCAATATGTGGGAAGGCTACAATGCCGAGACCGACTGGTATATCCCGCTGGAGGACGACTACGACGCGCTGCGCTTCGCCGTCTGGTCCGCCACCGACAAAGCCTACAAGAAGGCCCTGGAGAACCTTTCCAAGAAAAAGGCCTTCGTAGAATCCAAGAACATGACGGAGCTGTACGACGACATGACCCCGCAGCCCGCTTACGAGCTGTTCCGGGACGTGCCGGCGCAGCGCCTGGACGAGACGCTCTGGAAGGAGAACGTCCGCAAGGTCTCGGCCGTGTTCCTGAAGTACCCGGAGGTGAAATCCTCCTCGGTACGCTTTAACTTCGGCTCCGGCGGCGTGCGCTTCCTCAACAGCGAAGGCTCCGCCAACAGGCAGCCCTCCTGCAAGGGCTCGGTGACGATAGAAGCCGCCGGCTACGCGCCGGACGGCTTCAAGCTCCGCTCCTCGCGCCGGCACGACTTCTGCCTGGCTAAGGACGTCCCGTCCCTCGAAACGCTCGTCGCAGACGCCGAAGCGCTGGGCGCCGGGATGGCCCGAATGGGCAAGTCCGAGCCGATAAAAGCCTACATAGGCCCCGTGCTCTTCGAGAAAGACGCGGCCGGCAAGTTATTCGAGAGCCTGCTGGCGAACAACCTGGCCAACCCGCGCGAGGTCTGGACCGAGAAGAACCGCTGGTCCAACGAAAGCGTGTACCGCCGCGCCGGCCAGCTGGTGGAACGCGTGGGCATGCGCGTGACCTCGTCTTTCCTCAGCGTGGTGGACGACCCGGGCGCGAAGTATCACAACGGCGTGCCGCTCACGGGCTTTTACGAGGCCGACGACGAAGGCGTGCCGGCGCAAAAAGTAAAGCTGGTGGCCAAAGGCAAGCTCTCCGAGTACTATATGTCCCGCGCGGCCACCCGGGACTTCTCGAAGTCGAACGGCCACGGCCGCGGTGATTTCAACGAGTACCCCTCGGGCTCGCCGTCGAACCTCTTCATCGTCCCGGAGGAGAACCCGGCCAGGGTAGTGCCCGCGGCCGAGCTGCGCCGGAAGTTCCTGGACCTCTGCAAGGAGCAGGAACTGGATTACTGCATACTGGTGAAGGGCCTGGACAGCATGAACAGTCCCTTCTCGGCGTGGAAGGTCTTCCCGGACGGCCGGGAAGAGGCCGTGCACGGCATCGAGTTCGCCGACGCCAGCCTGCGCGCACTGCGCGACATCACCGCCGTCTCCAGCGAGACCTATGTCTACAACCTGGACTGGACCACGCCCGGCACGATAGTGACGCCGGACATCCTGGTGCAGGAGATGGAGATAAAGAAGAGCGAGGAAAAGCCGGATAAGAAGCCCTACCTGGCGCATCCTTACTTCGGCAAATAAGAGCGGAGGATGGTTTTATGAAAAGAGCCGGCTGGAACGCCGCGCGCGCGCTTTTCCCGGCGCTGCGCAAATATGTTTTCGTCAACGCGGCGGGCGGCGCGCCGCTGGCCCGGCCCGTAGCGGAAGCCGGCGCGCTCTATTACAAGGAAGCCCTTGAGCACGGCGACGCATACTGGGAGCACTGGCTGCGGCGCCTGGAAGAAACGCGCGGCCGCCTGGCCCGCTTCATAGGCGCCTCCCCGGCGGAGGTCGCGTTCACGCTGAATACCTCCCACGGCATGAGCCTGGTGGCCGGCGCGCTGAAAGGCCGCGGCGCGGTGCTTACGATGCAGGACGAATTCCCCTCCTCCACGCTGGCCTGGCTGAACGCCGGCTACAAGGTCAAGTTCCTTAAGCCCGAGAACGGGAAGTACCCGGTCAGCCTCATCGAAAAAGCCCTTACGAAGGACGTCAGGATACTCGTTACCAGTTACGTACAGTACCGCACCGGCTTCCGACAGGACCTGGAAGCGCTCGGCCGCCTCTGCCGGAGGAAGGGCGTGATCTTCGTGGTCAACGCCACACAGGCGCTGGGCGCCATGCCCGTGAACGTTAAAAAGGCGAAGATAGATTTCATGGTCTTCTCCTGCTTCAAATGGACGATGGCAGGCTACGGGGCCGCCGGGCTCTACGCCTCGAAGGAATACCTGCCGGACATAAAATTCCCGGAAGCCGGGTGGCGCAGCGTGGCCAGCCCAGAGAACATGGACAATAAGGCCGCGGCGATGAAAAAAGAGGCTTCCGCGGTGGAAGCCGGCTGCCTGCATTTTCCCAGCATCTTCGCGCTTGGAGCCGCGCTGAAACTTCTTTCCGGCCTCGGGACTACCAACATCCAGCGCCGCATCTTCGAACTGAACGACTACCTGGTGGAAGAGCTGGGCCGCATGGGCGCGGCTACGGCCACCCCGCTGGACAGGGCCTGCCGCTCCGGCATAACCATAATAAAATGCCGCCGCGCCGCCCTCGCCGTGGAAAAGCTGGCCAAGGCCGGGATCATGGCCTCCGCCCGCGGCGAAGGCGTCAGGATCTCGCTTCATTTCTACAACGACAGGCGGGATATCGACGCTTTGATCAAGGGGCTGAAAAGGCTCGGCCCGGGCTATCTTTAATGTCTAAATTCACCGCTATAGATTTTGAGACCGCCGACCAGAAGCGCGACTCCGCCTGCGCCGTCGGCCTGGTGCGCGTCGAGGACGGGAAGATAGTGAACACGGCCTACCGCCTGATAAGGCCGCCGCGCCCGGATATTATTTTTACCTACATCCACGGCATAGAGTGGGAACACGTGGAAGGCGAGCCGCCGTTCGCGGAGGTCTGGCCGGAGCTGGCCGCTTTCTTCGAAGGGATAGATTTCATTACCGCGCACAACGCCCCTTTCGACAAGGGCGTGCTCAACGCCTGCTGCGCCGCCGCCGGCCTGCTGCCCCCGCCGCTGCCTTTCATCTGCACGGTAAAGCTTGCCAAACAGGAATTGTGTCTGAAGCCGGCCACCCTCGCCCACGTCTGCCATCACCTCAGCATCCCGCTGAACCACCACAACGCCCTCTCGGACGCCGAGGCCTGCGCGAAAATAATGATAACGGTGGAACAATGCCGGGCCGAAAAAGCCGGCGGCAGCGGACCTAAAACCTGACAGGAATTACGGCGCCTGGCCGGCGGCCGCTGACGGCGTCCACTCCGAAAAATCTTTTATCACCGCTGCCGGGATGCGCGAGGGGCGCCCCGTCTTGTAGTTTATCCATACCCACATGGTGCGGCCGCGGCAGACCGGCTTGCCGTCTG
>Ga0209417_1005176_pt1 | contig 14649 bp, 12 predicted proteins | sample RifGroF2_FD_184002 | JGI IMG/M metagenome (GOLD analysis project Ga0209417, IMG submission 184002) | Groundwater microbial communities from Rifle, Colorado, USA - Groundwater F2 (SPAdes) (version 2) | ecosystem: Environmental > Aquatic > Deep subsurface > Groundwater | place: Rifle, Colorado... | reverse complement strand
GCAATTACAGGCAACCATCAAATTTGAGTATCCAGAAATTGCCGAATGGTACGACCCGATCACCTATGAATATATGAATGTGTTTGATTACGACCTCGCCGCTACAGAGAGCTACATTTTAGATAATAACTCTGTAGTCAACTATGTAAAATACAGCTATGTTAATTCACAATTGATGGAACAAAGTATTTATCAGGGCATAGACCCGAACACCGATGAGTTTGTATTTACAACTCAAACCAAATATGAATATGACGACACCGGCAGGAAAGTAAAAACAATTGATGCCGATGATAATTATATTACAACCGTATATAATAGTTTGAACCTGCCCACTTCAGAAACTTTATGGCAGGGAAAATCAGTCTTGAGGATTAGCGATACCAATGGCTATGACCCGAATTTTGTTCCGTATCCTGTGCAAAGAACTCTTACGGCTTATAACACAAGCGGCCTTAGAACAAGAACAGCGGTTCTTTATGACCCAAATTCAGATACAGATATTGATGATGTAAATCTGTTAGCGGATAAGGTTATAGATTATGTTTATGATGCCAATGGTAAACTCTATCGCCAGAAGGAATATTTTGGCGATAACTTTACTGACAATTACAACATGGCATTAACAGAATACTCTTACGATGAACTTGGCAGGATAAGCCGGGTTGAAACAGGCCAGCTGCAAGAGGTTTATGCCTTCGGCTCATTATTCTATTCAGGCAAAACGCCATTGAAATACATCAGCTATGGGTATAATTCAGCCGGTTATAAAGATACCCAAATCATAAGCGATGTTAATACAATAGACAGTTCGGTTGCAGATTTTAATACTTATTATACCTATGACTGTCAGGGCAGATTGACAAAAACTGAAAATGGGCAAGGCATAACAGGCCGGTACTTCTATGATAGTTTAAGCCGTAAATTTAAAGAAATTGACTCTGCCGGTATGGTTACGCTGTACAGTTATGATGGTCTGGGCAATATGACTTCTGCGATAGAGGATGCGAATAACAGCCAGAGAACCACATATTATGAGTATGACCGCAAAGGTCGTAAAATTGAGATAATTTCCGGTAATGACTCAACAGTTTACAGCTACAATTATCTTGATAACATCACGGATATTGACTATCCTGACAGCAAGGTGGTAAGCTATGGCTATGATATGGAAGGCAATGTAATAGACAGGACGGTAACCCAAAACAGCCAAAGCGTTACGACTAATTACAAACGTAATGCTTTAGGCAGAATAAGCTGTAAGCAGTACAGCAATGACCCAAACTGGGAAGACCCTGACAATGCACTTCCTTTTGATGAGTTTTTATACGATGCTGCGGGCAATAAATCTTTGGTTGCCTACATAAATGACGGCAATGATTTTGAACTGAACATGTATAATTATAATGGTCTTGGCAATTTAACATCATCAGTTGAAGATTACAGCCTTTTAAGTTGTGGAGTTCACTATGGCTATGACCAGCGGGGACTTTTGATGTCAATGACTTATCCTGACGGCAGAACCATAAGCTATCAAAGGGATGCACTCGGCAGAATTACATCGGTAAGTTATGACGATAAAGTAATTGCGACTTATTACTGGCTCGGCGATACAGCTATTGCAAAAACTCTCGGCGATATTCAATACTCGGCGGCAGTTGATTCGCTCGGCAGACTCGCTTCTGAAAGCTACGGCGGCGTAAATTACAGCTATGACTATCATAACCACACAAACAGACTTACCGACAGGAACAGTGCTGACTACGGCTATGATACCCTCGGCAGGGTTACAAGCGAAGATAGTACAAACTATACCTGCGACATACTCGGCAATCCAACCAACGCTTCAAACGATGATTTAACATATACGACAGATAATGAGGACAGGGTTACGCAGGTAAATGACGGCGAAACTGTGATTGCAAAATATTCTTATGACCAGCTTGGCAAACGAACAAGCAAAACCATTGATGATGTGAATACGTATTTCGCTTACGATAAATTCGGCAACGTAATAGCTGAATATATTCAGGATGGCAACGATATGGTTTGGCAGAGAAATTATATCTATGGCGGCAATGGTGAGCTTGTATATGTAAAAGCTCCGAGGATTGCTCCTCCTGTGGTTGAAGAAGAAAATGAAGATTTGGATAATCTGATTAGCTTCCTCGATGCGTGGCTGTGCTATCCTTACTGCTCAACGGCGGACTTGGAGTGGGATTACAACAGCGACAGTCAAATAAACTTTATTGATTGGGCGGGATATTGCGGCAGTTTTGAAAATGCTTTCCCGCAGCCTGATGAACCTTTTGTGCCGGATAATTATATTCTGACAGATTTTAAAGGCTCTGTTGTCGGTATGACCGATTCCAACGGCGTGTTTATCGAGATAAGCTATAATGCTTGGGGTCAGCCTTCATATACAGGCGATTTAGAGGGTTTAAATGTTCTCTGGAACGGCTACTACTTAGACGCTGAAACCGGAAATTATTACTTGCGTAATAGATATTACAGCCCATTGGAACGCAGATTCGTAACAGAAGACCCAAGAGGCATAAACCCTGATGAAAACTGGAACAATCCATTTTACCCGTATCTACAATACTCTGACGGCTTTGGATTGCAGGTTTATGCAACAGGCGACCCGATAAATAATACTGACCCTTGGGGACTGGATACCCCGGGTTGTTCTATGCCGGGAGGTAGCTGGGGAAATAAGTGTTGGGGACGTTGTTGCGCAAATCATGACAGATGTTATTTCCTAAATGACTGCAAATCATCCTCGTGGGGGGATCCGAATGCTTCTCCTGCCTGTAAAGCATGTAATGCGGCTATATGGAATTGTTTCAAAGCAGGAGCTATTTGCCCATGGTGTAAAGAGACCGAAGACCAGAAAAAGCACAGATATTATGGTCAATGTTCTACAGGAGGTGGGCATGGTTTTGGCAGGTCTCGTGTTGGAGATAAGGTAGCTTGCGAAGGCTACAGAGATTATCGTTAGTCTGGAATAAGAAATATAACGCTGATGATGAAAAATCTTAAAAATAAGGAAAAACAAATGTGGAAAATATTTTTAAAGGTGTTTATCTTAACAATTCTCCTTTTCTGTGCTTCCTGTGGTTATAAGACTCCCGGAGTTTCTAATTTTGCGGATATTCAAAAACTCGATAAATCCACGAAATGGATACGTGGACGTGGGCTCTCTGACGAAGCAATGTTGCATTTGGGTCGCATTAAAGGAGCGGAATATATTGATTTGTGTGGAGGTTATCTTGCCATCCCATTTCCAAATATAACCGATAAAGGCTTTGAAAATCTGGCAAAAATTTCTAACGAGCTCCCAAATCTTAGGAAAATAGAAATTTGCACCAGCGATTTGATTACTGATAAATGTTTGTATTGGCTGTCAAGAACACAATATGTTGAAAAAGTATTTATCACAAATTGTCCCAAGATTACAAATCAGGGATTTGAGTATTTAAGTAAAAATAATAATATTAAAGGTATCGCAGCAGTTGATTTAGAGCGTATCGATAACACAACATTACAACATCTGAAAGAGATGCCAAATCTTGAGGAGCTTGATTTAGCAGGTTCAAATTTTATAAACACCGAGTCTATGGTTTTGATTTCACGCTTTGAAAAAATACATGTCCTACTAATTTCGGCAGATAAATCCCCCAATTTTACTGATGCAAGCCTAAAAGAGCTAAGCAAGTCTAATACTATTGAACATTTAGAAATTACAATCAATGAAAATATTACGTCTGATGGAATTGAGTCTTTGGCCAATATAAAAACCTTAAAACTGTTTTTTTTGTATAACTGTACAACGAAAATTGTGAATAATGATTTGTTTGCAAAATTGTATACATCCCTTCCAAACTGTGTGATTATGTTTTCGGAGGGACAAGACAAAACTCTTTATAGGTATGAGCCATCTGGAGATAAATATATAAGGCCGGATTTAATACCTTCGGCGGAGGATTAAGTAAAACAGTTGACGGCAACCGTATTTATTCGGCTATGATACATTGGGCAGAGTTACCAGCGAAGACGCGGCAAGCTATACCTGCGATATTTTGGGCAACCCTGCCAATGCAACTGAAGATAACCTGATTTACACCCTTGATAACGAAGACAGGGTTACACAGGTAAATGATGTTTCGAGTATTTTAGCTCAATATACTTACGACCGATTGGGCAAAAGGATGAGCAAAACAGCCGGTAGCGAAACAACATATTTTGCTTACGATAAATTCGGCAACGTAATCGCTGAATATGTTCAGGATGGCAATGATGTCGTCTGGCAGAAGGATTATGTTTATGGCGCTTTGGGTGAATTGGTTTATATGCAACTACCCAAGACAACAACCTCTAATCAGGATGCGGAAGATTTAATAGACTTCCTTGATGCGTGGCTTTGCAATCCGGATTGTACGCAGGATAATTTGTACTGGGACTTCGATGATAATAACCAGATTAACTTCGTGGACTGGGCTGGCTATTGCGATGATTTTGCAGAGGCGTTCCGCGACAACGGCAGATATGTCCTGACAGATTTTAGAGGTTCTGTTGTCGGTATGACCGATTCCAATGGCGTGTTTATCGAGATAAGCTATAACGCATGGGGAACTCCATCTTACACAGGCGATTTAGAGGGCTTGAATGTCCTCTGGAACGGGTACTATTACGATGCTGAAACAGAAAACTACTACCTGCGGAATAGATATTACAGTCCATTGGAACGCAGATTTATAACCGAAGACCCCAGGGGAATAAATCCCGATGGAAACTGGGACAATCCATTTGATGCTATATTACAATACTCTGATGGCTTTGGATTACAGGTTTATTGTCAGGGTGATTCAATTAACAACAAGGACCCATACGGATTGGAAAGTTGTGGATTATTCGTAAGGTGTGGCAAATTAGAAGAAACTGACTGGTTATCGAAATGGCTCAATAGTGTAGGTTTTCGGCATTGTGACATTGGAAAGGGTAAAAGCGAAAGGGGTGATGAAATTGACTATGAGATAACTATGGATAAGTCTTCTGGTAGAACGCTTCAAAATGGTAGTGGAAGCGGAAAGTCCTGCAAATGTGCAAAATGTGATGAAATTGCAAATTGTGCGAATAAAGAATATCTTGATGGCATGAAGAGTTACTCTGCTTATGGTAACAATTGTCACACATTCACTGCAAAAGGTCTTTCTAAATGTTGCATGAAATCAAAATGGCGTCCAGCGTTCCATGCTGGTCCAGACCCAACATGTACAAGCTGGGAATTGAGAGTTGTTAGAATTGAACCATGGGGCCCAATTTATGAAACGGTTTGCGTCGCACGCTCACCAGCTTATTGATAATTCCAAAAAACAGAAAGGATGGTAATGATTTATGAGCATTTTTGTGATTCCCGTAGCTTTAATAATAATTGGTTTGCCAATAGCTTGGTTAATTTCTGAGTTCAAATCTAAAAATCATGCAATCAGATGCACACTTGGAATACTGGCTATATTGTGCAGCTTTGCCGTTGCTTGGATGGTTGCACAGCTTGTACGTCTGAATTATAATGCATGGTATGGTTCATCAAGTATGATGCTCATCGAGACGACCATCGAAAGATTAGAAGCTGGGGACAATGCAACAGTACTCAAAGAATTAAAGACTCTGCGAAATGAATATCGTCCAACGTATGAAAATAAAGCCAATTTTAATGAGTTAGCCAAAGAAACAGCAAAAAGGATGCAAAATAAAAAAGTAGACTCATCAGTCGATAAGATAAATAATTGATTATGGCGGATGGTTCAAACGTAATAGCTAAGTATTCCTACGACCAGCTTGGCAGACGAACAAGCAAAACCGTTGATGATGTGAATACGTATTTCGCTTACGATAAAAACGGCAACGTAATAGCTGAATATGTTCAGGATGGTAATGATGTCGTCTGGCAGAAAGATTATGTTTATGGCGCTTTGGGCGAATTGATTTATATGCAGTCGCCAAAAACAACAGCCTCTAATCAGGATGCGGAAGATTTAGTAAGCTTCCTCGATGCGTGGCTATGCAATCCGGATTGTACGCAGGATAATTTGTACTGGGACTTCGACGATAACAACCAGATTAACTTCGTGGACTGGGCTGGCTATTGCGATGATTTTGCAGAGGCGTTCCGCGACAACGGCAGATATGTCCTAACAGATTTTAAAGGTTCTGTTGTCGGTATGACCGATTCCAATGGCGTGTTTATCGAGATAAGCTATAACGCATGGGGAATTCCATCTTACAATGGTAATTTGGAAGGCTTAAATGTTCTCTGGAACGGGTACTATTACGATGCTGAAACAGAAAACTACTACCTGCGGAATAGATATTACAGTCCATTGGAACGCAGATTTGTAACCCAAGACCCAAGAGGCATAAACCCTGATGAAAATTGGAATAACCCATTTGATGTTATATCACAATACAGAGATGGCTTTGGATTGCAGGTTTATGTAACAGGCGACCCGATAAATAATACTGATCCTTGGGGACTGGATACCCCGGGTTGTTCTATGCCGGGAGGTAGCTGGGGAAACAAGTGTTGGGGGCGTTGTTGCGCAAATCATGACAGATGTTATTTCCTAAATGACTGCAAAGCATCCTCGTGGGGGGATCCGAATGCTTCTCCTGCCTGTAAAGCATGTAATGCGGCTATATGGAATTGCTTTAAGGCAGGAGCTATTTGCCCATGGTGCAAAGAGACCGAAGACCAGAAAAAGCATAGATATTATGGGGAATGTTTTGGTGGCAATGGAGAGCATGGGTATGGCAGAAAGAAAGGGCCGGGGGGTACTGTAATATGCGAAGGAACAAAAGATTATAAATGAAGGGAGTGTGTTAGATGCGTTACTTGTTTTTAATATTGTCCATTTTGGCACCCTGCTTATTTCTATCTTCTTGCTTAGGGTCGAAAACTTACGTGGTCTCTAATTATGATGATATTCAAAAAACACCTTTACATGCTGACGGTGTATATGGGCGTGGTTTATCTGATGAAGATATGTTATATTTAGGCAGGCTTAAGAATATCGAAGTTATTGACCTCTGTTTTAACAGCCATATAAAATTGAACTTAACAGACAATGGGTTGAAGAATCTGGCAAAGATAGCTTCCAAGTTACCAAAACTCCGAATAATTTCTGTCTGTAAAAGCGATTTGATAACAGATAAAGGTCTTTATTGGATTTCTAAAATAAAGCAAATTGATTATGTTAATATTTCAAATTGCTCCAAAGTTACAAATGAAGGGTTCAGATTTCTTAGTAACAATTCCGGCATTAAAGGCATAAACATGCTTTACTTAGAACATGTTGACAATACTACTTTACAATATTTGAAAGATATGCCTAATCTCGAAAGTTTAGTTTCAAGAGGATCAAGATTTCTTGATACGGATTCCATGAGAATTATTTCAGAATTCAAAAAACCTAAAATTTTGATGCTTACGCTGGAAAACTCACCCGATTTCAACGATTTAAGTTTAAAAGAGTTAAGCAAATCCAAAACTATTGAGTCTTTAACAATCGAAGTCAATGCAAATATTACACCTAATGGAATACTGTCCTTGGCAGGAATAAAAAGTCTAAAAGATTTCTATTTATACAAATGCCCAGCAATACTCGTTGATAAAGAAATGCTTAAGCAATTCCATTCATCCTTGCCGAATTGTGAAGTTTTATTTGAAGATTCGGATTATCATACTCTTTATAGATATGAGCCATCCGGCAATAAGCATACAAGGCCGGATTTAATATCCTCTACAGACGTATCGAAGAAGTAGGTTCTGAATGAAGGGATTGAATCTGATGCGTAAGATATTTTTAAGATTTGCCATCTTAGTATTTTGTCTTTTTTTGTCTTCTTGCGTGGGCTATAAAACACCTGTAATCAAAAGTGTAGAGGACGTTCAAAAGTTAAATCCATCTACCAAATGGATACGTGGACGCGGACTTTCCGATGAGGCGATATTGTATTTAGGTAGAATCAAAGGAGCAGAATCTATTGATTTGTGTGGGGGTTATCTCGCTGGTCCGGCCAATATAACAGACAAAGGTTTTGAAAATTTGGCGTTAGTGTCGGTTGATCTCCCGAATCTTCGTGGTATATCTATTTGTAGTAGTGATCTGATTACAGATAAAAGCCTGTATTGGATATCAAAAACACAAAATATTGAAGGTGTAGGTATTACGGACTGTCAAAAAATTACAAGCGAAGGCTTTAAATATTTAAGTGAAAATAAAAATATCAGATTTCTAAGTGCAAGGTATTTAAAAAATATTGACAATCATGCATTAAAGTATTTTAAAGAAATGCCTAACCTTGAAAATCTTTCTGTGGAGGGGTCTGATTTTATAAGCGATGAGTCGATGAGTTTAATATCTGAAATGAATCTTAAGATATTACATTGTTCTTTCGAAAATCCAAAATCTTGTAGTAATGAAGGTTTTAGAGATTTAGGTAAGTCCAAAACACTGGAAGAATTGCACATTGGCATTAATGGCAATATTACGTTTGAAGGCATCAATTATTTATCGAATATAAAGACATTAAAAGTTTTAGCAATTCATAATCTACGACATGCCTCCGAGACTGATTTTAAGGAATTTCACGCCAAACTTCCAAACTGCGAAGTTGTGTGCGTAGATGCAAATTGGAACTCTTTATATCATTATTATCCTACACCGCTAAAGTAACTGTATATAAGTGAGGGTGCAAGGGATTTCAGATGAAAGGAGTGTGTTTGATGCGTTACTTGTTTTTAATATTGTCCATTTTAACACCCTGTTTATTTTTATCTTCTTGTTTAGGGTCGAAAATTTATGTTGTCTCTAATTATGATGATATTCAGAAAACACCTTTACATGCTAAGGGCGTATATGGTCGTTGTCTGTCTGATGAAGATATATTATATTTAGGCAGACTAAAAAACATTGAAGATATAGATCTTTGCCTTAATAGTCATAAAGAATTAAACTTAACAGACAATGGGTGGGAGAATCTGACAAAGGTCGCTTCTAAGTTGCCAAAACTTCGAAAGATTTCGCTTTGTAAAAGTAATTTGATAACAGATAAAAGTCTTTATTGGATTTCTAAAATAAAGCAACTAAACTATGTTTATATTTCAGATTGTCCCAAGGTTACAAATGAAGGATTTAACTATTTAAGTAACAATACCCATATTAAGGGGATATCTATAGAATTTTCAGAGAATGTAAATAATACTACTTTGCGATATTTGAGAAAAATGCCAAATCTCAACATTCTTTATTTAGACGGTTCTAATTTAGATACTAATTCAATGTTTTCAATTTCAGACTTAAAACTTAAAGAGTTGATATTTACGGCAGAAAAATCACCTAACTTTGATGATGCAAGCCTGAAGGAACTGAGCAAGTCAAAAACTATTGAAAAATTAGATATCAGAATAAATGGAAATATTACGTCTGATGGAATTAAATCTTTGATAAATATGGAAAGACTGAAGAAACTTGATGTTGCTGGCTGTACGCCGAAACTCATTGATAAACAATTATTTAAAGAGTTTTATACATCACTTCCAAACTGTGAAACTATTTTTAGAGAAGGAGAAAGTATTTTTTATCATTATGAACCATCTGGCGATAAAGTAACTGTATATAAGTGAGGGTGCAAGGGATTTCAGATGAAAGGAGTGTGTTTGATGCGTTACACCAAAACATTAAAAATGAGAGTAACGAAAAGGAGATGTTGTTTATGAATACTTGCGAAAATATAAGATTAACATTTAATTCCATTAAATATGGTCTTAGAGCCATTTTTTTTCATAAGGCAGATTGGGCTTTAGTTAAGGTATTTAAATTTCCACTTTTTTTTCATTTCTTGCTTCCTTTTTATATGTTTTGCCTTTGATAGTGTCAGATTATCATATACGGATAGTTGACGATAATGTCATTCTTGGTATTACATTTTTAGGAGCATTTTTCGCCGCTATTACTTTTAATGTTTTAATTTATTTGTGGTGTTTATTAACACAAAAGATTTTTCTAAAATTAAACTCTGACAAAGCAAAGCGTATAACCTACTTATCAGCCTTATTTCAACCTTTTATTTTTTTTATACCGGCAATTCATTACTCTCAACATGCAGACCCTTATTTACCAAGTAGTCTTAATGTTTTTTTGTCTTTTGTGTTATTTTCTTGTGCTGTGGGCAGGGTTTGGACAGTTTTTCAGGGTGTCCGAGCTGAGCCGAATGGAAACAGTTTGGTTGGTTTGTTTAGCATAATTTTTTGCTTTGATGCTTGGTTTGCCTTTGCGTATTTAAGTAGTGTTTATTGGAATTTCTAACATGTCAATATACGCAGGTTGGTTCGTTTGCTCCGACGTATGATTATGCAGGCAGTAGAGCATTGGAATAAATCAAAAGGAAGTTTGTTTATGAAACACTATATATTTATTAAACGGTACATAGTAATATTCATATTTTCAATTTGTTCGGGAATACTATTTATCTTCCCTAATTTTTTGAAAGCTCTGCCAAATGTCAGTGTTTGGGGGGCAAAGGAAATCTACCAGATTAGCACTGGATTTCTCGTGGGAATTGGTGTGCTACTGGTATTTAATTTTCTTTTAGTATCATGGTTCAAATTCTTATCGGGGAAACCATCAGATACAGATATGGAAAGTTTGTTGCAGCCTATACGTGTCGCGACAATTGTTCAGACCATGATTTTCTTTGTTCCCGCTTTGATATATTTCACCGAATATCATCATTTGTTTAACAAGGGGTTGACAAACACACTTCTTGCAGTTGCATTAATACTGTGTGGTTTTCGTATATTTCTAATTTATAATGTAGTCCATCGATTTAAGGGCATCTTTGCCTCAATTTTGGCAGTTCTTCTACTGCTTGATTGTTGGATGGTAGGTAAATGGTGTTTAGAGACACTATTTATGACGACTTCATGATTATGACAAAAAATGGCAACAGAATGCATATGAAGAGGCATCCTTAAAAATTTATGTAGAAATGCTTAAGGGAAAATTAAATGGCACACATGATAACGTAAATAGTTTACTATGTCAGGAAAACTCTGGAATGCAAAAATCAGGAGGGTGTAAAATAAACTGTGTAAATGGTCATAGAATAGTTAAACTTTTAGACATGAAAGGAATTCTATGGCTGACAGGACACAGGAACAGTTGATTGATGAGCTTTTGAAGGATTACAAAGGCCCCGAATCGTTTTGGGGCGAGTTGGGCATATTTGCCCAGCTCAAGAAGAAGATTATCGAACGTACCCTCGACGCTGAGATGGACAACCATCTGGGCTACACCAAACACGACCCCAGGGGACATAACAGCGGTAATTCCCGCAACGGCAAGGGCAAAAAAACGGTAGTAATCGACTCTGAGCAGGTTGAACTTGAGCCGCCGCGAGACCGTAATTCAACCTTTGAACCTCAACTTATCCCCAAGCGTCAGAAGTTTTTTGAGGGCTTCGATGACAAGATACTGGCGATGTACGCCCGTGGTATGAGCGTTCGCGATATACAGTCGTGCCTGCTGGATATGTACAAGGTCGATGTTTCAGAAGGGCTTATCAGCCAGGCGACCGAAGGTGTTATGGAAGAAGTTAAACTCTGGCAGAATCGTCCGCTCGACAACATCTATCCGATAATCTTTTTAGACTGCATCGTAGTCAAGAGCAGAGAAGAAGGCAGGGTTGCCAACCGAAGCGTGTATCTGGCGCTGGGTGTTACTATGGAAGGCCAGAAGGAGCTTTTGGGCATGTGGATAGCTCAAACTGAAGGCGCTAAATTCTGGCTTGGCGTAATAACCGAGCTTAAAAATCGCGGGATAAAGGATATATTCATTGCCTGTGTGGATGGTTTAAAAGGCTTCCCAGAGGCGATTGAGAGCGTTTTTCCCAATACTCAAATTCAGCTTTGCATAGTTCATATGATTCGCAATTCTGTCAAGTATGTACACTGGAAAGACCGCAAGATTGTATGCGAAGACTTGAAGGCGATATATAAATCAGCAACGGAACAGCAGGCTCAAATCTCGCTTGATGCGTTTGGTAAAAAGTGGGATGCAAAATATCCAACTATAAGCCAAATGTGGCGTAATCACTGGGAACATATAATACCGTTCTTTGATTACCCCGAAGACATCCGCAAGGTGATTTATACGACCAATGCGATTGAATCGCTCAATCGCTCTCTTCGTAAGGTTATCAAGACCAAGGGAGCATTCCCCAATGATGCAGCGATACTGAAAATATTTTATCTTGCCCTTGCAAATATAGCGAAAAAATGGACGATGCCGATTCACGACTGGAAAGCTGCGTTGAGCCAGTTCGCGATTAAATTCGCTGGCAGATTCGAGCTGTAAGAAATAAGGAATCCGCCTAATCGGCGGAACTATTTAATTGAGTTTACCGCATATGAGCCAAAACAGCAAAAGCTCCGGCAGCGATAAGAACTGCGGGAGCTTTCTGTTCCGGCATCGCTCTGACGCTCGGGTTGCTCTCCAGCAGAGCCCTATCTTTCAGAGCGATATAGACAAAATAATGAAAATGGATTATAATAGCAAGAATGAATTGGCGCTGCGTAGCGTATTATGCAGTGAATCATTAAGGCCATTTACACAGTTAAATGAACAGACCCGATTTTTAATTTTTTATTTTTGATATCTTTTCAGACTGATTCCGCTTCAGGCAGTTTGCATAAGTTGCCATAGATGCCTTTTTTTATCTCATGAACCCTAATAAATCTTTTTCAATATCTTGCCAGCCGGGGTATTTTTCAAGTTCGTTCTCGGCTGCCTCAAGCTCTTTCTGCAACTGCTGAAACTGTTCTTTTGAAAGTAGTTGAATAAGATATTCATAGCCGAACAGATATAACTCTTTTTTTGAGTCCCTTTTGGCATGCTCAATAACAGCCGGAGGGGCATTATATTTTTCAATTATCTTGTTCAGATGCTCCTCAATGTCGTCATCTTTGGTTTTTTGGCTGTATGTTTTAAGGCCGCTCTCCCATAATTGTAAAATGCTGCCTCTTTCCAGATAGGATGCCCATGGAGCAATATCAGTATTTTTTGCCTCTGCGACAACTAACTGTGATACTGCCGCACGGACAGAAGAATAAACTTTCTGCCAATCATTTCCGTGTTTTTCCTTGAAAGCATCCCATTCTTCTTGATTTTTTTTCCCAGCTTCTGCCGAAATCGGCTCTGCTTCAGATTTTTTTATTTGTTCAAGTTTTTCCTTATATTCAGCGATTTTAGCTTCGATATTCGGCAGGGATTGAGCCTGTTCACAGTCAGCCAATCTGCTTTTTAACATATATCGATTCGCAACAAGCCCACGGATTTTCTTGATGTCCCGTGAGATTATGCCTTTTTGCAGATTTTCTGCGATTTGTTCAGCTTCCTGTTGAGTGAAATTGCCTGCAATTATTCCCTGTCCTCTAATGGCTGTCCTTATCTGGGGGGCGGAATAAATTTCGCCATCAATAATAATCGCCAAAGCATTGCCGCGATATGTTGTGGTAAGTTCACTAAATAGTTCCGAGCCGGATTCGTCAAATTCAAGTCCAATTGCTGGTTTCTCCATATTATCTTTTGTAACATAAACCTTTTTAAGCCCCCATGAACCATCTCTAATCATTGCTGTCTGCTTTGTATTGCACACCAGAATATATGTTTTGCTTTCATATTCACTTTTAATAGGTATGCCTGCCAAAGAAAGCTTGTCAGTCTCAAGCCAAATATATTCGTCATTCCTTTTTCTTCCCGCATTGGGACCGTTATCTGTCAAATCCTTTTTGTAACGCTGTTCGGTATCCCAATCTAAATGAAAACCTGAGAAACTCGAAATGACTGATTGTGGCACGATTCTTAATTCCAGTTTGCCTTCTGATTTCCGGGTTGAATCGGGATAGGCTGCGATAGGAATGGACAAAATAACAATAACGATAAACCGCCGAATTTTCTGCATAACATTCTCCTTGCCAAAATCTGTTAATTTCATAATTGTTTCCGCCAACTATATTACTATAGATGTTGGATTACCAGAGATTGTTACAATAATTTTTTTTAAAACCTCATCGGCCACTGCCGATTCCACAACTATTCACTTTTCACTATTCATTATTCACTTTTTTCGATTCCACCTATTGTCTATTGACTATTTTTATATCTGTTTTTCTCTGTGTCCTCTGTGAGCTCTGTGGCTCGGTGGTGAATAGTTCCCGAATTATTTAATCCTGAATAAAACTTGCAAAAACCACATCAAAACCAATCAAAATCCCTGAAAACCAGCGCAATCCGCGGTTAAAAGCATCAAAAACCGTCAAAAATTTGCAAAAACTTTCAATTTTTTGCAAAAAACTTGCAGACCTTTAATGTTGTGAATCTATTTTTGTTCTGTAAACTGCGATTTTTCGGAAAATCGTCGAAAAAAAATTCGGAAAAATGCGCAAGTTTTTTGTTTTTGATATTTAATATCGGCTCTTCCGGTAAATGAGTAGGTAGGTTGCAAAAAAAGGACATAGCATTATTATAGGTGGAAAAAAAATAAACCACCTATTGGAGATAAAGCTATGTCCAACAGTCTGTTGTA
>Ga0209417_1005168_pt1 | contig 14664 bp, 10 predicted proteins | sample RifGroF2_FD_184002 | JGI IMG/M metagenome (GOLD analysis project Ga0209417, IMG submission 184002) | Groundwater microbial communities from Rifle, Colorado, USA - Groundwater F2 (SPAdes) (version 2) | ecosystem: Environmental > Aquatic > Deep subsurface > Groundwater | place: Rifle, Colorado... | reverse complement strand
GAGCCACAAACAAATTTTATGCGAGCCGCTCATAAACTTATCAAAGAAAAATCGAGTTCTCTGCTGATATCGATGATGGGACATCATAAATGGTCTTATCGGGGCTGTACACCGCATATTAACGGCAATTTATATGGACTGTTGCTGGATGTGGAAACATGGGCTAAGGATGGTTTGATCGATTCTATCGTTACTGCCGGGTATTTTGCGGGAGGCGGCAATGCAGAAGTTGGTAATGCCAAAAAGGCATATGCCTATGCCAAGGATGAAGTAAAAGGCAAATGTGATGTATGGCTTTATTGGTGGGTTCCAGAATCGATGAGTGATTTTGATCTTAGCGTTCGGACTGCCAGGCAACTGGGTGCCAAGCAAATTCTTTATTGGGAATCCGATTACATTGATCGGCCCGAAATGAAGACCTTTGCGGATGACATCAAGAGACGTCTGGCCGAATCACAGAAAAGGCCGCAGTAGTGAGTAGATAATTGGGTTTAACATACATGGAAAGTGTTTATATCTTATGAATATGACATGGTTAGATTGGGCGATGATTGCCGCGCTTATGATATTTATTACGATCATGGCGTTACGTGCCATTCGTTATAACAGGGGTGTTGCCGATTTTCTTGCGGCTAACCGTTGTGCCGGTCGGTATCTTCTGACAACGGCGAGCGGCGTGGCGAGTATTGGCGCTGTTGGAATCATACAGAATTTTGAAACGACTTATAAAACAGGATTTCCACCTGGCTATTGGGCTGCGGTGTCTTTCCCTCTTACTGTTTTTATAACTCTTTCTGGTTGGGTGATTTATCGTTATCGTCAGACGCGAGCGCTTACACTTGCCCAATTTTTTGAAATGCGATATAGTCGCCGATTCAGGATTTTCGCGGGGACTATATGCTGGATCTCCGGCATTCTTAATTTTGGTGTTTTCCCTGGTATCATAGCCAATTTTTTCATGCAATTTTGCAATTTGCCGCAGGCTATTACCGTTTCCGGCTACAACATCGCGCTTTTTCCGGTAATAATGTTTATCCTGTTATTCTTTTCTATTATTTTTACGTTTTGGGGTGGTCAGGTTACGGTACTTGTTACCGATTTCTGGCAGGGTTTCTTTTCATTTACAGTCACTTTCGTGATCATACTTTTTTTGTGGTATTTGATCCCCTGGAGTCGCATCGGCGAAGCTCTTATTATAGCATCTCCGCCGGGAAAGTCGCTCATAGATCCCTTTAGTGTCGGTGCGATGCCGGATTTCAACTTTTGGTATTATATCATAGGATGGATTCTTGTATTATATGGTGCGTTGGGTTGGCAAGGTATGCAGGCTTACCAAACGTGCGCCATTACCGCTCATGAAGCCAAGATGGCGGCGGTGGTAGGAGGTTTGCGTTCCGCTGTTCTCGGACTGCTCATAACTTTAGTTCCGGTGATTGCCGTGGCGGTTATGTACCATCCCGCCTACAGCGATATAGCAGCAAAAGTCACCAGCCACCTTGCCGCGTCTTTCCCCACCAACCCGCAGGCGCAGATTCAAATGACCGTGCCTACTGTTTTGAGCTATCTCCTGCCAAAAGGTCTGGTCGGAGCGTTTGCCGCTACGATGATGGCATTTGCCATTGCCCTCAATGGCACTTATATGCATTCGTGGGGATCTATTCTGGTTCAGGATGTGGTCGTGCCGTTACGGAAAAAGCCTCCGTCACAAAAACAGCACCTGTTATGGTTGAGGTCGTCGATAGTACTTACCGGAGTTTTTGCCTTTGTGTTCAGTATGGTATTTGAATTACGCGATTATATCTGGATGTACTTCCAAATAACTGGCGCCATTTTTCTGGGAGGGTCAGGAGCTGTAATTGTTGGCGGCCTCTATTGGAGGCGAGGAAGTACTGCCGGCGCATACACCGCGATGATCCTGGGTTCTGTGGTTTCGATTGTCACAATAATTTTCCAATGGGTTTGGCCACAAATAGACGTATTGCGAGAGATAAGCCCCGAATTTCCTATAAATGGCCAGATCATGGGATTTTTCGCAGCCTGTTTGGGTCTATCTTCATATGTAATTGTCTCACTGATGGGTAAATCTCCCAAGATAGATATGGACAAACTTTTACATCGCGGTAAATATGCGATTACCGAAGAGGAACTTGCGCTGGAATCCAATAGGGAATCTGGGATCAAAGTAAATTGGTTTTGGAAGCTGATAGGTGTCAACAGTCATGAATTTTCTAAAGTTGACAAGGGCTTATTTATATATTCTTATGTGTACCTGATTTGGACGATGGGTGCCTTTGCCGTGTTGATGGTGCTCCACTATACCGATAAAATAGGCGATAAAGGCTGGCTTGCCTGGTGGCGGCTGGGATTGATGATCCAACTTGTTACCGCTGTTGTAGGTATTGTCTGGACTACAATAGGCGGATTCTTTGATCTGGCGAAAATGTACCGCTTGCTTTCTTCTGAAAAAATAAACCATCTCGACGATGGCCGCGTGATCCATGATGCTCAGCAGAACCAATTGGAAGAGAGCGAGATATAACAGTTCTTATTTAATGTTACAATAATTTTGGCTGATGATACAATCACGTTTGTGAATCATTTGCTGAGAGCATCAAAATATGAAAAATGTGATGGTGGGATGTAGTTATAATGACACGAGTATTGATGAAGCAAAAAGACGCTAATACCATAGAAGTCAATCTAAACTCAAAGCAAATGGGTTTGGTTAAGATATTGATCTTCCGACCGGGTCATAATAATTTCTATTTGCCGTGTCAATGCGATATATGCGGTGTCAATAACAGTGACGGAGAGATTCGCTGTGAGTTTGGCTCTGCTCAAGAACAAGTAAGCGGCTTATTAGAACTCACCAAACATCCATATGGTTATGCCGGCATTGTGAAAGTTTGGGGGAAAGGCCATGCGATAGTACGGCTGGTATGGGAATTATCCAATGAAGATGTATGGCGTTTTTTTGTGCCGGGCTTTATGTATGACAATAACGAAGGTGGCCGATGTCCTGATGCTATGTACCCACAGTTGCTTAATGGCCATAAGTTGGACCGCACAAAACCCTGGATAGCGGATGAATGGCTTGTGCGTGCTGACCGATCAAGCCATTGTTTTGCCTCGGCAATCGGACAAAAGTATAGTTGCGCTATTGGGGGCAAAGATGTATGTTTGTACGCGGATGGAACAGTTGCTGAGAAAAATGGGATCGGCATAGGTTCATGCGGTCTGCCGCGACTGTCTTTTTCGCTGGGCTTTAGTAACGTTCCCTTTACCTACAGCGTATTAGCCGGGCAGAACTATATCAGCCGGCCGGAAGGGTTTGTCAATCTCGACAAAGGGCAGGCAATCTCTGAGTTCAACCTCTTTGTTCTTGAGAGCGAATCATACCATGCCGGCGCAGCAAGGTTATTGCGAGCAAACTATGTATGCTGCCACGGTGCAATAATTTGTGATGACGATATCAAGGCGGCCGTCAATGATATTGCCGATGCGCTTATTAAATATGGCTATAGCAAGAAAGCCCAAAATTTCTTTGTTACAATACACGAGGATCGGAATAAGGATCACGGAAGCGATAATTTCAGCAGCGGCTGGGCGGGCGGTATCCAGGTGGCGTTTCCACTGTTGAGAGCCGGCTACCAATTTAAGAATCGGCAATGGATAGACTGTGCCGACTCAATGATCTCAAATCTCGCTCAGAATGCCATCTCGTCAAAGTCAGGCATGTTCTATGAGAACTATGATCTGTCCAAAAATACCTGGAATATTCACGGATGGTGGTGCGGCGCTATGAATGAGATAGGCCACTCCGGATATGTCAACGGCCAGGTATGTTACTATATGCTCAAGGCATATCAGCTTGAAGAAGAAAATGGGGTAAAACAGCAGCTCTGGTATGATCGTGCCAAAAGCGTGCTGGATCATGTTGCGGCTGTGCAGGGCGACAGGGGGCAGTTTGGTTATACATATCGTGAATCAGACGGTACTATCCTGGATCAGGATGGATTTGCCGGGTGCTGGTTCGTACCTGCGTTTGCGACGCTGTATCAGATCAGCGGGGAGAAACGATACCTTGAGACCGCCGAAAGGGCGATGACGTTCTACCGTAGGTTCGTGGAGGCGTTTGACATCTATGGCTGTCCTCATGATGCCTATAAGAGCCCGGACCAGGAGGGTATTATCGCATGGATCAAAGCCGCTCAGATTTTACATACCGTTACACATAATGAGTCTTATTTGAGAGACTTGCTCATTGGATTGGACTATGAGTTTTCATGGAGATTCGCATACAATGTTCATAATGAAGTTGAGCCATTGAGGTCAATGGGGTGGCTTTCACGGGGAGGGTCGATAACATCGGTGAACAACTCACATATTCATCCTATGGGAAGCGTTATAGCCGAAAGCATTCTGTACGCGGCAGAGAACACAGGAGATGAATATTATTGGTCTCGGTTGATAGATACTGTTCACTGGGCATTACATGCGTATCTGCATTATGATGGTGAATACGGATGGGGCAAGAAAGGGCTCATTAATGAGAGGTTCTGTTATACAGATGCACTGCTGACTGAGCGATTTGCCGATGGTACACCGGCGGCGACATGGTTCTGCGGCCATTCATGGGCATCCGGTTCGGTTCTGGAAGGGCTTACGGGCAGAATATTTGAGTTGTTTGCAAATGGATATTGCCGCGATTCTGATATAAATACAAATCATGTGGATTCATTGTGGAAAATTAGAAAGTGAACAAGTATTTTATCAGAATTTTCTGAAAGTGAGCTTTTGAAGGGTCTTATGATGTTGAGAATTGGTGTTGTTGGTTATGGTTTAAGAATAAGCACGTTTGTTAAATCGTGTTTGCGTGAAGTACAGCCTGATATCAGAATTTCAGGCATTGTTGATACCAACGAAGAAGTCGCACTTTCACGATTAGCTGAATGTGATCAGCGAGATACGAAATTCTACAAAGATTTGCAGGAAATGGTCATTAACTGTAAGCTTGATGCCATATTGATCGGCACCAGTTGTAACATGCACACACCTTATGCGATTGAGGCTTCAAAATATGATATCCCTATCTTTCTTGAAAAGCCAGTGGCGGTCTCGATGAAACAGGCTCTGGAACTTGAGGAGGCGTTTGAGAATGCCAAGTGCGAAGTGTTGGTAAGCTTCCCTTTGCGCGTGTCGCCATTGTGCCAGGAAACATGGAAATTCATACAAAATGATTCAATCGGTCATCCTGAACATATCGATGCCGTCAACTATGTACCTTATGGTACTGTTTATTGGGATATCGCCACTTACAGAAATTTTGCAATTACCCAAGGGTTGTTCCTGCAAAAAGCGACACACGATTTTGATTATATGGCATACCTCATGAAATCTAAAATTGTTCGTGTGGGCGCAATGTGGAACCGGGGGAGGATATTTGGAGGAAAAAGGCCATCAGGGCTTAGGTGTTCAAAATGTGAAGAAACGGCTTGCTGTCTTGAATCACCTCAAAACCGCAAAAAGAACGGTTCAGGATGGACGACAGAAGATCATGAATGTGTTTTCAATGTTGACTGTGGTTCACCAGAACAAGGCATGAACGAGGATTGCTCGAGTGCTATCGTTGAGTTTGCAAGCGGCGCTCATGGGGTATATTCGCAAATATTCTTCAGTCGACGAGACGCAGCAAAAAGAGGCGCCGTAATAAGCGGTTACCATGGGACGCTGAGTTTTGATTGGTATAAGAATGAGGCCAGATTAGTTCGCCATCATGCTCCCTTTTCAGATGTCATTAGTGCCGATTCAAATTTAGCGCATTTTGGCGGCGACCAAGAACTGGCTCGTAATTTCATAGCCATGGTACAAGGCAAGGAACGGCCGAAAGCCACGATATGGGAGGGAATCCAAAGCGTATATACATGCCTGGCTGCCAAAGAATCTGCTGAAAAAGGTAACTTCATAAAAGTTCGTCAAGTTGGAGAGATGCGTTAATCTGGTAAATAATGCCAGCTTGGTTTAAAGAACGGAAATTAGTTAGATAACACAACAAGCATATTTCAATCGAGAGCGACAAAATGAGTATTTTATTCTTCTGCCGCAATACTACGGGTGCCAGCCCGTAGATGAAGTCATCCGCCAAAGGCGGACAGGCAAAGCCTGATGCGGCAAATGCTACGGGTGAAACCCGTAGTAGTTTACTATCGTCCTTACAGCCCATACGAGGTTTTGGTAGATTGGACTGGCCATAATTTGGGATCAGTTAGCGATGCAAAGATATTTGGAAAGGCAAGTGTATGTCGAGTTTAGTGATAAAAACGTTATCACAGAGCGAGATTGAATATCTCCACAAGAAAACGCTGGATGTTTTTGAAAACATTGGGATTAAAGTTACGCATGATGAGACACTTAAGCTTCTGCGAAAACGCGGTGCGATTATTGATGAGGCATCTCAGGTTGTTCGATTTCCCAGAAAACTTGTCAGTGAGCTGCTATCGCAGGCACCGTCGATTGCTCTTGAGACAGGCATAAACGGGAAATTACTCGAGGTGGGTGGCACAAATCGGTATTTTCATTCACTTATCATAGACCCTTTTATCAATGACTATAAAGAAGGTAAACGATTACCACGATTGGGAGATGTCAGATGCCACACAATAATAGGTGAAAGTCTTGATCGTATCAGTGGCATGATGAGAATGCAGTTTCCGGTAACCGATATCCCGGAACCGGACTGCTACTACAAGACAATGGAAGTATTTCTTTGCCATCTGACAAAACATGTTGCAATCTATCCTACGAGCGAGCAGAACTGCCGGGATTGGATGGATGTATATGAAGTGATTGCGTCAGCAGCCGGTTTAGATGTGAAGGCAACTCCATTGCTTAGTGTTGCGATGGCGGTAACTACGCCGCTACAATTGCATAGCATGAATGTAGAAATAATGAAAATGGCAATGGAAAGATGTTATCCTATTATTTCCACCGTTTGCCCTATGGCGGGCACCACTTCTCCGTTTTCCGTTGCAGGAACAGCTTTGATATGCAATGTCGAAGCACTGATACCGGTTTTAATTGCACAACTATACAAGCCCGGCCATCCGGTGCTCTACGGCTTTGGCCCATCTGTAACTGAAATGAAATCTGGTCATGATTTGTATTACAAGGCAGAAAAGATGCTTTGGAAAACCATTGCCTGCCAGATGGGGAAGTTTTACAACCTTCCTATCTCTGGTGAAACAGGCGGCTCGCTCACTCATCGGCCAGATATGCAGAATGGAGCTGAAAGTTTTGCATATATTTTGACATCAATAGTAAATGGCCAAAACAACATGGGTGGTATTGGTAGCATGGGAAACGCCAATGGTATGAGTCAGGAGCAGATTATAATGCAATGCGGCCTGCTTGACATGGCAGAATATCTCGCCCGTGGTGTTGATATGAGTGATTATAAACTTGCTGTTGATTCAATTGCCAATGTTGGTTCCGGCGGGAACTACCTCACGGACAGTTTGACAATGGAACTGTTAAAGAGTGATGAATTTTTCACCACGGAGCATTTCGATCTTACTGGCGGGTATTCTGACCCAAGCCCCAGCATTTATGAATTGGCACATCAAAAAGCTCTTGATCTGGTGGCAAACTATAAACCGACAGTACCGGATAAAATTCAAAATGCGATTAAGAAATTCATAGCTTTCAAATATAATGACAAAACATTGGCAGCATATTAATTTGACAAAGGAGTAGTATGGTAACAAATAACAAATTCCGAAAATCTTTTGAACTTTATAATCGGGCCCAGCAGTTGTTTCCTTACGGAACCCAGCTTTTTAGTCGGCGCCCGGAATTGGGACCATTTGGGCAAGCGCCGATATATTTTGAAGGAGCCAAACACGGTCATTTCTGGGATGTGGATGGCAATGAATTTATAGATACTGCGCTTGCCTTTGGGCCTATCTCTCTGGGCTATTGTTATGATATTGTCGATGATGCCGTAAAAAGGCAAATTGACAAAGGCTTGCTTGGAAGTATAAACAGCCCCGTAGAAGTCGAATTAGCGAATCTGATATGCGAAATGGTTCCCTGTGCCGAGATGATAAAATTTTGCAAGGGTGGTGGTGATGCGGATGCAGTCGCGGTCCGTATTGCGAGGGGTTATACGGGCAAAGACATTGTGCTGTTCTGTGGTTATCATGGCTGGTGCGATTGGTATCTCGCTGCCAACCTTAGTTCTGAATCGAATCTCAATCAGCATCTTCGTCCCGGCATCAGCGCCAAGGGCGTGCCATCACAATTGGCCGGTACCTGTATCCCGTTTGAATATAACAGTCTTGATAACCTCAAAAATACTCTCGAGCAGAATACAGGTAAGGTTGCTTGTATAATTATGGAGCCCACACGCTTCAAAACGCCCGACAAAGGTTACCTTGAAGGTGTCCGTCAGCTTGCCGATGAGCATAAATGTGTTCTGATATTTGATGAGGTTGTTACCGGTTTTCGTCTTGCCCCCGGCGGTGCGCAAGAACATTTTGGCGTAACGCCGGATATGGCAACATACGCCAAAGCTGTTGCCAATGGCTATGCACTATCGGTTGTGGCCGGAAAGCGTGAAATAATGTCTTCGCAGGGGGACAATTTTATCAGCAGTACATACTGGAGTGATACTGCTGCGATGGCCGCCGGCATTGCAACACTGAATGAAATTCGCACAAAGCCGGTCATTGCTACAATTGATAGACTAGGGCAACGATTGATAACCTGCTTTGAAGAGCTTGGGCGAAAACATAAGGTCAACATAAAAATTGCCGGCCATGGCTGTGATTTTGCCGTTTCATTTGATTATGGAGATGATGCCGCCAAAATTTTTACGCTCTATATGCAGGAAATGGTCGCTCGTGGTATTTATGTCAGTGGCGTTGTTTATACCTGTTTTACGCATACTGATAAAGATGTTGACCGCATACTTGCGGCGGCAGATGAAACATTTGCGATAATTAAAAAAGCTATTGATTGCAATACGGTCGAGCAGTTATTAAAATGCCCCGTCCGACAGGTTGGTTTCAAGCGATTGGTATAGCGAGACGCGTATGCTTAAACTTGGTATTATTGGTATGTCAGAAGGCAACGGCCACCCGTATTCATGGTCGGCCATTGTCAACGGCAGGTATGATCAAAAGGAAATGGCCAACTGCGGCTATACGGGGATTCCTGTGTATCTCAATGCCAACCGCGATACCCTCGGCATTGAAGGTGCAAAAGTAACGCATGTCTGGGCGCAGGAACGAAAAATTGCAGAGCATATTGCCAAGGCAAGTCTTATTGACAATGTTGTTGATAATTTTGAGGATATGATTGGCCATGTGGATGCGGTGATGCTGACTCGCGACGACCCCGAAAATCACGTTGCGATGGCAAAGCCGTTCCTTGATGCCAATGTGCCGCTTTTTATTGATAAGCCTCTTGCGATTACAAACAGTGACCTTAACTATTTTAAACAACAGGCTGCAGCAGGCAAGCTGCTGATGTCCTGCTCATCAATGCGATATGCGACAGAGAGCCAGTCTGTAAAAACCGAGATAGCTGCTCTTGGCAAGGTTGAACTTGCCACAGCAGTAGGCAAAAAAGATTGGACTAAATATGGTGTGCATATGCTCGAAGGACTTTTTGCTCTGCTTGACGACCCAAAGGCTGTGAGTGTCCGGCATATCAGTTCCTCACATAAGGACATAGTATATATTGAGTTTGAAACCGGTCTGCTTGCAACAGTGCATTTATTCTACGATATTACGCCGACATTTCAGATTTCAGTTTTTGGTCAAACGGGCTGGCGATTGCTCGAATATAAAAACTGGTATGCTATGTTCCGCAACAACATTATTGAATTTGTCCGCTCTGTGCAGCAGGGCAAAAGCAGACTTGAGTTTGCTAAAACAGAAAACATTATCCGCACACTCATCGCAGGCAAAGAAAGCCTTGAGCAGGACGGTAGAACAATTTCATTAAAATAAGGAATAAATTATGAATTCAGAAACGTCAGAAGCAATAGCAGGAAAATTGAGTATCGTTTCCATTGGCGCTCACCCGGCCGACGTGTTCGATCAGAGTGGGGGCACCATAGCACACCACACTGCCCGCGGCGACTATGTCGCCTGTATCGCGCTCACCCACGGAATGCGCGTACACGATGCCGTGATCAGCGACGATATGTACCACCGCAAGGAAATCCCGGCCGCTGCTGAACTGGAGCAACTGATGGGTGACCGCTCAGATGTTAAATCCCAGGAAATTCGGGCGGCGTGCAAGATACTGGGGGTTGAGAATGTTTACTTCATGGGCATGGACGATGGAATCCTGCTTGTGGAGCGGGACATCATCCGACGACTGGCCTGTCTGCTGCGCCAGTTGCGTCCCGACATTGTGCTGACTCATTATCCCTTTGAGAGCGACGGGCAGGTGAGCCAGCATGCCGTAGCCGGCCAGATTGTGCTGCATGCCATCCAATATGCTGTCAGCGTCGATCCGGGAGACCGCAATCCGCCCCACCGTACAGCGCAGGCTTTCTTCTTCGGCCAAGGGGCGGCACACGTACGCAATGGCTTGTGGGATGCCCGTGGGGGGTACACCAATGACGTGTTCGTGGATATCACCGATGTCATTGAGAAGAAGTTCGCGGCAATGGAGTGCCTAGTCAGCCAGGGGTATGCCGGTGCCTATAACCGCAAGCGTACTGAAACTAGCGACGGCACATTCAGTGGCGGGACGGTCTCTTACGGAGAGGGGTTCATTCGTATGAATGCGGAGGTGCACTACTACCTGCCGCTCACCGCCTATGCCCATCAGCGATCCAGGGAATCTGACTATGAGATCATGCGGCGATACTCATGGCGATTGCCCATACCGGAGTTAGACTCACTGGGCTATAGATCAGACCCACTGAAAGACTGAAAATATAAGAGCCCGTATGGTGCAAATATATACGGGCTCATTAAAATTATGCTAACGCTACACCTTAATTCTTGAAAAATCAAGAAGTTATGATAGTATTCCGCGATGTAAAATACGGAGAATAAAGCAATAGCCAATAAATGGTTAAATATACCGGTCATCACAACGAGAGCGGTAGAATAATTTCATTAAGATAAGGAATAATATATGCAGATGCGTCCAAGCAGAGTGCTAAAAAAACTACGAGCTGGTCAGGTTGCCAGTTGCATTAAAATAAATCTTGCAGACCCCCGCGTTGTGGAAATCGCGGCTATATGCGGTTTTGACTGCGTATGGCTCGATATGGAGCATGTTCCTACCGACTGGCAGACGATTGAAAATCAGATTCGCGCCGCCAAGATTCACGATTGTGATGCGATGGTGCGTGTTGCAAGAGGCTCATACAGCTCACATCTCCAGCCGTTGGAAGCTGATGCTTCCGGCATTATGGTGCCGCATATAATGAGTCTCGAAGATGCAAAAAAAGTGGTATGGCAGACGCGTTTTCATCCGGTAGGCCGCAGGGCTGTAGATGGCGGCAATGCTGATGGGGCATATTGCCTTGTTGATTTTAACGAATATATCAAAACCGCCAATGAGCAGCGTTTTGTTGTGGTGCAAATCGAAGACCCCGAACCACTGAATGAACTTGAGGCAATATGTGAACTTCCGGGCATTGATATGATATTCTTTGGCCCCGGCGATTTCAGTCAGGGCATAGGCACGCCGGGCAAATGGGATAATCCGCTGATTGCCCAGACTCGCAAGCGAATTGCCGAAGTCGCAAATAAAAAAGGTAAATTTGCAGGCACTGTCGGCGGCACAGGTAATTTACAGGAACTTATTGATATGGGATACCGCTTTGTCAGTGTTGGTGCCGATGTGGTTGGTCTTACAACATATTTTAATCCCATCGTGGCTGTGTTTAATAAATCATCACAGCCTCAAACTCAATCACAAAGTATTTATGGCAAGGATAAATAATATGCACGTTAAGGAATTATTGAGCTTAAAAAACAAGGTATGTCTCATCACCGGCGGTGAAGGCAAATATGGACGCTGCATAACTGAAGCGCTTGCCGAAGCGGATGCCAAAGTTATTACAGCTTCACCGTTTGTTGATGATGCCAATAAGGTGATAGGTGAGATGACAAAACATGGTCTTGATATTACCGCAATGTATGTTGACCAAGCTGATCATACCTCTGTACTTAAACTTAAAGATGAAATTAAGGCAAAATTCGGCAGACTTGATGTTTTTGTCAATAATGCCGTCCTGCGTCCGATGAAAACCTACACATCACCCCTTGAGCAGTTTAGCGAATCCATGCGTGTTAATGCTACTGGTATGTTTGATATTACCCGCGAGATGGCCGACTTGATTGCACAATCAGGCGGCGGCTCGATAGTTAATATCTGTTCGATGATGGGTATGTTCGGGCCTGACCTCTCCAATTATGATGGCACTGATATGGGGGTACCTCCCGCCGACTATTTTTTCCACAAAGGCGGAATGTTCACGCTGACGCGGTATTTGTGTCGAGTGCTTGCGGATAAAAAAGTCCGTGTCAATTCAATCAGCCCTGGCGGTATATTCGCCAATCAACCAGAACAGTTCCTTAAGAATTACACAAAAAAAGTCCCAGTTGGCAGAATGGCCAATAACGATGATATCAAAGGCACGGTAGTGTTCCTTGCTTCGCAGGCAAGTGCCTATATCAATGGCGAAAATATCCTCATGGACGGCGGAATGCACGCATAAAAGATTGGTCTGTTCGCATCCTGGCAAGAGATGTGCTATGAAGCTGAAAGTTTCTGTGGCAAATGTTGCTTGCAAATTTATACGCGGACCGCGCGCTGCATAATGCAAGGCAGCATAAAATTGCGTGAAATCGCATCTTATGGAGCGACGATACTTTTTGTTGTTGAGAAAGCCTTGAATTGAAGCAACGTATCTTATAAAAATCCAGTCAATCGGTAAATTGACATCGAACAATTTATGAAAATCATAAATTGCTGTTTTCGGTTAGGTGTTTTTGCTATAATTTTGAGCTTTCTGCACGTGACATAAAACCTTTATGGATGTATAAATGAAAATTCGACCTTTGACGATATTATCAACGATGCTTGCAGGCTGGCTTAACCAGCAACAAGACCATAAAGTTGTGAAAGAATTGTGAAAATTTGCCTTGAAATTTTGATGATATGCAATGAACTTGAGTGATATACAGTTACTTTGAGTGAAATTGTAAGTTTTTCAGCAAAAAGGCGTTATATCGTAAAGCGTTTCAAATACAGAAGTTAAGAAAACCGCGGGTTCGAATCCCGCCCTCTCCGTTTTTTTCTTTGTCCGCCAAAATTACATCCATAAGTTCTTGTAATCAGGGACTTGCGGATTGTTGCTTATTTCATACTGCCCTGTTGCCCTTGTAATGAAAAAGATTTTTATATTAGTTGCTTCGGCAGCGTTTGTTGTGCCGGCGTTTGGTTACGTTGTTAAAGTCTCGAATCCTCTAAATGAGTCGCGGGCAAGCGAGACAATCTGCGTTGATTTAAAGTCAACGCCGGTTATGGTTAATCTCTTTGTTTTCAGCGAAACGCTCAAAAAAGAAATCCCGTTCCAGTTCATAGACGACAACAACGACGGCAAAAACGACCAGCTTATTTTCCAGGCTGATTTTGAGCCGAATCAAACGCAGCGGTTTCGCGTTCTCGATGCCGATGAATTCAGTCAGCCAAAGCCCGAGTTTCAGACAATCGCGTATTATATGCCGCAGGACAAAAACGATTTTGCCTGGGAAAACGATAAAATTGCATTCAGAATCTTTAGCAGTACTTCCGGCGGCATCTGGCCGGTTGCCATCCGCGACAATAGCCGAACACCAGACATTGTCGATATCAACCAAACGCTCGGCTGCGGCGGCATCGGTGTCTGGTCGGACAAAAAATTATACTGCTCGCAGAATTATGTTCAGCGGAAAATCATTGCCAATGGCCCGATACGGACGATTTTTGAACTGACATATAACCCCTGGCAGGCGGGGCAAAAAGCCATCGGAGAAACAAAAAAAATCACCTTCGATTTAGGCTCGAACTTCAATCGAATCGAGAGCAGGTTTGACGCTGATGTAAATGACGTGAATTTTGCCGTCGGAATCGCAAAATGCCCGCGTGGCGGAACGCTCACCGTTGCCGGCGATAAAGACTGGCTGGCCTATTGGCAAAGGCCCGATGCAAAATTAGGCTCGATAGCCCTCGGATTGATTGTGCCTAAGGATGTTTCCGCAGGCGTGTATGTTGACGAAGAAAAAAATAATATGCTTTTGGCAAAAGCCGACAAAAATAACACCATTGTTTATTATGCCGGCGCAGCCTGGAGCAGAACGCCCGAATTTGACAGCAGAGAAAAATGGTTAGCCTTTGTGGAAAAGCAGGCTCGAATTTTCGCCTGCCCGCTGAAAGTCGAAATTTTCGTGAAATGATTTTTTTGAGGTATCCATAACTTGTGACGGGGGGGGGGCGTTGTAAAAAAAATCTGCTTGCCAATCGCCGGTTTATTACATAAACTTATGATTCGTAAATACTAACGGCAGTTTTGTAGGGTGGGCTCTTAGCCCACGCGGTTTATATTAACGGCAGGGCGGCAAAATATGAAAATTACCGTTTCGACATAAC
>Ga0209417_1005166_pt1 | contig 14667 bp, 8 predicted proteins | sample RifGroF2_FD_184002 | JGI IMG/M metagenome (GOLD analysis project Ga0209417, IMG submission 184002) | Groundwater microbial communities from Rifle, Colorado, USA - Groundwater F2 (SPAdes) (version 2) | ecosystem: Environmental > Aquatic > Deep subsurface > Groundwater | place: Rifle, Colorado... | reverse complement strand
AGGTATGCCCGGGAACGAGCCCGAACGTGACCGCGTCCTGGTCGCCGTAGGAATAGCCGGTGTAGGAACCGGAGATGTTGACCATAAGGACCTTGGCGCCCGCGAAGATGGAACCTTCGCCCTGGCCGGTCTCTTTGTCGGCGCCGACGGTTTGCGCCTGGGTGTGCATGGTGTACTTGCCGCCCACGCCTACGTCAACGCGGCTGACGCCCTTGCCGCCGCCGGAGCCCGCGCGGGAGCCGGGGCCGGCAAGGCGGGAATGGCCGCCGCCGCCGGGGGTAAGGGTGAAGGTTATATCCCCGCCCACGAACCTGTTGGAATAGTTATTGACTTCGGGGGTAATACCCGCGAGGGCCGCCACGGTATACTTTTCGGCGTCCATGGAACCGCGCAAAGAGTAGGTGCGCAGGGTCTTGCCGTCATAAGTGGCGCCGTCCGAAGTATACGTCTCAAGTATGGGCTCTATGGCGAACGTGTCCGAACCGATGACGGCGTCCAGCTTGATGCCGCTATAGCCGTCCGGGCCCGTGATCTTGGTCACGTCGCCTTTGAAATAGGCTGACGCGCTGCCGCTTACCGCCGCAAGTATGGTAATGACCGCAATAAGTTTTTTCATCTATTGTTCTCCCTTCTGAGAAAGGTTCCCTCTCCGGGCGCTCCCGGAATAACAGCTATATTATACGATTTTCGCATAGTCCGCATAAAAGAAAAACCCCGCCGGCCTTTCGAGGCCGGCGGGGGTTCCTGTTAATCCCGGCCGCTGTTACTTGGAGCGCGCGTCCTTACCGCCGTAACACAGCGCGTTCGTCATCGCCGGGATTTTGTTGTACGAGCCGAACGGCAGCGCCGTCATGGTGCCAACGGCATAGCTGCCGCCCACCTTGGCCACCGAGGGCCCCACGGAGATGTTCACGCCGTAGGTTTCGGTCTTGGAGGTGGGCTTCTTGATCAGCAGCGACCCGGCGTACACCTTCCAGAGTTTGTCCGCGCCGCGGTTGCAGGACACTTGGAGCGCCATGTCATAGTCGCTCGATTCCACGCCCTTGTACAGGAGCATGTCATCCCCGGTCTCGGACGGGTCCGTAGCTACCAGGCGGGTATTATCGCCTTCCGTGTACACCCTGCCGGTCTCGTCGAACTCCACTCCGTAGATGCGGTCGAACCAGGTGTCGACGCAATGCTTGATGCCGCCTTCCAGGGTGACGAACATATTCGTCCGGCCCGCCCAGTTGGTGTGATCCGTCCACTCGGAGCGGCAGATCTTCATCATGTCCGAGGTGGACTGCATCTTCCCGTTCACGGTAGACTGCACATTGAGGAACGCCGGCCTGTACGCCGTGTCGGAATAGGGGAAGAACCCGGCGGGCTTCAGTTTCCATTTAAGCTGGACATAGAAGCCGCTGACCTTCTTGCAGCCCAGTTCGGTAGCATGGCACTTGAGCGGTACGGGAATGGCCGCGGCCTCTTTCCTGAGGGTTTCGATGGCGGCGGCCAGGCCTTTCGCTTCGGAGAGCTTGCCCACCAGCGTGTTCTTGGCGGTGAGCACCGTCTCGCGTGTGTTGGAAGTCTGCGCCGTGTTGTTGGTCTGGGTGGCGTTGTTCTTCAGGGTCGTCAGCTCTTCCATCTTCGCTTTGGCCGTCGTGCGCAGGGCGTCGGCCTGGGTGCCCGACGGGAAATTCCCTAAGGACGTCCTGCCGTTCGCATGCGCGGTGACTATGCCGTCATACGCCGTCTTAGCCTGCGTCCTCAGAGTGGCGATGGACGCGGGCTTTATGCCCTCCAGCCTGTCCACTTCCTTGGCGGCGGTATTAAAGGAGGACAACGCGGAACTCATCTCGCCGTCTATCGCGGCGATGCGGGCGTTGATCTCCTTCAGCCGCGTCGGACTGACGCTCTTGCTGGCGAGCTCTATCTTAAGGGCAGCCATCTCGTCTTTGAGCTTGGTTATCTTGCCCATCTGCGCTTCGGCCACCTTCAGCTGGGCTTTGCAAGCTTCGGAAGTGCAGTTCGCCTTGTTGGCCTCTATCTTGTCGTACAGGGTCTGGGCCGCGCTCAGCTGCGAGGAGTACTTCGAGCTGAGAGCGTCGAGGCTCCCCTGCACCTGCCCTACGGTAAGCCCGCTCGGATCCACTGTGCCGGTACCGGTGCTGGGAATGACCGCACCGTTGCCGCCGTTATTGACCGGAGTGGTGCTGACGGGCGCGTCAGGAGTATTCCCGCCGCAGCCTGCGCTGGTGAAGTAGCAGGGATTTACCGCTATGCCCAGGCCGAGTATCTTGCGCTTCAGGTCGGCTTCAGCCAGCGCTATATTGTTCTTGGTAAGCGCCGACTGGCTCTCTATATTCTTGAAGTCCGCGTACATGACCGACCCGGCCGCTATCTCCTTGCTGCGCGTGTTATTGGTAACAAGGTCTTCGGGGGCGGGCAGTGAGTGGGGCTTGCCTTCGGAGATGGCGGCGTTGAACTTCGCCCAGGCTTCCACCTCGGCCTTTGCGGCCGCCTCGCTGTTAAAGGCGTTACCCTTGGCCCAGAGCTTCTCCCAGTCCAGGGCGCGCAGCGATACGGCGGCCTTTTTCAGGGGGGCCACGGCGGCCGCGTCTTTTACGGGGGCCGTGGACTCCACCACTTTGGGCCTGCCGGTGATCTGGCTGAGCTTCGAGGACGGGTCAAGGACCGTGTCATCCACCAGCTTGACGGCTTCGGTCACCAGGCCGGTGTGCTCCTCGCCTATCTTCTTTATGCCGGCGCCGATAGGAGTTATCTGCTCCTGGAAGGCGGTCTTGCGGGTGCCATGCATGGCAAGCAGGTCCTTGGCGCTGTTGTAAGGAATGGAGACCTGTTTCTCCCAGTCCAGTTTCCATTGATCCACGGCGGCAACGATCTTGGCGTTATCCGCGGGAGTAAGGTAAGACTCTATTTTTTCGTCGGTCTTTAGCATCTGGACCGTGCCCGCTTTGGCGGCCGCATAGAGCTTGTCCGAATAGGTAACGTGCTTGGCGTACAGGTCCTCGGTGGCGGTGAAAGTCGCGCCGGCCTCGGAGATCTTGCCGGCATACTTGCCTACGGCCTCCACGGCTTTGCCTTCGAGGGTAATAAGGGCGTTCTTTACGCCCTCGGCCTGCGTGCCGAGATTCTGGAACCCGCCCTTCATGCTGGCGACGTTTTCCGCCATCTTTCTGGGAGAGCCCTCGGCTTCCGCCGCCAGGGCGACGATGCTGCGCAGCTGGTCGTCATAGTCCTTGAAATCCAGCGCGGTGCCGCTGGAGATGGCCGCGGGGTCCGTTACCGGCGTATCCCCGGTCACGGGGGTTTCGCCGCTGGTGCCGCCGGCGCCGCACGCCGTGCCGATGTCGGGAGTGGGGTTGTTGCCGCAGATGCAGTTCATGAACGACGCGGAACCCTTATCCTTGCCGGCCGCGTCTATGCGCTGTTTCTGCGCGCACCCGACGGGGGCTCTGCACAGCTTGCTGGGTTTGGAGATCCCGTTCTCCTTACACCTGTCGCCGCACTGCGTAAGCGCTTCGCTGCATTCTCCGCCGGGGCAGGAATCAGGCTGCCAGCAGTACTTTGTCGGCGCGGAGCCGTCCATGCCCAGCAGCGAGTCGGACTGCTCGCCCACGAACTTGGTCAGCGAACCGGTGAAGCCGGTAAGTATCGCGTTTATTATCTGCTTGGGGATCTCGTACTGCTTATAGAATTCCCATTCAAGGGCCTTGGCCTGGCGCGCCTTGGCGGCGGCCATGGCGAGGGATTCGCCGCTGCTGCTGTGGGAGTTCTTGTTGCTGGAGTTGGACGGAGACTTGGTCTTCTCGCCTTCGCCTCCGGCACCCATACCGCCGTCGCCGCTTACCTTGACGGCGTCGGCCGCGGCCCTCTCCAGGGCGCCGGTGGCGCCTGAACCGGAGAAGTTGCCGGCTGACCTGTCGGCCTGCGCGCGGAGCTTCTCAAGAGCGCTCTTGGAAACGCTGCCCGGGCTGTTCCCGGCCACGCCTTTGTAGCCGGCCGCGGCCACGGGGCCCACCATGGAGCGCTTCGCCGCCTTGCCGGACGCCGATTTGGCGGCGTCGGTGATCTTGCTGTCGGCGCTGTGGCCGCCGCCCGTGCGGGTGCCTTCGCCGCCGCTGAAGAAAGAGCCGGCGCTGCGCAGAGCCGACTGCATCCTGGGAATAGGCGTGGGAGCGCCGGCCGATTTGGTGGCTTCGGAGAAAGCCGCGCGGCCCGCGTCTTTAATGGCGTCGCGCATGCCGAAGTTCTCGGTCATGGCGGGGGGCGGGGCCGGCGGCTGCGCCGCCTGCGAGCCCAATATCAGCGAGGCCGGGTCCCTGGAGCTCAGGGGCGTTATTACCTCGCCGGAGCCGTCCGCGGAGCCCTGGCTGAGGGCGTTTATGCCCGGTTCATACACGCCGGCGATGGACGAGCCCTCCCTGGAGCCGAAGCCCGGGGTCAGCAGGTTGTCGGAAGACGGTTTGGACATTACGAATTCGGCCACGGGCGCCATCACGAGCACGCTCAGGCCTACGCCCACGAAAGCCATGTCCCTGCGGGACAGGTTCTTGAGCTTATCCATTATCCCGCCGGATACGCGGGAGAGCAGAGGCGCCTTGCCGAATATGGAGGTCTTCTTGTAAGGAGCTCCACCCTTGGCCATTATAGGCATCTCTTTTTTGTTCTCGTCTTCGTTATTATAGAGGTTCATAACCGCCTCCAACCACTTGATTTAAAATCCTAAAACAATGCGCCAAGCCCGCTGCCGGAACCCGGGAAACGTCCCCGGGTCAGACCATGCTTTTCCAAATTATACTCTATACTATACGCTCTCCGCAGCCAAGTGTCATTAGGCCCCGTAAGCTATAGGCCTTTAGACCCAGTGACGGCGCCCGCACCGCGCAATACCGCGCTAACGCCGGACCGCCATAAAAAAACCCGCCGTCAAAAGCCGGAGCCTGGCCCGCTTTCGCGGGCCCGAAAGGTGCGACTGCAGTTGTTTACACGTAAATACGTCAACGTCTCTTTGATGTAGCGACACTGCACAGCGCACCTCTCTGCTCAGGACTTCAAACTACGGGCTAAGATGAACCGCAAAAAACGCAGCTGCCTGCCGGGCGAACCCGGCTAACCTTCGTCCTCGCTGGACTCGGGCATATCATACCCGGACATCCACCTGACCACGCCCTTCACCCAGGCGCCGGCATCATCGCCCAGCACGCCGGTAAGGGCCAGCGTGGTCAGCACTATGCCGCCCACCGCGAAAACTACTATCCAGCACAGGATCTCCACCAGGCAGGAATACCAGTGGCAGGTGATGTGCATGTCCGCGTACTTGTTGCAAGGCATGGGATCATATTCCGTTTCGCACTTGGTGGTCACTATCCTGGTAAGTTCATTGGACTCGGTGCAGAGCCCCACCAGGCCTTTCTGGTATTTCGGGTCCCCGTTGCCGGGATCGCCGTCTACTTTCCTGTTCCACCGTCTTACCGCGCTGCCGTTGCAGCAGGAAGGCGGATTCTCGAAATCCATGGTGTCCTGGATCTCCTTCATGTCGGTGGCGTCCGTAGCGGCCTGCGCGCCTTCCGCGGCGCCGGCCGCGGCGCAATCGAGGGCTTTCTGGTTCAGGGCGTCCACGTTGCCTATCAGGCTGCCGGCGAAGGCCGCGCTGGGCACCGTGGGGGCGATGGCGTCCGACTGCAGGAAGTCGGCGTCCACCTCGTTGCCGTCGTAAGTGGCGCCGCCGTAGGCGGTCTCGAACTCCGGCGTGCGCGACTCGAAAGCCATACCGGCCATGGCGAAAGTTTCCGACAGCTGGAACATGGGTTTCTTGTTATTGAGCTTGTTGACCGCCCCGGAACGCGAAGTGTTTTTACCCATCTTCTTCCAGGAAAAGCCGGAGACGCGGCCCATCTTGCCATTCAGCCTTTTGGGGGACCCGGGAGCGGGAACCCTGTCTTCCGTCTGGTTGGCGGCCCGGTTATACATGCCCGAGGCCTTGTCGGCGGTGCCGCCGGGAGAGCTCAGCAGGGTGCGGTCGGCATAAGGAGCGGCGCTGTAAAAGCCTTCCCCGCCGCCTCCGGCGCCCGCCATCAAATCGCCGTACATGCTGCCGCCGTCGCCGCCGCCCGCGCCTGGTGCGCCCTGCAGGCTCACTGCCCCGGCATTGGGGTCCTTGGACTGTTCCTGGGGGCTGGCCACGCCTTTAACTTCGTCGGCCTTGGGAGGTTTGGACCCGTCGTCTTTAATCACCGGCGGGCCAAAAACGTCGCCGCCGCCGCGCAGCATATCCATGGAAGAGGGACTTCCGGCCGGGGGCAAAGGCGCGTTAGCGGCCCGCAGGAACCTGTCCCAGAAAGAACTGCTCTTGCTGACATGCTCGGCCCTGGCCATCTCGGCCGCCATCTTATCCTGGGAACGCGGGTCCGAAGACGACGCCAGATCCGAACCGGAGAACCCCATGGCGCGCATTACAGCGGCCACGGGCGCGAAAGACATAAGAGTGCTGAGCTTTTCAGCCGGCAGCACGAACGGCACCGACACCAGGCCGGCGACGAACAGCACCGCGGCGTACTTGCCGCGGCCGCGGAAGATAAGCAGCAGAGACGCCAAAAGCGACTTCCGCTTGTTCCTTTCTATGAATTCGCTTCCCATATAATCGCCTCCACAAAACCGCGTGCGCGCGACCGTCCGCCGCGCGCACGGGATCGGAGATACTTTCAGCTACTTCGTAACGCTCGGTCCGATCATGGAACCCACAAGCGAGACCAGGGACGCCGCGCCCGCCACCCACAGGGTATTCGTTACCAGCGCGTCCGCAGGGTCGCCGAACGCCGCCAGGGCGGCCGCACCCAGGGCTATTCCGGCGCCTACTCCGTATATGGCGGCCAGCCAGCCCTGCCCGTACTTAATACCAAGGTCCGCTATCGCCAGGTACATCGCGTAACCCGCGGCCGCTGCCGCGCCGATCACGCAGGCATAACCGACTATATAGAGGATGACCGAAGCGACCTGCCCCCAGACGCTGCTGCTGAGCGCCTGGGCTGCCTTGATACAGATGGCCCCGGCGACAGACAGCGCCGCGGACAGGTATATCATGTTCTGTATGTCTTTGGCGGTCTGCTCCCATTCCTCGACATGCTCCGTGCACTCCTCGGCGCTGCCGGTACATTCCGGGATGACGATCCCGCCGCTGTCGTTGGTCCCGCCGCCGCCGCCCGTGCCGGCGTTGTCAAGGGACGGGGAGGTCACTATGCCGGCCCCCTCTCCCTCGCCCAGGCCCGTGCCTTCCGTGGTCTGACCGGCGGTAGTCCCGGTCCACGCGGCATCCTGGGTGTAGCGCTGGGTATCAGCGCTGGTGCCGGTATAAGATTTCTGCATTCCGCGCATGGCGTTCAGCTGGTTCCTGGAACCTGTGCCGTATTTGGATTTCCCGCCAGCGCCGGCCCCGGACATCACGGGGCGCGCCGCGCCTTTCATGGCCAGCAGCTTGCTCTTCCGGTCCTGGAATTTAGGCATGGCCGTGAAGCCCGTGCCTACCCCTCCGGAAAGCCCCTTCGCGCCGCCCAGGGCGTTCTGGTTCTTGCCGCCGGGGCTGCTCATCATCATCCTGTTGGAGCCGCCGCCGCTGCCGCCGATCTGGCTGGTCAGGGAAGAACCGGCGCCCGCGCCGTTCATCGCCTGGCCGACCATGCCCTGCGCCATAGCCTCGCCGTCCGGCTTAGGCTGCTCGGCCTTCGCATCCGCCTTCGCGGAACTGGCGGAAGCCTTGTCGGAGGGTTTGCCGGCCGAGTTCTTCGGCATCGCGCCATCCTCGTTCATGGAAAGCCCGGACCCCTTGTTGGTGTCCGTGAACATGTTCAGGGAGGAGCCCTGGTTGTTCTGCTGGCTTCTCAGGATGGCCGGGACATAATTGCTGTCCGGAGACCTGTTGGAGCTGAACGACCCGGAGTTAACCCCGACCGGATTGCTGCTGGTGGAGTTATTCACCATGTACACTCCGCCGGCCACGGTTACCGCCGCTATCGTAAGGACAGTGCCGATATTACCCGCTATCAGCCCGCCCAGCCCGGCAGAGGAAGCGCCCCCAAGGCCGGCTGCGCCGCCCAGGCTTTTGCCCCCAGAACCGAGACCGCGCAAGAACCCGAGAAAACCGCCCTTCTTCTCGGTCTTGGCTTTGAAGTTTATTTCCGGCAGATTGTCTTTCATAAGACCTCCAACTGTTTCTCCGACATCACACTAGAATACGACTCACATCCCCTTGAATATATCGCCTATCTGGCCATCGGCCCCTATAGCTTTGGGCGCGCCGCCTTTTCCACCGCCTACTTCGCAGAAGGCATCCCAGGCCTTTATCGCCAGCATTATACCGGCCGCGACATAAATGCCGCCCATCCATTTCTGGCCTTCCCACGCGCCCTTACCCTCGGCGTTGTCCGGATCGCCCTGCATCAGTTTGATACCGTTGTAGACGACGATGGCAGCCGCGAGCAAAGCGCCGGCCAGCGCTACGCACGCCATTATGTAGCCCAGCCAGGAGATCCAGGGCACATTGCTCTTGGCTATCTTGGCGAATATCTTGATAAGGACTATGCCGAGAACTGCCGCCAGCATGGCCATCATCGCGTTATTTTCGAATTCCTTCCAGGGGCTGACGTTTTCCGGAGTGGTTACTTCCGGCACGCTGGAGCTGTTGCTGTTAAGGCTGGGGTCGTTGCCCTTAAGGTTGGCGCCGTTGGAAACGCCGGCCCCGCCGAGCCCCGCTCCGCCCGCCCCGCCGCCTACATCACCGGCGCCGGTGGTCTCTCCGGAGAAAGCCTCGGTGGCCATGGAGCGCGCGCCGGCCCCGTCCGAAGAATAAGCCGCCTTCGCCCCCAGCTTAGAAGCGAATTTAGCCTGCGCATGCGCGCCTTTCTTGTTGAAGTTGGGAACCGCGTACTTGGGAGAACTCTTCATCCTCGCGGCCATGGCGCTCATGCCGGAGGTCTTGCCGCCGTCCGCGCCCGCGGGAGCCCGGTACATGGAGGCGAACTGGTTGCCTATACCGCCGGAAAGGCCGCCGCCGTTCTGCATCCGCGGCATGGCGCTGCCGCCGGAACCGCCGCCGCCTTTAGCGCCGCCGAAGCCGGCCGACGCCTGCAATTTGGGCGCCCCGGTATTGCTGGAAGAACCGCCGGCCGCGGGAGCCTCGGCTGAAGCGTCAGCAGCAGCCCCGTCTTCAGGATTAACAGCCGCGGCATCGGCGGCTTCCCCGGAAGCGGCCCCGCCGCCTTCGCCGGCAAGCCCGCTTATGCCGTCCTTTTTGGCCTGCTCCCTGAACATGTCAAGAGTGGAAGCTGAAGCCGACGAGTTATCCTTGGCGCGGGCCCGTTCCTCTCCGGCCTCGCTGGAAGCTTCCTCGTAGTAGGTGTTCTGGAAAAGCTCCGAGCTGTAGACCGGTTTCGAGGAGGAGCCCACGAAATTGTAGACCACGCCCACGCCGGCGGCTATAGTGGCCCCGCCCAGAACCATGCCTACTATGCCCGCTTTAGTGGCGAAAAGCCCGCCCAGCCCCCCGGCCGAGCCGACCCCGGAGGAAGCTCCGCCCATTGCGGACGAACCTCCCCTGAAAATCCCGGAAAGCGCGGAAAGAAATCCGCCTTTCTCTTCTTTGTTGCCGTTAGAATTGTTCATATAACTTCCTCCCGCTGCTTAGCCTTTAAGCGCCGAACGCCATGCCGATAGCCGCCTTAAGGATCATCTGTATTATCATCTGCTTCATCTGCTCGTCCTGACTTTCCACTTCACTGGCCTCAACAGGCTTAGGCATGGTGACCTTATGCTTGTTGATAGAGGGATCGTTCTTCTTGAGGTCCCCGGCCGCCTGCCCCATCTCCAGGCCTGAAACCGCCGAAACTTCTTCGGACTTACCGCCGAGTTCAGAGGTAGAAAGCCCTTTATTGCCGCCCGAAAAGGCCGTGGTGGCGTCGTTGCGCGACGCATCGGAGTTGGGAGACTTCATCGCCAGCGCGCCCTTGGACACCGCGTCATTAAGCGAAGTGGTAGCGGCGCCTCTGTCCTTCTCCTTAAGAACGGAAGGGACGTCCTTTTTCAGGTCGGCGGACAGGGGCTTGGCTAATTCCGCCTTCGTGTTGCCGCTGCCGAAGAACTTATTGTGGGAACCGCCGGCGGTCATGGTGTTGTTGCTTCCGCCGGAGATTGACCCCACGGCCGCCAGCTTGCCGGCGGGGCCGCCTGAAGGGGAAGAGCCGCCCCCGCCGCCGTAAACCGCGCCGGGGCCTTCCGAAGGCGCCGAGGCCGCGGCATCAGCTGAGGCCGAGACCACCGGTTCTTCCGCGGCGCCCGACTGGAAAAGGGAAGCCGCAATATCCTCGCCCGAGGTGGCGGGATTGTTGGTCATCTCGCCGCTGAGGGGAGAACCCGGGGCGCTGCCTTCCTGCGGTATGTCCGTGCCCAAGGTGGAGATATCTGAAACCCTGGAGTTGAACGGGTTGCCCGCCCCGCCGGAGGACGAAGCTGTGCCGTTCATCAGCGGCATCGAGATCCACAGCCCGAGTATGATCACGGCCACAGTGCCGCCGACGACGTACTGTGGGGCTTTTTTCTTTCTGGTCTGAAGTTTTATCATAACCCCGCCTCTCCGCCCCTCTCGTTCTGCAACACAAATAACTTTAAACTTTCCCTGACACAGTCCTGCGGACGTTCAGAGCAAAGCTAATTTCCCTGCGATGTTATACCAGACAAAACCCCGATTGTCAAGGCCCAGTCGGACCGCCCGCTGGGGGCTCATTCGGGTACGTCAGAACCGACGCGTCCGCATTAAACTCCGCCACAGGAGGACTGCCTGTGATATCGTAAACGAACGTGTACGTGCATTCGACAGAACCGTCCTGGCCGAGTTTGGTCCCTTCAAAGGAGGCCGTCCAATCGTCTCCGTTTTTAGTATATTCGGGTTCGGAATCCTCATAGGGGGGGCAGGGATCCTTACAATACGAGGAGTTTTGCTCCAGCTCGTTCTGTACTTCTTGAGGCGGCACATTGCTGTTTCTATCTTCGCCGTTGGAGGGACCGGCCGGCGTCGCCGGCTTGGAAGTACTGAGGTTACCGCCCACCTTGTTCGCAAGAACAGAGGCCATATCCTGCTGCGCGGTCTTGGTGGGATCTTTTTCCATTTTCGCGCTACTCGCAGCGGGAGCGGAAGCCTCGGTAGTCTTCAGGCTGGTTATTTCGCCGCTCTTTATGGTATCAAGGGACACCAGGCCCGACTTGCCATACGCCGACACCGACCCGCCGCCTGCGCTTCCGCTTCCGAACTTGGAAGAGCCGCCGGTGCTGCCGGAGAAACTCTGGTCCCACTTGTTCTTGGCGGTCATAGCGGAACTGCTCCGGAGGCCTTCCTTCAGCGTCGCCTGCGCGTTACGCAATGAGCCAAGAGTGCCCTTGCCCGTTCCCGCCCCCCCTTGACCGTCCGCGCCTCCGGACAACTTCAAATTGTCGCCGCTGGTACCGCCGGCGAACCGCGAAGCGCCTCCGGAAGATTTAGTGCCGCCCCCGCCTCCGCCGCCGACGCCTCCGCCGCGGCCGCCGCCGCTCATTTTCGGGACCGATGTGGGCGGACCCGACGAAGCCGCGCGCGCGGCGGCAGGAGAAGAAACCTGCCTGCCCTCGGGAGCCGCCTTGCCCATCCAGTCGGAGAGATTGATGTTAGCCGCGCTTGCCGCGCGCGCCCTCAGCTTATCCTGATAAAGTTCATTCTTCCGATTAGTATCCTCATCCTCCACCACAAGAGAGCCCACAGACCTGAAGAACGAAGACACTCCGTCCCTCACTACGGTACCGTAGCTGAAATTCCCGGAGCCTTTTTTCATATCCTCCGAACCCTGGAGGATGAAGAACAGGAATATTCCTCCGCCCCCGACGAGGAATATCGCCATCAGGAGAAATACGCCTTTCTTGCGGTTTTTAGGTTTCTCTTCCATATACTCTCCCCCTAACGCCAAAAATCAGAGCCTGTCTTCCACCCTTCCCTTGCCCGGGAAACTGGAAAGAACAGGAGAGTTCACAGCGATAGTCTACCAGACGAAACCCCGAATTTCAAGGGGCGACAAGATCTTTGTTCTTTTCGGCTATCAGGGCGGCCAGTTCGTCTATCTGGGCCAGGTCGGCTTCCGTCGGCATTCCTTTTATTATCACCGGCTTCAGCACTTCCGCCTTGATATTGGGAATAAGCCCGGCGATGGTCTCCAGGGCGCGGCCGCCCCAGCCGAAGGAACCTATGACGGAAACGAATTTAGCTTTGGGCCGCAGGAGATTGGCCAGGTAAGCGGCATAAACCGCCTTGGGATGCGGCCCGGTCAGCACGGTAGGCGTGCCGATAACGATGGTGGACGCGTCCACCAGGGCCATGGCCACCCGCCCTTCGTCGAACTGTTCCAGGTTCAGCTTCTCTGCCGGGATACCGGCTTCCTGCAGGCGGCTTACCAGCCGGTTCACCAGCATATAGGTGCTGCCGTGCATGGAGATATAGGCGATCAACACTTTTTTGCGCGGCTCGCTCACGGCCCAGTCCCGGTAGATGTCGAAGATGAACTTCGGATCGCGGTGCACGGGGCCGTGGCTGGGGGCTATGAAGGAGATCTCGTATTTAGACAGCTTCTCCAGGTGGCTTTTTATATTGGACCGGAACGGCATCATTATTTCCGCGTAGTAGCGCTTCATGGGCGTGTACACCACGTGCTCCTCGGAGAACAGCTCGCCCGCGGCGAGGTGAGAGCCGAAGAAGTCGCAGGAAAAAAGCACCTTCTCCTCGCGGAGATACGTCACCATGGTCTCGGGCCAGTGCACCCAGGGCGTGTAGATGAACTCCAGGGTCTTGCCGCCCAGCTGCAGGGTTTCCCCGTCCTTGACCTCGATGAACTTTTCGGCCGGGAGATGCAGGTGCGTCATCAGGAACTCTTTGCACTTCGGGTTGGTCACCACTTTGGCCTGCGGGTATTTTTCCAGCACCAGCGGGATGGAGCCGGAGTGGTCCTGTTCGGCGTGATGGGCCACCACGTAATCTATCCTGTCCTCGCCTTTAAGGTAGTCGAAGAGCTCCGCCGCTTTTTCCGGGTCGACAGAATCCAGGAGAACCGTCTTTTCCGTCCCTTTCACAAGGTAGGAATTGTAACTGGTCCCCTCGGGCAGGGGTATCAGCGAATCGAAAAGCCGGCGGTTGAAATGGTTGATCCGCTGCGAATAAACGCCTTCGGTTATCTTTATAGGTTTCATGTTGGCTCCTTAAAACTCCTAGGGCAGCGCCTCCAGCACCTGGCGGGCGAAGGCCGAAAGCGTGGCGTCGCGCGCGCCCATCACGCCTATAATATCCCCGGGCCGCGCCAGCGCGGCCAGCGCGGCCGGGATGTCGGCCCTGTTCTCGAAAAAGCGCGCCTCGCGGCCTGCCGCGGCCACGGCCTTCACGATATCGTCCGAGGAAATATTCTTGTTGGCCGTGCCGCCGGCGTAATAGATCTCCGGCATGAGCAGCACGTCCCCGGCGGCCAGGCCGGAAGAAAAACTTTCGATCAGCTCGGCTTTGAGGTGGCGCGTAGGCGCGAACCCGTGCGGCTGGTAGACGGCCAGCACCCGGCCGCCGCCGGCCACGCGCAGCGCCTTGAGCACGGCCGTGACCTTGGCCGGGTTATGGGCGAAATCGTCCACCACCTTCACGCCGTGCTTTTCCCCCACCAGCGCGAAGCGCCGCTCGACGCCGCGGAACTTCTTCAGCGCCGCGGCGGTCGTCGCCGGGCTTACGCCGTAAAGCGCGGCGGCCGCGCAGGCGGCCAACGCGTTCTCGATATTGTAAAGCCCGGGGACGGGCAGCGTGAACTCCGCGCCGTTGATCCGGAAGCGGGAACAGAAAGGCTCCAGCCTGACGTCCTCCACCTTCCAGCCGCCGGCGTCCAGTCCGAAGCGCGGAGACTCCGGCAGCAGCCTGGCCGCCGCGGGGTCGTCGGCGTTGACCAGCGTGCGCGCGCAGTGGCCGGCGAACTCCGAAAATATTCTATCCAGCTCTTCCAGGTCCTTGTGGTCCTTGGTGATATTGAGCAGCAGGCCGTTCCTGGGATGGTAGCGGGTCAGGGTGCCGTCGGACTCGTCGCCCTCCACCACCAGCACGCCGCCCTTCCCGCGGAAAGCGTTGCCGATGAGCCCGCGGTCCTTCAGCGCGGTCAGCGCGCCCCCGGTTATTATCGACGGGCCCAGCCCGCCCTCTTCCAGCGCGGCGAAGAGCATGGCGGCGGTGGTGGATTTGCCGCTGGTGCCGGCCACCACCACGGTGTCCGACTTGTCCACGTACGCGGCCAGCAGCTCGGAGCGGTGGGAGACCGGGAGCCCGTACGCTTTGGCCCTGACAACTTCCGGGTTGGAATCTTCTATGGCGGTGGAAAGCGCCAGCTCGGAGGTGGCTTCGTTGACGCCGGAGCCGTCCTGGGGGAAGATCTTCACGCCGAGCTTTTCGAGCGCGGCCTTCACTTCCTGGTTGCGGCCCCGGTCGAAATCGCGGTCGGAGCCGCTGACGCCGCGGCCCTCCATGGCCGCTATCTGCGCCAGCGCGCTCATGCCCACTCCGCCAATGCCTGAAAAGTGTATGGTGTCCCGCATCGTTATAAATTATTGATAATTACGCGCCCCGGGGCAAGCCTA
>Ga0209417_1005164_pt1 | contig 14672 bp, 19 predicted proteins | sample RifGroF2_FD_184002 | JGI IMG/M metagenome (GOLD analysis project Ga0209417, IMG submission 184002) | Groundwater microbial communities from Rifle, Colorado, USA - Groundwater F2 (SPAdes) (version 2) | ecosystem: Environmental > Aquatic > Deep subsurface > Groundwater | place: Rifle, Colorado... | reverse complement strand
AGCGGGACTACGCCCGCCGCAGCAGGCGATTCGATACTCGAAGCGGAGTTGGCCCGTTCAACGGTCATCACGCCGACGAATCCGACGGCGGCGACGATCGCGTTCGACTTCACCTTCGCCGCCGGCGTCGGCACCGGATCGGTCATCGAATACGGACTCCTGACCGCCGATACCGCAGGCACCCTCCTCAATCGTATCGTCGATGCCGGCCCGGTCACGAAGGGGGCGAGCGACGCGCTGCAAGTGACGATCACGATCAGCAATTCTTAAAGGACGATTACGCGATGGATCCCCGAATCGGCGAGACCGCCCTGCTCTCCCACGTCGTCAATTTCGAATCTGCGGCGACGATCGCATCCGTCTCGGTCGACATCTACAACGCCGGACGTACAAAAGTCGTCGCGGACGCGGCAGGGACGGTCGATTCGGCGGGTGCGGCGACAGAGCACACCGTCTCATACCTCTGGACCCCGTCCGTCGCGGGCGATTACGTCTACCATCTCCGCTACGTTGTCGGGACTCAGACATATGGTATTCGCGGCGAGGTGACGGTCCTCTCCGTCGTCTCCGTGTTCGACCGGTGGATCCGCCGCGTCTACGACTGGCTCCGCGACTCGCGTGTCGGGGAGGCTCAGGCGCTCCTCACAGAGCGGCAGATCAGGGAGAACGCGATCGCGGCGGCGGGGGAGTACGAATCGATCCGCCCGCGCGACCTCTATCTCGACGTCGCGCTCGTGGCCGAAACGTTCGAATACACGCTTCCGAACGACTGGTCGAATGCGTTCTCGTCGATCGAACGGATCGAGTACCCGAAGGACGATACCGAGCAGGACCGGGACGCGCTCGTATTGGACTGGACCGAGTACGCCATCGACGAGCCGCGGGGAAAGTGGCGCCTCACGGCGACCACGCCGACGACCGGTGAGACGGCGCGCGTTTATTATCGGACGCGCCATCGCCTAATCGACCGCGCGGGGACCGGGACGATCGCGATCTCGGCGACGACGAAGGCGGGGACGGGGACCGGAACTCGCTTTCTCTCCGAGTTGGCGCCGGGCGACACGATCACCGTCGGTACCCAGACGTTCACGATCGATGCGATCACCACCGATACCGCGCTGACCGTGACCGAGAACGCGAGTCCGGCACTCTCAACCACTGCGTTTACGATCGAGGCGGACACCATCCCCGAGGCGGATTTCGATCAGGTCGCGAGATACGCCGCGGGCCTCTGCTTGCAGCAGCTCGCGAACGAGAAGGCGGGGGACGCGCAGCCGGTCATCGGCGCGCAGATGGTTAACTACCGCACGAAGCAGCAGGAATACGCGGCGCAGGCGAAGGCGATGATGGACGCGGCGAAGGCGGCGTGGGGCGTTGGCGTTACCTCCGCGATCGGGCGGATCGACTATCTCCCCGATCATGGCGCGATTACCTACTGGGGCGTCTCGGGCGGATATTTCTGAGATGCCGTCCGCTTTCGACCAACTCGATCGTCAACTTGTGCGTCACGAGGACGCCGCCGCGAAGCGCCTTCGACGACTGCTGGAGGACGCTCGCAAGGACATTCGCATCCGGATGATCTCGGTGGGGGACGGGGAGCGCGCGACCTTGCAGCAACTCATGGCGTCGGTGGATGACGCGCTTATGCGAATGAACGCGCAGGCGGTCGGGACGCTACAGGCGGACATTCACGCCGCGATCGGGATCGGCGCGCAGATGGCCGACAGCACGCTTCTCGCCGTGAGCCGTCTCTTCTCGCTCGATCCGCAATTCTTACAGGCGATCGACGTGTTCGACGCGAGCCTCGTCACCGACGTGACGACCGAGATGCGAGGTGCAATCGCGCGCCAGGTGCAGCTCGGCGTCCTCGCCGGCCAGACGACCCCGGAGATCGCGAAGGCGATCGGCGCGACGGGCCTTCGCCCGACGGGACCGTTCAAGACGGCGGAGGCGCGAGCGACCGTCATCGCGAGAACTGAGATAAACAGGGTGAACAACATCGCGATCCAGAAGCGATACGAGCAGGCGGCGATCGAGATCCCCGGCCTGAAGAAGATGTGGTTGGCGAAACTGGACGGAAAGACGCGCGCATCGCACCGGGAGGCGAACGGACAAACGGTCGGCGTTGACGAGCCATTCACGGTCGGCGGCGAACGAGGAATGTTTCCGTTATCACCGGAATTCTCCGGCAAGAACACTATAAATTGCAGGTGTAGGACAATCGCGATTTTGCAGGAGGAGGCGTGAGGCATGGATATCCAGATCACGAGTCCCGATCTCGCACGATTGGCGCGGCACATGAAGGACGCGCCGGCGATCGTCGGCCAGGAACTGCGGCGGGGGATGCGGGAAGCGGTCCTCATCGCCGAGGGGGAGGTCGTCAAGCGGACACCCGTTCGGACGGGCCGGCTTCGCGGGTCGATCGGCCATTCGGTCGAGGGATCCAACGAGCGGATCCGGGGGATCGTCGCTTCGACGAACGTCCCCTACGCACGGATCGTCGAATACGGCCATCCGCTCCTGACGATCACGCGCAAGCAGGGTACGTTCGTCATGACCGGCAACACGAAAACCTACGTGCGGCAAGCACGGCCGGGACGTCACATGTTCCGCGAGGGTGCGAAGGCGTCCCAGGCGCGAATCGACAAGGTGTTCGGACGGGCGCTCCACAGAGTGATGAAGCGAATGATCGGGAGGCGAGGATGAAAATGGTTCAGATCACCATAGAGATCGACGACACGCAGGACGCCGAGGCGATCGCGGCGACGGTAAAGGCTGCGGTGGCCGCGACGGGCGTTCCGTCGAAGGCCATCTACATCACCGGGCCGATGACCGTCGAAGAGGCGACCGATTACACCGAAAAGATGGTTCGTCGCGAGCAGAAGCGGGCACGAGGCAAGGGATGAACGCCGAAACCAAAAACCTGAGGCGCCAACTCCGGCGTGATTCACGCGCGCGAGGCTACGGGTTCGCCGAGATCCTGGCGCGAGTCGCCGCGATCGATCCCGCGGCGATCCTTCATTACGGCCGACTCAAGCTTCCCATCGATCTCGCGATTCGCCATCTCGACGACCGGCCGGATCTGTTGACTTACCATTACGAACTGTGGGAGACCTTCTCGCGAACCGCCGAGCCGAATGAACTCGCGTTCAATGGATCGGTCCCTTATGATTATTTGACACGCGGGCAGGGCGCCTACGCGATCGTCGTCTATTCCGGATCGGACGTATGAGCCAACTCGTCGATATCATGACCCAGACGCGGGCGACCCTCGCCGCCGTCGCGAACATCGGGCGGGTCGGCTCCCGGATCGGTGACACGGGGACATGGATCGATCGGCCGCGGCCGAAACAGGCGTACTGGGAGGTTACGACAGGGACGGCGCCAGAAGAAGACTGGACGCTCGGCGGCAAGGCGCATCGCGACGTCACGGTCTGGGTGCGCGGCTGGATGCCGTTCGACTACGCGCTCAATACAGAGGCGTCCTGGTACGCGCTCGTCGACGCGGTCTGCGACGCGCTCCGCAACGAAGAGTTTTTGAACGGGGTCGCGAACGAGACGGGCAACCCGAACATTGTCGAGCCGCGCGATCCGAACAAACCGCTCGAGGTATTAGAGGGCGGGGGGAAGGCGGACGGCGTCGCCTGTCACTACGTCGTCATCGAGTGGCGCGTCGGGTGCGACATCAACTACACGCGGTCTTGAGCGGGCAGTACCGCTAATTCTCCGTCAAACTCCGGCCATATTTTCTCAATCGCTGCCTTAATCTCTTCCACCGTCGCGTCATATGGAATCGGCTCAGTTTGCTTATCCCCCAGATTGAGGCGGTACGTTCCGCTATCAATGCTGGTATTTATCCGTTTTTCCACGATTGTTTCCTCCGTTTACATTTTGACCTAGCTGTCTTACGTCGTCAATAATCGTGAAATGTCGTAGGTAAAGATCTCCCTCGGTCCATAAGGCCGGGGGTTTTTGATTCGACAACCCTGGAGGCGGGGCGTGGAGATCACCGTATCGATCGAGGAACTGCGAGAGAACGTCGGGATGGTCGCGAGCGTGCCGCGGCTTCAGTTTACCGACCAGACGATCAGTCTACTTCGCTCTGTTCGCGCGCTGGCCGTCGATCCCACCCTCGACCAGGGCGTCTACTGGGGCCAGCACCTGACCCACCTGTTCGAGCGGGTCCGCGCCGAGGGCCGGCGCTACATCCTCGCGTTCGATTACGACTCGATCTACACCGAGCGGCAGATCGTCGCGCTCTACTGGATGATGGAGCAGAACCCCGACATCGACGCGCTCTGTCCGTTGCAGATGAAGCGCGGGCGCGACGAGGGGATCTTCACCGCGGAATCGGAGGACGGCCGGATGATCCGGATCCGGGATCCGCGCGAGTTCGACTGCGACTTCGTGCCGATCAAGACCGGGCATTTTGGGCTGACGCTCCTGCGCGCGGAGCGTCTCGACCGGCTCGACAAGCCGTGGTTCATCCCCGTTCCCGACCGCGACGGAGGCTACGGGCCGGGTAAGACCGACGAGGACATCCGCTTCTGGCTTCTCTGGCGCGCGGCGGGGAACACGTTCATGCTGGCACCGCGAGTCGTCATCGGCCACCTAAACCTGATGGTGACGTGGCCGGGCCGCGACCTGACTCCGGTCCATCAATACACGAGCGATTACTACAAGGACGGGATCCCGTCCGGGATCCTGAACGGCGTCCGCTAACCGGACGGGGAGCATCCCATGTTATTCACCGATACGATCACCATCTCCTATGTCGGCGCCTCGACGTCAACGTCAACGATCACCGAGTCGGCGAACCTGCGGTCCGCGTTCGACGATTCGATCCCTGATTCGACGACGAACCAGGAGATCACGATCTCCTGCCGGACGGCGGGACTCAAGAGCGCGCGCTTCGTGAGCGACGCCGCGGTGACCCTGAAGACGAACTCGACGACGGCCGACGATACGATCATCCTCGTCGCCGACGTTCCTCGCCTCTACGCCGAGGATGGGGAAGTGGGCGCGATCCCCTTCACGACGACCAACGACATCACGTCGATCTTCGTCTCAAACGCCTCGGGCGGCGCGGCCCATCTCCAGATCGATCTCCTCTACGATGGGACGCCGTAGCGACCGCACGACGTTCGCGAAAATGAGAAAAATCGAGAAATATTAAAATTCTACGAAATTCTTTCCTTGAAACGTACACAATAACCCCCCTCTCACCTCCTACGGACTGGAAGGGGGTTATTTTATGTCCGAACAAACCAGATTCGTCGCCCTCTACGAAGGCGACACCATCACGTCGGCGCATATCGTCGGCGCGACGACCGATCCGCGACTGGTCCGCATGACCGAGCGGATATTACGACTCGACGGTTGCATGTCTCGTCGGTACCGCATCCGCGAACGTCTTCGGCGTTTCTTCGTCTCGCTCAAACGCGAGGAGACCGACGAATGATCGCTTGAGCGGTCGCGAGTCCATGTCTACAAGCGACAACATGACGGTTGAAGCAAAGCCCCTCGCCCTATCGCGGGGGGCTTTGTTCGGAGGGCGGCGATGGCAAGGCATATTGGTAAAAACCTCGATCTGTTCTCGGCGAACTCCCTGGCGCTAATCGCGCACGCGCGATCGTGCGAGATTATTGGCGACGTCGAGACGCAGGAGAATCGCGCCCTCGGTGACGCGTGGAGTTATCCGATCGCGCGAATCAACAACTGGACTCTGCGGGCGACGATCGCATCGGCGACGGGCAAGACCTACACCGGGACCAAAAACAACACGACGTACCTGATGGGACTCCAGGGAACCTCGGTCACGCTGTCCTTCCGATCTGCGTCGTCGGTCTTGCATGGCACAGTCTATTCGGGGACCGGGATCCTAAAGCACGTCGGCCATACGGTGCCCGACGGCTTGCAGGAGGTCAGCATCGAGATCGAGGGACAGGGCGCGCTGACGGTGACGCAGGCATAAGGAGGGCGGGAAGTGAACAAAATTCGGTGTGTTTATTGTGATCAGGTCTTTGAGACGGAATTGATATTCGACGATGCGGAGTATCCGCGCAAGTCGTACGCCAAATGCGGCGTGTGCGGAGCGATCGTCGTCGTCTTCCGTCCCGATCCGAAGACGGAGCGACCGACATGAGCCAGGCGAATCGCGTTTACGGAAAACATCTTACGGTCGTCTCGGTCGCGTCTCAGGCGCTCGTCGTCTCGTCGTCGGATATGATCGTGCAGGAGTGCTCGGTCGAATATAATCCGCAGATGGTCGATACGACCTGCCTCGTCGATGCGTCTGTCGCGAACATGGCGAACCACGAGGATTATACGATCCGGATCAAGTGCGCGTACGACACCGACTACGCGGCGAAGATCGCGGTCATCGAGGCGGCGGTCGGCACGTCCGTGCTCTACGGACTCACGGCCGTCTCCGGAGGGCGCAGCTGGTCGGGAACGGGGATCCTCGCCCGATCGTCGCACACGATCCCCGACGGCGGGCAGACGATCGATTACGAGATCATCCCCGACGGCACGGCGATGAATCGATAGTAAGTAACAATCGAAAGACGGATACGGAGGCGAGACATGATAGACGAGGCGAGTCGCGAGATCGAAGGAGACGAGGGAGAGTTTTCGGACGAAGAGATGGCGGAGTGGGTCGATCCGCCCGGCGACGAAACGGTGAGGATCGGCAAGATGAAAGTTGTTATCGGCCCGGTTCTCGATTCGACGACGATCGCGCGGATCAATTACGAGATCGAAGCGCGTAAAAACACCCCCGTGCTGCTCAAAGGGAAGCCGGTCGAACTCGAACCAGACGAGAAGGCGATATTTACCTGGCTCCAACACGGCTTGAAGAAGCCGAAACTCTCGATGATCCGGATCTTCCAGCTCTCGCGATTCGCCGGGGTCGATGTCATCCTGGCCGGATCGCGGGTCATGGCGCTTTCCGGGGCGTTCGATGAGGCGGTGGATCGGGCAAAAAACGGATCAAGCGGGGAGGAAAGCGGCCCTTCGGAGGATGTCGCCGGCTAGAACTGGCGTTGTTCAACCCGGAGGGGTGGCATTACCGCGTCCTCCCCGCGTGCGTGCGATACGCGGGCAAGACGGACACGGTGCTTCTCCGCGAGGGGTGGACCCACGCGGAGATCACCGAACTCGCGGCGCAGTGGGAGATCGACCAGGAGAAGTGGGCGAAGATCGCGGCGGTGAACCCGCTCGCGGCGCTGATCGGGGGTTGAAGAACTATGCCCAGTCAGACCGAACGACTTGAGCTTGTCATCGAGGCGAAGAACCGGGCAACTGCCGCGATGAAGAGCCTGAAGAACGACGTAACGGAGGTGAGTCGCGCCCTCGCGCGCGTTTCCGGGATCGGCGGGGCCGTCGGCGCGATCGGCGGCGCGGTCGGGTTCGGCGCCGTCGCGAAGGGGATCCTCGACGCGACGATGGCGATGGAACAATTCAACGCGCGACTCCTCACCGTCTACGGCTCCCAGTCGAAGGTGAACGTTCTCCTGAAGGATCTCAACAAGTTCGCCGCCCAGACTCCCTTTACGCTGCAAGAGACCATCGATGCGTGGACCCGGCTCGCATCTCAAGGGCTCGATCCGACGATGGAGAAAATGCGGACGATTGGCGATTTTGCTTCGTCAATGAGCCGATCGTTTACCGATGCCGTCGATGCAGTGGGCGATGCGACCCGAGGTGAATTCGAGCGAATGCTCGACTTTGGTTTGCTAAAAGAACATATCGATCAATTCGGTAAAGGGCTGAGAAACGCGGCGGGAACGATCATCAATCGATCCGGTTGGACCGATGCGGTATTCAAAGCGATGGCCGCGCGGTCAAGGGATTCGATGGAACGGATGATGAATACGATCGGAGGGAAATGGTCGAACGTCGGGGACGCGATGTTCCGTACCTTCTTCGCGGCAGGCGCTCCCGCCGCCGTGCCGATCATGAACATCCTGACGGTCGTTACGCGCCTCATCGAGTCCATCGGAAACAAGTCCTCCTACGTCGGCAAGGCGTTTCGGTACATCTTTTCCGTCGACCGGATGAAGCGATTCGCGCTTGCCGTCGGCGGTCTGACGTTGACGGTTCGACACGCGTTCCAAACGATCCCCGATATCCTGACGATCGTTCGCGCCAAGATCGCGACGGTCTTCCTCTCCATCGAAGAGCGGATCGCGAATTTCATGGCGAAGATCCGGGCAATGGGGGCGGCGTGGAAGGAGGGCGGCAATCCGCTTTATCGCGCGATGAACATGGCGAACGCGTTCATGGAAGGCGGCTTATCGGTTGGCGAGCGACGAGGCTTTGCCAACCGTCGTATGGGTCTACGCGGCGAAGAATCGCTGGCGGGAGCAGGCATACGACTTCGGGATTTCGGACTGACCGGGGAACGTGCCGGGATGACGAAATTCATCGATTCGCTCTTTAAGGGACTCAGTGACGTTCCGAAAAAGATGAAAGACACACTGCCCGCATCGTTCGGTGGTTCCTCCGGGCCGACCAAGAGCGCGACGGATAAGGTCGCCGAGATGATCCTCGGCGGCGGGGAACTCGCGCAGCTCGGCGTCAAGGGATCTCAACTCGGGGCGCTCGCGCCGAAGAAGAGGCCGACCGTCAACATTCACGTCGATGACGCGCTCTGGCGGAAGCCGCTCGAGGATCTCGTCCGGCAGATCGTCGCGGGGATGGCGCGGGACCGGGAAGTCGCGGTCTGGGATCTTTCGACACTGTGACGCCGTCGGCGGGCCTTCGCGTGGTATCCTAACCACAGGAGGCTTCGTTATGAAATCGTTTCTCGCGGGATTCGGGCAAGGGTTGGGGTCGTGCAGCGGCTGTCTGGTCGGGTGTCTGACGACGTTCGTCCTCGTTGTTTTCCTGTTCCTCTGGGCGTGCTCCGTCGTCTTTCGCTGATGCTTCTTCTTGCCGTCGGGCAACAAGAGCCTTGTTATTTGGACAATACGATATGTCGTTTCCGATCAAACTCCAGATCGACTTACCGAAGCCCGTCGGTCACGCCGTACAGAAGGGTTGGGCGTACGAGCACACCTTCGGGTTCGCCGATGACGATTACCGGCGCGTCAACGTCTGGCGGGATCCGGTTCGTCATACGGTCTCCCTCCAACCGTATCAACTTCTGGAGGAGTTCAATACGACGTTCGGGGGGCTGCTCGCGCGGCCGCGGCTCAACAGCTACCACAAGGACGACGGCGCGGTTTCGACGGACTGGGAGGATGTCGAGTATCAGGCGGCGGGGAACTATTTCCTACAAGCGAAGACGACGAACCAGCGACTCAATACGATCCAGCGATGGCGGCCCAATCAGGCGTTCTTTATTCGCGCCTACGCGTTCGGCGCCTACGGCAGGCGCGACACCTGGTTTACGTTTGAGCTGGGGAAGGCGTCCTACACTGATACCCCGCACTGGTCGCTCTCGGTCGGCTTCGACGGACGGCTCACGCTCGCCAAAGACGGCGTCCAGGTCACGGACTCGATCTATATCGCGCCGGCCGCGGTGGATCGGCTGACCCTCCAGCAAACGTATTTGGAGTTGATGGTCTACCCGACGCGCCGGAACGAACTGCTGTTCTGGACGAATAAGGGATCGTATCCCCGTTACGTCGATACCGACATCGATCCGTTGGAGCCGAACGGGAAGACGTTCGCGGGCGCGGAGGGGTACGGCGACTTCGGCGATAACAACTTCGTCATCTCGAAATACGGCCACGCGGCGATTACGTTCCCGACGGCGAAGGGCTTCTTCCAGCTTACGCCGGTCGTCTATCGATGTTCCCCTGCGGGCAACGGGCAGATCGAGGCCATCGTCGCGCCCGAACTCCCCTACGCGCCCGACTCGACGCTGTTCCCCGACGGCGAGGACGTCGAGAACGTCCTCCAGTGCTCCGATTACGTGAACGATCCGACCGATCCCGCTTTCGCGGAGATGACGCCCGGGCTGTCGCTCGACGGCGACGATACGACCATGAACTGGGCCGTGCTACTTCATGGTCATCGACCCGACCCTGTAGGGTTTCCCTTACAAGCCGACATCTCGCCGGAGGTCTATGGATTCAGTTACTCCGTCCCGAACGCCGCCCAGACGACCGACGACGACACGACCGATATTACGTCCTACGTCCGCAAGCTGACCCGGACTTACAACGAGAACGGATCCTCGTGCGTGCTGGAGTTCAAAGACCCTCTGATCGCGGATCCGACGGGCAGTTACATGAAGGCGCTCCATCGGGTCTGCCGGCTCTACCAACTCGACGGATCGGAGACGGAGAACGAGCTGTTCTACGGGATCGCGACGGAGCCGGAGTACGACGAATGGCCTGACTCGCCCGACTTGCTCAACCATACGCCGGTCACGTTCCGCGTCGAGGACTGGTGGTGGGTGCTCGAGCATACCCAACTCATCAATTTCCGGTCCCTCGACGGGATGAAGCTCGAAGACGCCGTGAGAGCCATCCTGAAGGTGTGCCGGTGGCCCGAGGATCGGCAGGACATCGATACCTCGATCGTGACTCTGCCGCGCGACGACAAGGCGACCGAGCGGGTGGTGATGGCTGATAACGCGGGATCCGCGAAGGATCTCCTGCTCCACCTGCGCGACACCTACACGACCAGCGACGTCCCGCCGTACAAGTGGATCATGGACTTCGCGCCGGTCCTCGACGGCTCGAATTACAAGATCAAATTCCGATTCAAGAACCCGGAATTGGCGGTCGATTATACCGAACCGGCTTCGACGCGCCGTTGGTATTCGACGAAAGCCGCGGCGGAGGAGGCCCAGGAGACGACCCTCGACTGCGCGCGGTCGTATAGCCGGCAGATCCTCGAACCCGAAGCCAACTACGCCGAGGTGTGGGGGGAGGATCCGAACGGTGTCGCCATCAGCGAGATCGGGGAGGACACGGCCAGCCAGGATCCGACGACGGCGTTCGCCGACCGGCCGGATAATTGGCTCGGCCACTATCGACCGATCGTCTATCAGAACTCGGCTCTGAATACCCGGGCGCTCGTCAAACTCGCGCTTGAGGTGCTCCGCCGGCGGCTTTTCTACCCGCGATATATTGCCGAATGGACGGGCGCCGCGTTGCATTACGACCGCCTGTGGGACGTTCATAAGATGATCCATGACGACAACCGGCGCTATCGGATTACCGGTATGGATGTCGAGCACGTTCTTGAGGCGTCGTCGCTTGTCATTAGGAACACGACCTATCAGGCGGAGGCGCGGGAATGAGACGCGGCGCGATCGCGATGAGGCGGCGGAACGCCTCCCGATATATGTCCGTTCCTGTGACGACGGCGCAACGGCGAGAGCGCGCGGATGCGCTGAAAGCGTTCGTCGCGCGAGGGCTGGGCGCGACGAACAAGGATCCGGCAACCGCCTTCGTCCTCGGAATCACGCCGTTGGCCGCCCCCTACGAGATCATCTAGCCTCCCATGACGGACTATCTACGATCCGAGCCGACCGGCCGGACAAAAACCGTGACGGTGACCGGCCGAATGACCCTCCATTACTGCGGCGGCGTTGACTGGCAAGGACCGAATTGGAAGCATACCTTCGTCGGCGGCGTCGATCAGCGTTACTTCATCAACATGGAATTGGGGTTGAGCAACTCCAACGTGCGCATCGACACCTACATGGCGGAGAGCAATCCCTACAAGCTCGACAGCCCTCGCGCGTGGGTGACGGCGGTCCGCTTCGCCAACGGGACCGATCCCGAGGAGACGCTCAAGATCTGGGTGAACGACAGCGATCCGGAATGGGACGCACTGCCGGAAAATGCGGAGTACATCACGCCCGAGAGCGGCGACGTCACCGTCAAGGTCACCGCAGCGGTCGAATGCGAGGAGTACGTGCAGGAGACGTGGGACGGCGGATCGGTCCGCCCGTTCCATCCCGCCTACTACCGGCGCGGCTATTACCTCAAGCCGGTGGATCCCGACACGGACTCGGTGAGTTACGAGATCGAGGTCAACGGAACGCCCTATTCCCGTACCGCGATCCCCCATCGATCCGTCCAGAGCGACAGGAGCGACTTCCTGGCCGAATACACGATCGGCGTCGGCGGGGATTATGCTGACGACGCGCTCTCCGCGTGGAACACAAATTATCTCTTTTACGCTCAGGACGCGAATTACCCGGAGATGAGCGACGACTTTCCGGTGGGCGGCGTCCTGGCCGAATTCAGTCAGACCACGCAACAGTGGTGGAAGTACAGGGTCAACGACGTCGAGATCAGCGAGACCGGCGTCAAGGACAACGGCCAATTCCCGGTTTTCGACATCGTGCAGCAGTCGGAATCGAGGGAATATCGGGGACAACCCGAATTCGACGTCGGAATAAAGGGCACGGCGGAAGATTTCGAGCACCAGCTCAGCGGCGTCCCCGTGCAGTACGAGGACGTGGCGAACGGCGAGATCACGCCGAAAACAATCTATCTGAGCGCGCCCTCGTCGGAGAGTTACAACACCCGGACCTATCGGGATCTCGTCGTCGACCTTGCCTACCTATCTGCTCAGGACTACTTCGAACGCGCCCAGGTCTTGATCCGGGTCGGGGATCCGTGGGAATCACTTTATATCGATCGCGCGGCCGAGCTGATCGTCGAGCCGTTCGAACTCGCGAAGTGGGCGGGGACGAACTGCGTGTTGTCGACCGAGGGCGAATACCTCAAGTGCGTGTCTGTCGGGGCCGGATCCAGTATCGATAAAACGCTCGTCAACGACCTTTTGGAGATCGTCGCTCTCGTCGATGCCGATTCCGATCCGTACGCCTGGTTTACGACCAATCAGGCGTTGATCCCGAGCTGGGTTTACGATTGGTCGCAAGGAGCCTTGAGCGGCGATCCGCTTTTCGTCGCCGGTCCGGGCGAATGGATCAAGGTCGGGAAAAAGCTGCGGGACTCGAGCGACATCTATAACTGGTCGGCCTATCGATATCTTTACGTCAAAGCCAAAGCGTCTGAATCGTTATCGATCATCCTCACGATACGATGGTATGAGTACAACTTCGTTTACGATCCCGGCGCGGCGGGAGGGATCGCACACAACAAGCGCGAGCGGACGGTCAATCTCTCAATTGATTTGACCGAGGCGGACACGGAGCAGGAGATCGACCTGCCTGGCCTGCTCGATACAGCTGGCGAAACGCTTGGCGAGGGCGCGCTCAAGTGCGTCATCGACATCACGATCACGGTGCCGGACGGGACGACCGTCTGGCTCGATAGGATCGCGATGAAGGAGAAGAATCGCCCGGTTGTCGATGTCCATTACAATTACGACTCCGCTTACGAAACCGAGGAGATTGATCCGGAGACCGGCCAGCCGATCATCGAGCCGATGCCGCCGCTCGATATGGGATGGATCGGCGTCCGGGGCGACGGGAAGAACATCCTGAACCTCGCGACGCTCCCGCTTCCGTCCAGGCCCAATGAGGCGCCGTCTTCGATCTGGGGATGGCCGACCCGACAACGCGAGATCGGCGACGTTGAGAAATTCGAGAGTTGCCTCGTCCTCGCTCAGATCGCGAACGAGATCAATCTGCAGGAAGGGTTTAGCTCACACGTCATCAATGCGGCGCCGAACGGCGATCCGAATCTGTCGGTCTGGCTCGAGGAGTGTCGATCGACGTCCCTGCCGGCATCGCTCCGGTCACGGTGTCGCTTCGGCGCCGTGAAGCTTTACAAGGATCAGGATCTTGATCTCGATCTTTACGTTCGATTGGGCAACGCGACCTACGGGATCGTCTTCGACCCGGACACGCGGTTGCCGGTCTCGGTACCCGTCCTCGTCGAGAAGACGAGCGGAGCGGATATCGACGGAGCGCAGTCCAACGCCACCGGCGAGTTCGACTTGTTTCAACCTCAAAACGAGTCGGTCAATTACGTAACCAGCCCCGGATCGACCGATGAGATCGCCTACCCTGGAGGGTCGGTCCCGGTCAAGCATGGGACGCTCGTCAACGTGATCCTCACCGGAAAGGCGACGGAAGAGTCGGGTGATACGTGCGCTCTCGACATCGACCGGACCGGGAACCTTTGGGTCGGTCTCAACCGGAACGGGAAGGTCACCGTCGCGCGGAAGTTTGGGATCGAAGCGGACTGGACGTATTTTGTCATCGGAGCGGCGCACGAGTGCTGGATCCACGTCGATGAGACGCGCGCGGAGCCGGTCGTTCGGGTCGTGTTCCGGTTCGGCACCGAGACGATCTACCAGGCGGAATCATCGCGCAACGCGAGCGGGGGGTGGAGTTTGAAGACGATCGCAACGGGGAGCAACCCGTTTCTCCGGAAAGACAAGGCGACCGGGTTGATGTTCTATCTTTACTGGACATCGGCTTCCAGCGGGACGCTCTGGCTCAAGCGGTCCGAGGACGACGGGACGACGTTCAAGGACGCATCGCCGATCGCGGTCGCGGCGGGCGTCGCCCAACAGACGGCCACGCTCGATTGGATGCTCGACGCGAGACATACCCTCGTCGTCGTCTACCAGTCCGGATCCGACATCGTGCAAGTCGAGTCGACCGATAACGGTTTGACGTTCGCTTAATCGACTGGGGTTTACGAATGGCAACTTTAGCTACAACGGCGGATCCGGCGGCGGGAGAAACCGCGGCGTTCCTCGTCAAAACGCTCGCGACGAAGAGA